>Cebus_capucinus_imitator_PRJNA485217_SSR102__coassemble_835_pt1 | contig 33962 bp, 23 predicted proteins | sample Cebus_capucinus_imitator_PRJNA485217_SSR102__metabat2_high_PE_011 | metagenome-assembled genome bin Cebus_capucinus_imitator_PRJNA485217_SSR102
GGTAAATCCAGTCAAAATAGAAGATTAAACACGTTTAGCGGACAGTAATAATTATAATTATGTATGCGTTCCCACTTGCGTTCAAGACTGACAAGTTTGCCGGCGGTGATATATGAGAGTTTCTCGCCGTCGAGCAGTGCTCCCCCTTTCGATGAGAAATCATAGAACTGTATGCCGTCATAACGGTCAATGCCGCTCTGATTGCCCACCTGGCCGTATGACGCGCGCAACTTCAAGTCGCCCACATGCTCTTTTACCCACTTTAAGAGGGGCTCTTCAGTCAGTCGCCATGCTGCCGACACGCCGTAGAAGAGGTCCCAGCGGTTTTGCGGCTGAAATTTTGACGAGCCGTCATAGCGCAGTGTGCCCTCAATGAGGTAACGCTCTTTCCAGTTGTAATTTAGTCGGGAGTAGTATGAGAGCATTGCTTCTTCATACTTAGTCGCACCCGAAATCTTGATTGTGCCGCTACCGTTGAGCACCTCGAGCGATGACTGAATGTCAGAGGCTTGCGTGCCTGTCAGCTCATAACCCATACGGTCATACTGCACACCGGCCATTATCTTCAAGTTATGGTCGTTGCCAAAGGTTTTGTCATAGCTGAGATAAGCCGACGCCGTGTAAGACTCAGTGCGAGACATGCTTTTTTCATAATAATTGTCTGACATCTTGGGGTAAGGCGAGCGCTCCGAGCCGCGCGGTGTGCCGTTGTATGTGTACCAGTCTATCGACAGATACTTCTTGTCGCGGCTCGAGTTATCGGTTGAATAGCCGAATGAGGCCGTAAAATCCAAACCTTTAAATATGTTGTAACTGAACTGCTCATTGATTGAAAGACGGTTCTGCACCAAGCTGTTATCGCCACCAAGCTCGGCCAGCCAGTTAGGGCCGTACTCCTCGCCCCAGTTGTAAGGTTTGCCGTCAAGCGTGGCTAAAGGGAAACCGGGGTGCAACGGCGTTGATGACAACACGGCGTTGATTTGGGTTGGCGACACCTGCTTGCGGCGTGAAGCCGTAATGGTTGAGTTTATCTTTATACGGTCAGTCAGGTTGAACGTGTTGTTCAGGCGGAAGTTGTAACGCTCGTTTGAGTTGTTGCCATAGCGCAGCGTGCTCAGGTCATTGAGATAACCCACTGACAGACGATAAGTAACCTTGTCAGTTCCGCCGGACAGGCTTAGGTTGTGCTGGGTTGAACCGGCGTTTTTCCAAAGGGCTTTCTCCCAGTCGACATCCTGAAAAACAAGATCGTCTATACCACCAAACACGCCGGGTATAGGCTGAGCGGGGTTCATTCCGCTTGTAAGGTCGAGCCATCCGCCTTTCATGGCCTTGGCCATTTCGGCAAAACGATACCACGTGTAGTCAGTGCCGAGGCCATCGTTAAGGCTCACCTGCATGGTGCCGTCACACCACTCGTCAAAGTTCATCAGTTTGGCCTGCAGACCTACTATCTTGTGAGTGTAAGAGCCGTTATACTCTATTTTTACGCGTCCGGCCTTGGCGCTCTTGGTGGTTATGAGTATCACGCCGCCGGCAGCCTTGGCACCATAAATGGCGGCTGACGCGTCTTTAAGGAATGACATTGACTCGATGTCGGCTGCGTTGAGCTGTGAAAGCTCGGCTGTACCCTCTGAAGACACACCATCAATAATGACCAGCGGGCCTGACGAGTTGCGTGAGACGGCACCGCGGACAGAGATATTCCACCCTTCTTCGCCAGGAGCTGATGATGAACGGGTGATGCGTGTACCCGCCACCTGACCCTGAAGCACGCTCAGAGGGTTTGACGTTGTACCCTTGTCCTTAAACATCTTGTCATCGACAACGGCCACCGAGCCGGATAGCGTCTCCTTTTTCTGCACACCGTATCCAACCACAACCACCTCATCGAGCACGGCCCGGTCTTCTTGAAGCACGATGTTGAGCGGTCGGTTATCGGCTGTTATCTTTATTTCCTGTGTTTTGCAACCTATGTATGACACGACAATAACCTGTCCTGCACGCACATTATTTAAAGAGAAGTTGCCGTCAAGGTCGGTTATTACACCCGTGGTGGTGCCTTTAAGCATAACACTGGCACCGATAACGGCCTCACCGCCGACATCGACAACGCGCCCTTTTATCACGTTCTGCCGCACGGCTTGCACCGATGCGCCATGTGCCGACACCGCGAGCGGGCTCGCAGCCAACAGGACTGATGCCATAACAGCCGAACAGATGATGACCCCGGATGGTGTTTTCAGAAAATTGGTTCTCATGACTACTTGTTTTATTTAGTGTAATTTTATTTGTCGTAAAGTTTTCACGCTGCAAAAATAGATGTAAAAACACGTTTATCCTAATATTTTCAAGGTGCTTATATACACTTAAAGCAGATTGGACATAACATGGCTATACACTTGAAAAACAGGTGTTTACAAAAGTATCAAATAATTTATACGCACTTTTGGCATGATTTGTACGCGCTAAACACAGCGCGTACAAATGTTTTTTAGCCTGAATGGCCGCTTGGCTGTGCGCCCGCCGCGGCGCAGCACTGGCTGAACAGAAAAACAGCGTTAGGCTGAACGCATTCTAAAACAGGCCGTTTTGCATTGTAAAACAGCCTGTTTTGGAAAACGATTAATATTGTCTTATTGCCATAAATAATATTGTCATGAGCGTTGACCACGTACTTGATGTGGCCAAAACCATAACTACCATCAGAATTAAGATGCCGGAAAATGGGACATGCCTCACGAAAACCATCTTCCTCATAGAAAAGCATCTCGTCGTCAGACCGCTTTTTAGAGAGGGGGACAACGATTTTCTATTTTGGGGACGCATTGACGAAGTCAGGATATTTATCGATAAATGATATTACAGATAAAAGAATATCTTATCATTCTCAGATAAATGGTTTAAGTGGTTACTTAGACAAACAAATCCCGACGCTGTGAAGCGTCGGGATTTTACGTTTTATTGACTTGTTACGGTTTTCTTATTTTGAACTTGTTTAAACTATTTATTTCTTCAGTGTGAAGTCGAAGCACAGACCGCCGGTCGGGTTATTGGCTACCGTTATTGTTCCGCCATGCAGAAGTACGGCGTTTTTGACGATGGCAAGTCCGAGACCTGTGCCTCCCATTTTGCGGCTTCGGCCTTTGTCAACCCGGTAGAAGCGTTCAAAGAGGCGGGGCAGGTGTTCGCCGGCTACGCCAATGCCGTTGTCGCTGAAGGTGAAACGCCACGCGTCGGGTAGCTCCGTGGCGGTGAGGGTTATGGTCGTGCCTTCGCCAGAGTAGGCTATGGCGTTGTCTGTGAGATTGCGGAACACGCTGTAAAGCAGCGACTGGTTACCGTTTATGCTGACACCCTCAGGCAGGCGGTTGTCAAAAAACATATGCCGTTCGGCGATTTGGAGTGCGGTCTCTTTGGTTATGTTCGCAACCATCTGTGTTATATCGGTCTGCTCAAAATCGGCCATGCCGGGAGCGTCATCCATACGGTTGAGTGTGGAGATGTCTCTTAAAAGCGAGGCGAGTCGTTGAGACTGGGCGTAGCAACGCTGCAAGAATTGCTCTTTGGTGGCTTCGTTTATGTTGGGGTTGTCGAGAATGGTTTCGAGATAGCCCTGAATGCTTGCCACCGGGGTCTTAAGCTCGTGGGCGATGTTTTGTGTAAGCTGTCGTTTAAGTATGTTCTGCTCCTCTTTTGTTTTTTGTAACCGTTTGTAAATTTTGATTATGCGTTCGGCAATTTCACCTAACTCATCGCCCGGAAACGCTATGAGTTCTTCGGTTTCGAGGCTTTCGTTATGGTCGGCACGCTTGGCGAAGATGCGCAGTTTTGTGATGTTGTCGCTCAGTCTGCTTACAAATCTGTAGAGGATGAATATGAGTATTACCATCGTTATGAGCGAGAACCACAGGTAATGCTGGTCGGCCTGAAGCGTCTTGGCAAGGTCGTTGTCGTATGGCAAGGCGGTTCTGACAATGAGTTTCAGCTTCGGAAAGTATGTTGCCGAATAGAAATAAGTGTGCTTTACGGTTGAGCTGAGTCGGTTAATGTCATAGCCGTGTCCGCTTTTAAGTGCTGCTTTAACCTCTTTACGGCTGAGGTGGCTACCCATTTCGGCATAGTTCTTGTATGTGTTGTCGTAGAGCACATGTCCGTCGGAGGCTATGACGGTTAGCCGGAGACCGTGCAAACGGTGTTCGGCGGCATAGGCTGACGTTTTTACAGACAGCTGTGTGGTGTCGCCGTCGAACGATTCGGCCAAAGCAGTGTTATAGTCTTGCAGGCGAATGTCGAGCGTGTCGATTTTGTATTCGCGTTCTCTGGCATGTTGAAATATTATGAAGGCCGCGGCGAAAATGGCAAACACGGCCAGCACGCTGATATAAAGGCGTGTACCGACGGATGTTGTTTTCATTGTATTGTGGTTTATGCCGGTTTTCAGGCATCGAAGTAATAGCCGAAACCGAGGCGTGTAACAATGCACTTTGAGAAGCGGCCTATCTTTTTGCGAAGGCGTGTTATGTTTACATCGACGGTGCGGTCGAGCACGAGTACGTCCTTGGGCCAGATGCGGTCGATAAGTTCCTGACGCGAGAAGACACGCCCCTTCTCGTCGAGCAGAAGGTGCAGAATCTCGAATTCGGTCTTGGTGAAAGGTATGTCTTCGCCGTCAATGCTTACCGATTTTTTATCGAGATTAAGTTCAAGACCCTGATAATATAGCGTGTTGGCCTGCGGTGTGTCGGTGGTGTCGGTGGTGCGTCGCAGCACGGCGCGTATTCTTACAAGAACCTCGCGAATTGAGAATGGTTTTGAAATGTAGTCGTCGGCACCGAGATTGAAGCCGGTTACGGTGTCGTTCTCGGTGTCGCGTGCGGTGAGAAAAATTATGGGTATGTGTTTTGTCTCCGGTTCTGCTTTAAGTTTTTTTGCTAAAGCGAAACCTGACATGCCACCCATCATGACATCAAGCAGCAGCAGATTGAAGCTGCTGATGTTCATTGTCAGCGCGTCTTCGGCCGAATTGGCGGCCTGTACGGTATATCCTTCGGTTTCGAGGTTGAACCTCAGTATCTCGCATAGATCCTCCTCATCGTCAACAACCAATATTCTGTAGTTCTTGTCCATAATTGTCAGGGTTTAATTTCGCTTGCAAATTTATTGTTTGAAGTATTCAGCGGGGTTACATAAATGTTACAATGCTGTTACAAGAATTGAAAATGATTCTTGGAAAGGGTCGTGTTCCGTTCGGCTGCTTGTAAGAGTGAGACTTTACTCTCCCTTTTCTTGCGATGGAGCGGGGGAGAGATTGTCTTCCTCTTCAATGTCAGGTAATCGGCGGCGGACATTTTCTTTCGCCCCCATTTCAACCAGTTTTTTTGCTGAGACAATAAAACTTTGGTTGCCTCGAAGTGTCTTTTTAGCATCGTCAAACGATTTGTTGACAATGTTGATGTTGTGTTCAAGACGGTCGAAACGCTCGATAAAGAGTCCGACACGATCTATGAGAGTATCGGCAAGGCTGAATACCTGCTCTTGGTTGTCGGCTTGTCGTTGTTGTGTCCATGACATTTGCAGCAGGCGGAGCAGGGCGAAGAGGTTCTGTTCGCCGGTTATCAGTACGTTGCGGTTAAAGGCGTATCCCCAAAGATCATTGTCAGCCGAGAGTGCGAGCTGCATGGCGGCCTCGTGAGGAACAAACATTATGACGAAATCGAGTGTGGTTCCGCCTTCCATTGAATATTTGCCATAGTTCTTGGCAGCCAGTTCGTCAACGTGTCGGCGTATGCTGCGCACGTGTTCGTCAAGACTGATAGTGCGTTCTTCGTCGGTTTCAGCGTTCACGTAGTTGATGAATGACGTGAGCGAAGCCTTTGAGTCGATAATGACATCCTTCTTGTCAGGATAGTGTAACACGACATCAGGACGCATCATGTTGTTGGTGTCATCGTTATGGATAACGTTTCCTTTCTTGTCGCGCATGGTGTACTGCACGTCATACTCGATACCTTTGGTGAAGCCGAATTTGTCAAGGAGGTCGTTCAATTTCATTTCTCCGAAGTCGCCTTGTATCTTAGGGCCTGTACGGAGAGCCTTTGACAGCTTCTCGGCCTCTATTCCGAGGTTGGCTGTCGTCTCATGCATCTGTTTCAACTGTTCGCCAAGTGATGCCGTACTGCGGTTGAATGTGTCGCGTGAGTCATCCATCGATTTCTTCATTTCGTTCATAACGGCCTTTAAAGGTTCTATTATGGAACTCATCTGTGTGCGGTTATTCGTGTTAAGTTCTTCTGAACGTTGTTTCAGAAGTTGCTCGGTGGTAACTTTTAACTGCTCTTGTACAAGTTGCAAACGCTCGTTGAGTTGGCGGTCAAGAAGCTCTTTTCCTTCGCGTTGTTCGCGTTCGTGCCTTTTGGTAATGTCTTCAATCTGTGCCGAGTGCATTTGTTTCAGCTCTGAAATGCGATTCTCATACCGGCGAGACATGTCTTCCATGTGGCGTGTGTCGGCCTCTTTCTGTTCTTGAACTTGCCTGCGGTAGGTATCTTCTTGTTCTTTAATGCGTGCGGAGAGCATGTCGACCTCTTGTGTTTTTGCCGATATTGTGGCTGTGAGGTTTGTGTTTTCGGCAATCAGACCTGCTGTTTTGCGCTGGCTTATGTAGGCTGATATCGCAGTGCCGAGTATTGCGCCTGTGATGAAAAGTAATATGTAAATCATGTGTTTGAATGTTTTTGTGCAACCGAAAAGTTTTAAAACCGTGTTGAAAAAAGGTGAATGATTAAGCCTTGGGCACATTATTGATGTGTCAATTTGGTTTAGACCGGTTTTAAAGCAATGGTTGTGAGGTTATTGAATAAATGAAATGAGGAGGTGCCGATGTGGTTGGCACCTCCTCTAAGGGGTGAAATCACAATCTTGATTATTTGTTAGTTGCCCATGTCTGACATGAACTTGATGCGTACAAGGCGTACTTCGTCTTCGCTGTAGTCATCGCCAAGTTCATCCATGGCAACTTCAAGGTCGTCGGTTTCGCTTTCTTTGAAGTATTCGAATATATCATCTATATGGTCTTCGTCCATCACTTCCTCAAGGAAATAGTCAATGTTAATCTTCGTTCCGCTGTAAACTATGGCCTCAACCTCATCAAGCAGCAGGTCGAAATCAATGCCTTGAGCCTCTGCTATATCGTCAAGAGCGATTTTACGATCTATGTTCTGTACGATTTTAACCTTTAAATATGATTTCTTCGCAACTGTTCTTACACGCAAATCCTCAGGCCTTTCGATGTCTTCTTCCTCGCAATACTTCTTTATAAGTTCAATGAACTCACGACCAAAACGGCGGGCTTTTCCGACTCCGACACCTTGGATGTTCTGCAATTCATCCATTGAGATGGGGTAGACGGTGGCCATTTGCTCAAGTGAGACATCTTGGAATATGACGTAAGGCGGTAGCTTTTCTCGATTGCTTACCTTTTTACGGAGGTCTTTAAGCATTGAGTATAGCTTCGGGTCAAGTGCCGATCCATGTCCTTCTCCGCCTTCTTCGTCATCGTCTTCATTAAATTCATTGTCGAGAACAATCATGAATTGTTCTGGATTTTTTATGAATTTGCGACCTGAAGCGGTAAGTTTCAGTATTCCGTAGTTTTCTACATCCTTTTTCAGATAGCCTGCGATGATGGCTTGCCGTATGACCGGATTCCAGAGTTTTACGTCCATATCCTCACCGGAACCGAAGTCCTCAAGTTGGTCATGCTTATGTGCGACGATGTCATTTGTATCTTTTCCTTTGATGAAATTTATGACATAGTCGGTTATAAAGTCCTCCTTCAACGTGGCGACAGCCTTCAAAACGATTAGCAATGCGTCTTGTGCCTCAATCTTGGTCTTGGGGTGTAAGCAGTTGTCGCAGTTGCAACAGTTGTCCTTCGGATATTCTTCGCCGAAGTAATGGAGTAACATTTTGCGGCGGCAAACAGAAGATTCGGCATATGCTGCGGTCTCTTGCAGCAGCTGTCGGCCTATCTCCTGTTCGGCGACAGGTTTACCCTCCATGAACTTCTCCAGCTTTTTCAGGTCTTTATAAGAGTAGAAAGCTATGCACTTTCCTTCTCCACCGTCGCGTCCGGCACGTCCTGTCTCCTGATAATAACCCTCAAGACTCTTCGGAATATCATAGTGAATGACGAACCTGACATCAGGTTTGTCAATACCCATACCGAAGGCTATTGTGGCTACAATTACATCGAGACGCTCCATAAGGAAGTCGTCTTGTGTTGAAGAGCGTGTCGCCGAGTCAAGACCGGCATGGTATGGCGCGGCCTTAATGTCGTTGGCACATAGCACGGCGGCCAATTCCTCCACCTTCTTACGAGACAGACAGTATATGATACCACTTTTTCCGGAATTCTGTTTAATGAACTTTACTATCTGTTTGTCTATGTCCTTAGTCTTTGGACGCACTTCATAATATAGGTTCGGGCGGTTAAATGAGCTTTTAAACTCACTTGCATCAAGTATGCCAAGACTCTTTTTGATATCTGTCCGCACCTTATCTGTCGCGGTGGCTGTAAGAGCTATTACCGGAGCATTGCCTATTTCGTTTATTATAGGTCTTATTCTTCGGTACTCAGGTCTGAAGTCATGTCCCCACTCAGATATGCAATGAGCCTCGTCAATGGCATAGAATGAGATTTTTACTGCTTTAAGAAACTCCACATTTTCCTCCTTTGTCAGCGACTCCGGAGCCACGTAAAGCAACTTGGTAATGCCGGAAAGAATGTCGTTTTTAACCTGTTCGATGGCCGATTTGTTCAACGATGAGTTCAAGTAATGAGCCACACCGTCGGTATCATTCATACTGTTTATCACGTCAACCTGATTTTTCATCAGTGCGATAAGCGGTGAAATGACAATCGCCGTACCCTCCATCAGTAATGACGGAAGCTGGTAACATAACGACTTACCGCCACCTGTCGGCATCAGAACGAACGTGTCGTTACCGTCAAGCAGGTTGCGGATTATGGCCTCCTGATCACCTTTGAACTTATCAAATCCAAAGTATTGTTTTAGTTTTTCAGTCAGATTAATGTTCCGGTCCATATAGTAAGCAGTGTCGTTTCAAAACTATGTCAGGCAAAGCCTGTGCGTTATGCGCTTTCGAGCTTGTCGAAATGCGCTTTCTCTAATTGTTTCTTGGCGTATTCGAGAGTAACATCGAAGCTCTTGGTACGTTTCGACGGGGTCTCGAACATGGCATCCATCATCACGCTTTCAACGATTGAGCGCAGTCCGCGCGCTCCGAGTTTATACTCCATAGCCTTATCAACGATGAAGTCGAGTGCCTCGTCATCGAACGTAAGTGTAACTCCATCAATTTCAAACAGTTTTACGTACTGTTTGATTATAGAATTTTTAGGTTCCACAAGAATAGAACGCAATGCGTTACGGTCAAGCGGATTGAGGTATGTAAGTACCGGCAGACGGCCTATAATCTCAGGTATAAGACCGAAAGACTTGAGGTCTTGCGGCAAGATATACTTCATAAGGTCATTCTTGTCAATCTTCCTTACGTTCTGCACAGAGTTATATCCAACCACATGTGTGTTCATTCGCTGTGCTATTTTACGTTCAATACCGTCAAAAGCACCACCGCAGATAAACAAAATATTCTTTGTATCCACGTGTATATATTCTTGGTCGGGATGCTTGCGTCCACCCTGTGGCGGTACATTAACAACCGAACCCTCAAGCAGTTTGAGCAATCCTTGCTGAACACCCTCGCCACTTACGTCGCGTGTTATAGACGGGTTATCACTCTTGCGGGCAATCTTGTCAATCTCGTCGATAAAGACAATACCGCGCTGTGCGGCCTCCACATCATAATCGGCGGCCTGAAGCAGTCGGCTGAGAATACTCTCCACATCCTCGCCAACATATCCGGCTTCGGTGAATACCGTAGCGTCAACGATGGTGAAAGGCACATCGAGAAGTTTCGCAATGGTTCGTGCCATAAGTGTTTTACCGGTACCGGTGCTTCCAACCATTATTATATTGCTCTTCTCAATCTCCACGCCATTATCGTCAGTGGGTTGCTGCAATCGTTTGTAGTGGTTATATACAGATACTGCAAGCACACGTTTAGCAGCATCCTGTCCTATAACATATTCGTCAAGATGTTGCTTTATTTCGCGTGGTTTGGGCACTTTCTTCAGCTTGAACTTTCCGCTCGGCTGTTTCTGCGGTTCCTCATCCTCGTCAAGCAGTCCTGTCGACCTGACGATTTCGTAAGCCTGCTGGGCGCAGTTCTCGCAGATATAACCGTTAATTCCGGTTATCAGCAGCTTTACTTCTTTCTCGTTTCGGCCGCAAAAGCTACAGACTTTATTCATCGGTGTATCCTTATTTATTTAATGGCAGCTGTTTTTTATACAGCCGTTATTTACTTTTTTCTTACCAATACCTGATCAATCATTCCATACTCCTTAGCCTCTTCAGCCGTCATCCAGTAGTTACGGTCAGAGTCGTTCCACACCTTATCATAAGGCGTGTGAGAGTGGTTTGCGATTATGGTGTACAGTTCTTTCTTGAACTTCATAATCTCCTTAGCCTCGATTTCGATATCAGAAGCCTGACCCTGCACTCCGCCGAGCGGCTGGTGTATCATGACACGGCTGTGTGTCAAAGCCGAGCGTTTGCCCTCTGTGCCTGACACAAGCAGTACGGCGGCCATAGAGGCGGCCATACCTGTACATATTGTAGCCACGTCGCTCGATATGAACTGCATGGTGTCATATATTCCAAGGCCCGCTGTTACGCTTCCGCCGGGGCTGTTGATATATATAGATATGTCTTTGCCCGGGTCGACTGAGTCAAGATAAAGCAGCTGAGCCTGCAAAGTATTCGCTGTATAATCGTCGATTTGTGTACCAAGGAAGATGATGCGGTCCATCATCAATCGTGAGAACACGTCCATCTGTGTTACGTTCAGCTGGCGCTCCTCAAGAATGTAGGGGTTAAGATACTGAGCCTGAGCACCGATGACGCTGTCAATCGTCATTCCGCTCATGCCTAAGTGTCCTGTAGCGTATTTTCTGAAATCGTTCATATATATAATCTAATGTTTATTCAAAAGCAAAAGGAGGTTACCGCCCTTTGCATCTTCATAGGAACAAAGATACTAAAAAAGTCGGTAACCTCCTTAAATATTCGGAAATTTTTTATAAAAAATTCCTTTCAGGCTTTCGTTTTCTCGTCAAAGTATAACTAAAACAAGTCTGTCTATACCTGCTTGGCACAGCTCAAACAAGTTTGGTTCTGCTTATGACTTAACGAAAATGTTGTTTTTATTCTCCCTGCATCATCTTGTTGAACTCCTCGAGAGTTGCGGTTTTCTGCTCCAGAGTAACAACATTCTTCAGTGCGGCTGTAAGTTTGCGGTCTATGCTGCGGTCAACCAGTGAGTCGATATACTCTTTCTTTTTCAGCATATCGGCGGCATAGTTCTCGATGTACTCTTCGGGAATGTTTGTCATGCCATATTGAGCAAACTGTGCGCGTGCGGCCTCTTTGGCAGTCTCCTTAACGTCAGCGTCCTCAATCTTGATGTCATTAGCCTTAACCAGCTGTTCTTTGATGAGGTGCCATGTCAACTCTTTGATGCTACCCTCGTAGTTTTTGTCAACATACTCCTGACCCTTATCGGTGTTGGCTGCGAGCATAACGCGCTTCAGGATAGCGTCGGGGAATGTCAGTGTGCCAACCTTTTCCTCCACGTGCTTGCGTACGTCAAGGATGAACTTATAGTCAGAGTCAACCTCTAGCTGAGTCTTCAAGCCCTCGGCAATCTTCTCGCGGAAAGCCTTCTCGTCCTTAATCTCGTCTTTGCCGAACACCTGATCGAACAACTCCTGATTAACATCAGCCTTTGTGTAGCGTGAGATTTCAGTAATCTGGAAACTGAAGTCGGCTGTCAGGTCGGCAACCTCCTCTTTCTTCATCTTCAGCAGAGATGAAACCTCTACATCGCTTTCGGGATAAGCCTTCTTGGGGTTGAAAGTGATGATGTCGCCCAGTTTGGCTCCGTCAAAGAGTTTCTTCTGGTCTTCAACTTTAATATAGTTAGGCATCAGCACGGCACCCTCAACGGTAATACCATCCTCTTTTGTGTTACCGTTCTCGTCAAGCTCGCGCAGGTCGCCCTTAAGCATGTCATTGTCCTGATACTCCTCAACCTTGTCATAGTGTCCGGCACGTGAAGCGAACATATCAACCTGCTTGTCGATAATCTCGTCGTTCACCTCGATTGTGTAATAATCGATTTTGTCATCGCTTGAAAGCTCAGCCTTGAACTCGGGAGCAACTGCGATGTCGAACATGAAAGTGTAGGGAGCGGCCTTCTCCAAGTCAACGGGAGTCTGCTTCTCTGACGGCATAGGCTCGCCCAGCATCTGTATGTTGTTGTCTTTGATGTAACCGTACATCTTCTCGCCAATCAGCTTGTTGATTTCCTCAACCTTAACTGAAGGCTCAAACTGTCTTTTAATCATTCCCATAGGAGCCATACCGGGGCGGAAGCCGGGTATGTTAGCCTTTTTACGGTAGTTCTTCAGAGTCTTCTCGACATTTTCCTTATAGTCGTTCTCCTCGACAGTTATGGTCAGCAGACCGTTGATTTTGTCTGCGCTTTCAAATGAAATGTTCATCTTTGATGTTTTATTTTGTTTTTGATTATTAATCAGTTTTTGAGGTGCAAAATTACTCAATATCGGTGTAAATACCTAATATAATATTGAAAAACCTGCAAAATTATTTTTTTTAAACATCTGCGTCGGGTCGTTCGTAGTGTTTCATGCGGCATCGGGTGGTGTGGTTTTATCAATGAACTCGTTTAAACTTTTTACCGAAATGTCATGCTTTACATTAATTTTTTATTCTTTTCTTGCCCTAATCGGTCTTTTTTGCCTGCTTTTGTCCCTCTCATCGGTTGCATAGCCCGCTATGCGCCCTCTTCGAGTAACAAAATCAGGCGAAAAAATACTCGATTAGAACAAGAAATAAAAAGTTTAAACGAGTTCGATGCAAACGTAGTGTACACTGTTGTTTTTAATTGGTAAAATCATTTTTCCAGACTTATGTTCAACACAGTTTGCGTGTCGCCTGTTATGCGGCAGTTGTTTGCCGGGCGTTCACCTACGAGCCATATTATGCGCCCTGCCGCGTCGGTAATAACGAGTTGTTTGCGCTTCTCAAACAAATTCTTCTTTCGGTCTGTAAGATAGTCGCTAACCAATTTAGACCCGCGCATACCGAACGGTGTGAATCTGTCGCCCTCCTTTACACGGCGCACGGTCAGCGGCATTTCAATCTTTGCTGCGTCAAGGCAGGCGCGGTTCCGGTCTCGTTCAAGCGTGAAGTTGTCGATGGTCGTCGTTGTGAAGCGCAATTTCACATTGTTATTATATACGTACAGTCCCGTTACGGGTATCTTCATCGGTTGTGGCGGCTCTGTCTCGTTTTGCTCTATTACCATTCGTCCGCGGTCGATAAGCAAACTGTGTGTCGCTGACGAGAAAATTCTGCCGGTCTCTGCCTGCATTGACGCGTGTATGCTTTCTATCTGAGCCGGATTAAACCCCTTGTCTTTAAGCATAGTGAACAGCACGTATTCGGCTGACGGCTCATCTCGCAGTGCGTCTATCGATATTGTCATTGTGCCGTCGGCGTTATGTTCGGCCACTCTCGTTGTCGCCGACATCATCGCGGCGTCAAACACTATGGCGGCATCGGTCAGTCGTGCGGCCGTCACTGCTATGCTCTCGCTTACAGACGGATTAATCCGCCTCATCATCGGTATGAGGTTCAGGCGTATCTTGTTGCGCACCACATCGTCCTCAAGATTGGTACTGTCTGTTACATATGGCTGCCCGGCCTGTTGTAAAGCCTCCTCAATTTCACTTCGGAACACGCATAACAGCGGTCTGACGATGTGGCCGTTGCGGGTGGCGATGCCTGTCAGTCCGTGAATACCGGTACCCCTTATCAGGTTCATCAGTACAGTCTCAACTGTGTCGTCCTTATGGTGAGCCACGCAGATGTCGTCAGCGTTAATGTCCTTACGCAACTGCTCGAAGTATGCGTACCGCAGTTTTCGTGCCGCCATTTCGATGCTCACCTTGTGCAGTTCGGCATAGCCTTTGGTGTCGAAGTGCACCACGTGCAGGGTTATGCCGTTGGTGTCGCAGAACTCCCGGCAGAACCGCTCGTCCCGGTCAGACTCGACACCGCGCAGCCTGAAGTTGCAGTGTGCCGCCTCAACGTCATAGCCCGCCTGTTTGAGCACAAGCGCAAGCGTAACGCTGTCGGCTCCGCCGCTCAGCGCCACTATGTATTTTCCGCCACGGCGCATAAGCGCGCCCTTGGCGATGTATTTTTTTATTTTTTCTACGAAACGCTTATTCAACATACAGAACAAGACCTTTCAGGTATTCACCCTCAGGGTGATATATGTTGATGGGGTGATCGGCCGGCTGGTGCAGCTGGTGCAGTATGCGCACGTTGCGCCCGCTCATTGCGGCTGCCGTGAACACAGCGTTGCGGAAGTTATCTTTAGTTACCACCTGACTGCAACTGAAGGTGAACAGTATGCCGCCCTTCTTTATTCTTTGCAGGGCTTTCACGTTCAGTCGGGTGTAGCCTTTCAATGCGTTGTGCAGTGCGCCGCGGTGTTTGGCGAATGCCGGCGGGTCGAGTACAATGAGGTCATACTTGCCATCGGCGGCATCGAGGAACTTAAACGCATCCTCGCAGAAAGCCTCGTGGCGGCTGTCGCCGGGGAAGTTGAGGTTTACGTTGGCGTTTGTCAGTTCAATCGCTTTCGCGCTACTGTCTACCGAATGTACGAGTTTTGCTTGTCCGCGCATAGCATAGAACGAGAAACCGCCCGTGTAGCAGAACATGTTCAGCACGGTTTTGCCCTTTGCGTAGTGCTCAAGCAGGCTACGGTTCTCACGCTGATCGACAAAGAAACCGGTCTTTTGTCCGCGCAGCCAGTCTACATGGAATTTCAGCCCGTTCTCGACAGCCACGTTATCGTCAGACCTGCCGAAAAGGAAACCGTTCTCCTGTCCGAGGTCGGCCTTGAAGGGCAGAGTAGTCTCGCTCTTGTAGAACACGTTTTCGATGCGTCCGTCCATTACCTCCATGAGCTGTCGGGCTATCGTCTCGCGGCACACGTGCATACCAACACTGTGAGCCTGCATTACGGCCGTTTTGCCGTAGCAGTCTATTACCAGTCCCGGCAGGCTGTCGCCCTCGCCGTGCACCAGTCTGTAAGTGTTATTGTCAGGATTGTCGGCGATGCCTATGCTCAGGCGCATGTCGAGCGCGGCCTTCAGGCGGTTATGCCAGTATGCGTCATCTATGGCGACATCGTTAAACGAGAGCACTCTGACAGCTATGCTGCCCACCTGCCAATGGCCGGTGGCTATATACTGTCCGGCGGCGGTTATCACACGTACCGTCTCGCCCTCCTCAATGCCGTTGTCGGCATGGCTTATGGCACCCGAGAATACCCACGGGTGGAAACGTTTAAGACTTTCCTCTTTGCCTTTCTTTAAATATACGTTTTTATACATTTATTCGGTTGCTTTTGTCTGTTTGTTTTCATCCTGCGTTTTCACGAGGTGGAAGTCGCCGCTACGCTCAAGCCGCATCAGTTCTTCGTATATCATAATACACGCCCATGCGTCGGTTGCGGCATAGAGTTTCTGCTTGTCGGTAAGCACGTCAGCCTCCCAGTTGCTCAGTCTTACGTTCTTGCTGATTTTCTGTTGGAACAGGTTGGCGTATATCTTTTGCAGGCTGAGGTCGGTTATGCCCACTTCGCCGACATGGTCTTGCAGGTCGATGAAGTTACCCGGCTTGAAATCGCTTCGCTTGTGCAGCGACAAGATGTCATCGTGCAGCGACAGACCTATTTTCTTTATCGTTTTGTTTTCAAGCAACAGCTTGATTTGAGGTGTTATGCCCGTAAGGTTCAGGCGGAACAGGAAACAAGTGTCCCGTGTTGACACCTGAAGCAGCGCAACAGTGTACACGCATCCCTTTTTGAATGAAGGGCGCGTCTCGGTGTCGATGCCAAGAATGTCTTGATCAAGCAGATAGCTGACGGCTTTTTCCGCCTCTGCGGCGGTGTTTATTACGATAATCCTCCCATCGAAGAGCACCTTCGGCAGTGAGTTTACGTATGCTTTGTCAACTTTGTCGTAAATAAGTTTCTCCATGTCTTATTATAAAAGATATGCAAAAATACGGATTTTCGACGGAACAAACGAATAAGAACGCATCTTTTTGTAAATCAATGTTTTGGTTTTTTGCAGTGCCTGTGTACACGCTTTTGGATTTATGCAAGTTTCTTTTCTCTTTGCCGCCATTGTGTCTTTCAGTAGTTGATTCGGTTCGGACTGTAAGTGTTTTATTGTATTTGCTTCCTGTTTATTGTTCATTTATATAATGATGTGCATATCATTAATCTAATGGCATATATTTCTTTTGATTGTAAACCATATTGTCTCGCGCTCCGAAACAATGTGTTTTACAAGCTGAAACAATAGCTATTGCAAGCTGAAACGATAAATCCGGGACTGCCGGTATGTTGTTAAGGTAATGTGTCATGATATGCTTATGTTCATGTCGAACTCGTTTAAACTTTTTATTTTTTGTCCTAATCGGGTATTTTTTAGCCTGCTTTTGTTACTCGAAGGTGGCGCATAGCGGGCTATGCAACCGATGGGAGGGACAAAAGCAGGCTGAAAAAGACAGATTAGGGCAAGGAAAGAATAAAAAATAATGTACTGCATGACATTTCGGTAAAAAGTTTAAACGAGTTCTTGGTGTTGACTTCCAAAACATGTCAGACTTATGTCGACATAAACGAAACTCCCCCGAAGAACCGCAAATGATGTTCTTCGGGGGAGTTGTAAATACTGATAGTATCATAATCGCCCCATGTCTGCTTACATGAGTGTAAATCCGTCATGATACATATTTATAATGTCTGCATGTAACAGTCTGAATTCGAAACATGCCAACCGTGTTTTTAACGCTCGTACTGAGGCATGTTCGGGTTATATTCGAGCACGTTCTGCGGTACGGGCATTATGTAACGCATGTCGTTTGCGGGCAGTTCCCATGTCTCGTCGCCAACCTTATGAATAATGGTCTTCGCAAAATTCGGGTCTGTGTTAAGACGCTTCAGGTCGACATAGCGCATGAAACCAATCATCGCAAACTCCAGACGACGCTCATCGAGTACCAGTGTGAGAGCCTTTGTACGGTCGGTATAGTCAGCCGCGTTGTAAGCCGTGAAGTTCTTTACGCGCATTGCGCGAAGTGTGTTGAGGTAATCTATCGCCTTGGCCGTGCTGCCGACACGAGCCTCACACTCGGCGGCGGTAAGCAACATCTCAGGTATTGAGGTTCCGATGTTAATCTGTATCCATGCGGTGTAAATTGTGTAGCCCTCAAACATCTCGAAACCTGAGCCACGGTCCATGCGGTCGGTGCGGTAGAAAAGATACTCGCGCAAGTCTTTCTCTGCCTTGTCAGCGTCGATATGCTTGGCGAATGCCGCGCGCAAATCGTCGCTTTCGGCAACGGCGTTGAACACGTGGTTGCTCATATAGCGTGTGTAAAGGTGCTCCGGACTTGTAAAGCCGTACTGTCCGTCGGGGAATTGTGTCTCGTTTTTGTCGTCGGTAACGACATTGCGCCACTGGGTTCCGTCAATCTTCTTGTACTTGCTGTAATCTATAAGGCTGATGTTGTTCTTGTCGGCCACAATCATATCGGCATATTTCAGAGCTTCGTCATAGTTGCCCATGTACAGATACATACGAGCCAACAGTGAGCAACAAGCCTTTTGAGTGGGGTAGAAGGGGAATGATGTGCTTTCAGGCAGATTGTCTTTTGCCTCCAAAAGGTCGCTCTCAATCTGCTTGTAAACCTCGGCGACAGTGTTGCGCGTGTACACTTTTCCGCCAACTTCTTCTGTCAGAACCAAAGGTACTCCATAGTCGGTGGCGGCTGTGTTGGCGTCATAGTGTTTGCCATAGACGTTGACAAGACAGAGATACTCGAAAGCGCGGCCTACAAGCGCTTGGGCGCGCAGACGTTTTTTGTCGGCATCGCTGCCGCCTGATGAAGCCGACACGTTATTGATTACGGCGTTGTAAGTAAAGATATTGCTGTAAGCATCTTCCCAAATGGGGTCGCTGTTACCCGGAGTGTAAACGTCGCCTTTCTGGAATGAGAATATGTTACGCTCTGAATCGTCTTTACCGATGTACTCGAACCACTCAACGGTTGTCTCGCCCTTTGCGACAAGCATAGGGTCGTCGGTGAAGTAAACGAGATAAGGGTCGAGCGTGTTGAGCAGATATTGGCTTGACATCAGTTTTTGGTAGTCTTGGTAAGTCTCTGGAATTGTGTATCCCTTAGGCTTGTTGCCCAACCAGTCGTCGCATGAAGTCATTGCCAGAACGGCCGTTATGACCGCCATGTATTTTATGAATTTCATATTGTTTGCTTATTTTGTTTTTATTGTTAGAAACTTGCTGACAGTCCGAGAGTGAATGTGGCCGGGATATGTTTGCCGCGACTTGGCGACAGCGATGTGCCTGTCCATACTTCGGGGTCGAGGTTACGCTTGTTGGCGGCCCAATACCAGAGATTCTGAATTTGGAGGTTGACGCGCAGATTCTCCATCATGAAGCGACCAATCAGGGCTTTCGGGAATGTGTATCCGAGCGAAATGTCGCGCAGCTTGATGTAGTCGCCTTTCTCTATATGCTTGTCGGCCGCGCTCCAGAGGTACTGCACCTGACCGGAACGGCTGTTTCCATAAAGGAAGGCCGGGGCCATGTCGGGGTCGTTCTCGTCGCCCGGCTGACGCCAGAAGTTGAGGCGGGTGCGGTCAATGGCACTCGTATAGTTCATTACGGGATAATATGTGAACATATTGCTTGCGGCAATATCGCGCAACTTATGTCCGCCGTAGAACACGAACATAAACTCAAGGTCGAAGCCTTTGTATGAAAGGCGGTTTGACAGTGATGCCGTGTAGGGCGGATTGGTTGTTCCCTCGTAGATAAGGTCGCCCGGCTCAAGTAGAGCGTAGCTGTTTACAACGGTGCCGTCGGCCTTGTAAGCCTGTGGAAGTCCCTCTTTGTCAAGTCCTGCATAGCGGATTGAGAAGATAGAACTCATGGGATAGCCTTCACGGTTCTGCAGAGAACTGAAGTAGCTGTAAGCCGAAGTTCCGGAGTTTTCAATCTTTGTCAGCTTGTTCTTGTTGTAGCTGAACATGAAGTCGGTTGACCAATGGAAGTCGCGGGTCTTGAAGTTCTCGCTGTGAAGAGTAATTTCTACACCGCGGTTGTACATTTTACCGTAGTTGAGCATCAATGAGCCCCAGCCTGAAGTCGGGTCTGTCTGGCGGTTTCCGAGCAGGTCGACTGTGTTCTTGTTATAGAACTCGACGCTTCCGCTCAAACGGTTGTTGAGCAAAGTGAAGTCGACACCGAGGTTGAAAACGTTTGTCTTCTCCCAACGAAGGGTGGCATTTGGGGGTGTGGAAATGTAAGAGTAATACTCCTGAGTATATGAGTTTGGGCGTGTCGCGGTAGTGGCAATCATATACGGCCCGCTCTTTTTCGGAATGTTACCGTTGATACCGAATGTGGCGCGCACGGCCAGACGGTCAATCCAATTCCACTTTTCAAGCGCTACATAGTGTACACCTGTTGACCACAACGGACGGTATTGATACTTCGGATCGGTTCCGAAAAGGTTCGACTGGTCAATACGTATGCTTCCTGTAACCGACAGACGGCGGTCAAGAGAGTAAGACGCGTTGCCGTAGAAAGACACGTAGCGGTCGTCGGTCTCACCGAATGAGTCGTAAGGGCCGCTGAAATAGTATGAGCCGTAAAGTGCTTGAGTGCCGCTTATGCCTGAACCGAGCGCCAGCTCGTTGAATGATTTCCATGTAAGGCTCTGTGGGTCATATCCCCATTTTGTGAAATATGAGCTTTTGGTTACTACCTTTCTTCGCTCCGCACCGATAAGGGCCTGTACTCCATGACGGCCGAACTCTTTGTTGAAATCAGCCTGGATACGGAATGTGTATGAGTGGTCTTGGTTCCAAGTCTCGCTCAAACGTCCTCCTACGGGAATGTTATTGGTTATCTTACCGTCCTTTATTACCGTCGCGTTATTGATTTCGGTTTTCATCGTATACGAATTTACATCGTAGTACTGTGTTGAAAGCGAGGTTGTGTTCTCGGTCTGGTAGTAAAGAGAAAGGCTCAACTCGGGCAGAATCTTGAACTTTGCGTTGATGTTAATGTTCCGGTATTTGCTGTCATTGGTATAATGAGCTTTGTTTATTTCGTCAAGCGGGCGGTAGGTCTCATCATAGAGCCCGTTGGCAACAAGCTCGTCGATAGAAGCCAGTGTGCGGCTCTGTGTCCAGACAGCGGGTGAGCCGTCGCTGTTGCGAAGCATTCTGTAAGGACGTGTATAGAGATTGTTGTAACCGTTAAAGCCGTTATCGTAGCTTGCCTTCACATTACTGTTGATTATACCGATGTTGACTTGCAGCCATTTGAAGAAGTCAAACTGGTTCTTAAGATTGAAGCCGATGCGTCTTGTGCTCTGGCTCTTCTCGTAAGGATAGTTCTGACGGTAATTTGCGGAAAGGGCGTACTTGTAGATGTCAGAACCACCGCTGAACGAAACGTTATGCTGCTGTGTAATGGTCGCACTGCGAACAAGCTCGTCCTTAATCTGGCTGTAAGAGTCCATGTTGCGGTACACGTCGAGCTTCTGTTGCAACTCTTCGTCAGTCGCAATCTCACCTGCCTCGCGCTTGTACATAAGCAGGTAGATCTCGTTTGTGGAGCGCTTGTCGGTAGGATTGTACGGGTTGTGGTAATAACCGAAGAGTTCCTGCATGAGGTCAACAAGCTCTGAACCTGAGGTGAGGTTCATATAGCTGCGTGACGGCAGCGGAGTGAACTTTACGCTTCCGTCATAGTTTACGCGGGTTTTGCCTTTCTGGCCTGAGCGGGTGGTGATAACGATTACACCATTGGCCGAGCGCGCACCGTAGATTGACGCTGCTGTGGCGTCTTTAAGTACAGTAACGTTTACGATGTCGGCCGGATTTATAGCGTCGATGCTACCTTCATAAGGAATACCGTCAACGACGTAAAGAGGTGTTCGAGTACCGTTGAGGGTTGATATACCTCGGATTTCAGGTGTTGAACCGGGTGTCTGCTTCAATCCTGCAACCATTCCTTCCATTCGGTCGAGAATGTTTGTCTGCAGTTTTCCGGCCATATCTTTCGGCGTAACGATTGCGAACGAACCGGTGGCACGCTCTTTTGAAATTGTCTGATAACCAGTAACTACCACCTCGTCAAGCTCGTGTGTGTCCGGATGAACGGTTATTATATAAGAGTTTTGGCCTGCCATGACTTTTGTCTCGGCATTTATATATCCGATAAACGACACCACAAAAGTCTGTCCGCTTGTGGCGTTAATGGTAAATTTACCGTCGATATCGGTGATTGAACCTTGTTTTGTACCTTTTATGAACACGTGTGCGCCGGGCAGAGGCTCACCGTTCTCGTCTTTAACGGTACCGGTTATTTTCGCTTTTGTCTGGTTGACACTTTCAACCGCAATTGAACTTTCGACATTTGCAGGTTCGGCGTAAGCAGCATGGCCTGACATTGGAGCCACAAAGCCGAAAGCCAACAAGCCGCAAAGAGTTTCGGTCCTGAAATTTCTTACAATCTTCATGAAATTGTTGGTTATGCTTCTGTTTATGATTTAAATACAAAATAAAGGCGGCAACAAACTTGCGCCGCCTTTGAAAGTTAATTTGATTATCTCTTCATTGGTTTTGGTTTCAGCGCATCGGGACGCATGTCATAGACCTTTTTCCCATATTTAGGTGTGGTAGTGATGCAGGCCGGCAGTGTAGCTTTGCCATTAAGTTTGCGCAAAACAGCCTCAAGTGCGGCCGCATATTCCTGATGTATGAATGCGTCGTCGCGGTCTTTCTGGTTGTAGGCTATGTATTGGAGATATCCAACACACTTGTTGAACCATGTCTCAGGAATATCAGTACCTCTGTAATAGCTCAATCGGGCAATAAATTTAAGTCTGTCGATGAGTTTTTGCTGGTCAACGGCAGGGTCTGCAATCATTGTGTCGATGGCGTTAGCGGCAGCGTCATACTTCTTTTCACGCAGAAGGTTGTTGATGTTTATCATCTTCAGATTGAAGTATTTGCCGTTGAAATCACACAAAGCCTTAATCTTATCAACATCTCCGTATCCTGTCTCTTTTGCAAGTTTGGCGTCAACGGCTTCCTTACCGAACTTTTGGCAGAATTCGGTATATTTGTCTGATACCTGTTGCAGGTAAGGAGTGAAGCCTGTAATACAGTTTACGAATACCGGCCAGATATCATTGTCGTTGAGTTTTGCGCCACCGTTAATCAGCTCACCGAAAGCGGTCTTTACGTTATTGTGGGCGTAAACCGAGTTGTTATAATTAATGTAGTCAATCAGGAAGGCACGGTCGCGGTTGCCTTTTGAGTATTGCTCTTGCAGATAGAATGAGCGGCGGGTGGGCACAAGCGCGTCTTTTCCGGTCCGGATGAACTGCTCAGGAGTCTGACGGCTGCCGCTTCGGTGTACCATCTGCTCGGTTGCAGGGTCTATAAACGCATAAGTGGGATAGCTGCGCACGCCGAATTTCTTTGCCAAAGTAACACCTTCGCCACGCTCGGCGTCTATTTTAAGATTTACAAATGTGCTGTTGTAGAATGCACCTACCGAAGGAAGGGTAAACACATTCTGTGCCATGTTCATGCACGGACCACACCACTGTGTGTAGAAATCAATAAAAATAAGTTTGTTTTCGGCTTTAGCTTTAGCGGTAGCCTGAGCCCATGTCAGTTCATGGTGGAAATTAATACCTTCGCTCTGAGCATAAATCCCTGTGGCGTTAGCTATTGCCAGCACCAGCAGAAATAAAAGTTTTCTCATAAATAATTAATACTCTCTAATGTTAAAAATTATACATACTTTAATTGCAGCCGGCAAAATTATGGATAAATTCATTAATATCCAAATAAAGATTTGTTAAACTTGATTTTATTGGTAAAATATTTTAAAAACGATTAAAATAATAGTTAATGAAGGCAGACTTGCTTTATTTAAGATAATGTGCTATAAAAAAGAAGTCCGACGGTAATCAAATACGATTACCGTCGGACTTTTATGTTTTGTTAATCTTAAACCGACAATAGCCGATGCGGATTAGATGCCGAGCTTCTTGCGGATATCCTTAGGAATGGCGTTTTTGTTAACCATGTAGTCCATAGTCTTGTAAGCAACGTAGTTTTTGCTCATGTACCATGTCCCTTTGTAGTCGCCATACTCTCCCCAAGAGTTCTTAACCATGTAATACTCACGGCCGTTCTGGTCTTTAGCTATACCGTAAATCTGCATTCCGTGGTCGTCTGTCAGCTCCCAGTTGTCAAATGACTCCTGACGCATCTGCTGTGTCGGAACAATTTCGGGTGCGTCAACACCGAGAGAGTCAAGTTTACTCTTCTTGTCGGTAGCAGAGAGTTTGAACCAACGGTCAGCGTCTGTGCCTGACATAGAGCGGGCTTTCTTCACGTCATAAGCTATACCGAGACCTTTACGTGTGAATCCGTCCTCTGTAACGTCTCCACCCCATGCGATGGTGTATCCGTTTTCGATAGCGTTATCGATAATACGCATCATCTCGTCCATAGGTACGTTGTATGAAGGCTCCCAACGCCAGTTGTCCTGCACCTCAACCGGGAACTGAGTGTAGAACGGGTGGTGTGTGTAGCTTGTAATTGTTACATAGTCATCGAGGTTCAGACCGAGGCTTGCGGCGAATGTTTTAGGAGTGTACTCCTTGCCCTCGTATGTGAACTTCTCCGGGCATTTGCCGAGATAAGAGTCGATAATGCCTTGCAGACCCTGCTTCCACTGCGGAGAAATCTTCTTGGCTGTGCTCTTTGCCACTGCCGCAACATAAGGCTCCATAACGCTGAAGAACTCGCCGAAGTTGGCCAGTGAGTCGCCTGTCAGTGTTCCGGGAGCCGGCATTGCATTCTCGGGCACGATACCGTGGTTTTTCATTATAACGAGAACATCGGCTGCGCTACCGCCTTGTGAGAACTGGCTGTCGCCGTGCATACGTACTGTCAGTACGGCACGCTCCATGTAGTCTTTGTTGGCGATAAACATCTCGCAGAGGTCATAAGTCTTGCCGGTCTTCTTCAAGATTTCGCTCTCGAAGTAAGCCAGTGTAGAGTAAGCCCAGCAGGTACCGCTGCGGTTCTGGTCTTTAATACTTGTGATTTTGTTGGCCTTTATGGTTGTGAAAACCGGTTTGTTAGAGGCCTTCTTGTCCTGTGCGCTGATGCCGGTGGCCATACAAGCCATCAAAGCAAGAGTTAAGATTTTTTTCATACCTTATTGTTTTTGATTAGTTATTCTCCATGAACTCCTCCACATCCTTCGGATGGTAGGGTATGCGCTCCTCGCCGAGGAATCGGCAACCGTCATCGGTTATTAGTAGGTCGTCCTCGATACGTATTCCGCCGAAGTCCTTGTAAGTCTCGATTTTGTCATAGTTAAGGAAGTCCTTGTGCAGACCTTGAGCTTTCCAGTCATCAATGAGTGCCGGAATGAAGTAAATACCCGGTTCATCGGTAACAACAAAACCCTTTTCGAGACGGCGACCCATGCGCAGGCAATTTGTACCGAACTGTGTTGACGGCTGTATCTCATCGTCAAAGCCTACATAATTCTGGCCAAGACCCTCCATATCGTGAACATCCATACCCATCATATGGCCGAGTCCGTGAGGCAGGAACATAGCGTGTGCGCCGGCTTTTACGGCTTCGTCGACATCACCCTTCATGAGTCCGAGCTCCTTCAGCCTCTCTGTCATAAGTCGACAAACACCCATGTGCACGTCAAACCATTTCACTCCGGGCTTGGCTACTTCGAGCGCATAGTCATGACAAGCCTCCACAATGCTGTAAATCTCAAGCTGCCGCTGGCTGAACTTTCCGTTTACGGGGTATGTACGCGTATTGTCAGAACAGTAGTTCATGGCGTTCTCTGCACCGGCATCGCAAAGCACAAGGCGACCGTCTTCCAGTTTGTTCCACGACGGATTACCGTGCTGAATTTCGCCGTGCTGTGTGAAGATTGTGGCGAAGCTGACTTTCGAGCCATATGAGTTGGCGATACCGTCAACCTGTCCGCCGATATATTTCTCTGTAACACCCGGCTTTGTCAGTCTCATTGCCGTTGTGTGCATCTTGTAGCCAATGGCGCAGGCTTTCTCGATTTCTTCTATTTCCTGCTGTTCCTTTGTCGAGCGCATCTTCACCACAGCCTTTATAAGCTCAACTGAAGCGGCTTCCTTCTGCTGGTTGGGGTGTATGCCGAGCAGGTCGAATATCTGCAGCTTGGTGTCAAAACGGTATGGCGGCAGGAAGTGAACCGTGCGTTTCTGTCTCAAAGCGTTGTTACAGATAATCTGCAGCTGCTTCATGGGAGCCGTATGCTCCACGCCCACACTCTCGGCGAGGTCGTGTACGCTTGGCACAAAGCCTGTCCATATAATATCTTCTATGTCAATGTCATTGCCGATAATAGTCTCGGTGTTATCATCGATATCGATAATACCAACCAGTCCGTCGCGTTTCAGACCGAAATAATACAAGAATGACGAATCCTGTCGGAACGGGTCATAGGCGTTTGACGGATAATTTGACGGCGACTCGTTGTTGCCGAACAAGATTATGATGCCGCTCTTTACAAGCTCCTTAAGCCGGGCGCGGCGGCTGACGTAAGTTTCTTTGCTGAACATAAATAAAAAGTTTAAATGTCCTTGCGGTCTGTCGGCATACCGAGGCTGACAGTGTCATTTATGACCGTAGTCTGTTTATATACGGGCAAATCCGCGTTAATTTCCTACAAAGGTAGATAAATTTAGTTGGATTTCACTATCTTTGCAATGGTTTTTTAGTTTCTTTATGCAAATTGATAGAAATACAGGCTTGGTTCTCGAGGGCGGAGGTATGCGCGGTGTGTTCACCAGCGGTGTGCTTGACGGCTTTATGAAGAATGACGTTTATTTTCATTATGTCGTGGCGGTGTCGGCCGGAGCGTGCAACGGGCTTTCGTACATGAGCCACCAGATAAGGCGTGCGCGAATATCAAATATAGATTATCTTGCCAAATACAAATATATAGGCTTGCGGCACCTTGTAACCCAAGGTTGTATTTTTGACCGTAAGCTGCTCTACGATGAGTTTCCGAATGAGCTTCTTCCATACGATTACGAAACGTTTTTTAATAATCCCGACGTTTTTGAGATGGTTACCACAAACTGTCTTACCGGCCGTGCCTGTTATCTGACAGAGAAACACGACCGCCAGCGTCTGCTTGACATAGTGCGTGCCAGCAGCAGTCTGCCTTATGTAAGCAAGATTGTGAATGTTGACGGTATACCTATGCTCGACGGAGGCATTGTTGACAGCATTCCGGTTATGCGTGCCATGGAGCAGGGCCACTCGAAGAACGTGGTGGTGCTGACCCGCAATTACGGCTATCGCAGCCATGAGCACGACCATAAGATACCTCATTTTATATATAAGCGTTATCCGCGTTTACGTGTGGTGTTGAGCCATCGGTGCGAGGCTTATAACCGTCAGCTCGAAATGATTGAGGAGATGGAGCGTTCAGGTCAGATACTTTGCATACGTCCCGAACGTCCGATGGAGGTTGGCCGAATAGAAAAAGACCTTACAAAACTCGAACGCCTTTATGAGGAAGGTTATGCTCTTGGCGAGAAGTTTTGTAAGGAATACTTTTAAAAAGATTATAATAATGTCAGGAAGGTGTGTCAAAATATACGGTATCTGACGCGTAGGGATACATAATCCATTTTGACACACCCTCAACATAAGTCTTGTTTACAATATTTCCTCCGCTTTTTCAACGAAAGTGGTAGCACCGTTGGCAATAAGAAAATCCTTGTCGCGGAAGCCCCATAATACGCTTATGCACGGCAGATTGCTGTTACGTGCAGTTGCCACGTCAACCTCGCTGTCGCCAACATAAACCGTGGTGGCGGGGTCAGCGTCAAGACGGCGCATGGCCTCAAACACCGAGTCGGGTGCGGGTTTCTTTCTTACGGTTTCGCTCTCTCCGATAGCCACCGTTATGTAATCGTTGAAGAAGTGGCGGCACAGAGCCTCTGTGGCCGTACAATACTTATTGCTCACAATCGCCATATTCTTTCCGCGGCGTTTAAGTTCAGCCAGCAACTCCGGTATTCCGTCATACGGACGTGTCGTGTCGAGATTATGTTTCATGTAATGCTCCATGAATACATCATACACATTATTATATAAGGGATTGTCTACTCCGTCAGGAATAGCCCTTTCGATAAGTTTCTTTATACCGTTACCCACAAACCGCCTGACATCATCTATTGTATGTTCGGGCATATTGAACGCTCTCATAGCGTGGTTTGTGCTTACTGTAAGATCGCCGAGCGTTGCCAGCAGTGTGCCGTCAAGGTCGAAGATGTAAGTGTCATACTGTTTCATTGTGATACAATCTTTTTGTTTGGCTGTGTCGAAGTTTATTTATTGAGTTTTTATTTTCATTGTTGAGGTGAAACCTACTTTATGCAAAGGTAGTGCAAGGTGAGCGCAATGAAGCTTGCTTCAAATTGCCGAGCCGCCGCCTACTTTATGCAAAGGTATTCAAATAAAGCATACAATGAAACAAAACCTGACATAAATTGGTTTCTTGAAGAATATTTATCGCGCATAATGTTACATTAAAATCGAAAGATAAACCGCCTTGTCAGTTTTATTATGTTGGTCTGTTTTTTTATTCAATATACTAATCGGTATAAATCAACAAGGATTTCTTACAAATTAAAAACATATTGTTTTGTGCGGTAAAACATATGGTTTTACCGTGTGAAACCATATGTTTTGCGATGTAAGACAATAAGCGTTGATATGCGTTATCATATAATCTATGTGTCGTCTTATGATGTACAACCTGTGGCACGTATGTGAGTTATATCGCTATCTCGCGCGATATGGCGTGTGGTCATTAGGTGGATTTTTGACTGTATAATGGTGGATAATCGGTTTTATGGCTTATTTTAATTTTATAGTGTATGTAGAACACAAAAATTTTAGCTATCTTTGTACCGTTGATTACTAACTATTTATAACCATAGACATGAAATTACGACAAGTAACATTCGCACTCGCACTGGCAGCCACAATGACTGCCACGGCGCAGACAAATGTGCTCGATGTGAACACGAGCAAGATTGGAGCACCCGTGCAAAGCACAATGTACGGTTTGTTCTTTGAGGACATCAACTACGGAGCTGACGGCGGACTGTATGGCGAGTTGGTTAAGAACCGCTCGTTTGAATTTCCCCAGACGTTTATGGGATGGCAGACGGCAGGCGACGTAACAGTTAAGAACGACGGACCGTTCAAGCGTAATCCTCACTACGTTACACTTACTCCCACCGCACACAAAGAACGCCACACGGCGATCGTTAACGAGGGTTATTTCGGTATAGGTGTGCGCAAAGGCGAAGATTACCGCTTCACCGTGTGGGCACGTGCTCCGAAGGGTACTGCATCGCTGAAAGTACAGCTTATCGACCCTGCATCAATGGGCGAAAATCAGGAGTTTGTAAGCCGAAAACTCGATGTAACAAAGGCCGAGTGGACAAAATATGAGGTTAAACTCACCTCGACAAAAACAATGAACAAGGCGCAACTGCGCATCTTTATAGAAGGTAAGAATCCCGCCGACCTTGAGCACGTAAGCCTCTTCCCGGTCAATACGTTCAAGAACCGCGACAACGGTATGCGCCGCGACCTTGGTCAGGCATTGGCAGACATGCACCCCGGTGTGTTCCGCTTCCCCGGTGGATGTATCGTTGAGGGCGTCGACCTTGACACACGCTACCGGTGGAAGAACACAATCGGTCCTGTTGAGGATCGTCCGCTGAACGAGAACCGTTGGGAGTACACCTTCGCTCACCGCTTCTTCCCCGATTATTTCCAAAGCAACGGTCTGGGTTTCTATGAGTATTTCCAACTGTCTGAGGATATTGGTGCCGAGCCGCTGCCGGTTCTCAACGTAGGTATGGCTTGTCAGTACCAGAACTGGGACAACGAGGCCGCTCACGTGCCTACAACCGATTTGCAGCCTTACATTCAGGACTGTCTTGACCTTATCGAGTTTGCCAACGGCTCTGTTGATAGCAAGTGGGGCAAGGTGCGTGCCGAAATGGGCCACCCGGCTTCGTTTAACCTCAAATTTATTGCCGTCGGCAACGAGCAGTGGGGCGAGTTTTACTTTAAGCGTTTGGAGCCGTTCGTGAAAGCGATACGCGCCAAATATCCCAATATAAAGATTGTAGGCACCAGCGGTCCCGATTCTGAAGGTAAGAACTTCGACCTCGGTTGGGAGGCTATGCGCAAGCAGAAGGCTGACCTCGTTGATGAGCACTTCTATCGTCCGGAGGCTTGGTTCTTAAGCCACGGTCTGCGTTATGACAGCTACGACCGTAAAGGCCCGAAGGTATTTGCCGGCGAATATGCCTGCCACGGTAAGGGTAAGAAGTGGAACCACTTTGAGGCTTCACTTTATGAGGCTGCCTTCATGACCGGTCTTGAGCGTAACGCTGATGTTGTACATATGGCAACCTACGCACCGTTGTTCGCCCACGTTGAGGGTTGGCAGTGGCGTCCCGACCTGATTTGGTTCGACAATACGCGTTCGTTCAAGTCTGTAAGCTATTATGTGCAGCAGATGTATGCCATGAACAAAGGTACAAATGTGTTGAAACTGACTATGAATGGCAAGCCTGTTGCAGGACAGGACGGCCAGAACGGTCTATTCGCCAGCTCGGTTGTTGACAAGAATACAAATACCGTTATCGTTAAAGTTGTTAACACGGGTGCTTCGCCCCGGCAGGTTTCGCTTAACCTCAATGGACTGAAGGGTGCGCAGAATGCCCGCACACTGACTTTGGCAAGCAACAATATGGATGCCGACAACTCGCTTGACAAACCCGAAAATATCGTTCCCCATGAGGGTACGGTTGTCTGTCAGGCCGGAAAGAAGGGCACTGTCATCAACGACAATTTGCCGGCAAAAACTTTCAGGGTTTATTTCGTGAAGAAGTAAATACCTCGTTTTGACGAGGACTTGATAATTATAGTCATAGTCTGCCGATAATGCTTATATTAACCTTTAAAAGGTTAGTGGGCATGGTCGGCAGACTCTTTTTATGTCGATAAGCCACATACGGGCTTGCTTATGTCGTTTTTTATTTTTAAATTTGCATTTCAGTAGGTTCCGGCGGCGCGCGTGCAGTGTGGCGGTCGTGCCGTAAACGACAGGCTGAACCGAAACTGACTCATTATGATAGACAAACCAACGATAGACCGCATAATGGATGCCGCCAACATTGTTGACGTGGTTTCCGAGTTCGTAACCCTGCGTAAGGCGGGCGTTAACTACAAGGGCCTGTGTCCGTTTCATAACGAGAAGACACCATCGTTTATGGTTTCGCCTGCCAAGGGCTATTGCCATTGCTTCTCGTGTGGTAAGGGTGGCAACGCAGTGGGCTTCATCATGGAGCATGAGCAAATGACTTACCCTGAGGCTTTAAGGTGGTTGGCGCGCAAATATAATATTGAGATACGCGAGAAAGAGCTTTCTGACGATGAGAAACGTGAGGCAAGCGAGCGCGAGAGTATGTTTATTGTGAACGAATGGGCTTTGAACTACTTTCGTGATAACCTTATGAACCATGTCGAGGGGCGGGCTATCGGTATGCAGTATTTCAGGTCGCGCGGCTTCAGAGATGACATTATCGAGCGTTTCCGCCTTGGTTATGCCCTTCAGGAGCGTGATGCGTTGGCGCGTGCGGCATTGGCAAAGGGCTTTAAAGAGCAGTATCTTATCGATACAGGCTTGTGTTATCGTAAGGATAACGGGCAACTGCAAGACCGCTATGCCGGGCGTGTCATATTCCCGGTGTTATCGGTTACGGGGCGTATCGTGGCGTTCGGAGGCCGTATTTTGAATAGTGATAAGAAGTTGGCAAAGTATGTCAACTCTCCGGAATCGCTTATTTATCATAAGGGTAATGAGCTTTACGGCATATATCAGGCCAAGCAGGCCATTACCAGACAAGACCGCTGTTACCTCGTTGAGGGCTATATTGATGTTACGTCAATGCACCAAAGCGGTATAGAGAATGTTGTCGCGTCGTCGGGAACTTCGCTTACCACGGGACAGATTCGTATGATTCACCGATTCACGAATAACATAACGGTGCTTTATGACGGCGATTCTGCCGGAATACATGCCTCAATTCGCGGTATCGACATGTTGCTCGCAGAGGGTATGAACGTAAAGGTGCTGTTGTTGCCTGACGGGGATGACCCTGACAGCTTTGCCCGAAAGCATACTGCCGCGGACTTCAGGGCGTATATAGAACAGAACCAGACCGACTTCATCGAGTTCAAAATGAACCTGCTTATGAATGGTGTTACCGACCCGATAAAGCGTACTGAGGCTATAAGCAGTATAATAAAGAGTGTCTCGATGGTTAAAGATCAGCTCACTCGAAGCACTTATATAACGCAATGTGCGCATAAATTCGATGTGCGTGAGGTTACTTTGATTGATACGGTGAACAAGTTCATACGTGGAGAGATAGTCGAACAGCAGAAGGAACAGAGACGTGAGGTGGCGCAAAATGCCGCCATGCCGGAGCCGTTGAGGCCTGCCACACCGCAGGAACAGGCTTCGAAGGTTGAGTATATGCTTGTGCAGATGGTGGTAAGGCATGGGGCTGACATATTATATAAAGGTGTTGAGACTGACGACGGAGGCACCATTGACCTCAACGTGGCCCAATATATAAGTTATGACCTTGGGGTTGACGGCCTGACTTTCCACAGTGGCCTGTTTAACCGCATACTTCAAGAGGCGGTTGAGCATAGCTCTGACGAGGGGTTTAATCCTGAAACGTACTTCACTCATCATCCTGACATCGAGATAAGCCGGCTTGCCACCGAGATGGTGATAGACCATTTCCAGCTCAGCAGAAGTCTTCAGGTGAAGAATGACGAGGACACCTTGCGCAACAAGGTTATACATCTTATTCTCGATTTCCGCATGGATTATGTGGAACAGCACCTGAAAGACCTGCAAAGAGAAATATCGTTGGCCGTCGGAGACCCTGATAAGATGATGAAACTCATGGCCGAATATAAGGATATGCAGGTTATTCGTAACTCCATAGCCCACGAACTCGGTAACGATATAATAATTTAAGCATGGTTTACGTTGACTGGATTATATTCGTACTTTATGTCTTTGTGGTACTGATGTCGCTCGTTACGGTGCTGCTTGACAACAGACAGCCGGCCAAAACAATGGCTTGGATGTTGGTGCTGATATTTTTGCCGGTCGTCGGAATTGTGTTTTACTTCTTCTTCGGACAGAATACGAGGAAGGAAAAGTTTATAAGCCAGCAAAGCATGGACCAACTTACAAAACGCTCCATGCTTGAGTTTGCCGAGCAGCATGACCTTGTCGTGCCTGCCGAACACGAGGCTTTGGTTAAGCTTTTTGCAGGACAGAACTGGGCTTTGCCGTTTAAAAATAACGAGACTGATATAATAACAGATGGTGCTGACTTTATTTTCAGACTGCTGAAAGATATTAGTAAGGCAAAGGAACATATACATTTGGAGTCATATATAATATGTGATGACCCCGTGGGGCGGCTCGTTGCCGATGCGTTGATAGCCAAAGCGCGTGCCGGAATAGAGGTTAGACTGATATATGATGATGTGGGTTGCTGGCACACACCCAATGCGTTCTTTGAGCGTATGCGTGCCGCAGGAATAGATGTCCATGCCTTTATGCCTGTGAAATTTCCGGCGTTTACGAGCAAGGTGAACTATCGTAATCACCGTAAGTTATGTGTAATCGATGGAAAAATCGGTTATATAGGCGGTATGAACATAGCTTTGCGCTATGTGAAAGGTAATTTTGAGGGGCCGTGGCGAGACACCCACCTGCGTATTCGTGGAGGTGCCGTCTACGGAATACAGCGCGCTTTCCTTGTGGATTGGTACTTTGTTGACCGCACGCTGATTAGTAATCGCCGGTATTATCCGGAGCTTGACACCTCAATACGTAACAACTGCATCATGCAGATTGTAACAAGCAGCCCGGTTGGAAGTTGGCCTGAGATAATGCAAGGCTATGTGCGGATACTCCTTGAAGCCAAACGCTACGTGTATATGGAGACTCCTTATTTTCTGCCTACAGAGCCTGTGCTTTTCGCAATGCGTACCGCCGCGTTGGCAGGAATAGACGTAAGACTGATGATACCATTGCACTCGGACGCCAAGATAGTTGAGTTGGCAAGCCGTTCGTTTGTGCAAGAGGTCTGCGAGGCAGGAGTAAAGGTGTATTTTTATAAAGGTGGCTTTAATCATTCCAAGCTGCTTGGTTCCTGGCCTTCGAAACCGTGAAAGATTGAATTTCCATTGTTTTCATCCACCCAGTGTGTGCTCATTTTTATGGCCGCCATGGGAGGCAGAGGCCGCCCTCGACCGCGCCCGCCTGCGCGATGAGCGCAAACGGTAGAGGTCGCGTGACCCGGCCCCTCTTGCCCTATACTCAACAAGGACTAAAAAAAGAGAAAGGCTAGAAGGCCAAGTATTATGTATAC
>Cebus_capucinus_imitator_PRJNA485217_SSR102__coassemble_837_pt1 | contig 33615 bp, 28 predicted proteins | sample Cebus_capucinus_imitator_PRJNA485217_SSR102__metabat2_high_PE_011 | metagenome-assembled genome bin Cebus_capucinus_imitator_PRJNA485217_SSR102
ACAAGTTTGGCTCTGCTCATGGCTTATCGAAAACGTTCTTTTTTGCCTGCTTTTGCCCCTCTCATCGGTTGCATAGCCCGCTATGCGCCCTCTTCGAGTAACAAAAGCAGGCGAAAAAATACTCGATTATGGCAAGAAATAAAAAGTTCAAACGAGTTCATTCATAGATAGTACAAACCGAGTGGAATGTCAAATATACTTCTGTTAGCTGTAATCAAATTGTTGAGGTTGTTGGTTTAAAAACTGAAAACTCCTCCGCATCCGGGTAAGGATGATTCGGAGGAGTTTACGGGTGCTTGGTATGGTTATTACTGATTGTCGGTTTGTTGTTTTTTTTCAAACTTAATCAGCAGCAGACCGATGGCGGTCCATATCAGCTCTCGAAGGCGTACAATCAGTGCAACGAATATTCCGGTGCTGGCAGTCATTGCGAGTGTGGTTGTCGACATAAGGAAACCGCCTTCGCGTCCGCCGAGCTGCAGGGGGATAAAGAATAGCAGATTGGCAAACAGACTTGTGAATGCGAGTATCAACACACATGGAATGAAGCTGACATCAGGCATGAGAACCATCAGAACGAACATAATTTCAAGGGCTGAGAAGAAGCGGCATGACAGCTCCAACAGCACCGCCGAGAGGAATGTGCGCTTGTTTTGCTTGTGTAGTTCGGCAATCTGTCGGTCTACGGTGTCAAGTTCTTCACGATGTTTCTCAATAAAACCGCGCGCCCAGCGTTTGGCTCCGGGTATGTGGCCGATGAACTTCATCAATCTCACGGCCATTCCTTTTTTGTAACCTTTCATAAAGAACCAGATGCCAAGAAGGCAGAATGCCGATATCAAAGTGAGCAATCCGCCCATCAACAGGTTTACGGGTTCGGTCAGAATATAAAGGAATACCGACAGGAACCAGAAAAGGAAATGGGTGAAGATATGCGTCATGGCATATAAAATCACCGATGATGAGGCTCGCTCTGTGCCGATTTTTGGTGAAAGAGCCATTATTCGGTACGGCTCACCACCCATCAAACCGCCGGGAGTGGCATAGTTAAGGGCAAATCCTGAGACTGTTATTTTATATAGCCACCAAAAGCTAAACGGCAACTTCTGCTTCGAACCACTTTTTATAATTAAGTACCATGTCGCGGTATTGAATATATATAGTCCGGCCCAAAGAGCCATTACGGCAAAGAACCAGTATCCGGCATGTCGCAGTCCGTCCCACACCTCCTTGAAATCAAGCTGTGTAATCATTATTATGAGTACGACGATGCCGAATATAAAGAAGGCGTTTTGATATTTCTTTTTCATTTTTACTTACGCTTTCTGCTTAGGTACCGCAAAGCGGACTTTCTCGCTGTCGTCGCGCTTTTCGTGATATAGTTTCTTCAAAGGATTCGCAAACGGTTCATCGTATCCGGCGCGGTTGCGATAAATATCGAGTGCTGTGTATATCGCATGTCGCAGAGACGACTCGTCGGCGACACCTTTTCCGGCTATCTCGTAAGCCGTTCCGTGGTCGGGCGAAGTGCGTACTATTGGCAGTCCGGCTGTGAAATTAACGCCGTTGCCTGTGTCAAGACTCTTGAACGGTGCCAGTCCTTGGTCGTGGTACATAGCCAACACACCGTCAAAAGTTGTGTAGGTGCCATGTCCGAAGAAGCCGTCGGCGGCAAAAGGACCGAATGTCAGCACGCCGTTGTCTGACAGTTTCTTTATGGCCGGAATGATTATTTCCTGTTCTTCGCTGCCGATTATGCCGTTGTCGCCGGCGTGCGGATTGAGCGAGAGTACCGCTATGCGCGGATTGGAAATGCGGAAATCACGCTTCAACGAGTCGTTGAATATGGTCGCTTTTTCTATTATAGCCTCTTCGGTTATGGCTACGGGCACATCCTTTATGGGCAGGTGTGTCGTAACGAGAGCCACGCGCATGATGTCGTTGGCAAGAATCATAAGAGCTTTACCGCCGTCGCCGACACGGTTCTCGATATATTCGGTGTGTCCGCAGAAGTTGAAGCCTTCGCTCTGAATATTATTCTTGTTTATCGGAGCCGTAACGAGCACATCGAAAAGTCCTTCGCGATAGTCGGACATGGCCCGCTCAAGTGCGGCCAGCGATGCCGCTCCCGCCTCTTTCGATGGCAGACCTAATTCAACCTTCACGTCATTATCGAAAGCCGGAATAAGGTTCAACTTGTTCGGGTGAGCGTCATTCGCAGAGTTGATAATGGTGAAATTTGCCTGAATATCGAGAGCGTTGCGATGATAGGCCGCCACTTTAGGCGAACCATAAATAATAGGTGTGCAAAGTTCAAGCATGGCCGGGTCGGCAAAGGTCTTGAATATCACCTCATAACCAATGCCGTTTGTGTCGCCGTGCGTTATTGCCACGCGCAGTTTTCTATCTTCCATTGTTATATCGTTTTTATTGTTTTACATAATTTGATAAGTCGGAAACGGTTAGGCCGACATGTTTTTTCGTCGCCAAAAGTCAATCCAACGTGTATAGTGCAGCTTCAGCCCTGCGTATAAGATTTCGTTTTTTCATTTCGGGCGCATATACAAAAGCCTCGGCCACGACAACCTTTTTGTCGACAGAGTCGACCACGGCATGTGCCACAAAAGGACCGCCCATAGCGTCATTGCGCATCTCCCAAAGTCCCGAAGCTATCATTACGTTGCGATGTCTAATCTTTTCGGTTTTGAACAAAACCTCATCACGCACTGTGGCGAGATACATTCCGTCATGTTCGCCGGGTATGTTTATGCGCATAACGCTGTCGCGCATTGTGATGAAATGTCCGCCGCTTAAATCGGTTCCCGGGTATGTATAAACACAAATGTTTACCATTCCCGATGCGGCGTTGTTCGACAGCCAGATGAAGTTACGGCCTTTCTTGCTCGACTTCATATCCGCCGGAACGCGCATACCCAATCCGGCGGTGGCTTTAACCATGCTGTCGGCAGCAGTGTTGCGGCTTGCCGTGAGCGATGAAATGGCGTTGTTCATCTCAGAACGCACCAATAGTCCGATCAGTCTGCGTCCGGAGGCGCGCATGTCGCGCTTCAACGTCTCGGCCGAAGGGGTGTTGATGTAGACCACCAGTTGCTGCCGTGCCCACACATTTTTGTCATAACGAATACGTGTTTTAGTGAAAAGCTTCGGGTTGACCGTAATTTTCACTATGCAACGGGCAAGACGTGTGATGCCGTTAAGACCGGTGCTGTCAATCAACGATGTGTCAAACTCAGGCTCAGGTTGTGGCAGACATGTGGCGTCTTGCGACAAAACACTGTCAACAACCAGTCCGGCCGCAGTATCATTAGATGTTATCAACACCTCATAAGGCCGTCCGCCACTCTTGGGCAACATTGACGATGCCCCATCGCCACATGAGCATAACGCCATTGTGGCTACCACAAGCAGCAACGCCCACAGTTGTCTCATCGGCCTGACGCCTCCCTCTTTGCGGTGCTTAGCAGTCCGCAGGCGGCATAAATATCCTGTCCGCGGCTGGCGCGTATTGTGGTGAACACCCCGTGCTTGGTAAGATAATCACGGAAAGACTCCATCTTCTTGTCGTCGGCACCGTGCAGGTCTACACCCGGAATTTGGTGGAAACGTATGAGGTTTACGCGACATTCAAGACCTGAAAGCAACTTAATTATCTCGCGGGCATGAGTCATAGAGTCGTTCAAACCGCCGAATACGATATACTCGAATGACAATCTGCGCTGATGTGTGAAGTCATAATCATGCAGAAGGTCAATCACCTCGGTTATCGACATACCTTTTTCGGCCGGCATAATCATTGCCCGTTGCTCCTGTATTGGCGAGTGCAGGCTTATCGCCACATGACACTCGCTCTCGTCGAGAAAGCGTTTCAGTTTGTTTTTTACGCCGACGCTGCTTACGGTGATGCGCTTGGGACTCCATGCGTAGCCGTAATCAGCCGTAAGAACCTCGGTCGCGCGTAGCACGTTGTCAAGGTTATCCATCGGTTCGCCCTGACCCATGAAGACTATATTTGTGAGTTTCTCACGCTCAGGCAGCGAGTATATCTGGTTCAGAATGTCGGTTGAAGTCAGGCTTCCCTCAAAGCCCTGCTTGCCTGTTTGGCAGAACAGGCAATTCATCTTACAGCCTACCTGCGACGAAACACAAAGGGTGGCTCTATCACGGTCGGGTATGTAAACAGTCTCAACGAACTTGCCCGCCGCCGTGGGGAACAGGTACTTTATCGTCCCGTCGACCGAGCGCATACAGTCAGAAGGAGGCATACAGCCTATTGTGTACTCCGCCTTGAGCTTTTCGCGGTTGGCTTTCGAAATGTTTGTCATGTCGTCAATATCGGTAACATGGCTTGTGTACAGCCATTTCGCCATCTGTCCACCGGTGAAGGCGGGCATGCCGAGCGATTTCGACACCTCTTTCAGCTCGTTGAGCGACAGGCCCAACAGCGGTTTCTTGGTTTGTTCCATTCTTGAAAAGTTAATATCAAATATCATCTTCGGCCCGTTCTTCGGCATCGTCGGGCCTTGTGTCTTTTACAATGTTTATCGCTCCTGTTCGTGATATGGTTATCAACAGAGGCATATACTCGTCGCTGAGTACGTCGGGCGAGCCAATGCTCGCCGCCAGAGAGAGGTTCTCGCCCTTTGAATTATCGACAACGATGCCGAGAAGGGTGCTCTTTTTGCAGTAATCAGCACCTGCCACGGCCGTAAAATCGGCTTTTGTGAATGTGCGGTCGAAAAATTCAGAGCCGTCATCACGTGTTATTCTCACCGTGATGCGGTTATTGTGATACTTGTTTCCGGCCTCGTCTACAACCGGCAGACTGTCATTCTCGGCCCTGCGGCTTACGGTTACGGTGTATTTCTTGCCGAGCCATTCCACACTCTCGGTGTGGTCGTAGTTCTGCATCCGGGTGGGTTTGGCCGGTGCCTTTTTCACCTCTTTGTGTGTTATAATATCTTTATCCGGCTTTTTTTCGCTGCACGCCGTAGCGACAAATGCTGAAAGAGCCAGCGGCATAAATATGCGTATGATTTTCATCTCGTATCTTTTCGTTCGGCTTTACATAAAGTGTTTTGTCTTGCAAAGATACAGCAACTTGTGCATAAGAGCAAAATATAAAGGTTTTTTTTGTGTTGACGTGAGTTTATTTAGCTCGTGTTCAACCCGGTCGGGAGGCGTTATGTAAGGCCGGTATCGGCGCAATCGGGACATGCTTGAGTGAGCTATATGTAACATATTGAAAATCATTGTGTTGTAAAACAATAATTTTCGGGCTGTAAAATGATGTGTTTCGGGTGATGAAACAAATGGTTTTACATTGTGAAACAATACGATTTACAGACCGCCTGAATATTTGGCTTGTTGAATGTCTTTGCCTCTTTGATTTTTCAATGCATGTCAGTATTTCTTATTGTAATTTACTTGCTCCGATTGGCAGATGTAAACGAAAAAGCGGCCGGCCCTTATCGGGCAGACCGCTTCTTCGTTATTGTTAAGTTTAAATTACTTGTCCAAACCACGGTTGTTGAAAGTGGTGTTGAGTAACATGCAATATTTGCGATACTGTTCGTTGGTCAGTACGTAACGCATGTGCTTCAAGTCTTTCATCACAGCTTTCTCAACCATTGCCTTACGCTCGTCTTTGTTGGCGTTGGCGGCGTTCATCATTTCTGCGCAGAATGAAGTGTGGATATCCTCAACAGCCTCTGCCTGATCGTATGAAAGACCAAGGCTCTCGGCCAGCTTACCGTAGTTAACGTTCATGTTGTAAGCGTTCGCGTTGTTAACGGTGTTCAACTTCTCGTCCTCTGCAAATGTCATGGTCAGGCTGAGCACTGCCATAACGGTCAAAAACAATCTTTTCATAATCCTTAATTTTTAACTTTAACCTGTGAGCCTCGGTTCTTTCTCACGAATGGCCTTGGCCCGTTATCCTAATTAATTAACTCTAATGCGTCGTGTTGACGCTGCATTTATGTCTTTTTGACGTTGCAAAGGTAATAAGGTTCTATATATACTCAAAACAAAATTCATGCTGTTTGCGCAAACAGGGTGTTATTTTGATGTAAATCAACAGTGGTAATGCCCATTGTGTAATTATTCGATAGTTTTGTAACCCGGGTTTTGTTTCAATGCCCTGTTCAGCTCAAGCACTTTGTCAGGAATGGGGAATACTGTTGTGTAGCCGGTGTCTTCACCGTCGACAGGTGTTCGTTGGTCATATGCGCCCGTGAATAATCCGTATCTTACAAGGTCTTGCCGTCGCCAGCCTTCACACATAAGCTCAAGCAGGCGTTCGGTCAGAATATTGTCGAGCGTGCAGCTTCGAGGTTCCATGCCGGCTCTTGAGCGCACCTCGTTCAACTCTGCCGAGCCGTCATCGCCGTTTCGGGTCTTGGCTTCTGCTGCCATAAGTAAAATGTCGGCATAGCGAAACAGCACGATGTCGTTGTCTTGCAGTTTACCGTCGGCGTGTGCCGTGCGGTCAATTTCATATTTTGCCATTCTCGCTCCGGCTGTTTTCTCATATCGATCTCCCGTGAGATCGAGCTTTACGGCCAGCGGCTCATACACAAGCGGATTGCCGTTGTCAAGCAGAACCGGTTTCCCGTCTACCTCAACCTGTCCGGAATAGAAGTTTACCGCATAGCGTTTGTCTTCGTTCTTTGTGCCGTAGCCATAAGCGTTTACGGTTGAAAGGGTGGCTGACGTTCCGTTTTCTGAGTCCATGCCTAATGCCGAACCGTGGGCGTAATGGCGCGAACGGAACAAATAATGAAACTGGTTTGCATAAAGCGTCTTGTCCATCGGTATGGTGAAGATATTCTCCTTCGATGTCTCGTTATGTACGGCGAAGTTCGATGCGTAGTCGGACGCCAATGCATAGCCTGAGTTTTTCAGCTTTGCGCAGTATTTTACGACTGTCTGCCATGCGTTGACGCGTTCGCCGTCAATAGTGAACATAATGTCTTTGCCTGAGTTATGCGTGCCGTCGGTCCAATCGTCGTCGGTGTAGATTTCGGCGTTAAGAGCCAGTTTCGCCATTATGAAGTATGCCACAGGGCGTGTAACGCGGCCATAATATTCGCCTTCAAGATTGCTGTGCTCGTCGGGTAATGACGGTATTACAGCTTGCAACTCGTTTACGATGAACTCGAAGACCTTGCTTCGGCTGCTCTGTGTTACATCATTGGGCGCAATATCGGTATCGGTAACCACAGGCACGTTTCCGAATAAATCCATTATGTACCAATAGAACATCGCCCTCACAGCTCTGACTTCAGCGGTGTAAGCCTCGTGTTGGGCGGAGGTCAGCAGCGATTGGTGCTTATCAATGGCGGCTAATGACTTGTTACACAACACTACAACTTTATAAAGGTAGTCCCATGTCGCGCCAAGGGCGTTGTCGTTGGGTGTCCAGCGGTGTGTGTAAAGGTTTTGCCAGAAACCTCCGTCATACCAGTCTCCGCCGCGGGTCGGCAGCATTGCCTCGTCGGTGGTGAATGTGTTATAGTCGTAAACACCCATGTAGGTACCTTGAAGGCCTTGGCTGTCGGCGTTTCCACCAATATAATTATAGAGCGTGGAAACAGTGTTTACATATAGCGATGAGGCCGAACTGTAAGCCTCGTTTTCGGTTATGCGGTCTTTGGGGTTCTCGTCGAGACATGATACGAACATCAGTGGCAGAGCCACCAATGCTGTTTTAAGTACCGAGAACCACGGTGCGTTTATGCTGTTTTTAAGTTTCTTCATCGTGAGTATGATTATTATGTGATGTAAAACTTACCGATTGTTGTGTCAGAACCCAATACTCAGGCCTACGGCATATGAGCGGTAGGGAGGGTAAGAGCGTTTGTCGTCAATGCCGAGAGTGCCGTTCACCACATAGCTGTTTATCATAGGAGTAAGTCCACTGTATGAGGTTATTGTGCCAAGATTGTTCACACTGCACGAAAGGCGCAACGAGCCTATGTACTTTGAATGTAGCGGCACATTCCAACCAATGGTGAGATAGTCGAAGTTGATGTAGTCGCCGCTCTCCAGCCAATAGTCGGTCGCTGTCTGGTCTTTTATGTTCATGGCCGGTGCAATTGCCATTACGTTATAGTCGGGAAAGCTCGCCATGTTCATATAAGTAAGGGCTGTGCCATTGTATATCTTGTGTCCGAAAGCTCCGTTGATTTGCAATGACACATCAAAGTTTTTGTATCGGAAGCTGATGTTTGAACCCATGGTCATTTTCGGTGTGGCTTGTCCGGCAATGTATCGGTCGCCATCATCCTCAATGTTTATTGTTCCGTTTTTATCGAGGTCTTCAATGGCATAGCTGTACGAACCGTCGGCATTCTTTGTCAGTCCTGTGCAGTGGGGCAGATAAAACACTCCGAGTGGCTGACCTACTATCTGGTAAACGATATTATTGTTTCCGCCATGGAAGCCTGCACCGTTAAGCGTGCCTATGCCGGTGATGTCAGACGCTGACATATGCCGGCCGTTATAGTCTCCGCTAAGTGAAATCAGCTTGTTGCGCTGCCACGACAGGTTTACGTTAACGTTGAGCTCCATGTCGCGTCGACGTATGGGTGTCAGTCCTATTCCTACCTCAAAGCCGCTATTGCTCATGCTGCCGATGTTGGCAAGCATCTTATCGTAGGCATACGGCGGAACGGGCACATCGTAGAGATAAAGCATATCGGTCGTCTTTGAGTAATAATACTCTGCCGTCATTACAATGCGGTTATCGAAAAAGCCCATATCTGCACCGACGTTGAATGTGCTTCTGGTCTCCCATTTAAGGTCCGGATTGTAATTACCGGTTGTGCCGAGCGTTACGGTGGGTGAGCCTCCTGACGATACAACTCCGGTCGGCATCATTCTCACGAGGGAGTTGTAAGACGATATTCCGCCGAGATTGCCTGACGCGCCATAGCCGGTGCGCAGCTTTAAGTGGCTCAACCATGTTACACCGCGCATGAACGGTTCGGCTTTTATGTCCCACTCGGCCGATACCGACGGGAAGAATCCCCACGTGTTGTTTTCGCCTACCATCGACGAACCGTCGGCTCGTGTGGTGAGACTGAGGCGGTAGCGGTTCATCAAGGCGTAACTGACGCTACCCATGAAGGATGCGAGCGACGGATCTTCGTATCCGCTACCGGTTCCGCCGTAAGGGCGTGTGGAGCCGGCCATAAGGTTATCGTATCCAAAAGCGTTTGTTGTGAATCCTTTTACTGTAGCCCAGAAGCCTGTGCGACGGCTTTTTTGGTATTCGCCGAGCAGGCTTGCATTGAGCGAATGTATTCCCCATGTGCGCGAGAAGTCGAGACTCATGTTGCCGAGCCAGTCTTCTGACTTATGCTCGCCACGATAAGCCTGTCCTTGCGCCCACACCCAGGTTGGCAGGTATTGTGCGTTTTCGGTCGAGTTGTATGTGTATGAGCCGAATACGGTCAGTTTAAGGTAGTCGGTAAGTGTAGCCTCTATCTTCATGTGGGCGTTGAAGTTGAGGCTCTTTGCATTGTCTTGCTCGTGAAGTAATGCCGCAGGCGGGTTAATCTGTGATGCGGTAGGGTTCTTGTCCCAACCTCCCGAGGCGTTTCGTCCGTATGAGTATGTTGGGTTCTGTGCAGCCGCTGAGTAGAACAGCTTTTGGTCGTCGAAGATGTATTCGTCTTTTTGCGACGAGCCGAACACACCCATGTCTATTTTCACTCTGTTGTCGAAAGCGAGCTGCGTGAGGTCTACTTTGGCTATGAAGTTGTTTCCGCCATGGTCGCGTATTATTGTGTTGTGGCGCATAACGCCGAGCGACGCGCGGTAATTTGATGTCTCTGTGCCGCCTCCGAGTGCGATGTGGTGGTTCTGTACAAGTCCGGTACGTGTTATAGCGTCTTGAAAATCGGTGTCAAAACCGCCGTCGTTGGCGTGCAGACCGAGTGTCGAAGCTGTTGACAGATAGCCCTCACGGCCAAGCATGTTTATGGTTTTGTATTTCGACTCAACGCCTACATTACCTGTATATGCTATGTGGAAGCGGCTTCCGCGCCCACGTTTGGTGGCCACTTCGATAACGCCCGACGCACCACGCGAGCCGTACCGGGCTGTTTCGGCGGCGTTCTTCAGAATGGTGAAGCTCTCAATGTCGGCCGGATAGATGCTGCTTAGCGTAGCAAGGTCTGACGATACGCCGTCAATTATAACCAAAGGATCGTTTCCACCGGTAAGCGATGTTGTTCCGCGTACACGCACACTGCTTAACATTGCCATACGGTCGACACCGCCCGACGAAACGCTTACACCTGCCGCCTGACCGCTGAGGGCGTCAAGCGGATTGGTTATAAGACCTTTGTTCATGCGTTTCTCGGTAACCTTATCGGCCGAGCCGGTGGTCATTACCGGTATTATGGAGTCTGTATAGAGGATGTCTTTATCAGTCTGAGCCTGTGTTCCGGTGGAATACAGCAGAGCTAATATGGCCGTGCAAAATATTTTCATGGCGTAGGTTGTTCTGGTTACGGTGCGAAGATACGGAAACTTTTTTGAATAACAATGTCAATAACACTGTTTTTCCACAAAATATTTACAGTATAGGTCTTAATCCTTTTACATGTAAAATATCCCCTTATTGCACGTTTCCTGCTGATGAGCTGTGCAATAAGGGGACTATTGACTGTATAAATGTACGTTGTCGACGGGTATGTTACTCGATAACAGTGTCTGCAAGGCGTTTCGCCTTGTCGCGAAGCGGTGTGGTGTCGGCGTCTTTATCGCCGTAACAGAGAACGACACCCATACGGCGTCCGGGGTGTTGAACCTGTTTTCCGAAGATGCGCAGGCGTGTAAAGTCTTCGCTCAACACGTTTGTCATGTTGTATTCGGGTTCATGTTCTGCCTCGTCTTTGGCTAAAACGACTGCGCTTGCTCCGGCGTGCTCAAGGTGTATGGCGGGTATTGGCAGGCCCATAACGGCACGGAAGTGCAACTCAAACTCGTTAAGATTGAGCGTGTGCCCAAGGGTTACCATGCCGGTATCGTGCGGGCGGGGAGACAATTCAGAGAATACGACGCCTTTATCACTGCTTAGGAAGAACTCAACACCCCATATGCCGGCACCTGTGAGAGCCTCGGTTACGGCGGCGGCCATGCGCTCGGCTTCTTTCAAATCGGCTTCACTGAGTGCGAACGGTTGCCAACTCTCACGGTAGTCGCCACCTTTTTGTACGTGTCCGATGGGCGGGCAGAACAGTGTAGGGCCGTTTTTCTGTGTAACGGTGAGTAGTGTGAACTCGCTCTCAAAGCGAATGAACTCCTCTATAATGATTTCTTTCACGTCGCCGCGACTACCTTCCATTGCAGCGTTAAAGGCGGTTTCAAGCTCATCGGCATGTTTTACCACGCTTTGACCGTGTCCCGATGACGACATGAGAGGCTTTATAACGCATGGGAAACCAATCTCCTCAGCGTGCTGTTTAAGCTCTTCGAGTGTGGTGGCATAGAAATATTTTGCTGTCTTCAGTCCGAGTTCTTTTGCCGCAAGGTCGCGTATAGCCTTTCGATTCATGGTGAAATTAACCGCCTTCGCACTGGGTACCACCTGTACCCCTTGGCGCTCATAGTCGAAAAGACGTTCTGTTCTGATGGCCTCAATCTCCGGAACTATTATGTCGGGATTGTGCTTTTTCACTACAGCGTCAAGCGTGTCGCCGTCAAGCATGTTGAAAACCTCACACTCGTCGGCAACCTGCATGGCCGGCGCATTGGCATATCTGTCGCATGCAATGACATGCCGGCCTGCGCGTTTGGCTGCAATAACAAACTCTTTTCCAAGCTCACCTGAGCCTAATAACAGTATTTTTTTCATCGTATGATAGTTTTATCCGGATGCAAAGGTACAAATTTATCGTCATACTTTACTGCTCTTTCGCACATCTTGAATGTTTTAAAAGAATCTTTCGGTTATGCTTTCATGTACCGATAGCGGTGATAGTGTTATTTGATTTGTTTCAAAGCAAGTTTCACCACCTGCTCCACTGGTAGTTCGGGTTGTTCTTTTAGTATAGCCACTACAACCTTTGCCGATGGGGCGGGGGCGAAACCGAGCATTGTAAGTGCTCCTACGGCCTCGTCTTTAACATCGTTGTTGAGAGCCGGACCTTGGCTTACGGCAGCCGTTGGCAGTTCGGCGGCGATACCGCTGCTTGCGATTTTATCTTTTAGATCGACTATTATGCGTTGTGCCGTGCGCAGTCCGATGCCTTTGACGGTTTTCAACATTCGCTCATTACCAGTTGAAATAACATCGCACAGTTCGGCCGGCGACATGGCTGAGAGTATCATTCGGGCTGTGCCCGCGCCCACTCCCGACACGGTGATTAACAACAGGAACATCTCACGCTCCTGTTTGGTTGAAAAGCCGAAAAGCATGTATGCGTCCTCGCGTATGCTTTCGTAAACATAAAGTTTGGCATCCTGCTTGTTCTGTAAAGCCGAGAATGTGTTAAGAGTTATGTTGAGGCCATATCCGACACCACTCGCTTCAACTACGGCGTATGTGGGTGTGAGGTCGGTAAGCGCTCCTTTTACGTATTCAATCATTGTTTATGCTGTATATTATATTTATTATGTTTACCAAAACTTACACATGACTCGAATGATAATGTGTATATTACAAAAAATAGCAAGAACTTTGCAGCCCTTGCTATTTTTTATTTTAGGAAGTGATTCCGTTGGGATTCGAACCCAAGACCCACGCCTTAGAAGGGCGTTGCTCTAATCCAACTGAGCTACGGAACCCCTAAAAACGGGTGCAAAGATAATCGTTTTTATTGTTTTGGCAAAATTTTAAGCGTAAAACTTTAATGTAAATATGTAACTTTAGTCTGTATTTGAATTCAGTTAAGTGTTTCGTTGGCTTTTGTGGAATATGACTGACAAAAATTATCGGCTTTGTTTCCACAATCTCGATTGTACTGTTAGATTACTGTAGAAGGTTCGGATTCTATTGCAGACACATAATTATCAAAAGTCTTCGCATGTTTTTCGTCTTTATAATAAAAAGCAAAAGCGGACACGTCGTTTGATGTATCCGCTTTTGCTTTTGTGGGCGTTGACGGATTCGAACCGCCGACCCTCTGCTTGTAAGGCAGATGCTCTAAACCAGCTGAGCTAAACGCCCTTACTTCTTGTAAGCGGTTGCAAAGGTAGGGTATTTTTCTTAAACCTCCAAATATTTCCGGATGTTTTTTATCGAAAAACGTAAAAAAGTGCGTTTTTAAGCCTAAAACCACCTACATGAAGCTAAAGTTGGCTGTTTCTCATCAAAATTTGGAGAGATAGAGAGTGGCATAGTCAGACTTCAAAATAAGTCGTTTCCCGGTGGCAGAAACCACGGTGAAAGTGGTTGATGTGGCATCCATGCCGAAAGGAAGCAGCTCTTCAACGGTGGCGTCCACATGGTTGTCGCTCGTGTTACCACGGTGTTTAAAGTCCTCCATAGCCACTTTCGTGCGACCGTCTTTATATGTAAAGCGACCGATAAATGAACCATAATTATGTTGTCCGTACTTCTCGGCAACCTCCACGACATAGCGTGTTATGCCGAAATACATGCGCTCACAGTCATGTCTGGCACCGTCAGCCGAGGTTTCAAAATATTCGAGCTGCCAAAATCCCTCAATGTTCTCGTCTATCGGGTCTTTAAAATCACACCCAGCAAAAGCAATGCCGGTTAGGGCAAGCAATACAATAAACTTTATCGTTTGAAGCATATTCCTGTCTTTTTAATTGTTATGATTCCGCCGAGGCTGTTTCCGAGATAATTTCCGCGGTCAAGTCCGCATCCTACTGACACACTCCAGCCTACAATCTGTTTCGGCGCGTAACTCAACTCATAAAGTGAGCTGAACTGATGACGCTTACTGTCGAGCGGATTTGCATAAGTACCCCAATGACGGACGTATGAAAGCATTACCCTATAAGATAACTCATCGGTCGGGTTTCCGCTTATTCCTACGTGGTTTGCCTTTGCGCGGCTGCTGCGGAATGTATTCGAGTGGTCTTTATTATATATAGGTCCGGAGCAAAATGGGTGTCCCAGCGCCGAGCCCCAATGCTGCCAATTGTACTCGTGATTGAAATAATTGTCACCACCACTCATCTGCACATCTTGAAACGAGCCGGCCACACCGTCATAAAGTATCGGGCCGGTCTGGTCGTAGGTGGCAAATCCCTCCCAAAGCACGGTCGACACAAACCGGTTGCGTGGCAAGTCAAGTTCCACACCTATGTGTCCGTCTTTCCAACGGCCGTATTGCCACGTCAGCTGAGAGTGGTCATCGAAATAATGTTCATAATAAAGTCGGGCCTTCCATGTCGCGGCGTGATAGGTAAGAGCGAAGTTCCAGCTGCCCACATGATTTCCCTCCACATTCTCAAGTGTACTCTCTTGAGCAGGTATTAATGCTTTAAGATAGCTTTTCAGGCTCTCCGAACGTTTGTTTATCAGCTTCAGTGTGCCGTCAACCTGCTTTTGCCACTTCTCACCGCCAAATTGCGCCGCGTCGAGCAGGCCTACTTCCAATGTAATCGGAAACTTATCCTCGTTGCCGAATTTGAGCATGGCCGACTTGGTGTGGTAGAGGTTACTGCGTGTGAAGCTCTCGCCCGGTGCGACCCATTCGTCGCGCCATGAGGCGTCAGTCATCCATCCATAAGCCAAATGTCCCTTTATTCCTACCCAGCCATTTGTCAGCGGCAGATTGATATATCTGTTTGCCTCCAGTCTTATCTGTGGTATTGGGCGGGCGTTGAGGCCCTCCACCATCATTCCGCTTGTGAGTCTCGGATTTTTATAAAGCGGATATCCGCCACGTTCTTTACTGCCAATGCTCAGTGTCAACTTCTGCCATGACACGTCGGCATAAGCCTGCTGAACGACGAACGGGGCCGTCTGTCGACATGTTCCGGCAAGGTCGAGACCGGCTTCAATCTTCCAATCTCGTCCGAGGGTGCGGTTATATTTTGCACCGGCCAGCATATACCCGCTGTTCGGCCTTTCACTTGAAAGTCCATGCCTGTTTGCCGTAAACCAAAGTGGGGCATAGTCGCCGTTGGAGACATTGGCCGACATTTCGATTCGATAACTTAGTGTGTCTTGCGCATTAGCCGCCGTACCGAGCAAGGCTGCGGCGAGCAGAGCTTTGATAAATCTTTTAGCACTTGGGTTGTGCGTGTTTCTGTTCGAATGGAGCATAACACATTAATTATATATATGTTGGAATTACAATATCATGAAAATACCGTTAAAAGAAAAGAGGCTTTCCCCAACATTGTGAAGAAAGCCTCTTTTGCTGTTGGGATACTCGGACTCGAACCAAGAATGACAGGACCAGAATCTGTAGTGTTACCATTACACCATATCCCAATATTCGCAACTCTTAACGCTTACTCAGATAAGCTCTTGTTCTTAATTGCGATGCAAAGGTAGACATTTTTTGTTATATGTGCAAGAAAATCACGGTTTTTTTTCTAAAAAAAGCCAAAATAGTGTCGTTTCCTATATGTTTTACGATAAAAGACCGTACCTTTGTACCTGTAATCACACATAAATATTAAATGGAACAAGTTAAAAAATTAGTTGAGACAATAACAAAGGGAATTCAAGAGAAGAAGGGTTCAAACATAACTATCGCCGATTTGAGCGGAATTGACGGTGCAATCTGCCGTTACTTCGTGATATGTCAAGGAAACTCGCCATCGCAGGTGGAGGCTATAACCGACTCGGTTGAGGAGTTTGCCCGTAAAGAAGCCGGCGAGAAACCGGTACACGTGGCCGGACGTGAAAACGCTCTGTGGGTGGCAATGGACTATACTGACGTAATTGTGCACATCTTCCTGCCTGAGACACGCGAGTTCTACAATCTGGAGAACCTGTGGGAGGACGCTCAGATAACCACAATCGCCGACTTGGATTAAGGCATATATATAATAAGGTGTAACGCCTCTTTTTGAGCGTTATGACCGTTTTGAGGCATTACGGATTTTACCCTTGCACAACAAATTGAAAATCAACGCATTGCAAAACCTATTGTATTACACGGCAAAAGTGCCACATTTGCACGATGAAACCATGGGTTTTATAGAATAAAACAATATACGTTATGAGCCTATGGGCTGCAATTTGATGAGTGGGGGCAATCAAAACAATAATAATAAATGAAAGAAATGGAACCACAAGGAAACAACAAGATGCCGAAATTCAGCATGAGTTGGATTTACGCTCTTGTGATAATTGGACTGCTGGTCATGTATATGATGGGCGGAGACGCCGTGGGTGGCAGTGCCAATAAAAAAGTGTCATACACCGACTTCAGGGCTTACGTGCTGAAAGGTTACGCCGCCAAGGTGGTAATCAATAAGGACGAAAGTACACTGAAAATGTTCGTCAAGCCCGAACATATTCGCGATGTGTTTCACGCCGGAACACAACAAACCGGCAAAGAGCCTTATCTGAATGTTGAGTTCGGCGATGTAGGACAGGTTCAAACCTTCCTTGACACTGCGCAGAAGGCCGGCAAGTTCTCGGGTGCTCTCGATTTTGAGAATAACAAGGGCAATTTGTTCACGAGTTTGCTTTACAGTCTCGGTCCGATACTTTTCTTCTTCCTCATTTGGATGTTCCTTATGCGCCGCATGGGCGGCGGTATGGGCGGTGCCGGCAGTGTGTTCAATGTCGGTAAAAGCAAGGCCAAGATGTATGAGAAGGGTGGCGAGGTTAATGTTACCTTTAAAGATGTGGCCGGACAGGCCGGCGCAAAGCAGGAGGTAGAAGAGATTGTAGAGTTCTTGAAGAACCCTAAAAAGTACACCGACCTCGGAGGTAAGATACCCAAGGGTGCGCTTCTTGTAGGTCCTCCGGGAACCGGTAAAACTCTGTTGGCCAAAGCTGTGGCCGGTGAGGCCGGCGTTCCGTTCTTCTCGATGAGTGGTTCTGACTTCGTTGAGATGTTTGTCGGTGTGGGCGCAAGCCGTGTTCGCGACTTGTTCCGTCAGGCTAAGGAGAAAGCACCCTCAATCATCTTTATAGACGAGATTGACGCCGTGGGACGCGCCCGCAGCAAAAATCCGTCAATGGGTGGTAACGACGAGCGCGAAAACACGCTTAACGCGTTGCTGACCGAGATGGACGGATTCGGCACTAACAGCGGTGTCATAATTCTTGCGGCTACAAACCGTGTCGACATGCTTGACTCGGCGTTGCTTCGCGCCGGCCGTTTTGACCGTCAGATAAATGTCGATTTGCCCGATTTGAATGAGCGTAAGGCTATATTCAACGTTCATTTGAAGCCGGTCAAGACCGATCCGGCTCTTGACGTTGATATGCTTGCACGGCAGACACCGGGTTTCTCAGGAGCCGATATTGCCAATGTGTGCAACGAGGCAGCACTTATCGCCGCTCGTCACGACAAGCGTATGGTTGAGAAACAGGATTTCCTTGACGCCGTTGACCGTATAATCGGCGGATTGGAGAAGAAGACAAAGGTTATGACTGAAGGCGAACGCCGCACCATAGCGTTGCACGAGGCGGGTCATGCCACAATATCATGGTTCCTCGAACATGCCAATCCGCTGGTGAAAGTGTCTATTGTGCCTCGCGGCCGTTCTCTCGGTGCGGCATGGTACATGCCCGAAGAGCGACAGATAACCACCAAGGAGGAGATGCTCGATGAGATGTGTGCCACTCTTGGTGGCCGTGCCGCCGAGGAACTCTTTGTAGGCCGCATATCGACAGGTGCTATGAATGACCTTGAGCGTGTAACTAAGAGTGCTTACGGAATGATTGCTTATGCCGGTATGGGCGAGCGTCTGCCGAATATTTGTTATTATAACAATAACGAATATAATTTCCAGAAGCCGTACTCAGAGACTACAGCGAAGATTATGGACGATGAAGTGCTGAAGATGATAAACGGCCAGTATGACCGTGCTAAGGCTCTGTTGCTTGAGCATAAAGAGGGACACAACCGACTGGCAAACCTTCTGCTTGAACGTGAGGTTATTTTCGCTGAAGACGTTGAGAATATTTTCGGAAAGCGTCCTTGGGTGAGCCGTTCACAGGAAATAATCGAAGAGGAAACCGAAACTGTCAAGGAAGAGACCGAAACAGTTAAGGACGATACCGAAACAATCGATAAAGAAACAAAAGAATAACGCTGATTCTCTCCCCGACATTATACCTGCCGAGTGTCAGTCTGTTTCGTCTTTATGATGATAAGACTGATTTTGGTCATGGTGTGGTGTCGGGGTGAGACTTTTAAACCAATAATCATGAAAAATCTTATAGTAAGAACCATTACCGGCATTGTGTTTGTGGCTGTACTTGTAGCTTGCTTCTTGGCACCCGCGGCCATGGTTGCGCTGTTCGCCATAATAACCGGACTTAGTGTTTGGGAGTACACCGGACTTGTAAATAATGTCAAGGGTGTGCGGGTAAATCGCTTTATAAGCACAGTGGCAGGCGTTTATTTCTTTCTTGCCGTGGCAGGTTTCTGCAGCGGTATGGTACCTACGGGAGCGGTCTTCATTCCTTATTTGCTCGTGGTGGTGTACCTTTTCATCAGCGAACTGTACACAAAAGCCGAAAATTCGATAAATAACTGGGCATACACAATGCTTGGTCAGATGTATGTCGTTCTGCCTTTCTCAACAATAAACGTGCTGGCTTTCAACGCATCTACTGAAGGTCAAGTGGTGTTTAACTACATCATTCCGCTCAGTGTGTTCATATTTCTTTGGGCTAACGACAGCGGTGCATATTGCTTCGGTTCAATGTTTGGAAGGCATAAACTGTTTCCGCGCGTCTCACCGGGAAAAAGTTGGGAAGGCTCTGTCGGTGGTGCTATAACCGTACTTGTGGCGGCTGCCATTATAGGTTGTTGCACATCAGTGGGTGCAGCTCTCGGTGTGCTTCAATGGATGGGGCTTGGCCTCGTTGTCGTTGTATTCGGAACATGGGGCGATTTGGTTGAGTCTTTATTCAAACGAACACTCGGCATAAAAGACAGTGGTAACATTCTGCCCGGACACGGTGGAATGCTCGACCGCTTCGACTCGTCGCTCATGGCAATGCCGGCAGCCGTTGTGTACCTTTACTCATTGACCCTGTTCTGACAAGCGGCCGTTATTTATTTTGTAAACCGATAGACACAGATGAACCAATCTACAAACACCGACATGCAGTCAGGGCCGTTAAAACAGAAAACGGTTTACTCTGTTCTGCTTGCGATAAGTCTCGCACACCTGCTTAACGACATGATGCAGTCGGTAATTCCGTCAATTTATCCACTGATAAAAGGCAAATTCGGATTTACTTTCGCACAAATCGGCATAATTACGCTGATGTTCCAGCTCACGTCGTCTTTGCTTCAGCCGTTTGTTGGCAGATATACCGACCGCCATCCTAAGCCTTACTCTTTGGCGGCGGGAATGGGATTTACCCTTACAGGTCTGCTCATGCTGTCGGTGGCCAATAGCTTTTACACTATATTGGCCTCGGTCTGCATTATTGGTTGCGGTTCGTCGATATTCCATCCTGAGGCGTCTCAGGTGGCACAGACAGCCGCCGGAGGTCGCAAGGGTTTGGCTCAGTCAATCTTTCAGGTAGGCGGCAATGGCGGCACGGCAATCGGACCGTTGCTGGCGGCACTGATTGTCATACCCAATGGTCAGGGTTCTGTAAGTTGGTTCGCATTGGCCGCCGTGTTGGCGTTTATCATTCTGTTGCGTGTAGGCGGTTGGTACAAACGTCAGTTGGCCACTATCGCCATACTGAAAAAGCAGGCTGAGGCAGGCATTGAGCAGCGTTTCACAAAGAGTAAGGTACGCTTTACGCTTTCCATATTAGTGTTGCTGATGTTCTCAAAATATTTTTTTACGGCCTGTATGACCGACTATTTCACGTTCTATCTTATCAATAAGTTCGGGCTTTCGGTTCAGAACTCACAGATATGCCTGTTCGCCTTTCTGACGGCATTGGCCGTAGGAACAGTGGGTGGAGGAGCCATTGGTGATCGTTTCGGTCGCAAATACGTGATATGGGGTTCTATTCTCGGAGCCGCTCCGTTCGCTTTGATGATGCCTTACGTAAATCTGCCGCTTACTATTATGCTTGCCGTACTCAGCGGATTGATAATATCGTCAGCTTTCTCGGCTATTCTTGTTTACGCCACAGACCTCATGCCGGGCCGTGTCGGTATGATTGCCGGTATATTCTTCGGCCTCACTTTCGGTCTTGGAGGCATAGGTTCTGCTTTCTTCGGTTGGCTTGCCGACCTTACAAGCATCGACTTTATTTTCCATGTCTGCACACTTCTACCTCTTCTTGGAATAGTAGCCGGGCTACTGCCGGATATAGGTCAGAAAAGGAGATAATTATTCTTGTTAATATATTGAAGATAAATCTCATACAAAAAGAGCCTGTTTCGCTATTCGAAACAGGCTCTTTTGCAAGATAAAATTTATTATTTACCAAATTTGCGCTATAAAGTTTGAGTTTTGATATCAGTTTTTACAAAGTTCTCAACATACTTAAATAAGTTGTTTTATCATCTGCCACTCCGGAGAGACTGCTATCTTTCGCAAGGCGGTCTCAATCATCATATTCATCTGTTCGGCACCCATGTTACGCTCACGGGCAAGTTCTGCAAGCGTTTTTACGGCGGTACCGAACAGTCCGTAGTACTCCGTCAACACCTGTTCCTCGTCAGGATAAAGCAGACGCAGTATGTGTTCGACGTAGTGTTCAATCTTCCCGGACACGCAATCAGGCTCTTTGCCAAGACGTATCAGGAAGGCGTGAAGCTCTGACGATAGAGTGTCCATTAGCGGTTTTTGTACATTTGCTCGTAATACTTCTGATAGTCGCCGCTCGTAACCTCGTTTACCCAAGCCTGATGTTCAAGATTCCAACGTATGGTCTTGACAATTCCGTCGGCAAACATTGTCTCCGGATACCAGCCAAGCTCATTCTTAATCTTTGTCGGGTCTATGGCGTAACGCTGGTCATGTCCAAGTCGGTCAGCCACAAATGTTATCAGACTGTCATTAATCCAGTCTATGCTGATGTTTCCGTCGGCATCTTTTACCTGTTTTCTAAGCACATTGCGCAACTCCGGTTCGGCTTCCATCATGTCGTGTATAGTCTTTATCGTCAGACGTACTATGTCGATATTGGTCATCTCATTATGTCCGCCGACGTTATATACCTCGCCTTCACGACCCTCGCGCACCACGAGGTCGATAGCTTTACAGTGGTCTTCAACATACAGCCAGTCGCGTATGTTGTCGCCTTTACCATACACCGGCAGGTTCTTACCTTCAAGAATGTTGTTTATAATCAGCGGTATGAGTTTCTCGGGGAAATGATACGGTCCATAGTTGTTTGAACAACGGGTTATTGACACCGGCATGTGGAATGTGTCACGGTAAGCCATTACAATCATGTCGGCACTTGTTTTCGATGAGCTGTAGGGGCTGTGGGGGCACAACGGAGTAGTCTCTGTAAAGTATCCCTCCTTACCCAACGAGCCGTACACCTCATCGGTGCTGACCTGATGATAACGTTTGCCTGCGCGCCAAGTGGGATATCCATGCCCGTCTTTGCCTGTAATCCATGCTCGTCGTGCCGCATCGAGCAGGTTCTGCGTACCGAGTATGTTGGTCTCAAGGAAGAGTTGTGGATTCTCAATGCTACGGTCAACATGGCTTTCAGCGGCGAAATTCACCACATAGTCAATGTCGTTGCATGCAAAGAGAGTATCGGCAAGTTTGCGGTCGCGTATGTCTCCATGAACAAAGAAGCAACGCTTGTTGTCTATATCGTCTTTTATCGTGCCGTAATTTCCGGCGTAAGTGAGTGCGTCAAGTATGATAACCTTTACGTCTTCGTCCTTATACTTCTTGTAAAGCAGGTACTTTATGTAATTTGCACCTATGAATCCGGCTGCGCCGGTAACTAAATAAGTCTTCATATTCTTTTGTTTTGGTGGTTTCACTATTTATTTATATAACGCAAAAACGGCGTTATTATTATGTATATATCTGTTTTTTGTCAGATTATTTCCCGTCGAGGGTCGGCCAACGTAACCACTTCAAGGTCTTTGAATGTGCTTCCATCGATTGTCAGACGCACCAAAGTTCGGTCTTTATGCCATCCTTGCAGACCTGCCGCACCCGGGTTTATGTGTAACAGATTAAGAGTTTTGTCGAACTTTACTTTCAGTATGTGTGAGTGTCCGCTGATGAAAAGTTGTGGCGGAGAGGACAAAATCTTTGCCCTTATGCTTGAATCATAATTGCCGGGGTAACCGCCTATATGCTTCATAAGCACATCGACATCCTCGCATTTCCAACGCAGAATCTCAGGATACATGCGCCTCAGGTCGCCGCCGTCGCAATTACCACACACCGCGCGCAACGGTCTGAAGTCAGCAAGGCGTTCGGCCAGTTCGGTCGAACAAATGTCTCCGGCGTGCCAAATCTCGTCGCACGGCTCGAAATACTTCAAGTATTTGTCGTCCCAATAGGAGTGTGTATCGCTTATTATACCTATTCTCTTCATTAAAGTAAACTGGTTTTCATCGTTATAACCGACCATATCAATGGCGGGCGATAACGATGCCGCATGACGTAGCCTATGGCTTTATTTTATGTCGAAACGCTGTTTGACAAACGATTTTATAAACTCAACGGTGCCGTCTATGCCGAGCATACTCGAATTTATGCACAAATCGTAAGACGAGCTGTAGCCCCACGTCTTTCCTGTATAATAATTATAATACGACGAACGGCAACTTTCGAGCTTTTCTATAATCTTTTTCGCCTCGTCAAGACTGCACTCATGCCGTTTCATGACACGCTGCGCACGCTCCTCAAAGTCGGCCGTTATGAACACGCTTATCGCATTAGGCATGTCGCGAAGCACGTAGTCGGCGCATCGGCCTACAAATACGCACGAGCCGTTCTGTGCCGCTTTGCGTATGGCATCACTCTGAAACTGGAACAAACTCTCCTGTGAGAGGTTGTTGTTGTAAAAGCAGTTATCACCAAGAAACGGTGCTCTGATTTGGAAAAGCGAGTCAAAGAACCCCTTCTTCTCATCATTCTGTTCGAAGAACTTCTCACTGAAGCCGCTCTCTTTGGCTGCAAGGTTAAGCAATTCACGGTCGTAAAAACCGCATCCGAGCTGCTCCGCCAGTTTCTTAGCTACTATATGGCCGCCGCTACCGAGCTGTCGGCCTACGTTTATGATAATATTCTTACTGTTGCTCATAGGTCATGGAGTTATGTTGTTTTTTGAATTTACGCATATAATGAGCCATCATGATGGCCGATACTATCGATGCCGTTGTGTCTGCAATAGGCAATGAGCACCAAATACCGTCAACGCCGAAGAAGTGCGGAAGCACTATCAGTAACGGCAGAAGAAAAATCATCTGTCTGGACAGAGACAGGAACATGCTTATCTTGGCCTTGCCGATACCTTGGAAGAATGCCGTTATAACCATCTGGAAACCTACGAGCGGGAAAGCAAGCATGTTTATCTTGATGGCCTGCATCGAAATGTTAATCATCTCCTTATCGGTGGTGAACAGGCGGGCACACTCATAAGGGAATATATGCACAATCAGAAAGCCCGTTGTGGTAATTGCCACACCGGTTATCACGGCATATTTCAACACACGCAAAAGGCGGTCGAAATGCTGTGCGCCATAGTTGTAACCCGCAATCGGCAACATTCCTTGGTCAAGACCCATCGTTATCATGATGAAAGTAAACGCCACCTTGTTGGCAATGCCATACGCTCCAACAGCCATATCGCCTCCGTAGCGCACAAGACCGGTATTTATGAATATCACGACGATACATGCGCAAACGTTCATGGCGAAGGGCGACATTCCGATTGCCAATATATTCTTTATTATTGTGGGGTTAAACTTGTAAGTGCCACGTTTGAAATGCAGCACCTCGTTCTTGTTGCTGAACAGCCAAATCTGCCACGCCAAAGCCAGAGACTGCGCTATCACGGTGGCCCAAGCGGCCCCTGCGATGCCCCAACCGAAACTCCAAATGAATATCGGAGCCAGTATGACGTTCACAATGACAGTAAATATGGTGGCGACCATGGCGTGTCGCGGCTTGCTGGCGGCACGCAGAACGGCGTTCATGCCGAAGAACATCTGCTGTATCGTGTTTCCGCCGAGAATTACAAGCATGTACTCGCGGGCGTAAGGCAATGTCTGCTCACTCGCGCCGAAGAAGTACAGAATCGGGTCGAGGAACAACAGTGTGATGATACTGAATGTAATACCTATAAAAAGGTTCAGACTGAAGTTGTTACCAAAGATGTGCAGGGCCGTGTCATAATCCTTTTGGCCCAGTTTAACCGAGATACATGTCGACGAACCAATGCCCACAGCCGCACCGAACGCCGCCATAAGGTTCATCAGCGGGAAGGTAATAGCCAGTCCGCTGATTGCCATCGGGCCTACGCCCTGGCCGATAAAGATACTGTCAATCATGTTGTAGAGCGATGAAGCCGTCATCGCCACAATTGCAGGCAGTGCATACTGCGTAAGGAGCTTGCCCACCGGCTTAGTTCCTAATTCTAATGTCGCTTTTCTGTTTTCCATTCACTAATGTATGTTTCAGTGTGCAAAATTACGAAATAAAACTCATACCAACACCTAAAGTTACTGTTAATGAATACTTAAGCGTACTGAAATATTGTGCGTTAATGCCTGTAACGCCACTGTTGACGTTAAAAATTAAGGCCAAAACATAAGTTTTGAACGTTTGCCGATTGTAGTTTTATCAAAAAACGTAACTTTGTAAAATCAATCAAAATCCTACAATTATGAAAACAAATCTCATCGTCTTATCTTTTGTAATGGCAGTTGCGGCAAGCGGCACCGCGACGGCAATGTGTGTGAACAAGGCCGAATTTCGGTTTGAATCCGGTGTTACATCCGCCGGAGATAATTATATGAAACGTGGAAACCGGGTTTATTATAATGGCAGAGTGGTTAATGCGGCTGATGCTAAAACATTTATCGATTTAGGTTACGGCTACGGTCGTGATGCAGAGCAAGTATTTTATTGCGGCGAATTGCTGCCTTACGTCGACCCGAACACATTCCGACTGACAACAGGAAATAACCCGCTGCCACCCGCCGACCGTCCCGGTCCCGGCGGACACCGTCTCTACAACCCGTCGGGAGGTTACTATAACGACAAATTTAACGCTTACTATGATGGTAAAAAAATACCGGGTTCATCGGGAACGTCATTCCGTGAGCTTGGCATGGGGTACGCAAAAGACGCCTTCAACGTTTATTATCTCGGACGAAAAATACCCGATGCCAGCCAATCTTCGTTCATTGTGCTTGAATACGGTTACTCAAAAGACGCTTTCAATGTTTACTATCTTGGCCGTAAAGTACAAGACGCCTCACCGTCATCATTCAAAGTTGACCGCAACGGTTATGCCAAAGACGCCTTCAACACATATTTCAACGGTAAGGCTTTGAATTATTGACAGCACGGAGATTTGTATTCCGGTATCAAATAATTTTGCATTTAAGAAACAATACCGCTTGTCTTATATTTTTAAGCTGTAAGTATTGCATTGCAAAAGTGGCACTTTCACACGCTGAAAGTGCCACTTTTACGTTGTAAAACAGGCACTTTTACGACGTATTCTCTATTGTGTTGAAAATCAAAGGTTTATACATCGGAGGATAATCGTTGATTACTTGTCTTTCATGTGTTGTTTCGAACTTGGAAGAAACATATCTTTCTCAACTGTAAAATATCATTTGAATATTTGATAGAAAAGTCTTATTGAACTCGTTTAAACTTTTTAGTTCTTGTCATAATCGAGTATTTTTTCGTCCGGTTTTGTTACTCGAAGAGGGCGCATAGCGGGCTATGCAACCGATGAGAGGGACAAAATCAGGCAAAAAAGACAGATTAGGGCAAGAAAAGAATAAAAATTAATGTAACGTATGGCATTTCGGTAAAAAGTTTAAACGAGTTCATTCTCTGCCAAGATGAACAAAAACAGGCTGATGTAATAACTTTTTAATGGTCTAAATTATGCTTTTCAAGAAAATATTCCTATTTTTGCAGTTGATAGCATGTGCCTCTGTCGCTTTGCCGACATGCGCACATGGCTGCCCCTACACCTATGGGACATGATTATGGAAAAGACATAAACCTTTAAAACAATACTATAATGTTATCACAGGAAGATTTGAAACAGATTGCCGCAAAAGGCATAACCGAGGAGCAGGTTAACGCTCAGCTTGATGAATTTAAAACCGGATTCCCTTTTTTACGCCTTGAAGCGGCCGCCGGTATTGGTCGCGGAGTGATGGCCACCGATGAGACCACACGCAAGGAATATATCGCCGAGTGGAATGACTATAAGGCAGGGGCCCATAAGGTTGTTAAGTTTGTTCCGGCCAGCGGGGCCGCCAGCCGCATGTTTAAGGATATGTTTGCTTTCTTGGAAGCAGACTATGACGTGCCCACAACCGACTTTGAGAAGAGTTACTTTGATAATATAGAGAAGTTCGCATTCTATGACGAGCTTGACAAAGCCTGCTTGAAGAATGAGGGTAAAAGCATAAAGAGCCTTATGGCCGAGGGTAATTACAAGGCTGTAGTGGCAAACATGCTTGAGGAAAAAGGTCTTAATTACGGTCAACTGCCCAAGGGTATGTTGCAGTTCCATAAATATGCTGATGGCCCGCGCACTCCGATGGAGGAGCATCTCGTAGAGGGTGCGCTCTATGCGGCTACAGGTGGCGAGGCTCGTGTACACTTTACAGTGAGCCATGAGCATCTGCCTCTGTTCGAGAAGAAGGTTGATGAGAAAGCCGGCATGTATGAGAAGAAGTTCGGTATTAAATACGACATATCGTTCTCGGAGCAGAAGCCGTCTACCGATACGATAGCCGCTAATCCTGACAATACACCGTTCCGCAATAGCGACGGTTCGCTTTTGTTCCGTCCCGGAGGCCACGGCGCACTCATCCGGAACCTCAATGACATTGACGCCGATGTTGTTTTCATAAAGAATATAGATAACGTTGTGCCTGACAGTCTTAAAGATGAGACCGTTACATATAAGCAGGTGTTGGCGGGTATTTTGGTTTCATTGCAGCAGAAGGCTTTCGGCTATCTGCGCCTGCTTGACACCGGCGACTATACACACGAGCAGTTGGAAGAGATTATACGCTTTGTTCAGCGTGATTTGTGCTGTCGCAAGTCTGATATAAAAAATCTTGAGGATGCCGAATTGGTTATTTATCTGCGTGGAAAACTTAACCGTCCGATGCGTGTATGTGGTGTTGTGAAGAATGTAGGTGAGCCTGGTGGCGGTCCGTTCCTTACTTATAATCAGGATGGAACTGTAAGTTTGCAGATTCTTGAGAGCAGCCAGATTGATAAAAACAATGCCGAATCGATGAAGATGTTTACCGAGGGAACTCACTTTAATCCTGTAGATCTTGTGTGTGCGATAAAGAACTACAAGGGCGAGGCGTTCAATCTGCCTGATTATGTTGACCGTTCAACGGGTTTTATCAGCAGTAAGAGCAAGAATGGAAAGGAGCTTAAGGCACTTGAGCTGCCCGGTTTGTGGAATGGCGCGATGAGCGATTGGAATACAGTATTTGTTGAAGTGCCTCTCGCAACCTTTAATCCGGTCAAGACAGTTAATGACCTTCTGCGCGAGCAACATCAATAATTATAGATAAATGTAATAAAGAAAAGGAGCGGGTTGTAATGACCTGCTCCTTTATTTTCGTGTATATTCCGGTTCAAATCCATTGGTTTGTTACAAGTGAAATGTGTGTCTTTTATTGTTAAAGACTTAACATTCCGTCAACAATATGTATCTTTTGTTCTGCCACAAGATGTCTGACAGCCTCTTCTATAATATCGTGCGGCATCTGAATATTGAAAATATCAGATGCCACATGCAGCTTATTGTCTGACAGCAGATGTATAACAGCGTTACAAGCTGCGGTGAAATCATCGTCGGAAAGGCCTTTCTTACGTCGTTCGATGCACACATCACATTGGTTACAGTCCTTCTCCGACTCTTCGCCGAAGTAGTTTAGAAGTAGCCTGCTACGGCAAATATGGTCGGTTTCAACATAGTCCAACATGGCATTCAGACGTTCTGCAAATTCTGTTTTGCGCTGTTTGTAAACATCAGAGGTAAATACCAAGCGGTTCATATCCTCACGACGCTGTGTGTAAGTTACATGTGGAATACGTTTTCGAGGTATGAATTGCATTATGCGACGTTCGGTAAGAGTCTTCAAAATGAAGTAAACATCCTGCTTTGATAAATCGGTCTGGTCTGCGATGAGGGCTTCGTCGATGTAACAAAAGTCAGAAAACATTGCGCCATAATTCCTCAATAAAGCCGTAACAACGGCATCTTCATTCTCTGTAAGACTATCGAGTCGGTATAAATCATCACGGGTTAACAACATCATAACCTGAGCGCGGTTATCGCTTTCGTCCTCATAGTTGATGTATCCGGCACGGGTAAGTATCTTCAAAGCGGAGTTTACGCGGGTGGGGAAGTGCTTGAAGTACCGGCAAAACAAGTCGATGTTAAACTCGAAACGGCACCCCTCACCGCTGCCGAGAGCCACTTGCTTAAAGTAAGCGAGGTGTTCGTAGACCTCACGGATTTCGTCTGTGGGTGGAAAATTCTCATCAATGCGACGCATTAGTTTGGCTCTGTCATGCTTGTTGTAAAGCAACACCGCATACGATTTAAGCCCGTCGCGGCCCGCGCGGCCCGCTTCTTGGAAGTAAGCCTCTATTGAATCGGGACAATCGATGTGTATAACGACCCGCACATCCGGCTTGTCGATACCCATACCGAAAGCGTTCGTGGCCACCATAACCCTTACTTTACCGACAGTCCAGTCTTTTTGGCGTTCGTCTCGCGCCACTCCGTCAAGTCCGGCATTATAGAATGTTGCGCTGATACCGCCTTCGTTGAGCAATGAGGCAATCTCTTTCGACCTTTTACGATTTCTTACATAGACTATGGCTGAGCCACCGACAGAGTTCAATATGTGCAACATCTCGTCGGTTTTATCCGGGCATAGCCTGACGATATAAGCCAGATTCTTGCGCTCAAAGCTCATTCTGAATACGTTCTTCTCTTTGAAACTGAGCCTGTTCTGTATGTCATCGACCACCTTTGGAGTAGCCGTCGCGGTTAGAGCGAGTATCGGTGCGTCAGGTTTTGCCTTACGAATGTCTGCTATTTTGAGATATGACGGACGGAAATCATATCCCCACTGGCTTATGCAATGAGCCTCGTCAACGGTTATAAAGCTGACATTTATATGTTTCAGCTTGGTGAGGAAGAGTTCGGAAGAAAGCCTTTCGGGCGATACATAAAGTATCTTCACACCGCCGAATATGGCATTTTCAAGTGTGGTTATTATGTCGGCGCGCATCATTGTGCCGAATATTGCGGCGGCTTTCACACCACGTCGTCTCAGGTTTTGTACCTGATCCTTCATCAAGGCTATGAGTGGTGTTATGACAATGCACACCCCCGGCCCGGCCAGAGCCGGCACCTGGAAAGTCAAAGACTTGCCTCCGCCGGTGGGCATCAGTCCGAGTGTATCTCTGCCGGAGCTTATACTGTCGATTATTTCGCGTTGTATTCCACGAAAACCGTCATATCCCCAGTACTCCTTAAGTATCTTTATGAATTTATCGTCGGCCTGCATGTCAATCTATGTCGGCCTCTTCACCTTCGGCCGGACGTATGTCTTCAATCTGCAACTGAACGTCGTTATGCTTGAAAACATTATCCTCGATAGTGTAAGCGATATCAAAACTGCGTTTAGACTTTATGTAACGGGCCGATCCGCTCTGTCCGAATGCGATACCGTTCATCACGTTATTCGACTTGGAATCTACCAGTTCGAGTTTTATATGTTCCTGTTCACGGCCTACCACCTTACTCGTACCGAAGTCATAGACATCGGTTGTGCAGAACAAAGGTTTGGGATTTTTAGGTCCGAACGGTCCGAATTTCTTCAAGTCAGAATGTAGTTTGCGTGTTATATCCTTAAAATCTATAACAGCGTCAACATCGAGTATCGCCTCGGTTTGTTCAGGGCGGATGTGCTCATCGACATATTTCTGAAACCGACGGCGAAACTCCGGTACGTCGCTCCACTTCAGTGTGAGGCCGGCGGCGTAAGTATGGCCTCCGAAGTTTATAAGCATATCCCTGCAACTCTTTATTGCGGCATACACGTCAAAGCCCGTAACGCTGCGCGCCGAACCTGTTGCGAAGTCGCCTTCGCGTGTCATTACGATGGTAGGACGGAAATAAATTTCTGTCAGTCGTGAAGCCACTATACCGATTACACCCTTCTTCCAATTCTCGTCATAAAGCACAATGCTTGAGTGTCGCTTCTGACTTTCAATGCGTGACACAATCTGATTGGCCTCCTCGGTCATCTGTTTGTCTATGTCTTTGCGCTGTTCGTTATATTCGTTTATATGTTTAGCCGAACTCAAAGCCTTACTGAAGTCCTTTTCAACAAGCAGGTCGACACTCTCGCGTCCCTTCTCCATGCGTCCCGAAGCGTTTATGCGGGGGCCGATTTTAAACACGATGTCGCTCATTGACAACACTCTGCCGTTCAGTCCGCATATATCTATTATGGCTTTCAGACCGATATTCGGGTTCTGGTTGAGTTGTTTCAGGCCGTGGTAAGCCAATATACGGTTCTCCTCAACCACCGGAACAATGTCGGCCGCAATACTTACGGCACACAAGTCAAGCAGAGATATAAGTCGTGAGAAAGGAATACAGTTGTTCTTGGCAAAAGCCTGCATGAACTTGAAGCCCACACCACATCCGCACAGATGTTTGAACGGATACGTGTCATCACTGCGCTTGGGGTTCAATATGGCCACCGCCGGCGGCATAACCTCGTCGGGCACGTGGTGATCGCATATAATAAAGTCTATGCCGAGACTCTTGGCATAAGTTATTTCGTCTATTGCCTTGATGCCACAGTCAAGGATTATAATCAGTTTAACGCCTGTATCGCGGGCGTAGTCTATGCCCTTGTAGCTCACTCCATAACCCTCGTCATAACGGTCGGGTATGTAATAATCTATATTTGAGTAAAACTGCTGCAGGAACTTGTACACAAGTGCCACGGCAGAACACCCGTCAACGTCATAATCACCATACACCATGATGCGCTCTTTGCGGCCCATGGCATCGTTAAGACGGTCAACGGCTACATCCATATCCTTCATCAGGAACGGATTTATAAGGTCGCTCAGCTGCGGACGGAAGAACCGCTTGGCGGCAGACTCTGTTGTTATGCCTCGCCTTAGCAGAATTCCGGCCAGCACCGGACTGATTGACAGCTTTGACGCAAGCTCGTCAGCCATCACCGATTGTTCGGGTGTGGGTGGTTCGTAATTCCATTTGAAGTGCATTTATCTTGTCTTTTTTTTTATTTTCCTTACTACAGCCTTTCAATCCTTGAAAAACATAAAATGGCGTGTAAAGTTACAAATAAAATACAAGAAAATGAAACTTTTCACTGAAAAGTAGGTTTAATTAAGATTTGGGTCTTTGCCACGTGTCAGCGATACATATTGTTTCAGGTCGCGAAAGAGCCTGTTTTGCCTTGTGAGACACCTTGTTTCGGAGCGTAAAACAGGCACTTTTACAACTTGTTGATTATTAGGCTTTTATATGGTAAAATCGGTATCTGTTCTCAAAATAATGTCGCATTGTGGCAGGTAGTACGGATTTTTTTATTAATTTCGCACCCGCAAATAGTTTTATAACGACTGAAACACTATTTATAAACACTAATAACAACAAACAAAAACGATGAAGAAAATCAGAGCCGCCGTAGTTGGTTACGGCAACATAGGACGCTTCACTATCGAGGCGCTTGAGGCTTCGGCCGACTTCGAGATTGCAGGTGTCGTACGTCGCAACGGTGCGGAGAATAAGCCCGCCGAGCTGGCCCGGTATGACGTGGTTAAAGATATAACCGAACTGAAAGATGTCGATGTCGCCATTCTGGCCACTCCCACACGCTCATGCGAGGAGTTCGCAAGCCGTATTCTGCCTCTTGGCATCAACACAGTTGACAGTTTCGACATTCACACAGATATCGTTAAGTATCGTGCCAACCTGATGAAGATTTGCAAGGAGCACGGTCGTGTGGCTGTAATCGCCGCCGGATGGGACCCGGGTTCTGACAGTGTTGTACGTACTTTGATGCAGAGTCTTGCTCCCAAGGGTCTCTCTTACACAAACTTCGGTCCCGGTATGTCTATGGGACACTCGGTTTGCGTACGCTCTAAGGAGGGTGTCAAGAACGCTCTCTCTATGACAATTCCAAAGGGTGAGGGTCTTCACCGCCGCATGGTTTATGTAGAGTTGGAAGACGGTGCCAAACTTGAGGAGGTAGAGAAGGCTATCAAGGCTGACCCGTACTTCGCCAATGACGAGACACACGTGTTCGCCGTGAAGTCTGTCGATGAGGTTCAGGATATGGGTCATGGTGTTCACCTCGTGCGTAAAGGTGTTAGCGGTAAGACCCAGAACCAGCGCATGGAGTTCACAATGAGTATCAACAACCCCGCTCTTACAGCTCAGGTGCTTGTCAATGTTGCCCGTGCCTCTATGCGTCAGCAGCCCGGTTGCTACACTATGGTTGAACTTCCTGTAATCGACCTTCTGCCCGGCGACCGCGAGGAGCTTATCAGCCACCTCGTGTAACGGCATTTTAAGCGAATAAATAAAATAAGGTGTGTCATGACCGGTTATATCCCTTTGGTCATGACACACTTTTTGGTGTTTTATAAGGTGAACGATGTCGTGCTAATAACAATTTTGTTTGCGATACATTTCTGTTGAAATGTTAGGGCAGATTGAAGTAAGTCTTCAAACCTGGGTATTTGTTGGTTTAGTTTAGACCTCCGACGTTAAATAAATAATCCTATTGTTTCTGCTGATATTCATACGTAGGAAAGTGCCAGTCTTTTAATATTTGCTATTAATATGTGATAATTTTAAAATACCATATAGACATTAATAATATATAAATAAGTATTGAAAAATTAGTTTATATCGATTTTTTTATAGTTTTGTACAACCTTATAGAAATATCAGCTATCGCAAAGCCATTTATTAGGATAGATAGAGTGTGAAGAAAGTCAAGAAATCTCGGCAAAAAACGGCTTATGTATCTATGAAGACCTTGTCCTATGCTGCAAACAGAATATTGGCGACAGTCGGAAATAAACATGTTATCAATTTTGTCATGTGGCTTAGTATAATTAAATTTTTATGACTTGCTTAAATCAAATTAAATTTATAATATTGAATAACGATGATATCATATATCATTATTTTTTATTAACTTAATACTAATATCTGGTAACTACTCAGCGAATGGCACACCCCATTCTGTCCATGCCTTAACACAAGGC
>Cebus_capucinus_imitator_PRJNA485217_SSR102__coassemble_838_pt1 | contig 33194 bp, 19 predicted proteins | sample Cebus_capucinus_imitator_PRJNA485217_SSR102__metabat2_high_PE_011 | metagenome-assembled genome bin Cebus_capucinus_imitator_PRJNA485217_SSR102
TATGACATAACGCCGTTGAGGCAGTCGGGCCGTTACCGTCAGGAAATAGGTCTGAGGGTCAACGAGAGTTTCCCGTTTACGGGGCTTACGCTGGTTGTGGACAAAGTTGTCGAGCCGGGACACCGCATAATGATCGACACCGTAAACTGCCGGCTGGCCGACAGCAAGGGGAATACGCTTGTGCAGGGGGTTAGTTATTATCAGTATGATTTTATTGTCTCGGAGGACAATTTGCAGGAGGGCGACTCGCTGCATGTGGGAATCCGGCATATAATGAAACGCGAAATCCTTCCCGGTATAGCTGATGTGGGTTTGAGGCTGACACGAGTTCAATAGCGGAATTAGGGATTTCTCAATATTTATAGCATGAAATTTTACGATAAAGAGGATGCCGCGCGGCTTATGAATGTATATGCCGCCGATGGCATCCCTTTCATTTTTATAATAAGTTACTCAGGCCGTAAGGCTTTGGTTATGCCTGTTGATGAGGTTGACTCCGACGAGTTGCTTTACTCATTCGGCGGGTGTGGCAATTATACGGCGGTTGAGGGGCTTGGGCATAAGTTCACATGGAACCCGCAATATCCTGATTATTGCGACTATAAAGTGGCGTTCGGGCATGTAAGAGACGGAATGTTACGTGGTGATAGCTATCTGGCTAATCTTACATGCCGTATTCCGGTGGATACCGACCTTGACCTTAAAGAGATTTATATGTCTGCCGACGCGCCTTACCGTTTGTGGATTAAGGACACGCTGGTTTGCTTCTCGCCTGAGAAGTTCGTAACCATTGCCGACGGAATAATATCGTCTTACCCGATGAAAGGTACGATTGACGCCACTCTGCCCGATGCCGAAAAGACGTTGCTTGCCGATGTCAAGGAGGCGGCTGAACATGCCACGATAGTGGATCTTATACGTAATGACCTCAGTATGGTGGCCGACCGGGTGCGAGTCAGCCGTTATCGTTATGTGGAACGGCTTGTTACGCATCGCGGGGCTTTGCTGCAAACCAGTTCGGAGATAACGGGCTGTCTGCCGGATGACTATGTGATGCGTATCGGCGATATTCTTTTCGCGTTGCTTCCGGCGGGTTCCATAACGGGCGCACCCAAGCCGCGGACGGTAGAGCTTATAGCCGAGGCCGAGCGTTATGACCGGGGTTTCTACACCGGAGTGATGGGTTTGTGTCATGGCGGACGGGTTGACAGTGCGGTGATGATACGTTTTATCGATACAGATGACTGTGGCCGGCTCTGCTTTAAGGCCGGTGGCGGCATAACGGCCAAAAGCGATTGTCGTGCCGAATATGAGGAGGTTATGCACAAAACATATGTACCTATAACTTTATAGCTTATGTATAAGTTTGTTGAAACCATGCGTATGGGTGCCGACGGTATTGATAATGTCGACCTGCACAATAGCCGTCTTAATGCCACTCGGCAGGTGTTTTGGCCGGGAAGTACCGGTATTAATCTGTCGGAAGTGTTTGAGAACGAGGCGGGGCAGGAGGGTTTTAAGGCTCGTGTGGTGTATGACGGCACCGGAATTGTAGAGAAAAGCGTATCTCCATACACAATGCGGGATATTAAAACTCTGCGCGTCGTTGACGGCGGAGACATTGATTACAGGTATAAAAGTGTTGACCGGAGTGCTATAAATACTCTTTTGGCTCAAAAAGGATATTGCGACGACATCATCATTTGCAGGTATGGACTGCTGACGGACACGTCTTTTACCAACATTGCGATATATGACGGCGAGCGTTGGCTTACTCCTCGCACACCGTTGCTATGCGGAACGCGGCGCGCGGCATTGTTGTCTGCCGGTGTTATTGCCGAGGCTGATTTGCGTTTTGAGCATCTTCACACCGCAAAAAAGTTGTGCTTATTCAATGCAATGATGCCTTTCGGGGTGTTAGAGGTGTCGCCTGAGAATATAATTTTGTAGACACCTAAATGTGATTAGTTGTCTTCCGTATGACAGTCGGATATCCACTGTAATACCATAAAACCACCCTTACAATACCTAAAAAGGATGATGGTAAGTTCGAAACAGGTTCTTTTTCTGTTAAATAAGATAAAAACACATACCTACATATAGGTATTATGAATAAAATAACTACCTTTGCATTGTCTAAAACAGTAAACAAAAATATTTATTAATAATAAAACAAGAACATTATGGCTTACGTTATTGGAGACAACTGTATCGCTTGCGGTACATGTATAGATGAGTGTCCCGCAGGAGCAATCTCTGAGGGCGACAAGTATTCAATTGATCCCGACATGTGCACAGAGTGCGGAACTTGCGCAGATGTGTGCCCGTCAGAGGCTATCAGCCTTCCCTAAGGACAAGATTCTAACATTTGAAACGATTACGACCGACTGCAAAGCCGGTCGTTTTTTTATGCTTTCAATTTAAGAAAAGCCCTGAGTTTCACAATGAATCTCAAAGCTTTTCTTAACGAAATCAATACTTATAGATAATAAGTGCCCGGTCATTACATCTCAAACACACAGTGCTGACCGGTCCTCCCCCACGGGGTGAGTCAGAGGGGCTGTTGTTTTGAGGCTGCATATTCGGTTGGCGACACACCGTAAAGCTCTTTGAAAGCGTGTGAGAATACCGCTATGCTTGAGAAACCGGTAAGCTCGGCTATGCGTGAAACGTTGGAATTGCCCTGTCGGAGCAACTCTGCGGCATGTCTCAACCGCACGTTACGCAAGAAATCTCTGGCAGACTGGTTGGTCAGTTCCTTCAGTTTGCGGTATAAATGCACACGACTTATGCCCACCTCTCGTGATATTTGGTCAACGTTAAGTTGCGGGTCGCTTATATTATCGTTTATGACTTTCATTACACGGCGCATAAGTTTATCATTCGGAGATTCTTCTTGCATTGCCGACACATCAACGTCAGGTTCCTGTTTACCCTCGAAGATGGTGCGCAAAAGGCTTCGGTTGCGCAGCAGATTGTTAATTCTTGTTTTCAGAAAATCAATGCTGAAAGGTTTTGTTATATAAGCGTCGGCACCCGTGTCGAGACCCTTTATCTGTTCGGATTCAAGGGTTTTGGCCGTCAACAGGATTACCGGAACGGTATTGGTGTGTATATTCTGTTTCACCTTTCGGCAGAGATTCAGTCCGTCAATACCCGGCATCATGATGTCGCTTACAAGCAAATCGTAGCTGTTGCGGCGTATCTCGTCCCACGCTTGAGTGCCGTCGGCGCACGCCGTTACATGGAACTCTTGCGAGAGTTCGGCACTTACATACGTTCTAATCTCCTCGTCGTCCTCGGCAAGCAATATGCGGTAGCGCGTCTTAGGCCGTGTCGCGCTGTCATTTTCAATGTCCTGTGTCTGTTCGTCAAAAGCCTCCGTGCGGTTCTCGGTTACGGTTTGAGTGATTGCATCACCTTGTTCAATATCACTGTCGTCGAGATGTTCCCGGCCGAGCGGCACGGTTATGGTGAACGTGCAACCCCGTTCGGGCGTGTTGTTGTTGACCTCAATTGTTCCGTGATGAAGCGTTACGAGTTGCCTTACAAGGTGCAACCCCACGCCTGTACCCGTGGTTGACGTTGTAACACTGTTGTTTATCTGATAGAAACGTTCAAAAATCAGCTCCTTTTTCGCCGGGTCTATACCAATGCCGGTATCGCTTACGGTCAGTCGGAATGTGCCGTCCTCCTCGTCAGACACTGACAATGTAACGGTGATTTTGCCTTCGGCAGGTGTGAATTTGAGCGCGTTTGAAAGCAGATTGACCAAAACCTTATCGAAATTCTGCGGGTCTATGTAAGCCTTGACATCTTTTGCGGCCTGCACGAAAGTAAATGTTATGCCGCGGCGTTGCATCTGAAACTCAAACGCCTTGCACACATCGGCCACAAAACTGTTGATGTCGGTAAGGCAAAAGCGCAGCCGCATCTGTCCCTTGTCAATCTTACGCATGTCCATAAGCTGGTTTATCAGTCTGAGAATACGGCTCGCGTTACGCATAATCATGCCATACTGTCCCTGTCGGGCAGGGTCGGCATCGGTGTCAATCAGTTTTTGCAGCGGACTGATTATAAGTTGCATAGGTGTCCGTATCTCGTGAGACACGTTGATAAAGAACTGCAATTTGGCCTCTTTTACCTGCTCTTGGTAAATGTGTTCCTGCATTTGTCGGCGCAGGCGGTAGCGTCTCCGCATGAGGCGGCTGGCATACCATGCCGCTCCGGCAATGATGAGCACATATATTATATATGCCGGCCACGAGGCATACCATGCCGGACGTATTATAACGGTGAACTCAAGCGGAGCCGAGAAGATGCCGTAGTCGCACGAGCGCACCCTGAAACGGTAACGTCCCGGGCGTAAACCGCTGAACGAAAGGCGGTTTACGCCCGGAGCGAGTGTCGTCTGCGGGCCGTTGTTTATGGAGTATGAGTAGCTTATGCGTAACGGATTATAGAACTCCATGGCCGTAAACTCAAGGCTGAACGAATTGTCGTTGTGAGCCAGAGTGAAGCGGTCAGACTTCATCGGTTCTTGTTCGGTTATGCAGCTGAGGCCTGATTTCATACCCACGGTAACCCGCTGGTCGTGAATATACATGGCCGCAATGCGTACCTGCGGTCTGCGTGACGGTATTTTAATCTGTGTCGGGTTGAACACCGTTACGCCGTTTGTACCTCCGAACATAAGCTCGCCATCGGCAAATGCCGCGTTTTTGCTGAACTCGTTACCCTGCAGACCATCGTCGGCATAATAGTTTACGAACTTCATTGTGCGTGTGTCGAGGCGCGACAAGCCGTGCGACGTACTCAGCCACAGGCCGCCCCGCTTGTCGGGCAGAATGGCCGTAATCATGTTTGAAGGTAAACCGTCGCGCATGGTCAGCTTCCGGGTGCTCTTGTTCTTGGTGTCAATCAAAATCAGTCCGGTCAGCGTACCCGCCCAAATGTTATGTCTTTTGTCCTCGTATAAGGTGTAAATCACCTCGTCGGGCAACAATCGGTTCTTGCCGTTTATTGTCAGCCAGCTCCGGCGTTTAGGGTCAAGCCTCGACATACCGCCGAACGCCGCCACCCAGATATTGCCGTCAGCCGTTATAAGCACCTTGTTCACCCAGCGGTTGTAAAGCCTATTACTCTTGCCGGACATTATCGACCAGTCCTTACATTCGCCCGTCTCAGGGTCAAAACAAAGCAGACCGTCGCCGTTAGAGCCAATCCAGATGCGGCCGGCGCGGTCTTCGGCAAAGCTGTAAACAGCCCTTACAGGTCGTCCGTAGAGGTTTTTCAGTGTCTTTATGTAAGTGCAGGCTCCCGTTTCGGGATTGAACCGCGCCATACCCTGCAGGTATGACCCGATGTAGATTGCTCCGCGCGAGTCCTCAAACAACGCCATCACGGTCTGTGGCACACCGTTAGCCGCTGCCGAAGGGCGGAAATGTCGCATGTGCCCGTTACGTTCAATACAGTAAATTCCGTCTCCGTCGGTACCTATAATCATTGTTCCGCCCCGTGTGCGCATAATCGACATTACACAGGCAGACCCGTCGAGCCGGCTTGTAACCGAGCGGTAACCCGTGAGGCGGAAGCCGCTTGTGAACATAGGCAAAAGTAACACACCCTTCTGGTAAGACCCCAACCACAAATCACCGTTGCGGTCGCGCAGAATGGAGTGAATCTTGCTGTGATCAACACCGATTTCAGTGGTGTTCAGCGGCATGTCAGTAACCGTCCCCGTGGCGGTGTTATACAGTTTAAGTCCCTGTCCGTCGGTGCCAATCAGTATGTTTCCGCGGCCGTCGGGCAACATCGCCTTGATGTTGAGGCTTGGTATTATACCTGAACTGATACGTCTGAACGGCCCGTCGGGGCGGTCTTGCACGAACAGTCCGCCGGTCATGCTTCCCGCATAGAGCCGTCCGTGCCCGTCCTCACACAGTGTGTTGAAGTTCGTTCCGCCCATACCGCCGACCGGAACAAACCTTTTGCCGCGGTAACGGTAAAGACCCAAGTCGATGGCCGACAGCCACAGGCCTCCGTTTCGGTCTTCATATGCGAGATTTACCATGTGCGAGTCAAAGTTGAGCGGAATGTTACAAGTATGTATGCTGTCGCCCTCGAATTTCAGGGTGTACAGTCCGCCATAGCCCTGCGCGGCCACAAGCACGCTGCCGTCGCGTCGTTCGGTTACCATCTGCACGTTGGCGTGATAAGCCGTACCCTCGGGTGAGCGCAGCGGTACCCGTTTAAAAACTCCGCGCGCTCGGTCATAAATGTTAAGACCGTCCATCGTGGAAATATAAAGGTGTCCCTTCGAGTCCTCAAAAACATCGTTAACATAATTGTTTGATAGCGATTGGTCATTGCCCGTCTCGTGTCTTAAAGTCAAAAAGCGTGCTCCGTCATAGCGGTTAAGGCCGTCTTCGGTGGCAATCCATATAACTCCGTCGCGGTCTTGATATATGCGGTTAATCATGCTGCTCGACAATTCACGGTCAGCCGTAAACAGTTTGCCTGCTTGGGCGATGGCTCTTATGCACACCACCGTGAGTATGACACAGAGCACAAATCTTTGTAATATTCTCATTTTAGGTAAAGTTTTTCAAATATTATATATGCAAGGTCGGTGCCAACCGAGCGCAATGAAACAGGTTTCAAATTGCCGAGGTGCCGCCCGACCTATGCAAAGTTAATGTGTATGGACGTAATATGCAATTAATCCCCCTGAAAATAAGGCAAATCCCCCTCAATGATACAAATAGAAATACTTCTGAGACAAACGCTAAAAACGCCGATTTTAGCCGTTGGACTATTTTTTCATCATGTAACAAATACAAAAAATCGTGTTACTTATATTATATAAGCGTATTTTTAAAAACATTAATTTTGCAGCAGTAAAAATTAACATAAACATCAAACTGTAATGGCTATGAACAACAAGAAAGGTCGTCAGACCGCCCCGAACGACACCGAATGAGCCTTTTGACCGCAGGCCTTGGCTAAACAACTGATTGGCAACGCTTTGCAAACCATAAGTTTTAGCTTTTAAAAGTGCCTGTTTCATCACGCAAAACATAGGGTTTTATGACCCAAAACAACCTGTTTTGCACAATCGGCAAAAAGTGTCATTCCGCTTTACCGCAAAAGTAACTAACCAATTAATTAAAAAGAATGAGAAAGACAAAAAGACCTAACAGTCATGTCAGACTACTCCTGACCCTGCTTGTGGCTCTCTTCACCACTTTCGGCGCATGGGCGCAGAAGGGTATAGAGATTACCGGTAAGGTCATCGACAACACCGGCGAGTCCGTCATCGGAGCCTCGGTGGTAGTGAAAGGCAACGCCGCCCAAGGCGCCATAACCGACTTTGACGGAGTGTTCAAAATCCGCGTGCCCGACGAGAAATCCGTGGTTGTTATCACTTACATCGGTATGCAACCCCACGAGTTTAAGGTGGGACAGCGCCGCAAGTTCAACATAACTCTGCACGAAGACGAAAAACAACTCAACGAAGTTGTCGTTGTAGGTTATGGCCAGCAGAAGAAAGCCTCGGTAGTAGGCGCCATAACGCAGACATCGGGTAAAGTGCTCGAACGCACGGGTGGTGTAAGCAGTCTTGGTGCTGCCCTTACAGGAGCCTTGCCCGGTGTTATAACATCGGCGTCAACAGGTATTCCCGGTGGTGAGGATCCGCAAATCATAATCCGTACACAAAGTTCATGGAACAACAGTGAGCCTCTTGTACTCGTTGATGGTGTGGAACGTGAGATGAGTTCGGTCGACATTTCATCTGTTGAGAGTGTATCAGTGTTGAAAGACGCTTCGGCTACCGCCGTTTACGGTGTGAAAGGTGCCAACGGTGTTATACTTATCACGACAAAACGAGGCCGCGAAGGTAAAGCCAATGTTCAGGTTAAGTTTAACATGACAACTAAAGTTGTGTCTAAACTTCCTGAGAAGTATGACGCATATGACACATTCTATCTTATGAACCGCGCCATTGAACGTGAGGCCGCCCTCAACCCGTCAGGTTGGGGTAACTATACACCTGCGGCCATTATAGACAAGTATCGTCATCCGGCCAACACTGAGGAGTGGGACCGTTATCCCAATACAGACTGGGAAGATTATTTGTTTAAGAAGTCGGCAATGTCTTACAATACCAGTGTGAATGTCAGCGGAGGTACCAAACTCGTTAAATATTTTGCTGCGGTGGATTTCACTAACGAAGGCGACCTCTTTAAGAATTTTGAAAATAACCGCGGTTATAACGCCGGCTTTGGCTATAACCGTATAAACGTGCGTAGTAACCTTGACTTCCAATTAACTAAAACCACAAAGTTGTCAACAAACCTGTTTGGTTCAAACGCACAGCGTAAATTGCCATGGAATTATAGCGACAGTGATGCTTCATATTGGAGTTCTGCTTATAAATCGGCTCCTGACGCCATGCGTCCTATTTACAGCAATGGCATGTGGGGTTGGTACGCTCCGCGTAATGCGGATGTACCCAACTCGGCATACATACTTGCCACTTCAGGTTTGGAAAAGCGTACCACGACGAAGATAAACACAGACTTCATGTTGGCTCAAGACTTGAGTATGATTACAAAGGGATTGAAGTTTACCGGTCGTCTCTCACTTGACTATAATTTCCAAGAGACAGGACGCGGCGTCAATGACCTTTACCATGACGCACAGCGCATGTGGGTTGACCCCGATACAGGTAACATCTCGTATCAGCAGGATCCAAACTCCGGTACAGGTCTCGACTATCCTAATAATAAGGTTTACTGGTCAAGTCAGGCCGGAAACGTAAATGTTGGAGCCACATACCGTAACATTTATTATTCTCTCCAGTTGGATTACGCTCGTACATTCGGTCAGCATGAAGTTTCAGTACTTGCCCTTTTCAGCCGTCAAAAAGAGACCCAAGGCTCTGTGTTCCCGCTTTATCGTGAGGACTGGGTGTTCCGTGTAACATATAACTATGCGAAGCGTTATTTGTTTGAGGCCAATGGCGCTTATAACGGTTCAGAGAAGTTCGGCCCTAACTATCGCTTTGACTTCTTCCCGTCAGTGTCGTTGGGCTGGATGATTAGTGAGGAGAAATTCATAAAGGATAATCTTAAATGGATAGACATGCTCAAACTGCGTGGCTCATGGGGACGTGTCGGTGATGACGCTGTCGTAAATCCCGGCCAGCGTTTCAATATGGGTAATCGTTATCTGTACACAGATCAATACAGCTACGGTGGAAATACAATAATGGGTAATGTGAAACCTGAGAATACGCCTTATACATATTACTTGATATCAAAACTTGGCAACCCGAATATCTCTTGGGAGACAGTTGAAAAGCGTAACTTCGGTATCGACTATGCTTTCCTAAACGGAACGATAGCCGGTTCGGTAGATATATTCTCGGACAAACGTACCGATATTATCGTATCAGGTGACAGCCGTGCCATAGCTTCATACTTCGGACAGACCCCTCCGCGCGCAAATCTTGGTGAGGTTAAGTCAAAGGGTTATGAGCTTGAGCTTCGTTTGAATCATACGTTCTCAAACGGATTGCGTCTTTGGGCCAATACCAGTATGACACATGCCACCAATGAGGTTATTTACCGTGATGACGCATCGTTGAAACCCGCTTACCAGAAAGGTGCCGGACACGCTATAAATCAGGTTTACTCATACCTCGATCACGGCAATCTTCGCTCGTGGGACGATGTTATCGGTAGTTCAAAGTGGACAACCGGAAACGATTTCAAATTGCCTGGTGATTACAATATCATAGACTTTAACGGTGATGGTGTCGTTGATTCAAACGATAGGGCACCTTATCAGTATTCGAATATTCCGCAGAACACTTACAATGCGTCTATTGGAGTCGAATGGAAAGGTTTCAGCATTTTCGCACAGTTCTATGGTGTAAGCAATGTAACACGTGAGGTGAACTTCCCGACGTTCCGCAGTACGGCTCATGTGGCTTATGCCGAGGGTGAATATTGGACTCCGACAAACGGTGCGACCCTGCCGTTGCCTCGCTGGGGTACTACAGTTGACGCTGCGGCTCAAGGAACACGCTATTATTATGACGGCTCTTACATTCGTCTTAAAAATGTTGAGATTTCATATACATTCAAAGGCGATTGGCTCAAGCGCATAGGTATAAACACCTGTCGTTTGTATCTTAACGGCGACAACCTGTTTATGTGGACCGACATGCCCGATGACCGTGAGTCTAATTTCGGTACGGGTTCATCAGACGGTGCTTATCCTACCGTACGCCGATTCAATCTCGGTGTTGACATAACTTTATAATGAAGGAGAATTTAAATATGAAAAAAAATATCACTAAAATATTGCTTTTGTCAGCTTTGGCGTTAGCCGGAACAACCTGTTTCCAGTCTTGTACCGACTATCTCGATAAATCGCCTAACAGTGATATCATGCCTACAGACCCCTATAAGAACTTTAAAAACTTTCAGGGTTTTGTGGAGGAGCTTTACAACTGTATCCCTGTTGTATCGAATCAGGAGTATCACACTTGCTTCAACTTCGGCGAAGATGAGTATTGGGAGCCACAGGAATTGAGAATGTTTGCCCGTAGTATTGACTATGGAGATTTTTGGGGATGGACAACTTGTTATTATGGCTATCCCAATTCCGGTCGTGGTAATTCGGGTAGTGGAAGTTCTTCTGCAAAAAGCCAAAAAGGAAATCTTTGGGCATTGTCATGGTATGGTATCCGTAAAGCCAATGTAGGTATTGCCAATCTTGACAAAATCGTAAGTGCCACAAAAGAGGAGCGCGACCTTATTGAAGGACAGCTGTACTTCTTCCGTGCATGGTTTCACTTCATGATTATGGAGTGGTGGGGCGGTATGCCTTATATCGATGAGGTAATCCCGTCAGACGTAACACCTACATTGTCAAGATTGACATGGCAGGAGTGTGCCGAGAAATGTGCTGCGGATTTTGAACATGCCGCATCGTTACTACCCGTAGATTGGGACGAGACAACAGCCGGTAAAGCAACCCTTGGCAAGAATGACCAGCGCATAAACAAGATAATGGCTTTGGCTTATATGGGTAAAACGCTGTTATGGTCAGGCAGCCCGTTAATGAACTGGAAATCAGGCGGAACGAAGGAGTACAATAAAGAGCTTTGCAAACGCGGCGCCGATGCACTCGGACAGGCTCTTGCACTTACGGAATCGACAACCCGTTATGAGCTTGCCCCATTTGAAAGTTATAATGATATATTCCTTGTTCATAACTCAAATGGCCGCTTGAACGGACTCAAGGAAGCCATATTCCGTGAGAATCTTGTTGAATATGACTCTCGTTGGTGTTGGAACATGGTAAATGATTTCAGACCACAGACAATAGAGTATTCTGGAATCAAGTGCTATCCTACAGCTAACTATGTCAATAACTTCGGTATGGCAAATGGTTCACCGATAAAGGATTTATCTCAATCGGACCCCGCTACCGGTTATGATGCGACACACCCGTGGAAAGACAGAGACCCGCGTTTCTATAAGGTGATAATGTTTGACGGTACCCAGTACACAAAGTCGGGCGATGTTATCGAAACCTTTACAGGCGGACGGGACAGTGAGGAAGCTAATGAAAAGAAAGGCTGCTTTACCGGTTATATGAACAGTAAATTGTGTCCGCAGTTATTTAATACGACTGATGGCTATAAGGAAAATAACATTATGGTTCTGAGCCTTATGCGTCTTGCCGATGTATATTTGATGTATGCTGAGGCGACCGCTGTTGGTTATGGCTCGCCTACCGATAAATCGCAGACATTCAATATGACTGCCGTTGATGCGATAAACAAAATACGAGACCGTGCCGGTGTCGGTCATGTGAAAGATGAGTTCCTGACATCGACAGCCAACTTCCTCAGTGAGGTTCGTCGCGAGCGTGCCGTAGAGTTGGCATTTGAAGGATTCAGATTTATGGATTTGCGTCGTTGGCTGTTGCTTGACAAGGCTCCTTACAACCGCAAGACCAAGATAGAGTTTGACCGTTCAGGAGTGTTTGACCCGGAAAATCCGCAGAATAATGCTGTGAAGAATCTGCGTGAGGAAGTGCTTGTTGAGCGTAACTATACCGATCGCCACTGGTGGCTGCCTTTACCTAAGGCAGATGTATATCTTTATGAGGGATTCTCGCAGAACCCCGGTTGGTAATAAAGAAATAATAACTAACAACGTTGAAAATGAAAAAAACACATATTTATATTGGCTGTGCCGTGGTGGCCGCTTCACTGCTTTTCCCGGAAAGCATGAGGGCTGTCGAGCGTGAGGATAGCCTTGTGAACATTGCTTTTGGTAAAGTTGCCAAGGAAGACCTTACGTATGCCGTGTCAACGCTGAAAACTTCCGAATTATCGAAGGTTGTTGATGATAACAACAGCCTTATCGGACTGAACGGAATGATTGGCGGATATAACGGTAACGTGTGGGGACAGGGAGCTTTGATTATAATAGATGGTGTTCCACGCTCGGCTGATGCCGTACGCGCCTCGGAGGTTGAGAGTGTTACGGTGTTGAAAGATGCGGCTTCTGTAGCATTATATGGAAGCCGTGGCGCAAAGGGTGTTATTCTTATCACCACAAAACGTGGAAAGAACGAGCCCATGCACATAGATTTCAGAGGCCGTACCGGTATGAATGTACCGAAGGTTCTGCCTAAATATCTTGATGCCGCAAGTTATATGACGATGTATAATGAGGCTTGTAGAAATGACGGAATTTCAGAACGTTATGACGCAGCCACAATATATAATACGGCAAAAGGCGTTAATCCGTACCGTTATCCGGATATTGACTTCTACAGCTCTGACTATTTGCGTGACGCTTTCTTCAATGCCGATATGACAGGCGAGATATATGGTGGAAATGCCAAGACCCATTATTATGTAAATATGGGTATGGAGTACAATAATAGTCTGTTGAAATACGGAGAAAACAAAAACGCTAATGATATGCGTTTCAATATCCGTGGTAATGTAGATATGACATTGGCAAACTGGCTGAAGGCATCGACCAATGCCGCTGTTGTGATGGGTGATAGTTATGCCGGTCGTGGAGACTTCTGGGGACAGGCCTCGACTTTACGCCCCAACTGGTTCTCACCGCTTTTGCCCGTTAGTATGATGGATACAAATGTAGCCCAAATACAAGAATACATAAGTAATAGTAACCACCTTATTGGTGGCCAATATTTACTGGGTGGTATATCTTCGAACACTACAAATGCGTTCTCTGAGCTTCTGGCTGCCGGTTATACAAAAGAGAAGTATCGTAAATTCATGTTTGACGTGGCTTTGGATGCTGATCTTTCAAGCATAACAAGAGGTTTGGCATTTAAAATGGCTTATAGTGTTGATTACACGTCTTACTATTCAGAGGCTTATGCCCAGACTTATGCTGTATATGAACCGACATGGTCAAATGTTAATGGCGTAGATAGGATTGTGGGTTTGACGAAGTTTAATGAAGATAAGGCTTCAACAAGCGAGTATGTTGGAAAATCTACCTATGATCAAACCATGATGTTGAGTTTCCAGTTTGATTACAACCGCACATTCGCAAAGCGTCATAATATTGCCGCTACGCTTATGGGTTGGGGATGGCAACAGCAACATTCGGCCGATGAGAACCATAACAGTAGTGATTACCACCGTACAAGTAATGTAAATGCAGGTTTGCGTGCGGCTTACAACTATGACCATCGTTATTATATTGACTTTAGCGGTGCTTATGTTCATTCGGCCAAATTGCCTGAAGGTAAGCGTGGCGCGTTCTCTCCTTCAGTTTCATTAGCATGGCGTCTTAGCAAGGAGAAGTTCATGAAAGATATCAGCTTTGTTGATGATTTGAAACTTTCAGCATCGTATGCCAACCTGCATCAAGATCTCGATATTTCGAGTTACTACATGTACAAAGGCTACTTTAGTGATAAAGGTGGTTGGTATCAGTGGCATGATGGAACAGCCGGAGGTAACACAACCGGTTCAAAACGTGGAGATAACCCTAATTTGACATTCATTACCCGTGAAGAGTTTAGAGTAGGACTTGACGCTATCTTGTTTAATAGATTGATAAACATCAATGCCAACTACTTTACACAGAAGACTAATGGCTTGTTGACACAGGGTGCTTCAACAATTTATCCTTCATATTTTGACCTTGGTACAGAACTTTCATTCTTGCCGTACATTAATAATAATGAGGATAAGCGCACCGGTTTTGACTTTACTGTAACAGCGAATAAGAAGTTTGGCGATTTTGACGTTACACTTGGATTCAATGGTATGGTATATTCGTCAACAGCTACAAAACGTGATGAGGTGGCGGACTATGATTATCAGCTTTCGCAGGGACAAGCTCTCGATGCGGCCCGCGGTTATGTTTGTGAAGGCTTCTACCAGAGTCAGGAGGAGATTGACAACGCTACCGCAAAACCGACATTCGGAACAGTAAAGCCCGGAGACTTGAAGTATAAAGATATTAATAATGACGGTGTTATTGACAGCAAAGACCAGATTGTTCTTGGCAAATATGGCTCGGCTGCCAATCCGTTTACATTCGGTCTTTATCTCAAGTTGAAATACAAACGCTTCTCTCTGTTCGCAATGGGTAACGGCCATACCGGAGGAATCGGTTTTAAGAACAATTCCTATTGGTGGAACCGTGGTACGAGCAAATTTTCGGAGGTTGTTATGAACCGTTGGACAAAAGAAACTGCGGCAACAGCGACCTATCCTCGTCTGACAACTGCAAACGGAGATAATAATTATCGCAACTCAACGTTCTGGATGTATAATACAGATGCTTTCAGCTTGAGTAATGTTCAGATTACTTACGATTTTCCCAATAAACCATTTGGAAATACTTTTGTAAAAGGTCTTAGCGTTTATGCCGGCGGAAACAGTCTGCTCACAATATCAAGCGAGCGTGAGTATATGGATATGAGCCTTGGTTCACCATATTGCCGTAATTTCTATGTCGGCTTGAAAGCTTCGTTCTAAAAAAATTATCATTAAGAATACAGTGTATGAAAAAAATATTAATACTTTTGGCAGCAGCATTGACATTTACAAGTTGCGATGACCTGTTTGAACCCGGTATCGAGAACTTTAAAGATGTTGAGCAGATGTATGAAGACCCGGAATATGCTTTGGGATTTCTAGTTAATGTATATCGTTGTGTGCCCGGATATTATGATAATAGTGAATATGGTACCGATGATGCCGTTACAAATCAGAAGACTAACAGCTTCTTACAAATGGCTACAGGAGCATGGACCGCATCATCATATAACCCGCTTAACCAGTGGACCAATTCATTTAGTTCTATACAGTATATAAATCTGTTTCTTGAGAACTGTGATAAGGTTAAATGGTCTGACGATGAAGAGAAAAACGCTCTCTTTCTGCGTCGTACAAAGGGTGAGGCTTATGGACTTCGTGGTATGTTCTTGTATTATTTGCTCCGTACTCATGGAGGCTTTTCTGAAAGTGGAGAACTGCTAGGTGTGCCAATTCTGACGGCATACCAAACTGCCAATTCTGATTTCAACCAGCCTCGTGCCACATTTCAGGCTTGTGTAGACCAGATTAAGAGCGACCTCGGTGAGGCGATGAAGCTTTTGCCTTATGAGTATGAGGATGAATCTTCAGTTCCTGATTTCTGTAAGGATATTTGTACCGATGTTTCAAAATACAATGTAGTAATGGGTGAGAAGGCCCGTCAGTTGTTTAACGGAATTATTGCCCGTGCTTACCTTACACGTACAATGATGCTTGCCGCAAGTCCGCTGTTTGAAGATGCAAGCAATAAGACCACATGGAATGACGCTGCTGACGCTGCGGCTGAAGTTATTGATTATCATGGTGGCCTGTCAGGCATGGCGGATGATGGAGTGGAGTATTATTCTGCAGACGTTGTCGGACCGCTTAAAGACGGAATTAATCCGAAAGAGATTCTTTGGCGTGAGAACGTTTCACAGAGTAATAATGACCAAGAGTCCCAAAATTATCCTCCCACATTGTTTGGTAAAGGTTATATGAATCCTTCTCAGAATCTTGTCGATGCATTCCCTATGGCAAACGGTTATCCGATAACGGATAATGTAAACAGCGGGTATAATGCGTCAAATCCTTATGAAGGACGTGACCCTCGTTTGGCAAAGTATATTATATATAATGGTAGTATTGCCGGACCGGCAGGTAAAACTATAAAGACCGGCTCTAAGTCTGGAACCGATGACGGAATAAACGTCAGAGAGCAAACTTCAACAAGAACCGGATATTACATGAAGAAACGTTTACGTATGGATGTTAACTGCGACCCGGTTAATACAACAAAACAGCCGCATTATAATCCTCGCATACGTTATACTGAAATATTCCTTGATTATGCGGAAGCGGCTAATGAGGCTTATGGTCCGAAAGAAAATGGCGGTCATGCTTATTCCGCTTATGATGTAATAAAGAAAATACGTAAACGTGCCGGTGTAGGTGGAACCAACGATCCTTATCTTGAGGAGTGTGCGACAAGCAAAGATAAAATGCGTGAGCTTATTCGTAACGAACGCCGTTTGGAACTTTGTTTCGAGGGATTCCGTTATTGGGATATGCGTCGTTGGAAACTTAATCTTAACGAGACCGTTAAAGGTATAGATTGGAATACTGATGGTACTTATAAGATATTTGATGTTGAAGAACGCGAATATGAGGATTATATGTACTTTACCCCGGTACCTCATTCTGAGATTTTGAAATATGATAACCTGAAGCAGAACCGCGGATGGAAATAAAAGTGTTTTCATTGAGCCAAATGCATAGTTAAACTTGTTTGGAATATGCCTTGGCAAGAAAGCTAAAATCTAAAAATAGAACTATAAAAATAGAAAAATGAAAAAGAACATTTTATATACTGCTGTAGCTTCATTGTTGTTTGCTTTTACCGCGTGTGAAAGCGGAACGAACGAATTTCCTGATTATGATTATCAGACGGTTTATTTCGCCAATCAATATCCGGTACGTACATTGGAGCTGGGTGAAGATGAGGATGTAGATCTTACAACTGACAACCAAAAGATGATAAGCATAAAAGCAGCTTGGGGTGGTGGTTATACCAACCGTCAGAATGTAATTATTGATTATGTCGTGGACGAGTCATTGTGTGATAATTTGTATTTTGCTGAAAGTGGTGTAGCTGCAGGAAAGGTGGAGGTTATGCCTTCTTCTTATTATCAGTTGAAAACAGACAAAATCTATATGCGCGAGGGTGAAATAATGGGAGGTATTGATGTTCAACTTACAGATGTTTTTTTTGCGGATCCGAAAAGCGTAACACGTAACTATGCCATTCCTATACGATTGACTAATGTCATCGGTGCGGATTCAATATTGTCAGGTAAGCCAAATGTTACAAATCCGTCGTGGACAACAACGGACGATTGGTCAATTCAACCTCAGAATTTTGTTGTATATGTGGTTAAATACGTAAATCCTTGGCACGGACAGTATCTGCGTCGTGGTGTAGACAAAGCTGTTATAAACGGTGTTGAGTCAACTATTGTACGTCATCAGCAGTATGTTGAAAAAGACGAGTCTGTTGATATTTCTACATCGGGTCTTCTTGTAAACGAACTACCTATAACCGTAAAAGACGCTAATGGTGTTGCTGTAAAGGTTAATCTTCATATTAATTTCTCAGATGACGGCACATGTACATTGTCAAGCAATGATAATAATGTAACAGTTACCGGTAACGGAAAATTCGTTAAGAAAGGCGAGAAAAACAGCCTTGGCGGGAAAGATCGTGATGCATTGTATATTGACTACAATATCGATTTGAACGATAAGAACATGAGTATTGCCACAAAAGATACTCTTGTTTTAAGAACACGTAATGTGAAGACGGAATTCTATTCTGTGGTAAAGCAGTGAGATAGTTATTTTTTAGTAAAAACATAACACATAGATTATGAAATATCTGAATAATAAGATTGCGACAGCTCTCATCATTGCGTCGGGCCTCGTGTCATGTGCGGATAGCGACTTTGACAGTGGTTTGAAATATGAGAAGCCTGATGATATTTCCATGAAAGAATATCTGAATCAGTTCGCAGTATTGAAATCATACGAGCAAAAGGCTGAGGGTTCTCCTTTTACACTTGGCGTAACTTTGTCTGCGGCCGATTTACAGACAAAGGGACTTGCTTATAGTACGTTGGTAAACAACTTCGACATGGTTGACCTTTCAGGGAGTTTAATGCCGGCGACTGCTTTGAGTGAAATTGGAGATTATGAGTTTGGTACACTTACAACAGCCGCAGATGTTGCTACCGGAGGAGGATTAACCGTTTTTGGCGGTAATCTTTTATCAAACCAAAATCAACGTAAGGAGTACAACGACAAACTTATTGCTCCAACAGAAATTCCTGCTGAAAGCGGAACAACCGTGATAGACTTTGAGGATTATGAGTTAGGTGCGACCGTACCGATGGTTGCGACGTGGACTCTTGGTGAAAATACTTCTGCGACCGGAGTTATAACTCAAGGTGATGAGGCCCATGGAAAGGTTTTGACAATAACAGCTAATCAAGGATTGCCAAAGATACATGTAAAACTTGATGAGGGTAAAACATTGGCCAACTGTAAATATCTTTTAATGGATATGAAACTTCGTGCCGGTATGTATGGTGCCGGTATGCGTATAGGTTTTAATAATACTTTATTTGATCCTCAAAAGAATGCCGCATCTTACGGTTACCAACAAAATGATACGTGGAAAGACAGGGGTATCCGTATTGAATTTGTTCGTGAAGGAGATGATGTTACAGCCGGTTCGATAGCTGTTCCTAACAGTATGCTTGACTTGAATGAATTTGATCTTATTATAGGTTCGGCCTCAGGAGATTGGCAGGCTGATATAGATAATATTAAATTCGGTTGGGAAAATCCTGCTATTAAAATTGAGAAAACAGAAGAGGAAAAGAAAGAACTTTTGACAAAGGAACTTGATACTTGGATTACAGGAATGATTAAAGCCGGTGGAGAGAACGTTACGGCATGGAATGTGGTTTGCGATCCGTTTGATAACGCTATTGACGAAAACAGTTTTATGTGGCGTGATTATATGGGTGGTTCTGTTGAAAGTGCTAAGACCGCGGTTGCTATTGCGCGTAAATCATCAGAAAAATCACTTCAGTTGTTTGTCTTGAATACTTTCTATCAGGGAGAAGGAATGAGTTCCACCGCTGATAAACTTATTGCCTGGGTAAGTGAAGTAGAGGCTAACACCGGAGCGACAGATGCGGAGCCTACATTGATTGATGGTTATAACATTCGGTTGAATGCCATTTATTCAGGAAATGTTTCAAGACAGAAAAACAATGAGAAGGAGATAGCCGAATTATTTGAGCGTCTTGCTTCTACCGGAAAGATGATACGCATTTCAGATCTTAGCGTTATGTATGAGGATGAACTTGGAAATTTCGTTACGGCATCAGATGTATTGAGTGGAGAACGTGAGCGTGTCGGACAGTATATAGCTTACATTCTCAAACAATATCTTAAGTTGATACCCGCAAATCAGCAGTATGGAGTGTCTTTTGCCGGAATGACGGATGTTTCAGGCGGAAGCAATCTGTGCCCTTGGACTTCAGGCTTTGAGCGTACTGAAATATATGAGGGTATTGTGAATGGATTGTCCGATTAAGCAGGAGAGTATGTCAAAATAGGCATGTATTCATGTTGTAAAGATATACTTCAGTATGTCCACATCTAAAATGAAGGGTTAGGAGCCAATGTCAGTATATCTTTACAACGTGGGTATCAACAGGTTTTGCCACACTCTATTTATAATAAAAGTCAAACGATTAAATAAAATAATCATGAAACAGACATTAAAGAATTCTTGTTTTTTGAGTTTTATGCTGTTGTTGTTTCTTTCATTTACTTTCAGTGGATGTAGTGATGACGACATAGTCGCAGATACCGGTGTATCAAAAAATACAACGGTTGAAGATATAAACTCAAATATAAAGGCATTGCAAGCGTTGCTTGCCGCAAAATCTGAGAATAAAGGTATAAAATCATGTACACTGGTATCTTCCAATACTTATAATGTTGAACTTGAAGACGGAACAAGTGTTACTGTTAGAACAGCTATACCAACTATAGGTGAAGAAGAAAAACAAGTATATGTGCCCCAATTAAGTGTTTCTGAAGAAGATGGAAAATACTATTGGATGCTTGATGGTGCCTTTTTGACGGACGACGACCAGAAGGTGGTGGTTACGGGTACTGACGTTCCTGAGATAGGTATAGATGGCGATAATAGCTGGACAATCAAATATGGTTCGGTTAGTAAAAGTCTTGGAAGTGTTGAAAACGGAACAGTAAAAAGCCTTTTCTCTGAAGTCGTGCAAAACGATGAGTTGGTTATAAAATTCTTGCTTAGAGGTGAGTTACCATATCTTACATTGAAGAAGGTAACTTCTGATAAAGAACCGATACAGCCTACAGGAACATTGCGCCGTATTATCGATCAGAATCATCCGGCATGGTTTGTACATATTGATGTATGGAACTATCCTGACCCGCAAGCTATAATAGATTTGATACCGGAAGAAATTCGTCCTTATGTTATTTTCAATATTTCATTCTCATCTTCACAAGATGAAGAGACCAAACAGTTTATAAAGCCGGTTGATGGTTATAATACCGCAAAGTCATGGTTGCGTGTTTGTGCTGAAAACAATGTTTGGGCTATGGTTCAGGCTTCAAGCGGTGGTTATTGTCATTGGCCGGATTTTGAGGATTACTCTGAATTTTCCGGTAGCTTGTTTGAAGAATTCTTCCAAGAGTTTCCCAACTTCATAGGTTTCAATTATGCCGAGCAGGGATGGGGCTTTGCTTCAGATGCAGCGTTTATTACCCGCTTGAAGCATTTCTCAAATCTTTTGAGGCTTTGTCATGAGTATGGAGGACATTTGGCTGTAAGTTTCTTTAATCCCAGTGGTTATGGTGCCGCCCTTTCGGGTATAGGTATGTTTAAGCGTAGTCCTGAACTGGCTGAGGCTTGTTTGAAATATCCCGAGAACTTTATACCTTGTGAAAAGTACACCCAGTCAAATGGTTTCCTTGAGATGGAAAGTACTTCTTTAGGTGTATTCCTCTCCGGTTATGCGAATAACTATGGTATTCGTTTTGATGAGTGTGGTTGGGATGAAGGTAAAGATGACCAGCGTTATTGGAATGATGAAAAAGAATATCAGCCTGCCGCAGGTGCTCTTCCTGTAATCGAGCATATGATGTTTACCGGCGAGACAGTAATGGACGGTCCGGAGCTTATTTGGAAACAGTGTTTCAAAGAGAACGGAACCGCTAATATGAGTGATGGTTACAAAACCCGTAAATGGACTTGTTTCGATCAGTTTACAAACATAAGTATGGATATTTATCGTAAGATACTTGATGGTACAATACGTATAATGAACCGTAAAGAGGTTATCGACCGTACAAAAGTTGTAATCGTAAATGATATGAACCCCACCGGTGAAGTGATGGCAGACCCCGGATACTCAGCTCCAACGACACTTTATCAGGGCCTTTATCAAATGGATGGCGATGGTGCCCATAAAGACAATCGTTATTGGTTTAAGAAGACCGGTCGTTATCCTGCTATACCGGTGGTGGCTCGATTGGCTGATGACTTGGCACGTACATTCCAATATCAGATAAACGCATCACAGTTCCGGACCAATTCAGGTTGGGGTAATCTTATGATGAAGCAGCGAAAGTTCAATGATATTTTCCCCGAGGAATATACAAGTAACGGTATGTTTGCCGGTCGTTATGAGAATGGATGGGTCGTTTATAATTGCTATGCAGATACCAAAACAGCTTCTATACCGTTTAAATACAATACTTGTCAGAAAATGCAGCTTGAGTTTGGTAAATATTCGGTAGCTGTCGTTAAAGAATATAGTAATAGTGTAGATTTCTATCTTAGCAATTATACATCTAACCGCAAGAATGTTATTGATAAGATTAGTATTTATGGCAGTAGCAAGAAACCGACTTACACATTTAAGAATCGTATATCCGGAAATACTTGCACCGTATCGGAGGAATGGAAAAATGATGTTCTTTGTCTTACCATAAGTCATAATGGTGCTCTCGACCTGCATATTGATTGTGCCGGAACGGCTACTGACCGTGAGACATCTTACTCTACTGCAAATATAATTCAGCCTGTGGCTCCTGCCATTTATAACGGTACACGCCAATATGAGGCAGAGGTATTTGAATATAAGAATATCGGACGAATTGAGAGCAATGCCGCCCAATCTTCAACTGCTACACTGAAAGGTTTTGTCGGTCTTGGTTATCTTGAATTCGGAACAGACGCTTCAGCTTCTGTTCGTGAGACAGCCTCGGTAAACGAGGCCGGTCGATATGCTGTCAGAATAAGATATTGTGCGCCTACAGCTACAATAAAGACTGTTGCGGTTTATGTAAATGGCCATAAGGTATCTGTACCTGAATTTGCTACAACAGGTTCGGCAAACAATAATTGGCAGACTGTTTCAGTTCCTGTTGATATGAGTAAAGGTAAGAATAAAATTGAATTGAAGGCCGAAAATAGTGCGGCCGGAAATCTGTACTTTGATTATATCACGGTTGAGAAAATTTAATAAGAGTGTGTCATAATGGTTATAAGTCCATTATGACACACGTCATAAGTAAATTAAAGTTTATAATGATTAGCAAGCGATTTATATTTTCAACAATCCTCGCTGCCGCATTATCGGCTGCTACGACTACCGTGTCGGCACAGTCGGTACCGGTCGGCGGATTGGCGACAAAGAAGATGACGTTCAAGACTTATGGTAATCCATATCTGCCGTTATGGGAGCATGTGCCTGACGGAGAGCCGCGTGTGTTTGAGGACCCCGACAGGCCGGGTAAATACCGTATTTACATCATCGGTTCGCACGACACCAACCACCGTGAGTATTGCGGAGTTGACATCCGCGCATGGTCCGCACCGGTTGAAGATCTTACGTCTTGGCGTGATGAAGGGCCGCTGTTCAGTTATAAAGTCAACGGAAAGTGGGACACGATGTTTGCCCCCGACCTCGTGGAAGTGAAAGACCGACAGGGTAAAAAGACTTATTATCTGTATCCGCACAGTTGTGGTAACGGACGCAGAGGTATGGTTTGTAAGGGCAATCGTCCCGATGGCCCGTTCACACAGGTAAACCTCATGTCCGACGGCGTAAGCCTGAAGCCCGGCAGTGTTCTCGGTTTTGACCCTTCGGTCTATGTAGAGAATATAACAGACCCTGCCGACCCTGACTATAAAACAGGCTTCAGGGCTTATGCTTTCTGGGGTTTCCAACATTCAACAGGCGCACAGCTTGACCAGAATACCATGTATTCGGTGCGTCCCTGCACACAAATCATGGATCATTTCGTGCCCGCCAGCACCCGTTACGGTGAGATTAAAGACCCTGAAGGAACTGTTTATCCGCAGGTTTATCCAGGCGAAGACCTCAAAGCGTACAATTTTTTCGAGGCGTCATCGATACGCAAGGTCGGCAATAAATACGTTTGGATTTACAGCGGATACTCAGGTCCCGACTATGGTCTGCCCGGTTCAAACTCAACGCTTAGGTACGCCTTCGGTGATACACCCGTCGGCCCGTGGCGCAGTGGCGGTGTTCTCGTCGACTCGCGTGCTCCGGTAACTTCGCCTGACGGCTCGCGCCTTATAACCACACAGGCCGGACATAATACCCATGGCAGCCTTCAGCAGATTAACGGCCGTTGGTACGTGTTCTATCACCGTTCTCCACGAGGTTTCGGTAATGCCCGTCAGGCCATGGTGGCGCCGGTCAAGATAACCTTCGACGAGAAATCTGTTGCCGACGGAGGCCGTGTCGTCATAACAGGTTGCGACCCATATGCCGCTGACGGTACATGGACAGCCCGCGCCGCCAACGGTACAACATACCGTGGAGCTGAGGTAACATCAGAGGGTTTCCACATTTTCGGTCTTGATCCATACCGTTTTTATTCGGCCGGATATGCATGTTATGTATCTGACACACAGACACAACAGGACAACTGGGACATTTGGAACAACCATATGCCAATAACCGGTGTTAAAGGCAAAACCGTAATAGGTTACAAGTATTTCGGTTTCGGCGGTCTCGCCAAAGCCACCGCCGGTTTGAAACCTTTTGAGGGCACACGCCGCGGTAACCGCACCGCCATAGAGTTATTCCTAAATCCTGTTACCGACAAGGCTTTCAAAGTCAGTGTTTGGTTAGACGGAGCATGGGCGTCGGCACCGTGGAAGGGTCGCAAGATAGGCGAGATAAAAGTTCCGGCAGGCTCAAAAGCCGGACGCTATAAGCTCGATGTCTCATCGGCGGTTGACGGTTTGAAGGGCAAACATGCCATATTTATCGTTGCCGAAGGCGACGGCGGCACCCCGCTGTTCAACTTCCAAGGTCTCGGTTTCAGTTCGGCAAAGCATAAAATAAACATGCCCGTTGTTCCCGTGGTTACAATCAAGGCCGACGGAAAAGTTCTCACTTTACCACAAACCCCGGTACGCACTACCGCCGAGAACGGCTATTCGGGTTTCGACATCTATGAGGTGACTGCACAATCCACATCAGGCCGTCTGCCAAAGATTACCGCCTCGGCATCAGTCGGTATGGTTAAGATTAATGTGAAGCAGGCCTCTGCGGCCGACCGTACCGCTACGGTCAAGTTCACCTATAATGGCATAACCAAGACATATCTTGTAAAGTTCTGACGCAGCCATGACATTCTGAAAAAATGCTCCCCATTGTATCGTTTGCCGATATAATGGGGAGCATTGTGTAAATACACATTAAAGCATATTGAGTATATAAATCACAGGTTAGTTGCTTGTAAAGAGGAGAACTTATAGTTTACTTTCTCAAACAATGTGTTTTATACGCTGAAAGATGCTGTTTGCGATGTGAAATCACATCTTTTTGTAATATACTGATTATAAGTCTGTTACGAACCATGCAAGGCATGCTCTTAAAAAAGGATAACGTGTGTCGCTCGATATGTAACATGAGACAATATCTATGTAACAAAAAGAATTGGTGTTGAGGCCTGTATTCAGTATCTTTGCAATGATTCTTATTGGTAACGTCACCGGATTTGTCATTATTATGACATCCTGAATTTTATGTATTAGGTAAAGGTTAGTGCGGAACGGTTTGTGAAAATCGTTCCCTTTCAGGCTTTCGTTTTCTCGCTACGGCATAGCTCAAACAAGTTTGGCTCCGCTTATGGCTTATCGAAAACGTTCCATTAAAAGGTTCAGGTCTGCGAGAGGCGGAGGCTGATTGCCCCAACCGTTTGTTTGCCGCGGCCGAGATACTGACTCCGCAAGTATCGCCGGAGATAAATTCGCAGCAGCCGGTGCTTTACCATACATACGAATATGACATCATGACCGAGCAGGGCAGTGTCTGAACTGTTGAACGCTCGGCCGAATAAATGGCTCCATTGTGCCGTAAGTCCGTGAAAAATCATTAACTTTGCATCGGTTATCGTTTCACTTTGATGTTCTCATTACATGGAAGTAATAATTGTAACCCTATTCAGGCAAATACCGTATAATAAACCGAAAACCATAATACAAACAATATGAACGTGTTGAAAACCTTATGTCCGGCCTCGTTGCTGTTAGTAACGGCTTCCGCTTTTGCGCAGATTCCGACCAAAGTCGAGACATTTCCTCTGACCGATGTACGACTTACCGAAAGCCAATTCAAACATGCCGAGAGCCTTGACATACGCTATCTGCTCGGGCTTGACCCCGACCGACTGCTGGCTCCTTATCTTAAAGGTGCCGGACTGAAACACAAAGCCGAGAATTACACTAACTGGGAGAATACCGGACTTGACGGCCATATAGGCGGTCATTATCTTTCGGCGCTTTCGTATATGTATGCCGCCACCGGCAACGCCGAGATAAAACAACGGCTCGATTATATGTTGGCTGAACTGAAGCGGGCGCAGGATGCTGCCGGAGACGGTTATTTGTGTGGCGCACCCGACGGCCGGCGTATTTGGAACGAGGTGTCCCGCGGTGATATCAAGGCGTCATCGTTCGGCTTGAACGGCGGTTGGGTACCGCTTTACAATATACACAAGACGTATGCCGGACTGCGTGACGCCTATCTGATTGCAGGTTGCAAGGAGGCGCGCGCAATGCTTGTGAAGCTGACAGACTGGATGCTTGACCTGACAAAGAACCTTACCGACGGGCAGATACAAAACCTGTTGAGCAGTGAGCACGGCGGACTGAACGAGGTCTTTGCCGATGTCGCAGCCATGACCGGCAAGGACGAGTATATGCGTCTGGCCCGGCGGTTCTCGCATAAAGCCATTCTTGACCCGCTGTTGAAAAAAGAAGACCGCCTGACGGGTAAACACGCCAATACGCAGATACCTAAAGTTATAGGCTATAAGCGCATTGCCGACATAACCGGAGATAAGGCTTGGAACGATGCTGCCGACTTTTTCTGGCAGACGGTGGTTGACCGCCGCAGCATATCGATAGGCGGAAACAGTGTCCGCGAGCATTTTCATCCGGCCGAGAATTTTACAAGTATGCTTACAAGCGAGCAAGGCCCTGAGACATGTAACACCTATAATATGTTGCGACTGACAAAGATGCTCTATCAGACAAGTGCCGATACACATTACATGGATTACTATGAGCGCGCGCTTTACAATCACATACTGTCAACCATAAATCCGGTGCAGGGTGGTTTTGTTTATTTCACACCGATGCGTTCAGGTCATTATCGTGTTTACTCGCAGCCTCAAACAAGTTTTTGGTGTTGTGTAGGCTCAGGCATGGAGAACCACGCCAAATATGGTGAAATGATTTATGCGCACCACGGCGACGACCTTTATGTCAATCTGTATATTCCATCTGTGCTGACATGGGGAAAGATGCGAATAGAGCAGAGCACCGCTTTCCCGTATGAGGAGGGCACAACTGTTACGGTGTCGACACATAAGCCAAAGACGTTCGCGTTGAAGTTGCGTATTCCGGATTGGACTGATGCGGCTCGTATCGCACTGTCTGTAAACGGTGAGACACAGGCCGCGCGTGTGGAGGGTGGATATATTACCGTAAACCGTCGCTGGGCAGACGGAGACAAGGTTAGGTTGACTCTGCCCATGTCGCTTCGTGCCGTCGGATTACCTGATAATTCTGATAACTACTCATTTATGTACGGGCCGATTGTATTGGCTTCACAAATGGGCAAACAGCGTCAGGACGGTCTGTTTGCCGATGACAGCCGCGGAGGCCATGTAGCCTCCGGTCCGCAATTACCGTTACAGGATATGCCTGTTGTTGTGGGTAACCGGAACGATTTGACAGCCCATGTGGAGAAAGTGCCCGGCAAGCCCTTGGAGTTTAAACTTAAGGGTGTTTATCCCGAACGTTACGAAGGAATGGTGCTTAAACCGTTCAACTGTTTGTATGAATGTAGGTATATGGTTTATTGGCCATTGATTTCGGCTGATAAATTGAAGGAGCAGCAAGAGGCGTTGGCTCGTTCTGAACGTGAGCGCAATATGCTTGAGGCTGCTACGGCCGATAAGGTCGTTTGTGGAGAACAGCAACCCGAGAGCGACCATTTTATTAAATCGGAGAAGTCTCGAACCGGTAGTGATAACGACAGACATTGGCGCGACGGTGCTGCCGGCGGTTGGTTTGCATACCGAATGAGGACAAATGGCCGTAAGATTGTAAAACTGCGTGTCGAGTTTAAGGCTGGAGCGTCAAATGAGGATGCCGCATTGACTGTTGACGGCGTGAAAATCGGCAATATAAGCAATGGCGACGGAAAAGGAATAAAGACGAAAACGTTTGACATTCCGGCCAATTTGGCGAACCGTGAGACACTGACTGTAAAGGTGGCCGCCACATCGAAGGGTGCCACTCCTCGTGTATATGAGGTACGTTTGATGTCAGCGGAAGAGTGAAGACATAAAGCCACAGTGCGTTGTTCTGTGGTCTCATAAAAGTATCGGCGGCGGGTGGAATAGTGAAAACCAATCTGCCGCCGATGTTTTTTGTCCGGTTTCTGAACGAATAATACCGTTTTAAATCATGTTGTAACATAATTTTTTCATGCGATGTTACATGCAAGTAAGCAAATGTAACATAAACAAATAAAGATGAAACGGTATATTAATTATGTGAGACGGAAAATATTCGCTATCAATAATATAATCGCTAACTTTGCAGATGTGGTGAGACTTGTAGTCTTAACAACCGGTGTAACCTGAGGCATAACTTTATTTTAAAATCAAATATGAAACGAAACTTTATCCTAACCGCTCTGATTTTTCTGTTTACGGTAGCCATACAGGCCGCCGAGACATTTCGTAATCCGGTATTATGGGCCGATTGTCCTGACCCGGATGTGATACGTGTCGGTGATGATTTCTATATGGTCAGCACCACAATGCACCTCATGCCGGGCGCGCCGATAATGCATTCAAAAGACCTTGTAAACTGGAAGACCGTCGGTTATGTTTTTGACCGATTAACCGACACCCCGAATTATGACATGAAAGGCTGTACGGCTTATGGCCGCGGTCAGTGGGCTACATCGCTGAAATACCATAACGGCAGGTTCTATGTGCTGTTTTCGCCTAACGACAAGCCGTTCAAGTCATATATTTATACCGCCGAGAAAGCCGAAGGACCGTGGACGCTGGTGTCTCGTCCGAAACATTTTCATGACAGCTCGTTGCTATTTGACGATGACGGACGTGTGTATGTGTACTCCGGCACCGGTCGTCTGACCGAGCTTAATACAGATCTCAGCGATGTAAAACCCGGTGGCGTAGACATGCAGATATTTGAGCGGGACGCCTCAGAGACCGGTTTGCTCGAGGGTAGCCGTGCCGTTAAATATAACGGTAAATACTATCTGCTTATGATTTCGTGGCCTAACGGAGGCAAGCGTAGACAGGTCTGCTATCGTGCGGATAAGATAACCGGCCCTTATGAGAAACGTGTGATACTTGAAGATAACTTTGCGGGCTTTCCCTATGTGGGTCAGGGCACAATCGTTGACGCTCCTGACGGTAAATGGTATGGCATGATTTTCCAAGACAGAGGTGGAGTAGGGCGTATTCTGACTTTATCACAGTGTACATGGAAAGACGGTTGGCCCATGCTTGGCGATAATAACGGACGTGTGCCTTTGGTAATGGAGAAACCCGTACAGGGTCATTCCGGTGGTGCCATTGTAAGCAGCGATGATTTCAGCAAAACAACTCTCGGACTCGACTGGCAGTGGAACCATAACCCTGTAAATTCCGCATGGTCGCTCAAGGAACGTCGCGGTTGGTTGCGCCTGCATACAAGTCGTGTGGTCAGCAATCTGTTTGAGGCTCCCAATACGCTGACACAGCGCATGGAAGGCCCGGAATGTAGCGGTTCGGTATGTCTTGATTTGAAAGGTATGAAAGACGGAGATGTATGTGGCCTCTCGGCTTTTAACGGTGATGCGGGCGTACTGTCGGTAGTCAAAAACGGTAAAAAGCTGTACCTGACCATGACTGAGAACTCTGTCAGTCTGCGCGACTCAGACAAGGCTGTGCTGTCTGTCAGCAATAAAGAGCAGGCACGCATTGAGTTGAAAACCACAAAAGTGAATCTCAAACTGAATGCCGATTTCCGTTTAAATCGTGATATAGCTACCTTCAGTTACAGCCTTGACGGTCGTAAATGGAACACCATAGGCACACCGTTCAAAATGATTTTCGACTATCGCCGCCTGTTTATGGGCACCCGCTTCGCCATCTTCAATTACGCCACACGCCAAATTGGCGGCTATGTTGACGTGGATAACTTCAAGTATAGCAGAGTGGAAGACGCTCGGGACTAAATATCTGTAAGCTTGGTTACGAAGATTTGAAATAAGCACTGTATACCTTAAAGTGCAAGTTGCGGTTTTAATGTTTTGTGAGACATATCATATTACAATTCAAAACAATATGTTTTGGCGTGTAAAACCTATAGTTTTGCCATGTAAGATATATGGATTTGCAATGTCCTGATAGTCAATTCGTTATAAATATGCCATTGCACAATGAAATTAAACTGCTACGGATAGTGTGAGAATCGTAAAATCAGATTATTGATTATAGTTTAGAACGATGAAAGAAAAATTATTAACTGTTATATCAGCCTTGCTTCTCGGTTTGCAGGCACAGGCTCAGAACCCGGTAATACAAACGTGGTATACAACCGACCCTGCGCCTATGGTGCATGGAGACACCATGTATCTTTATACAGGACATGATGAGGACGGGGCCGATTTCTTTTGGATGCAAGCCTGGAGACTATACTCTTCGACCGATATGGTGAACTGGACAGACCATGGCTCGCCACTTGCAATCGAGGATTTCAAGTGGGCGGACGACCGGGCTTGGGCAGCCCAGTGCGTTGAGCGTAACGGAAAGTTCTATTGGTATGTCTGCCTTCATTCAAAGATAACCAACGGAATGGCTATCGGTGTCGCTGTCGGAGACTCACCGACAGGGCCTTTTAAGGACGCTATCGGCAAACCTTTGTTCGATAACGTCAGTTGGGACAATATCGACCCTACGGTGTTTATCGATGACGACGGGCAGGCTTACCTGTGTTGGGGTAATCCTAATGTCTACATGTGTAAGCTGAATGACGATATGGTCTCAATAAAAGGACAGGTCGAGAAGATTAAGCAGACCGAGGCCGGCTTTGGCGCGCCCAACCCGGAGGAACGTGTCAAGGATAAAAAATATAAAGATAACTACACCGAAGGGCCGTGGCTGATGAAGCGTAACAAAAAGTATTATCTGCTTTATGCCGCAGGTGGAGTGCCCGAGCATATAGCTTACAGCATGTCAAACAAGCCGATGGGGCCTTGGAAATATATGGGCGAGATAATGCCTTTGCAGAATACCGGCTCATTTACCAACCACTGCGGAGTTGCCGATTATAAGGGGCACTCGTACTTTTTCTATCATACAGGTAAGTTGCCTAAGGGCGGTGGCTTCGGCCGAAGTGTCGCAATAGAGGAGTTCAAGTATAATAAAGACGGTACTTTCCCTATCATCAACGCTACGGCCGAGGGTGTAAAGCCTGTCGGAACGCTTAATCCGTATCATCGTGTCGAGGCCGAGACAATGGCGTTCAGCCTCGGTGTGAAGAGTGAACCGTGCGCTTTGGGCACACAGTACATTTCTGATATTCATAACGGAGATTATATAAAGGTGCGAAATGTTGACTTCGGCACCACCGGAAAGGCACGACGTTTTACCGCGTCTGTGGCTTCGGCTTTGCGCGGAGGTACGCTTGAAGTCCGTTTAGACAGTATTGGCGGCCCCCGTATAGCGGCTTTGACGGTTACGAATACCGGCGGTTGGGAGAGCTGGCGTACATTCACCGCAGGTGATGTAAAAACTGTATCTGGCACCCACGATGTCTTTTTCGTGTTCAAAGGCCGCAAGGGCCCGAAACTTTTCAACTTCGATTGGTGGCGATTTGAAGAGTAAGTATAGATAAACATTTTATTCTTGTAATAAAGAACAATAATTATTTAATCAGACTGTATTTATGAAACAGTATTTGTTCATAACCGTATTATTGGCGGTTTCGGGATTATCAAAATCCGTGGCGCAAGAAAAACGTGCCGATTTGAATCTGCCTGTCATACAGACAAAGTTTGTGGCTGACCCTGCACCCTATGTCCATAACGACACGGTGTATCTGTACACCACCCACGATGAGGATGACGCCACCGGCTTTAAGATGAAAGACTGGCTGTTGTACACATCGACTGACATGGTAAACTGGCAAGACCGGGGTGCCGTGGCATCGTTGAAAGACTTCAGATGGTATAAAGGCGATAACGGGGCGTGGGCTGAATGTGTGGTCGAGCGTAACGGAAAATGGTACATGTATTGTCCGATACACGGCCACGGAATAGGGGTTTTGGTCGCCGACTCGCCTTACGGTCCGTTTAAAGACCCTATCGGCAAGCCACTCGTATGGCAGAAAGAGCACTGGAATGATATCGATCCGACTGTGTTTATCGATGACGACGGGCAGGCTTACATGTATTGGGGTAATCCCGATCTTTACAGCGTAAAACTCAATGAGGACATGATTTCATGTGCAGGAGAGATTGTAAAGCATCCTAAGATTGAAGATTATCAAGAAGGCCCGTGGTTCTATAAGCGCGGCAAAAACTACTATCTGGCTTTCGCCTCCACTTGTTGTCCTGAGGGTATTGGCTACGCCATGAGCAAAAGTCCGATGGGACCGTGGAAATATAAAGGCCACGTCATGAACCATACACACCGAACCCGAGGCAACCATCCCGGCATAATCGAATATAAAGGCAAGTCATATTGCTTTGGTTTGAACTACGATGTTCTTCGTTTCCGAACCAATGAGCACTCCGAACGCAGATCGGTGTCGGCTGCGGAGATGGAATATAATGCCGACGGAACCATTCGCGAACTGCCTTATTTCCAAGAGTGCCGACTCGGACAGATAGAAACTTTCAATCCGTATCGTAAGGTTGAGGCCGAGACAATGGTATGGGGATACGGCTTAAAGACCACACCCAAGAATCAATGGGCCAAAGACCGTTGGAACCAGTTGGTAACCGATATCGATGAAGGTGAGTATCTGCTTGTTAAGGGTGTTGACTTCAAGAACGGGGCAAAGCGGTTTACCGTAGCTGCTTCATGCCATTTGTTTGGCGGTATGATTGAGCTTCGTCTCGATTCTCCCGATGGTATACTCATCGGTACGATAAATATAGTCAATACAAAGAATGAGTTACGTGAGTTCAATACGACTGTTAAGCAGGTTGCGGGTGTTCACGATTTGTATTTCGTGTTTAAGGGTTGTGCCCGCCAAAAGACCAATATGTTCGTGTTGGACTGTTGGCATTTTGATCGATAAGTAACTAAACAAAATATAATGAAGAAAACTTTTTTATAGGTATAGGCGTTTAGACCGCACCATCTAACTTATTGCCCTGTAAGCGAA
>Cebus_capucinus_imitator_PRJNA485217_SSR102__coassemble_846_pt1 | contig 31487 bp, 28 predicted proteins | sample Cebus_capucinus_imitator_PRJNA485217_SSR102__metabat2_high_PE_011 | metagenome-assembled genome bin Cebus_capucinus_imitator_PRJNA485217_SSR102
AGCAGCGTGAGGGTGGTTATCAGCCTCGTCAGAACTCATATCAGCCTCGTCAGGGCGGCTATCGTCCTCGCTATACCAGCGAGACTAACGGCGAAAGCGGCTATCAGCAGCGCGAGGGTGGCTATCAGCCTCGTCAGAGCCAGTATGGCCAGCGTCCTAACACCGGTTATCGTCCTCGTTATAACAATAACGGTGAAGGCGGTTATCAGCAGCGTGAGGGTGGCTATCAGCCTCGACAGGGTGGTTACCAGTCTCGTCCCGGTGGCTATCAGCAGCGTCCCGGCGGTTACCAGCGTCAGGGATACCAGCGTCCCGGCGGTTATCAGCAGCGTCCCGGCGGTTATCAGCGTCAGGGTGGCTACCGTCCCCGTACAGCTGATTATGATCCTAATGCAAAATATAGCATGAAGAAACGTATCGAGTACAAGGAGACAAATATCGATCCTACCGTACCCGTTCGTCTTAATAAGTTCCTTGCCAACGCCGGTGTATGCAGTCGCCGTGAGGCCGATGAGTTCATACAGGCCGGTGTGGTTACCGTAAACGGACAGGTGGTAACCGAACTCGGAACAAAGGTTATGCGTACCGATGAGATAAAGTTCCATGACCAGCCCGTTACACTGGAGAAAAAGGTTTATGTCCTGCTCAACAAACCGAAGGACTATGTTACAACAAGCGACGACCCGCAGCAGCGTAAAACTGTTATGGATCTCGTTAAGGACGCTTGTCCTGAGCGTATATATCCCGTTGGTCGTCTTGACCGTAACACTACCGGTGTGCTTCTTTTGACAAACGACGGCGACTTGGCCAGCAAGCTGACTCATCCGAAGTTCCTTAAGAAAAAGATTTATCATGTTCATCTCGACAAGAATGTTACCGCTCACGATATGCAGCAAATCGCTCAGGGTATTACTCTTGAGGACGGTGAGATACATGCCGACGCTATCGAGTATGCCAGCGATACTGACAAGAAACAGGTGGGAATAGAGATTCACAGCGGTAAGAACCGTATAGTACGCCGTATATTCGAGAGTCTCGGATACCGTGTTACTAAACTTGACCGTGTCCTCTTTGCCGGTTTGACAAAGAAAAATCTGCGTCGCGGCGACTGGCGCTTCCTTACTGAGAAGGAAGTTGAAATGCTGCGTATGGGCGCATTTGAATAATACATCGGAGTTAAGGATGGCATGCCGTCCTTAACTCTTATAATTTAAACGTATAATGATGGAAAAGATAAAAAGAACGAAAGTCGTTGACGTGCTTGCCCGTAAGGACTTCGGCACCATCGTCAACGTCAAAGGTTGGGTAAGAACTCATCGCAGCAGCAAGGCCGTTGACTTCATCGCGCTGAACGACGGTTCGACCATAAAGAACGTACAGATAGTTGTTGACCCGTCGAAATTCGACGCCGAGACACTTAAGCAGATAACAACAGGCTCATGCATTAACGTTAACGGAGAGCTGGTCGAGAGTCAGGGTGCAGGTCAGACTGTCGAGCTGCAGTGCCGCGAACTTGAGGTTTACGGTCTTTGTGGAAGCGATTATCCGATGCAGAAGAAAGGTCAGAGCTTTGAGTATATGCGTCAGTATGCGCACCTTCGTCTCCGCACAAACACTTTCGGAGCCGTTATGCGTATACGCCATAACATGGCAATAGCAATTCACCGTTATTTCCATGAGCATGGTTTCTTCTATTTCCACACACCGCTCATCACCGCAAGCGACTGCGAGGGTGCCGGCCAGATGTTTCAGGTTACGACCAAAAACCTGTATGACCTGAAGAAAGGTGAGGACGGAAAGATTGTCTATGATGATGATTTCTTCGGCAAGCAGACTTCTCTTACAGTGAGCGGGCAGCTCGAAGGCGAGCTTGGAGCCACTGCTTTGGGTGCCATTTATACTTTCGGTCCCACATTCCGTGCCGAAAATTCAAACACTCCGCGCCACTTGGCCGAGTTCTGGATGGTTGAGCCTGAGGTGGCATTCATTGACTTGAACGACTTGATGGATCTTGAAGAGGACTTTATCAAGTATTGTGTTCAGTGGGCTTTGGATAATTGTAAGGATGACCTTGAGTTCTTGAACAAAATGATTGACAAGACTTTGCTCGACCGTCTGAACTCTGTTGTCAAGGAAGACTTTGTGCGTCTGCCTTACACCGAGGGTATAAGGATATTGGAGGAGGCCGTTGCCAATGGCAAGAAGTTTGAGTTCCCCGTAAGTTGGGGTATGGATCTTGCCAGCGAGCATGAGCGTTATCTCGTTGAAGAGCACTTCAAGAAACCGGTTATAATGACCGACTATCCGAAGGAGATAAAGGCTTTCTACATGAAGATAAATGAGGATGGAAAGACCGTTCAGGGTACTGATGTGCTTTTCCCGCAGATTGGAGAGATTATCGGAGGTAGTGTTCGTGAGGAAAGCTATGAGAAGCTGACCGACGAAATAAAGGAGCGCAACATACCTATGAAGGACATGTGGTGGTATCTTGATACCCGTAAGTTCGGTACATGTCCTCACGGAGGTTTCGGACTTGGTTTCGAGCGTCTCATACTCTTTGTTACCGGAATGCAGAACATACGTGACGTTATTCCGTTCCCACGTACGCCGAAGAACGCTGACTTCTAAGTCAAATACGGTATCGGTGCGTTTGCACCATGCAAAAACAAACCGCAACAAGCAGTCTTCTTACTGGTTGTTGCGGTTATTTGTTTGACCGATATTCCTTTATTTTAGCAGCTTATGGTTCGTGAGCCGTCCGGTTGTTCTTCGATTGTAACTTTAACGGCATCTTCAGGCAGAAGTTCCTCTATCAGTTCCGGCCATTCAATAAAGCAAGGACAGCCACTGTAAAAGTATTCCTCATATCCCATGTCATACACTTCGTCAAGTTTCTTTATTCTGTAAAAGTCGAAATGATAGACAGTGAGATTGGTTTCAGGTGTCGAGTACTCGTTTACGATTGCGAATGTGGGCGAAGTTATAACATCATCCACACCGAGACACTCACAAACAGCCTTAATGAAAGTTGTTTTTCCGGCACCCATCTTACCATAAAAAGCAAATACTCGGTTCGTGCCCATGTTCTCGACAAACTGCCGTGCTGCGGCAGCAATGTTCTCGATATTGTCAATTCTGATTTCCATATCTGTTGTTTATTATGTGCTTGTTAATCCTCAATAAGCATAAATACCTCGTCTTTAAGCCCGTCAGGCAGTTCTATACCGCGCAGAGTCAGACTGTGGCACCAGTCTTTAACTTCATTCTGGCACATTGTGTGCAAAACTTCGGCAAACTCATCAGTCTCATCTTCCGTGTATGAGTCAGAACGTCTGCCTTTATATCGGTCAAGTTCCTCATCGTCAAAATACTCGATAGGTTTCACCGCCGCCTCAAGCATACATTCCTGTTCACATTTTGAGCTTGAACCGGTACATGTGGAACACGATGACGAAGCATGTGTGCCACTGTTTGAGTTCCCGTCGGCGTCAGGTTTGTAGAATGTTTTCAGTATTGCTACAAGCAGGCCGAGACCGACTAAAATCAGGAGTATTATCAACATACGCCATTGGTTATTTTTCTTCAATTGTAAATCCCGCCTTTTTGAGATCGTTCCAGAAGTGTGGATACGACTTGCTCACTACGTGCGGATTATTTATTTTCAATTCCGGCATACGCAGTGCTACCGGGGCGAACGCCATAGCCATACGGTGATCCTCATATGTGTCTATGACAGCATCTGTTTGCGGTTCACATCGTTCACCATCCCAGCTCAAGCAGCCAAGAGCGTATTCATTTATTACATATCCGAGTTTTCTGAGTTCTGTTTTAAGAGCCTCTATGCGGTCAGTCTCCTTTATTTTCAGTGAGGCAAGCCCTGTAAATTTGAATGGAACTCCCATAACCGCACAGCATACTACAAATGTCTGAGCCATGTCAGGCTGATTTATAAAATCATAATCAAGTCTTTCCGGACGACCACCGCACCGTTTCAGTGTTACCGTTGTGGGCACACCCTTTTCTCTCGTGTCGAATATGGTCTTAACACCGAGCATGTTGAAAAGATATTTAACCACCGAGTCGCCTTGTCGTGAGCCGTCAGTCAGTCCGGTCAACTTCACCTCCGCCTCATCGTCATCGGTCATTACAAGCATCTCATACCAGTATGAAGCCGCGCTCCAGTCATTCTCAATGAAGAACGGCCGCTCTTTGTAGGGCAGTGGACGCACATTTATCGTGTCGGCTGCGGTCCAGTCAACATCAGCACCGAAGTCTCTCATCACACATAATGTAAGGTCGATATACGGTCTTGATATGATGTCTCCGGTCAGTTTCAGTTCCAATCCGTCTTTTAATACCGGCCCTATCATCAGCAATGCAGATATGTATTGCGAGCTTACATTACCCGGAATGTCAAGTTGTCCGCCTTCGAGTTGTCCGCCTTTAATGTGGAGTGGGGGATAGCCCTCATTGTTTTCATACTCTATGTCGGCTCCAAGTCGCCTAAGTGCGTCAACAAGAATCTTTATAGGGCGTTGCTTCATTCTTTCAGTTCCCGTCAGGGTGTGTTCACTTGCGGTTACCGACAGGAATGCTGTCATAAACCTCATTGCCGTGCCGGCCGCCTTTATGTCGATGGTGTCGGGCATGTTTTTGAGAGCGTTAATAATAACTTCGGTGTCATCACAGTCTGACAGGTTCTCCGGTAGAACTCCTCCTGTCAGCGCATGTATAATCAGCGCACGGTTACTGATGCTTTTTGATGCGGGCAGGTTCACCGTGGCACGTATATTTTCGGGTGCTTTTAGTATGTATTGCATGTTGCGGTTTTTCTGAAATGCTTAATGCAAAGATAACATAAACCCAACAAAGTACAAAAGAAAAAATGTATAAAGTGGTTTAAACACCTTTCCTTCTAAAATAAAATCAGCTTGTAGAAGAATATTCTTCCACAAGCTGATATGCGGTATCTCTGTGTTACAGAGCTATTATTTAGCGGGAATTTCCTCAAGAGTCTTTACCAGCAACTGCCAGAACTTGGTTGTTGAAGGCCAGTAGGCACGCTCGTTTGGAGTGTGCGGCGATAACATTGTCGGACCGAACGAGCATATGTCAAGACCCGGATATTTTGACAGAATGATGCTGCACTCCAATCCGGCGTGAACCACCTGTACGGTAGGCTTCTCGTTGAAGAGATCTTTATATATGCCATGCATAACTTTTATAAGTTCGCTGTCGGCATTGGGGTCCCAGCCACCATATTCACCACTCATTTCAACCTTCATACCGGCCATGCTGAAGCAGCTCTCAAGCGATGTTGCAAGCTCGTCTTTTACACTCTCGCTTGCGCTACGAGCCAAAATCTTGATGGCAGTCTTACCTTCGCCGATATTTACGATTGCAAGGTTTGACGAAGTCTCTACGATTGTCGGCATTGAGGGGATATAACGCCAAACGCCGTTGTGTGCCGCATATATGGCATCTACAAGATTGTCCTGAATTTCCTGCGGAACAATATTTGCCGGCAGTTCGACATCCTCAACTATAACGTCGATATTGTTTTCAATACCCTTATACTCATCGTTGAAAGTCTCTTTATAGTCGGCGGCCATCGATTTCAAATCCTCTACATTCTCTTTCGGTAGAGTCAGTACGGCCTCGGCCTCAAACGGAATGGCGTTACGCATGTTTCCGCCGTGCCAGCTTGCAAGGCAAGCCTCATCGTCGGCAATAGCCTCACGTACAATTCGTGCCAGCATCTTGTTGGCGTTGCCTCGGCCGAGACCAATCTCCAAACCTGAGTGTCCGCCCTTCAAACCCTTAACGGTTATTTTTACTGCTGCGTCAGTCTTGTCGCTTTCCACCTCCTTATAGTCGAGAGTGGCTGTAATGTCAACGCCACCGGCACTTCCTATAATCATTTCGCCCTCTTGCTCGGTGTCGAGGTTAAGCAGAATATCACCGGTCAGTTCGTCGGCCGGAAGGTCGTTTGCACCATACATACCGGTTTCCTCGTCAGCTGTAATAAGAGCTTCGATAGAACCGTGTTTAAGGTCTTTGGCTTCCATTACGGCCATTATGGCAGCAACTCCGAGACCGTTGTCGGCTCCGAGAGTTGTACCTTTTGCTCTAACCCAGTCGCCGTCAATGTAAGTCTGTATCGGGTCTGTTACGAAATTGTGGTCGCTGTTCTTCTCTTTTTGGGGCACCATGTCCATGTGTGCCTGCAATATAGTGGTTTTGCGGTTCTCCATGCCGGGTGTGGCAGGCTTGCGCATCACGATGTTTCCGGCCGGATCCTTGAAAGCATCTACTCCGGCCTGTTTTGCAAAGTCAAGCAAGAACTGCTGTACTTTCTCCAAATGTCCTGACGGACGCGGTACCTGCGTAAGTGCGTCGAAGTTTCTCCAAATACACTCAGGCTGTAAATTTTTAATTTCGCTCATAGTTATAATTTTTAAAAGGTTATTCGTTTATTGTTGTCAAAGATGGTGTTTTTTATTTCCGCATCAGTCTTTGAATATTGTTTTGGTTGTAATGGTATTTAATACCATTCAGCTACTGAACATATGGTTTATAAGTCGGCTTCAACCGTTTTTACCGCAGCCTTCTTTTCCGTGTAAGCCAGTGCGAGCCAGCTGTAAACGCCGAGGGCAATTACAAGGAATGTCTGTACAGTGTGTACTATCAGTACGAAATACAAAGCGTTGACATCACTTACTCCGTAGAGTATCAGCATTGTCTTTACGGCGAAGTGCCACGGCCCGGCACCGTTAGGTGTAGGTACTATCACCGCTATGCTGCCGACCACAAATGTAACTAACGCACATTGCATACCAAGTGATGCCGTGAAGTCGAAACAGAAAAACGTGAGGTAGTAGTGCAGAAAATAACTGACCCATATTCCCAACGTATAAACTGTAAACAAAGACTTGTTTCTAACGCCACGCAGAGATATTATGCCCTGCCATATTCCGCCGAGAGTAGCTTTCACCTTATTATATATTGACAACCTCTTCAGCAGAAAGTGCAACAGTATCAATACCGCCGCCGCACACACGGCAGTAACTGCATAGCCTGTGGCTGAAAATCTGCCAAGCAGTGAGTCGATACTCGTACCGGTACGTGTAAAGAAGGTCGTGAAAACCCCCATTTGCATCAGTAGTGTCAATGCCGTGATTGCCATCATCAGCAATGTATCTATGGCTCTCTCTGTAACCACCGTACCCAAAGCCTTCGGGAACGACACACCGTCATAACGCTTTAATACACCACATCTTGTAAATTCGCCGATGCGAGGCACAACAAGACTTGTCGCATACGACAAGAATATGGAATGTATGCACGTACTCGTGCGCGGATGTTCGTCAACAGGCGCCAATGTCTGTCTCCACCGCCATCCGCGAAACATCTGTGCCGTTATTCCGAACGGAAACGACAATAGCATCCACGTCCAATTCATGTCATTCAGCAGCACATTCTCAATGCTGTGGAAGTCAAAGTCGCGGTACATCCAATATAGAATGGCCCCACCGAGTATCAGCGGGAACACAATCTTCAATGCGTTGTTTATATAGTTTCTCGTTGTCACAATCTCGATTTTGCGTGCAAGGTCATATTGTCCGGGTCTCCTTGCCTGCTACCATATGTAAAGATGGTGCAAACCGAACGCAATGAAAGTTTATCTTTCAAATGTCCGAGTGCAGCCTATCTTATTGCAAAGATAGTGTAAACCGAGCGAAACGCAAAATAAAACCTGGTGAAACATGTTTTTATTTTCGTTTTTAGTAGGTACGTACCGGAATATATATTGAATTGAAAATGTTAGAAATTTAAGGTACGAGTTATAATATTTGGCTTGTGCTAATGAACTCGTTTAAACTTTTTACCGAAATGTCATGCGATACATTATATGCGCCCTCTTCGAGTAACAAAATCAGACGAAAAAACACTCGATTATGACAAGAAATAAAAAGTTTAAACGAGTTCAATTCTATTTTATTCTGAACTGCGGAATAAAATGTAATTAGATATTTTTTAAGAACGGCTATCTCGTTTCTATTCGAATCTCATTTCTTGATTTTTCACAATTTTCCACGTTGAATATCCATTCCATTGATAGGTTGCTTTTAGCTAAAGTTTTAGTTAAGAACTTTTTTACAGCATTTTTCCATGCTTCATATACATCGTCAGTCTCGTCATAAAATGACGAATAGTATGGTATTTCATGATAGACATCATTCTTTGATTCAAAAACAGTATGAATTTTATTTGTCATACAGAGAAAATTACCTAATATTCTTGGAGCATTTCTATAAATCATAGTTCCATTCACGATAATATTGATTTTTCCATTGGCTGTAAAGAAATCTCTTATATTTGGTGATATTACGGAATGTCTTGAGCATAGCCAAAGGGCGAAATTTTGGTATTTGTCTTTATCCGTACCAAGTATCTCAGGAAATAATATGTAGGCACACATCTCTAAATAGGATGTTTCTTGTGTTGAAAGTCCATTAAGAAGTTTCACTGAAGATGAATTTAACATCTTTGGCATAAATGGCATTTCAATTTGTTCTTCATCTATCCACCATGGCATTTCCTTACCTTTATTTTTATATCGTTCACGATAATAATCTTTGACTATTTTTATTTGATTGTTTGACTGACGAAAATCATCATATGATATATCCAATTTCTCAAAAATGGTAGTAGTAGGGGCTTTTATATCCATGTCTATTTGATATCGAGGGCTATGGGTTACATAAATATCGTCAAGACACTGTTCGTATGGTTTACAACGAAAATCTATTTCCTTTTCAGACAATTTACCAAACATCATGTAGATTCGTTTTACGTGCTCGTCTCTAAGACCTTCAACTATGCTGCTTCCTGTTGAACGCCATGTGTTGCTTTTGGTCGTTTTCACTTCTACGCCAAAATATCTTTCAGCCAATATATCAGGGAAATGCTGTCTCTCAGTTCTGACAATAAGGTCTGGTGAGAAACTAAACTCATTTGCCAAAGAACGCATAGTCTCAACCACTATAGGTTCGAAACGTTCGCCGTCTTGACTACGGTAATACTGAGGATTATTGCGTCCGTTTTCTTTTAATTGCTCCGTAGTAGCCGACATAAACATCTCGAACCTGTCAATTGGTAGTTTCGGTGTTTTCACGGTAATAATAGTATCACAATTCATGATAATATAAGGTTTAGTTGAAGTATTTATCCCATAACGATTGTAGTCTCATTGCGATATTATAAGCTAAGACTGGCGGAACCGCATTGCCTATTATTTTATATGCTCCGGAAGGACTTAGTTTATAACCTCTTCTCTCATTTGATTTCATTACAAAACGATAGTCTGGCGGGAAAGTTTGTATCATTGCACATTCACGAGGTGTAAGTCTTCTTTCCTTCATTCCGGCTTCAAGTTCAGATGTATGTTTTCCGCCATGCTCTGTGGAGAGACGGCGGAATTCTATATTTCCATGATGTTCAGAACGTATGGTTGGACCAAGGTTATTCAATTTTATCTCGGTTTGTCCTTGACTGCCATTTGAAAGATATTTCGCTTTTGAATATGTTCGTTGGGACTCATCGACACTTTCGTCCGGTTCCCGAAGATTTTTCAAGACATCATGTGTTGTTACGATAGGTAGCAAATCATTATTCTTTGTTGTACAAGCGTGAGTCGGTCTCGGATAAGGGTTGTATTCTTCAGGTATATTCATTGAAGTCAGAGCTTTGAACGCATCTTTATTCAGAGCGTCCCTGCGTATACCAATGAAAATCACACGTTCGCGTGATTCAGGCACGCCAAAATCTCCTGCGTTCAGTACTTTAGGGTCAAGTACTATATACCCGTTTCCGTCAGCGCTTGCAAAATCTTTTTGGATAATATCTTTAACATCGCCTAGATTAACCAATCCTTTCACGTTCTCAGCAATGAATATTTTAGGCTTGGTTATATCTATAACTTGTTTCATCCAGTAATAAAGTTTTCCACGTGTCTCTTCTGACACTTTATCATCAGTACGAAGATTTCCACGGTGATCTTTTTGAGAGTCAAAACCATTGCGTTTCCCTGCAACGCTGAAATCTTGGCATGGAAACCCACCTGTAACAACGTCAACATTTTCCGGAAATATCTTTGCGCCGGCATTATGCATTTTTACCAAATCTACAATGCTTGCGTTGTGGTAAACTTCCTCGCCATGTCCAAAACGGGACATATATACAGTCCATGCAATCTGTGCTTCAGAAAGTATATCGTTGGCGAATATTGTATTGAATGATGTTTTTTTTAGTAATATCCAGTCGTCATTAACGGATTTTTCAATGTACGGACTGTTTTTAGGAAATGATTTTTTATTGGCTATAAATTGCCCTTCAAATCCTAAATCCATTCCTCCACAACCTGAAAAAAGAGAAAGTAAATTGTGTGTATTTTCTTTTTTATGTGAAATGGTAAAAGAAAGCGGTATCTGTGTTTCTGATACCACATCTGAAATGTTCTCTTGAACGTTGTATGTTTTAATTTGTTTATTCATGTCTTTTTGTCGTTGCTGCAAAGTTACTATCTTTTTCTAAAAAAGCGATAACTTAATTCATATTTGTTGAAGAAGAAAATATAGAACTCGTTTAAACTTTTTACCGAAATGTCATTCGTTACATTAATATTCATTCTTTCCTTGCCCTAATCGGTCTTTTTTGCCTGCTTTTGTCCCTCTCATCGGTTACATAGCCCGCTATGCGCCCTCTTCGAGTAACAAAATCAGGCAAAAAATACTCGATTATGGCAAGAAATAAAAAGTTTAAACGAGTTCATAATGATGTTAGACACTTAAATGCGTATTGGCCGTTTTACTGTTAGTTCATTCCTTTAAATGTGATTTTATTCTGATTAAAAAACAAATCACGGTTCCGGTTCTGCCGCACTGGATGTTTCATCATCTTCATGAACACTATAAATGTTGATTTTTCTGTCTTCAAGGAAAATACGATTAAGCGTATATGCAAGTGATTCAAGTGTTTTATTACGTATGTTTTGTTTAAGCTGACACTCCCATATGGTAATGCAATGCCACCCCATCTCGGCAAGTTTTTGTTGCTCGATGATATCGCGTTTCTTGTTTTTGTTTATTTTGTTTTGCCAAAATTCCACATTGGTCTTAGGTAGACGAAAATGTTTGCAGCCTTCATGGCCATGCCAGAAACAACCATTCACAAATATTACGGTACGGTATTTTCGTAGGACTAAATCAGGGTGTCCTGGAAGGCGTGGATGATTTAGTCTGTAACGGAAACCTCTGCTAAACAGAAACCTTCGGACAACAATTTCGGGTTTTGTTCCTTTTCCGGGTATAGCTGACATGCAGCAATGCCGCTGTTCCTTGGTCATTTTGTCCATATCTTAATTTGGATTAAGGTGCTTTTATGAAAATATGTACAAAGATAAAATGTTTTTATGAATGTTGCATTGAACTCGTTTAAACTTTTTGTTTCTTGTCATAAGCGAGTGTCTTTTCGTTTGGTTTTGTTACTCGTAGAGGGTGCGTGGCGGGCTATGTAACCAATCCTATTGACAGAGTTAAATATGGGTATATGATGGCTTGTAAAGCGATGTTACATAATCACACCAAAACCGGGCTGTAGATAGCGTTATGACATTTGCCCGGCAGTCATGAATTTGCATGAAATAGAGAGCCGCGAACTCAAAAAATGGATTACGCGACGTAAAAACATATCTTTTAAAGAGAAAAACAATGGGTTTCTGAATGTAATACATATGTTTTGATGTCGTAAAACATTGTATTTTGTATCGCATATATACTATATTGGCTCCATGGTGAGCCTTAATTTTGCGATTAGATATACTTCTTTTGGGCGTAGCAGCAACATTATTGTTGCACACATATGCTGAAACAGCTATAAAGACTTTACTGTCAGTGCTTTATGTTTGCACGCAAGAAAACGCGACGAATAAGTCCGAGATGCGTTAAAAATAAAACGACACCTTTTTTTATACTTTCGCAAAGACATAAAGAAAGAATTTATGCCGTAACGGCATCATTTTGAAATGGGCGGATATGCCTGCCGCCGAATGAGTTCATTGTCTTAATAAGACAAAGCACACGGCTATTTGGCAGGCGGCCATTTAGGGTAATCTATAATTATATTCTCCCCGCTCAATGAGTCGGTCTCGGTTGATAATGGTTTTTGTGTTACTACGGTTGAACGAGTATAAAGTTCAATACCGATATATATTGCCAATGCGGTGGAGATGATAGCGAGTAATGTTATGGCTGTCCGCAGCTTTTTATTAGAGTTGGCTGCGGTTAGAATTTGTTCCTTGTTAGCAGGACGGTCGTTGGCATTTCTTCGTGTGCAGATATTGGCTATTCGTGCCAGATAGCTGTCGTTGGTAATTGTAGCCATTTTCTTAATGACCATTCCAAATGAATAAATGTCAGCCATTGGAGTTGCTTTAGCTCCCGGAAAGAACTGTTCGGGTGCGATATATCCCGATGTTCCTGCAGGAAGTTTCAAGACCGTGAATACATCACTGTCAGAAAGACTGAAATCAATCAGTTTTACATTATGACCATTGTGTGTAACCATTATATTCGCCGGCTTAAGGTCTCTGTGTGTAATCTGCTTGTTATGCATGTAATCAAGTGCATCAGCCAGTTGAGACATGATGCGTCTTGCCATTTTGACAGTAAGCGTTTTATTGTCAATAAGGTCTTTTAACGTGTCTCCGTCGACATGCTCCATGACAATCATCGTACCATATCCGTCAACCTCCTCCATGCCAATGGTGCGACATATGTAAGTATGGTCGAGTTGCAGTCCGATTTCAAATTCTTTAGTAAGAGCCTGCCGATAAACCGGAGTGTACATGAAATCGGGTTTCAAACCTTTCAGCACATAAATCTTGCCATAGCGTGTGGCTGTGAACAATCGGGTATGACCTAACGCAGATACATACAATGGGGTAATATTGACAAAGTTGCTCTCGATGTTTATCGGTGCTGCATTGCCAATTTCTTTATCAAGGTCATTTGTGTATCCGGAAGTTCCTTCGCCGGAGTTCTCGTTAAAAATATTGCTCATTTTGATGTACCTAAGATGTTGATTACGGTAAGTCCGCCGTTGCGCCCGGCCACGAAGGGAGCTGTTCTTTCTCCTTCATGCTCAATGAAAGGCAGATATAGGGGTTGTTCCTTTATGAAGCATCCGGTTATGAAACGATCTCCGGCCTGTAGCTTGCTGTTTATTGCCGATGTAACCTCATACGCACTGTTTCCGAGATACCGCAGGTGCACAATTCTGTTAGGTTTCCATCCTATCTCAACTTCGGCGTTTTGTGCAAGCTCATTACTGACAATCTGTGTCGCATTAAAAAACGACGAATTATATTTTGTACTCGTCTTCAGCCAAAGCGTAAATTCATGAAAGTTGTTATGCCCTATATATTGTGCAAGGTAGTCAAGAGTTTGTTTGCGCGGGTTGTGAGTGTCGCCAACATAACCCCATAAACGTTTTAGTGTTGACGGTGATATGGTGTAACCCTTTTTTCTTGACATAAATACAGAGAACTCATCAAAGTCGGTAGAGGTGCCGAGTACCTTACCGTAAGTTTGTTCAACCAGATTTTTAAGTTCTTCAATTTCAGGAGTTGTCATATGGTCTGTTTCTTTAGTATGTGATTGATTCTTTTTTATTCCTCCACTATCTTAGTGAACTTTTTCCATGTTTTGTCATTTATGTACATCTTTATGCTACCTTTTGGAACAAAAACCGTACAGGTAGAGAAAACATCGGTCGGGTCAGAGCCGAAAGCATTTTCTTTACAGTAGGGTGGGGTGGCCGCCTTTATGTGAAGTTCTTTCAGAGGGCAACCGTCAAAGACAAAATCTGAAATATATCCGGTCGTCTCGCCAAGTACTACCGTTGTAAGTGCCCCACACTGTTGGAATGTAGCGTATGGAACGGTCGTTAACTTCGGGGGCAGGGTTACGCTTTCCAAACTGCTGTGATGAAATGCCGATACACCAAGACTTGTCAGGTTATCATTAAATGTAAACCTTTTAATCCGGCATCCCTCAAAGGCATAGTCGCCAAGGGCGGTTATATTGTCGGGCAGGGTATAGTCGCCTTGTTTACCTAAAGGGAACCAAAGCAGATTGCTGCCATTTGCACTGAACAAAACACCATCAATACTTTTGAATGAGGTGTTTGACAGCGGAACCTCGATGCGTTCGAGTGCTGTTAATCCCAATGACGGAGTTACCGATACGGCGGCAGTAGGAAGGGTTATTGACGAAAGTTTCTTACAACCGTTGAATGCGTCTTTTTCTATAACCGTAGCACTTTCAGGCAGAACAAGACTGACAAGCTGTGTGCATTGTGCGAACATGCCGTTGCCTACAGTGTTTGTTTTCGTGAAGTGCTCACCGTCATACGTACCTCCGCCTTCGGTAATATAAGCATCAGCCAAATTAATGATTTGCAACTTTGACAGTTGTTTAATGCAGCTGAAGTCATCACCGTTCATCGGGCCTGCCAGCGATAACATCGTGCGGTCTGCAAAGCCATTGTCAATAAGCAGATTCAAATCTCCGGCCGAACCTAACACCACCGCATCGCCCGTGGTGTGAGTGATGGCTTCGCCGACTGCTTCACCATTAACGTTTGTCGCGAACGGTCTTATTGTGTATGTGGTGTTATTTTTAAGTTCTCCTATTCTTACTTTATATATACCATTGACGGCAGAGCTTTTCAAAACCACTTTTGTCTCGTCGCCACCTTGCTCTGTTATATAATACCCGTTTTCGGTTATAGGGTTTCCACCGTTATCTGTAATCATATAACTCACAATCATACTCAAGGGGCCGTGGCTGAGCAGCGTCACCTCGCCGAATGTAGGAGGTTGGTTCGGTGTAGTGATGAATTTTGCCACATCACTCTGTAATGTGGTACGGCCGTTGTCAGATACAAGTCTGTAATAATAAGTGGTGCCGGGCTTCAGTCCTGTAAGTCTTACTTTTACAGTCCCGTTATCGGACGATAGCGTTTCCGATTGACTATCAGTCGCTTCGGATGTGCCGTAAGCTATTCGCAGTTCGGGCATACCTGTGCTACCTTTCAGACTGATATATCCGGTCAGTGTAGCCTCGTTACGCGTAATGTCGGTAGCTTCTCCAACTGTCAGCTCCGGTTCGAGGTTATCGGGAGCGTCATCCGTGCCACATGCGGCAAGCGCGATTACGCCGATAATGAAAGCAAATATTATTTTTAATTTCATCTCTTACCGATTTTAATACCGACACCTATTGTCCCTTGCCACACTTTGCCCTTTATCGTTGAGGCTGACGCCATTGCCGATATACGGCCGATACCAATCAGCAGACCGGCTTCGGCTGCAATACCTTTACGGGTAAGGCCGTTGTTAAGAGCATAACCGCCACCCTCGCTTTCAGCAAGTTGCCAAGCCGTGGCCGAGCGTCCGTAGCCAACACCATAGAAGAGGTTGAGCATACGGCTAAGACTATGTGTCGGACCGGCCGTTACCGTAACGTTTGACCGCCGTGTACGCCATGTATAGTAAGGTTTTATGCCACTATTGTCCGTATATCCGTCTCTGTCGCATGTCGCCACGGTCGTACCTATGCTTTTTAAGTCGCTACGTGCGTGAACATACATTCCGTGTCGTTTCATAATCGCAAACATTATTCCGAATGATGGGCCATTGGTATGCATAGAGACCGTTACCAAGGCGTGTAGAGCCAGTGGCACTTTCGGTTTGATATCATTGGCGTTTTTTATTGTGATGGTGTCGGTAACGGTTTTTGTCAGCACAATTGTGTCATATTTAACCGTCAAGTCCTGTTCAGGTAAATTCAGAGTAAGCTCATATGTCATTCTGCTTTCAAGCGGACTTGGAAATCTGAAATCCCTGAGCACACCCCATTGAGGATGCTTTATGGTCATCATTTTTGACCCTCGCGGCAGATACAGCCATATTTCACCGACTTTGTCTTTACGCTTTACAATTCCGAGCGGTGTTGAGAATGCGAAGTCGTCGGGTGCGGCAATCTTCACCACCGCACACGCCTCACCGTTGAGGTCGCGAACAGGATTTACGAATGCGCTTATATCATTTGGCAGAGATGTGAATTTTGTTACAGCGAACCGTTGGGCAAAAACCTTACCGCATCCCGGATTAATCAGGATGAAAAGCAACATCAATATTGCTGCAAATGGTGATTTATGGTATTGTGCCATAAGTTTGTTTTGTTATTCAAAGTTGAAGTCCATCAGATTCATTACGTCGCTCTCTGCAGTTATCGTCGATGCCGGTTGCCACGTTCTCACATGTATCAACGGCATTGATTTGTCGCGGAAGTCCCAAAGCAGAAACAGATACCCGTCATCGGTATATCTGTCGCTTTTATATTTTTGTCTTAGGCTTACTCCGTAAATGCCGTCAATCGTGGGATGGCGCATTATGTGGAAATCAGAGAAGCGAATGTCAATCTGTTTATTTGTGGCAAAGGCTTTACCGAGGCGGTTGATATACTCCTTTTTTGTTCGGATGTTGTAAACCACACGGTCGCCCGAAAGGAACGAACCGTCTGTTCCTGATTTAGGTTTGACAACGTTTCCTACAATGATTAACGCCTGTTCACCAAACACCTGTCGCAAAAAATCGATGTCTTTTGTTGTATATGCCGTTCTGAAATGCTCGCAGTAGTTGAGTATGGCATGTCGGCGTTCGGCATCCTCTTCGGTCAGTTTGCCCGATAACACTTTTACGGCCTCTTTATAGAAAGGATTGTTTTGTGGCATTTTCCGCAGGTCTGTACTTTGATTGCGAGTTGCTGCTCCGTCAGGTTCAGGTGTTTCGGCTGTTGTATTGAATGTTATTTCGGCACGTTTTTCTTCCGGTATGGTCGGTGTGCCGTTACCGCTGTTTGTGAATGTAATAATGCCTTGACGGTCGATAAATCCCTCACGGTTAGTGCCATTCTCGCGAAAACGCAGCCGACCGTCCCGAAACCTGCTGTCTATTATGCAGTTGCGCAACGGAATGGTGAACAGCTTTTGTCCCGATTCGTCTTCAACCGAGTAAGTCTCACCGCCTTGTTTGTTGACGTTGCCAACCACTTCGAGTCCTTCAAAGACACCGAAGCGTTTTTCAGGCGAGTCATAAGATATACCAATGGCGGGCCGCAGCTTTAAAGCCACAGCCACGCCACCGAGAAAGAGAGTAATTATGATTAATGTGTATAGCGTAATCTTCATATCAGAATTCGCGTTCGTTCTTGACAGTCTGTTTCTGCCAGTTCTGCAATTCTCCTCCGATTTCAATCTTGATTTGTTCAGGGTTTTCTTCTATAATCAGTCTGACATTATGGTTTATTCCGGGCTTGAACAAGAATGTGCTTTCGAACAAATAAGCCACACCTTTCATCTCAACCTCAATCAAAGGCATACGGTTGGCTATACGTTGAGGTACAATCACAGCCGAGAAATTGTAGTCTCCATCCTGCTTTGCTATTATCGTGGTGCGGCTTGTGCGTCCGTTGACTGTCGCCACACCGGCGTTAAGGTCGATTGTAGCTTCGGGATATGTACTGTGTATGTAGACTTTGGCGTCAGTCGGCAGTTCTCCTTCAAAATCGTCGCCTTTCACGAGAGTTATCGATAACTTGCTCATTATGTGCTTGAAGTTGAGGTGTATAGGCTCGTTTGATGCCGCTAAACCTTCGGTTTTGGCGAAAAGAAAATCGCTTGCCTCAAAGCCGTTGATGCCGTTTACAACATTTGTAGTCCTTTGGTCGGTCTGAACACTGAACGGAAGGTCCTCAATCGAGCTGACTGTCTTCGTGTACGGATAGTAACCATAGGCGTTAAACGTGCCGTTGTCCCAAAAGAGAGTTTGCGATGCCGACCATTGTGTACCGTTAAAGGTCAGTGCCTCATTATTGACGAGATTACCTCCTATCTCGAACGGTTTGCCTTGCTCAACCACGAACAGACCTATTTTGTCGTTGTTTTCAAAGCTGCTGCCGGCCACACGGGTCTGTTCCGGATAGCTTACACTGAATGTCATCGGTGTGTCGCGCGCGTCTTTTGGAACTTCAGTCTCATGTTCTTGCGAGCATGAACATAGCGCGAGCAATGCCGGAATTATGATTTTATAATCAAATATCTTTATGTTCATAATCGTTTACCGTTTGGTTTGCATTTTACGTCTTGTTGTTACTGCTTTCCGCATACCTTTCAGCGGACTGCCTTTGTGTATGTCCGGTGACATATGGAAGGTTTTAACCGAGCGTGACGAGGCAACGCCGGCCGAGCGAGTCGCTGAGCTTGATTCGATTTTGTCATTGGCCATAAACTCGTCAAACGAGAAATTCTCTCCGGCATATCGCTTGATGCGTCTCACTATGCTCTCACGGCTAATCGTGTTGTAATACGGTATGTCGTTGTTCATACACGAGTTGGATTCCGAACGGAACACACCTCGGTTATGTTTGAAACCGCCTTCGAATATATCGACAAAGCCACTGTACTTGTCATTATATATAAGGTGGCTCCATGGCACTTCGTGAGTCTTGCCAGTCAGCGACAGGTTGTCATACCATCCGAGTGATTTTGCCCGGTTAAAATCAGAAACGTGTCCGCAACATGTACAACCGCAGAAGTCAATAAACTCATTGTGATATATGTATTCATCACCAAGTTTGCCAAATCCGTGTCCGCCGGCCTCGTGTTGTATCACTCCGCGCGAGTCGAGCGGGTAGCCGTAATCGCTTTGCGGGCAGAATGCGATGGCAGAGCCGTCTTCCCACATCTGAGTTATGCCACCATAGTCTTTACTGTTCGGGACAATAATTATCAGCGTCTCATTCAGGTTGTTTCGGGTTACGGTAGGAGCGTTCAGCGCATACTTGAAAACTTCATCATAATCAGCCCTCAATCCCACACCGCCGGTGTATGTTGTGTTGAAACGGTTGTACCGTATGGTGTTTACGGTGCCGACTCCGGCCTCGGTCGACACGGGGAAGGCTGTGTAAACATTGAAGTAGTTGCGGTAGGTTTTGTAAGGCTCTATGCCGAAGAAGTATTCAACCTCTTGCTTCATGACTTTCAGATATTCACCTGAGGCGATGGCCTCGGCGTCAAATCCGTCACCCAATATTACTATATTTATTCCGCCGTTGTTGCCTTTGGTTGCTTTTTGTAAAGCGATATATTGGTCTTCGCCATATTCATAGCCATACTGGTTGACGGTGCATTTATGTGTGTATCCTTTATCTTTCAGTTTGAATACGATTTCGCCTTTACGGGCAGCCGCATTTGTCGACATTCCTTTTATAGTTAACGTAACTTCGGTCTTTTTATTGCCCGAATTTTGGGAAAGCTCACACCAATCAGGCTTATTCTCCACTTCCCACTCACCTTCGGCATCGATTGTCAATGTCTGTTTGTGTTCGGTACTCAGCGCACATGCCACCGCAGGACGGCACACCAACTCATGATGAGCCGCTATGCGTTTAAAGTCGCTCCAGCCCGCAGCTGCCTGATACTGCTGTATTGATGACTCCGGCACTTCGAGCGTGAAGTTATCTTTGGGTACTCCTTCAAATGTGTTGGTTTGTATATAAGGAGGAATTTTTCCCTCACAAACAATGCTTCCGATACCGGTGCATCCAAGGAAAGCGCCATTCTGTATACTTTCAATATTCTCCGGTATTATAAGCCCTTCTATGCTACGGCAATTTTGAAATGCATTTTTACCAATGTTTTGAAGGTCATTTGGAAATTCGATAACGCCTGTAAGTCGCCAGTTATTTTGAAACGCATAGTTACCGATGCTTCTAAGCTGTTCTGGTAATTTTAAATCTCCGGAGAAATCGCATCCGTCAAATACATTATTCTTTATGATTTTAAGGTTTTTGGGCAGAACTATCTCTCCTTTAAGATTTGTGTTGCAAAAGGCGTATTCTCCGATAGTTATTATGCCGTCGTGAAGAGTCAGGATGCCGTCAAAGCCACTCATATAGAATGCCATATTAGGTATATCGGTTACACCCTGTGGTATTGTGAGGCTGCCTGATAAATTATCACATTCAGCGAAAGCATAGTCTTCCATGGTCTTAAGTTTATCGGGAAGCACTACATTCCCATATAGATTTCGACATCTTTCAAATGCGTTAGAGCCAATATATTCCAATGAAGATGGTAATATCAGCTCACATGTAAAGCCACACTCTTTGAATACACCTCCAAACCACCAGGCTTCTTTTCCTCGTCCGAGATATTTTAGATTATCAGGTAGGGTCAGAGAGCCCATGAGTGCCGAACAACCATTGAATGCTCCTTGTTCTATTTCAACGACATTTTCGGGGATGATTAAAGAGCCTGTCAGATTTTCGCATGCATTAAATGCAGCCAAACCTATCTTCGTTATATTGTCAGGTAAAACAAGTCTTAACAAACTCTTTTTTTCATACATTGCACTATATGGAATTTCGTTATCATTATATTGATTCACAATCCCGGTACCACTTATCAACTTTTGCGTACCACCTTTAATTTTTACCTCCTTGAGGTTTAAAGCCTGCAACAAATCCATTGAATCACGCATGAAATAAAAATCAGTTGAGTTGATCTCACCTGTAATTTTCAGGTTTTTCAGCTTTCTGAAATCCTTATTTGCAGCGGCGATGGCCTCTTTCAGCCTGCCTGCCTCTGATTTTATAATCACATACTCGTATGTGTTAGCGTTATGGCTCACATCGTCATTCTCCCAAGCGGTTATGCTTTCACTGATGAGGGTCAGCTTATACTGTCCGCTCTCGGTCTTTTTGTCAACCTTTATCGAGAAGTTGCTCATCTTGCCAGCAACGTAGGTGAAGTCCTCGTTTTTGCTGAACTTATAGGGTATTCCGCCAATGGTTATGCTGAACATGGTTGTTCCGGCATTTACGGTTTGGGGCACAACGATTGCTCTCCAACGGTCGTTTGAGCGTGAGGGTACGGTTGATGTGCTTTCAACGCCGCCGGCAGGTGTTATTGTTCCGTCGGCCAGATTGATTGTTGCCTCACGAATAAGGTTGGTGGCAAGCACCACTCGCTCGGTTTGTTCCCACTCACCGTCGGCAAAGCCTTCACCTTTAACCAGTGTAATGTTGGCATTGGCCATTTTGTGTGACAGGGGCAGTCGTATGGCGGTTGTTGATGGAGCCACATTGCTGACTTTACCCCAAAGGAAGTCGCTTGCCTCATATCCGCCCATTGTTCCGTTCTCGGTCATGGTACTTTGGTCTCGCTGCACTGTAAACGGATAAGCGTCAATGCTTTCGGGTTTTCCAAACGGGTAATATCCGTACACGTCGATAGGCGTATGGTTGTCTTTATAGTAAAGGTCGTATGCCGAGTTCCATTTGTATGCGGCTTCATCAAAAGTGTGACGCACGTTGTTGCCACGGTTTCCGCTTGGTTGCAGGGTTCCGGGGATATTACCGTTGTAATCCACAATATACACGCCCATTACATCACCATCGGTAAATCCGTTATCGTTGACACGGGTTATAGACTGCTGTACAATTTCTCCTGTAAGATTAATTTTATTACCACTGCCTTTGGAAGCTGTTCCGTCGAACATGTCGTCGGAACAGCCCGCCAGCATAAATATTATTATGCCGGCCATCATAATATATAATAAGTTGTGTTGGTTGGTTCTGCTTGTTTGCAGATTATATAATAAAAAGTGTCGGTCCATTATTTCTGCGTTTGGTTATTGTACTATTCAGCGTTTCCGCCATTGTCTGTATCGTCGTTTTCCCATTGACTTATGTTGACGTTAATACCATTTGATGTCTTTGTTGGTGTAACGGTGAATTTATGGATTTTTCCTCCTACAAATTTAAATGCTTTTTTCAGGTTGAAATCCTTTCCATCAATGGTTATTGTTATAAGGTCTCCGTAACTTACACTCTGTGGCGGCACCAATGCTTTGTATCCTTCGTCGGTTTTCATTGGATTTATGCTCATGGGGTCGCTTTCAGCTGTAAGTGTGGCCGTCGCCATGTTGAGCTTCGCTTTGGTCTTGATATTGTTTATCTTAACACTTATATTTGCTTGGGCAAGACTCTCGGTTGTGAAACCGTTACCAGGCTCAACCTTTATTATTATAAGGCTCATCATGTGTTTTAAGGTAATGTTTACCGCATTCTCGCTTGGTGTTACGTTAAGGGCTGAGCCAAGCATAAAATCATTGGCCTTATAGTTGCTTTCGTCATATTGATCGGTGTAGATACTGATCGGCAGGTCCGTGGTCGACGTGATATTCTGGTATCGGTAGTAAGCGTAGAAGTCAGCATGAGTCTTGTCGTCCTTCCAATATAACGGTGATGCCGGTGTCCAAGTTCCGTTATACGTAAATTTCATATTGTCAACATGGTTACCTTCCGGCATGAGTGTGCCGGGTGTGCCGTCAGCGTTATGATTTACCACGAATAGTCCTATAAAATCTCCGTATTCAAATGAGGAGTCTGTCGCGCGGGATGCCCATGTAGTGGTTTCCGCAGCATTACTTACAGCTGATTCTACGGTAGTGCTTATGTTTATCTTTAATTGCTTGGCTGGCGGGTCGGGCGTAGGAGTTATGGGGGCGTCATCAGTTACACTGTTTTCACCTGAACACCCGGCCATGATGACAGGTAATAGTCTGATTATTAGGCGTTTATTTATATTCATAATTGCAGGATGAATGTTGATTGCTTTATTAATTTTCTGCAAAGATAAAATAAATATAAATTCCGCACAAGTCCATAATGGTTCATAATTATATTTTTTTTGATGAATGTTATTTTTGAGGTAATGCTATGCTGTTATGGAATGGTATAAAATAAAAAAATCATCTGTCCTCACGACAAATGATTTTCAAAAAACAAACTACTTAAAAACTAATCTACTAAAACAAATCAAAAAAATATCTATGAAGGACCTGCGTCCTTGTTAACTCACCTATTGATGTTGCAAAGATATGAAGTTTGAATATTACTTCAAAATATTTTCGCTGAAAAAACAGACTTTATATCGTTAAAAAACGAAAAAGAGGGGCGATACCTATTATCACCCCTCTTTTTGTTATCTATGGTTTGCAATTCGGTGTTATTTTACACCTTTTGCCGTTATTCTGTAATTCAGATTACATCATGCCGCCCATTCCGGGAGCACCCATAGGCATCTGAGGTTTATCTTCGGGTTTGTCAACTATGAGGCACTCTGTTGTAAGGAACATGCCGGCGATGGAAGCGGCGTTCTCAAGAGCGACACGTGAAACCTTGGCAGGGTCAACAATACCGGCCTGACGCATATTCTCGTAAGTGTTTGTACGTGCGTTGTAACCGAAGTCACCTTCACCTTCGCGAACCTTCTGAACAACAACCGCACCCTCAAGGCCTGCGTTTGCCACAATCTGACGAAGCGGCTCCTCGATAGCGCGCTCAACAATGTTGATACCGGTCTGCTCGTCGGCGTTATCACCCTTGATGTTCTTCAGGCAATCAAGAGCGCGGATGTATGTTGTACCGCCACCGGCAACAACACCTTCCTCTATAGCGGCGCGTGTGGCGCAAAGAGCGTCGTCTACGCGGTCTTTCTTCTCTTTCATCTCAACTTCGCTGTTTGCACCAACGTAGAGAACTGCGACACCACCAGCCAATTTGGCCAGACGCTCCTGCAGCTTCTCTTTGTCGTAGCTGCTGGTTGTGTTTGCAATCTCGTTCTTTATCTGAGCCACGCGGTCAGCGATGAGCTGCTTGTCGCCGGCACCGTTAACGATTGTAGTGTTATCCTTTGAAACGACAACCTTGTCGCAGGTTCCGAGCATTTCGAGTGTAGCTTGCTCAAGTTTCAGACCCTTTTCCTCGCTGATAACAAGTCCGCCTGTAAGTACTGCGATATCCTCAAGCATAGCTTTACGACGGTCTCCGAAGCCGGGAGCCTTAACGGCACAAATCTTCAGATTGCTGCGCAGACGGTTAACAACCAAAGTTGTAAGAGCCTCCGAGTCAACGTCTTCGGCAATAACCAACAAGGGGCGTCCACTTTCGGCAGCAGGCTGAAGTACCGGCAAGAAGTCTTTCAGATTGCTGATTTTCTTGTCATAGATAAGGATATAAGGATTCTCCATTACACACTCCATCTTATCTGTGTCGGTAACGAAGTATCCGCTCAGGTAACCACGATCAAACTGCATACCCTCAACAACTCCGATGTGGGTGTCGCGGCTCTTGCTTTCCTCGATAGTTATCACACCGTCTTTAGAGACTTTGCGCATTGCGTCAGCCAGCAACTTACCGATTTCGGGATCGTTGTTTGCGCTTACAGTGGCAACCTGCTCAATCTTGTCATAGTTATCGTCAACCTGTTCTGCTGTACTCTTGATGTGCTCAACAACAGCGGCAACGGCTTTGTCAATACCACGCTTCAGGTCCATGGGGTTTGCACCTGCGGTAACATTTTTCAGTCCCTCGCTAACTATTGCCTGTGTCAGGATTGTTGCGGTTGTGGTTCCGTCTCCTGCGTCATCGCCGGTCTTGCTTGCAACGCTCTTTACGAGCTGTGCTCCGGTATTCTCAAAGCGGTCTTCAAGCTCAACCTCCTTGGCAACGGTAACACCGTCTTTTGTAATCTGAGGAGCACCGAATTTCTTCTCGATAACAACGTTGCGTCCTTTAGGACCGAGTGTAACCTTAACGGCGTTGGCCAGCTGGTCAACACCTTTCTTCATAAGGTCGCGTGCGTCAATATTGAATTTTATATCTTTAGCCATAATAGTATGTTCCTTTCTTTAAGTGTTTAAATATTATTTCTCAATTACTGCGAGTACGTCGCTCTGACGCATCATCAGATATTTTTCACCCTCGAACTCAAGTTCTGTGCCCGAATATTTTCCGTAGAGAACCTCATCTCCGGCTTTCAGAATTATCTCCTCGTCTTTTGTACCGTTACCTGTGGCAACAATCTTACCGTGCAGCGGTTTTTCCTTGGCTGTGTCAGGGATTATAATACCACCGATTTTCTCTTCTGCCGGTGCGGGCATAACCAGCACTCTGTCTGCTAAAGGTTTAATGTTCATAATTCTTATATATTTTAATATGTTACATGTATGTTCATGCCTTTTGTCTTTAGGCATTTGCTTTACTTATAGCGAAAACTGTGCCAATGTGTCAGATGACATATTTGACACGTCAAACTGCCATATTTGTCAGTCGTTTGTCATTGGATTACACCGCTTATGTCATACGTTTTCTTTCTGAGACTATCAGTTCAGATTAAAGATAGCCGTCGGCCTCTCCTTAATATAAATGAGGTGTAGATTGGGTTTACATAAAAACAGAGCGCACTTCTGAAAAGAAATGCGCTCTGTCTTTATGTTTTTTATTCCCACTCGATTGTCGAAGGTGGTTTTGATGAAATGTCGTAGCAAACACGGTTGACACCTTTCACCTTGTTTATGATTTCGTTTGAAACCTTTGCAAGGAAGTCATAGGGCAGATGTGCCCAGTCCGCTGTCATGGCGTCGGTGCTGGTTACGGCACGCAGAGCCACGGGGTGCTCATATGTGCGCTCGTCTCCCATCACACCAACACTGCGTACAGTTGACAGCAGGATTGCTCCTGCCTGCCAAACATGGTCGTACAGACGCTCACCGTCCTCACAGATGTACTCTTCCATATTGCTCATGTAAATGTCATCGGCATCCTGAAGTATGCGTACTTTCTCCGGAGTGATGTCGCCGAGAATACGTACAGCAAGACCGGGACCGGGGAACGGATGACGCTTGATGAGGTTCTCAGGCATCTGGAGCTGGTAACCAACGCGGCGTACTTCGTCCTTGAACAGCCACTGCAGAGGTTCGCAGAGCTGTAGTTTCATCTCTTTTGGCAGTCCGCCAACATTGTGGTGGCTTTTTATGGTCATACCTGTAATGCTGAGGCTCTCTATGCGGTCAGGGTAAATTGTGCCCTGTGCGAGCCATTTTGCGTCGGTAATCTTCTTTGCTTCAGCGTTGAACACCTCAACGAAGTCTCGTCCGATAATCTTACGCTTCTTCTCAGGTTCGGTAACACCTTCAAGGTCTTTAAAGAATTTATCGCTTGCATCAACACCGATAACGTTAAGACCGAGACATTTGTAGGCATCCATAACCTTGTTGAACTCGTTCTTGCGGAGCATACCGTGGTCAACGAATATACATGTAAGGTTGTTTCCGATAGCTTTATTGAGCAGAACAGCGCATACAGAAGAATCAACACCACCGCTGAGTCCGAGTATCACACGGTCATTGCCAAGCTGCTTTTTCAGTTCGGCTACCGTTGACTCTACGAATGAGGCGGGGCTCCATTCCTGCTTGCTTCCGCAAATGTCGACAACGAAGTTTGAGAGCAGCTGCTTACCTTGAGTGCTATGGAATACCTCAGGATGGAATTGCACGGCCCACAGCGGATTTGTTGTGCTGGCATATGCGGCAAAGTTTACATCTTCTGTCGATGCTATTTTGCGGCAGTCTGCCGGTATCGCCGTGATGGTGTCGCCATGGCTCATCCACACCTGCGACTTCTCCGTGAAGCCTTTGAAGAGCGGATTCTCATGGTCGAACTCCATAAGGTGTGCTCGTCCGTACTCACGTGTGTTGGTCTTTTCAACCTTTCCACCGTTTGAGTTGGCAATGAACTGCGCTCCGTAGCAGATGCCGAGTACAGGCAGGCGGCCTACGAAGCGGCTCAAGTCAACCTTGAATGCCTCTGGGTCATGCACCGAATAAGGCGAGCCGCTGAGTATTACGCCGATGACATCACTGTCATCCTCGGGATATTTGTTATACGGCAGGATTTCGCAGAATGTGTCCAGTTCACGCACACGGCGGCCTATAAGCTGTGTGGTCTGTGAACCGAAGTCAAGAATGATGATTTTCTGTTGCATGTATTAATATCTATGTATTGTTATAATCAGCAGAACTAAATTCACGAACATTAGGCTCATCCGGTCGGGTCGGATTTATATGCCGACTACCGCCTTGCAGCATAGTCTTCGTTTTCGACTGCAAAGATACAAATCTTTCATAACAAAGCAAGCGAAATAGGTATGTTTTGTCGATTTGTACCGGTTCGTACCGATGTCGTTTTTGTTTATGAACTTATTTAAACTTTTTACCGAACAGTTTAAATGAATTCCATGTCTGAATGTTTGAAAGGATAAATATTCGTTACATAATATTATCGCCGGCAATTGTTCTCATCATGCTGTCGACAAACTGTTTTGTAGGTTCAATCAGTGGTTTCACGTCGTCAAGTTGCAAATCGGTATTATCGTCATAATCGTTTGCCATTTCGGTTTTGAACAGATTATTGAAAAATTCTCCGTCTTCTTTACTTACTATACCTGATTTAACCAAGTTTTGTTCGAATTTATCTTTTACCTCATTCGGTGTGTTCTCATTGAAGCCTTTTGCCATAAGCAATGCCGATGCAGCGTAATATGCGGCATGAAACAATCGGTTTACGCTTGTATCGGCATAGCCCATATTGTAATTTGCGATTGCTTGATCCAATGTCCTCAATGCTTTTTCCATGCGATATGCAACAATGTCATATATCTCATCTTGTGTAAGTTTCATTTTTTTTCTTTTTTTTAGTTGTGTTTATAAATAAAGTGAATTAAAAATCTGATAATCGCGGCTTTACATCTCATTTAAGAATTTGCCCGCTTCGTCTATCGTGTCTATTTTTCCTACATCCATAAGGCGCAGGTCTGGCTTTTCATAACCTTTTATTATAAGGTCGGCACAGGTCTTTAAATAGAAGTCGATTATACCGAATTTATTTGTAAATCCGTTCATCTCCTTAAACAGTTTTGGCGAAAAAACGTGTATGCCGGAGAAAGCCAACATCTTGAAATCGTTCGGATTTAAATTCTCGTGCGGTGATTTTACCTCACCTGTATTAACGTTTGTCCACCCCGTAAGCCTCATTTCGTCATTAAAAAGCAGATAGCGTGATGTTTTACGTTTGCTTACAACGAGTGTAGCGTCACTGTCAGCATGTGTCTCATAGAGTTTTTTAAAATCAATGTTACTCAATATGTCGACATTGTGAATCAGTATCGGTGCGTTATCATCAAATAGCGGTGCCGCTTTTTTCAATCCTCCACCTGTGTCAAGCAGCATTTCGCTCTCATCGCTTATGGATATGTCAACCCCTGTGTATGGATGACTTTTAATCCACTCCTCAACCATGTTCGCAAAATGGTGCACATTGACCACTATGCGGTTAAAACCGGCTGCGACTAACTTGTCGAGCACATGCTTTATAAGAGGGCGGCCTCCGATTTCAACAAGAGCTTTTGGCCGTGTGTCGGTAAGCGGCTTTAACCTTGTGCCGAGCCCGGCGGCAAAAACCATAGCCTGTTTCATGTTTATTGTTTGTTTTCTGCTTGTAAAACCTGTGTTATATTTTGTTCGCGGTGGCATATCCGTACCTCAACGCCGAATTTGCCGTGCAGGTGTTCTGCCAAATGTTGGGCAGAGTAAACACTTCGGTGTTGACCGCCTGTGCAACCGAAGCAGAACATCAGACTTGTAAAACCACGTTGGATATATCGGCGCACGTGTGCGTCAGCCAGTTTGTAGACACTCTCAAGGAAAGTAAGAATCTCGCCGTCATCTTCAAGGAAGCGTATCACCGGTTCATCGAGTCCCGTCAGTTTTTTGTACGGCTCGTATCTGCCGGGGTTGTGTGTGCTGCGGCAATCAAAAACGTAGCCGCCGCCGTTACCTGAGTCATCGGCCGGAATACCTTTATGGAACGAAAAACTGAATACTTTTACCACTAACGGGCCGCGTCCGTCATACTTCGAGAATGTCGCAGGACCGTCTTGGGGATGTGCCGGGTACACTTTGCTGTCAGTCTTCTTATATCCGTCGGCACGGCTTAAAGCCGGTTGTTCTATTGCTGTGAAGCGTGGAAGTTCGGTTATGCGTTTCAACAAGTCGAGCAAATATGGATACGGATATGTAACAGCGCTTGTCTCCAGTATCTCGCGCAGATTCTGTATTGCCGGCGGTATACTGTCTATAAAATGTTTTTTGCGTTCGAAATACCCACGGAATCCATATGCGCCGAGTACTTGCAATGTACGGAATAAAACAAAAAGACTGAGTCTTCCTACAAAATGACGTACCGACGGTACTTCGGTATAATGTTTCAGTGAGTTGTAATACTCATAAACCATTTCTCTGCGCAGCTTATGGCTGTATCGTGCCGATGCCTGCCATAAGAAAGATGCGAGATCATAATAGTAAGGCCCCTTACGTCCACCCTGGAAGTCGATGAAGAAAGGTTTCCCGTCTTTGTCAAGCATTATATTGCGAGCCTGAAAATCACGATACATAAAGCAGTCATACAGCTCAGACGTAAGGTCTTTTGCGAAAAGGCGGAAGTTGGCCTCAAGTTTCAACTCATTGAAATCTATGTCAAGCGGCTTCAGAAAACAGTATTTGAAATAATTTAAATCGAACAGAACGCACTCCTCGTTAAATTCCGGTTGAGGGTAGCAGTTGCTCCAATCCAAGCCGCGCGCGCCGCGTATCTGTATGTCAGGCAGTTCGCGTATCGTGTTCAAAATCAAATCACGTTCCTGCCGGGTGTATCGACCTCCGGCCTCACGTCCGGCCTTCAAAGCGTCAAACAGTGTCGTTGAGCCTAAATCATCTTGCAGATAACGCAGCTCGTCATCGTCTACGGCAAGTACCTTCGGCACCGGCAGCCGCCTTGTGTCAAAGTGTTTAGCGAGATATATAAAGGCGTGATTTTCATCGCGGCTTGTTCCGATAACACCGATAATCGAGTGTCCGTCAGCGTTTCTCAAGCGGAAATACTGTCTGTTGCTTCCGGCTCCCGGCAGCTTTTCAACGGCGGCAGGTGCGTCTCCGTTCCACTTGTTGTATAATTTCAAGAGTTTATCCATTGCGGTTTTCGGTTGTTTTTACATATCGTCCATACCACGTCGACGGGCAATCCAGCTTGCCAAAGCGAAGTCAAGCAGAATCAGCAGTATCATTATGCCGAGCGACATAAACCACGAGCCGGTAAGATAGAGCAGTCCGGCCGAGATGATTATGAACATCACCCACTGCGATTTCTTTATTTTGTAATCGTTGATATCCATTTTTACGGGAATTGATGAATGTTTATGGCGTTTGTGTAAAGCCTGATTTTATGCAGAGATAGTGCGAACGAGCGGCATAAAATTTTACTTTCAAATTTCCGGATGCCGCCTGTCTTATGCAAAGATAGTGCAAACGAGCGGCATGAAAGTTTACTTTCAGATGTCCGAGTGCCACCTATCTTATGCAAAGATAGTGTAATTTGAGCGCAATGCAAAATAAAAGAGGGAGAAACAATTTTTTTATTTTGCATAGTTGTGTTTTTATTGCATTGTAGTTCACGGTATCCGAGTTCCCTGTACGACAAGTAATATCTCAATTCATATAGATTAATTGTGAGAGTTACTTGTCCGATAAAAGCCCGAGGCTCACGTCTCAGGCTTTTTAACATTTTGATAATAGTATTGTTAGAGAGTATTTGTAAATTTCAGTCATCATCATCACCGTTGATGCTTACGGTGCCGGAGCCGGCCACGTCCTCATCAAGGCTTTTAATCTTTCCACGCAATGAAATATCGCCTGAACCGGCTATTGAGCATTTAGCGTAAGCTATATTTGCGTTTTTAACTGATATATCGCCTGAACCGGCTATCGAGAATTTGGCTTTTGCCGTGTTGAGGCGGTCTATTTCAACGTCACCGCTTCCCTTTATACTCGTTTTTACGCTATTGCAAATCAAATCGTTAAAATCTACATCACCGCTTCCGGCTATGCTGATTGTCATATCGTCGGTGTCCACACGTCTTTCGGCTTCAAAGTCGCCGCTTCCTGATATGCTCACACCTGTAAGGTCCGGCGATGTTATATAAATGTCAATGTCGCCCGATCCGAACATTCTCCATGTTGGCGATTTCAATTTTATAACAAGTTTTTTCCCGTCCGATTTTACTTCAAGATATTTCATTGTGGTTTCATCGGTTTGGACTTTTATTTTCGTTGTGTTGCCTTGTGTATAATGAACGTCCATGCTTCCATACATACTTATTGATGTAAAAGGAGCCGTTTTCACGTTTCTAGTTACCGTTTTTTTGTTTGCGCTCCGGCTTATTTCCGCCGCGCACGAGCCTAAAGCCAACATAGCCATGGCTACGATTAATAATATTGACCTTTTCATAATATGTTGTTATTGGTTTTGTTTAAGTATTAGACGAATCTTGGTGGTAAAAAGTTGCAATAGAACTCGTTTAAACTTTTTACCGAAATGTCATGCTGTACATTAATATTTATT
>Cebus_capucinus_imitator_PRJNA485217_SSR102__coassemble_849_pt1 | contig 30468 bp, 27 predicted proteins | sample Cebus_capucinus_imitator_PRJNA485217_SSR102__metabat2_high_PE_011 | metagenome-assembled genome bin Cebus_capucinus_imitator_PRJNA485217_SSR102
CAACAATTTAACAAATGAGTCAACGGCTGTTTTCAACTGCTGATTCGCATTAGTACTTCAAAGATACATCTTTTTGCTGACATAGCAAAATAACCTTCTCTTTTTTTATGCCCTAACGTGAGGGATATGAATTATATAGGCTAACTATTACCGCAGAGGATATTTCTCTGTGGTAATTTTATTTTTGATAATTGGTTGTTTGTTTAGTAAAAATGATTATCTTTGCCTAAGATAGGCATTTCAGCCTCTTCAGATTGATTAATCACTAACACGTATCATAATGAGCAGATATTTGGATCCTAAGGCCGATTTGACCTTCAAGAAGGTGTTCGGCGAACATCCCGACCTCGTAACGAGTTTCCTCAACGCCATGTTACCCTTTGAAAGCGATGAGGAGTTGATACATGAGGTTGAGTACTTACAGGCAGAACTCGTCCCGGACAATCCTCTGCGTAAGGACAGCATAGTCGATGTTCGCTGCCGCGACAAGCGTGGCCGCCAGTTCATCGTTGAGATGCAGATGATTTGGTCTCCCGAGTTCAAAACCCGTGTGCTGTTCAACGCCTCAAAAGCCTATGTCCGTCAGCTTGACAGGGCTAAGAAGTACGAACTGCTTCAGCCGGTTTACTCGCTGAACATTGTGAATGACTCATTTGAAACCGATCTGCCGGATGAGTTCTACCACTACTACCGCATGGTTCACACTGAGCATACCGATAAGGTAATCGATGGTCTGCACCTTGTATTCGTTGAACTTCCGAAATTCAAGGCGCGCAGTTATAATGACAAGCGTATGCAGGTGTTGTGGCTGAGGTACCTCACTGAGATTGACGATAACACCACATCTATTTCGGAAGAGTTAATGAATAACAGTGAGATACGAAAAGCAGTGGATCAACTCGAAGAGTCGGCCTTCACCGATGAGCAACTTCAGGTTTATGATCACTTTTGGGATATGGTCAGTGTTGAACGTATATTACTGAATAATGCCGAAAAAAAAGGACTTAAACAAGGTCTTGAAAAAGGTTTAGAAAAAGGACTTGCCGAAGGTCGCGAGAGGGGACTTGCCGAAGGTCGCGAGCAAGAGCGTCTTGATAACATACGTTCGATGAAGGCTATGGGTGCCACTGACGAGTTTATAAGTAAGGTAATGAATATCTCAATCGAAGATGTCAGGGCGATGTTTAATCTTTAATATGCGTTATGTAAACTGATTTCCGTAATCATGCTCTAAAGCGGATGGTAGTTTGGTTAAAGGGTAATAAATAATCTACTTTTGGTTATTTGTGGTATTACCTTAGATACTTTTAATGCGGTGTGATTATCTGTGTTATATATAATATAATAAGGTGTAAACACAGATAGAATATATACAAACAGTCTAAAAATGGAAAAATTACACTTTTCCATAAAAAAGTTGCAGAAAGATTTGGAGTTTTGAATAAAAGTGTGTACCTTTGCATCGCATTTAAGAAAAACGGTCCCGTGGCTCAACTGAATAGAGCATCTGACTACGGATCAGAAGGTTACAGGTTTGAATCCTGTCGGGATCACGAAAGAGGAGTCTTGATTACAAGGTTCCTCTTTTTTGTTGGTAGAAACTTAATATTTCAATAAATATTTTATATAAATGAAGCCAGTCAGACCAAAGAAGAACTTAGGACAGCACTTTCTGACCGACCTTAATATAGCGAAAGCAATAGCCGACACGGTTGATGCTTGCGCCGGTATTCCTGTACTTGAGGTTGGTCCAGGTATGGGTGTACTGACACAATATTTGATGCCTAAAGGTCGTGAGTTCAAGGTTGTTGAAATTGATACTGAGTCAGTGGCATATCTGCATGAAAAATATCCTGCGTTGCGTGATAATGTTATTGGCGAGGATTTTCTTCGTATGGATTTGAATAAGGTGTTCGATGGTAAGCAGTTTGTTTTGACAGGTAACTATCCTTACGACATATCATCGCAGATATTTTTCAAGATGCTCGAAAATAAGGAACTTATACCTTGTTGCACCGGTATGATACAACGTGAGGTGGCTCAGCGTATGGCGTCGCAGCCCGGCAATAAGGCTTACGGCATACTCAGTGTGTTGATACAGGCGTGGTATGATGTGGAATATCTTTTTACCGTCGACGAACATGTGTTTAATCCACCTCCAAAGGTAAAGAGTGCCGTTATACGAATGACACGTAACAGTGTTACGGACCTTGGCTGCGACGAACGTCTGTTTAAGCGTGTGGTTAAAACTGTATTTAACCAACGTCGCAAGATGTTGAGAGTGTCGCTGAGGCAGATATTTACCGGTGCGACACCGCATGACGGCTTCTATACTCACGAACTTATGACGAAACGCCCGGAGCAGTTGACCATACCTCAGTTTGTGGAACTTACAAATATGGTAGACAATGAGCTCAAGGCACTTTATGCAGAATAATATACAGACACGGGGAAAAGATATTTTCTTCGTGTTTTTTCTTTTACTAATATTGCGTATTCCGATTATAATGTTTAAATTTGCATGAAACAAAAATACTTTAATATTATGATTGACGTTAAAGCAACTTTAAGCGAGAGTGAAGAAAGAATGGAGATGGCTGCGATGTTTCTTGAGGACCAGCTTGCGAAAGTCCGCGCAGGTCGCGCCAATGTCGCCATTCTTGACGGAATACGTGTTAACTCATACGGCTCAATGGTTCCGCTGAATCAGGTGGCCAACGTCTCTGCTCCCGATGCAAGGACGATAGCAATACGCCCGTGGGACAAAAAGATGATAAAAGATATAGAGAAAGCCATAATGGACTCTGATGTCGGCATAACACCTGAGAATAACGGCGAGGTTATCCGTCTCGGCATACCTCAGCCTACGGAGGAGCGTCGTCGCGAACTGGCAAAACAGTGCAATAAAATCGGAGAGAAATCGAAGGTGGAGGTTCGTAATGTGCGCGCTGACGTGAAGGATAAACTGAAGAAAGCTATCAAGGACGGACTCTCTGAAGATAATGAGAAGGACGCAGAGAACGAGCTTCAGAAAATTCATGACCGCTTCATCAAGAAAATTGATGACCTGTTGGAGGCTAAGAACAAGGAGATAATGACCGTTTAACCACGTTGTTTGGTGAAAGGACTTGTAATAAGAAATACAGGCAGTTGGTACACGGTGTTGACCGATGAGGGTAAAACTGTTGACTGCAAGATAAAAGGTAATTTCCGTCTGAAAGGTATTCGCAGCACTAACCCGGTGGCCGTTGGCGACAGGGTGGGCATAATACTCAATAAGGAGGGAACGGCTTTTATAAACGAGATTGAGGACAGACGTAATTATATAATACGCAAGTCCTCAAACTTGTCAAAGCAAAGCCATATCATAGCGGCCAACGTCGATCAGGCGTTTCTTGTGGCTACTGTTAATTATCCGCAGACTTCAACCACGTTTATCGATCGTTTTTTGGCCTCGGCAGAGGCTTACAGAGTTCCGGTAACACTCGTGTTTAATAAGACCGACCTTTTGTCGGACGATGAACGACGCTATCAGGAAATGATGATCGCTCTATATGAGAACATAGGTTACCGTTGTTTGGCAGTGTCTGCTCTGTATGACGAGTCAATGCAACAGTGTGTTGATTTGCTGAAAGACAAGAAAACATTGTTCAGCGGAAATAGCGGCGTCGGCAAGAGTACCATGCTTAATCGTCTGATACCAGGTGCGAGTCTGCGTACGGCTGAGATTAGTGATGCCCATAATACCGGTATGCACACAACGACATTCAGCGAGATGTTATATCTGCCTTGTGGCGGTTGGGTTATTGATACGCCCGGAATAAAAGGCTTCGGTACGTTCGATATGGAACCGGGCGAGATTTGCGGCTATTTTAAAGAAATTTTCAGCTTTTCGAAAGATTGCCGTTTCAATAACTGCACACATACGCATGAACCGGGGTGTGCGGTGTTAAAAGCTGTTGAAGAACACTATATTTCAGAAAGCCGGTACACCTCTTATCTTAGTATGCTTAACGATAAAGAGGAAGGAAAGTACCGCGAGGCATATTAAGAGTAACTGATGTTATGAAGAGAAATCCTGAAGTGGAAATGGCATGGGATATCGTCAGTAAGACCGGTGCCAACCTCTTTCTTACAGGTAAGGCAGGTACGGGTAAGACAACATTCCTTAGAAATTTGAGGGAGCAGTCGCCAAAGCGTATGGTCGTGCTTGCACCCACAGGCATCGCCGCTATAAACGCAGGCGGTGTTACCATACATTCTTTTTTTCAGTTACCATTGTCGCCGTTCGTTCCCGGTGCTACATTCGGTGGTGCCGAAAATAAGTATTTCAGATTCAGTAAACTGAAACGTAGTATAATACGTACCCTGGATCTCCTTGTTATTGATGAGGTCAGTATGGTTCGTGCCGATTTGCTCGATGCTATAGATTCTGTAATGCGTCGCTATCGTGAGCGTAATAAACCTTTTGGCGGTGTGCAGCTGTTACTTATAGGTGATTTGCAACAGCTGGCTCCGGTTATCAAGGAGGATGACTGGACTATGCTCAGCGGTTATTATGATACACCTTACTTTTTCTCGAGCAAAGCGTTGAATATTGCTAAATATCAGACAGTTGAACTGCGTACAGTGTATCGTCAGCAAGATTCGGCGTTTATATCTCTGCTTAATCAAATAAGAGAGAACCGTGCCACAGATGAGACACTTGCCGAACTGAACAAACGCTATATACCTGATTTTAAGCCTGCTGTTGACAGCGACTACATTAGGTTGACAACGCATAACCATCCGGCACAAATGATAAACGAGCGCGAGTTGAACGAACTTCCCGGCCATGCGTTCTCATTCAAGGCTTGTGTTGAAGGAATATTCCCTGAGACATCTTATCCTGCAGACGAAACGCTGGTATTGAAGCAAGGAGCGCAAATAATGTTTATTAAGAATGATGCTGAGAAGCGTTATTTTAACGGCATGATTGGTGAGGTTGTGGATGTTGACGGTAGCCATATCATGGTACGTGGAAAGAACGGTGGCGATGTGTTCAAGCTCGACCAAGCCGAATGGACAAACTCCAAATACACGCTCGACAATGCTTCGAAGGAAATTAAAGAGACTGTTGAGGGAGTCTTCAAACAGTATCCGGTGCGTCTTGCTTGGGCTATAACCATACATAAAAGTCAGGGCTTGACATTTGAACACGCTATTATCGATGCTTCGCAGTCATTTGCACACGGTCAGACATATGTTGCCTTGAGCCGTTGCAAGTCTCTTGAAGGAATGGTTCTCAGCAGTCCGTTAAGCCGTCAAGCCATAATAAGCGATAGTACCGTAGAATCTTTTACGAACGCCATAAGCGCGTCGTTCCCTACAAAAGAGACGATTTCGGCATTGCAACATGCTTTCACGATACAGCTCCTTGATGAGTTATATGACTTTATGCCATTGCAAACGTCTTTTAATATGCTGTTGCGCACACTCGACGAGCATTTGTACAGACGTTATCCGAAGCTGCTGAATGAATATAAGCAGACTTTATCAATATTCAGACCGCTGCTTGATGTGGCATACAAGTTTAAGAATCAGTATGTCAGAATGTTGAATGAAAATAATGAAGTAACAGATGAATCACTTCAAGAACGCATTCATAAGGCTTCAGATTATTTTTATGAGGCTTTGACACCTATATTCGTCTTGCGTAATAAAACAAAGGTCGATATAGAAAACAAAACAGTAAAGAAGCAGTTTGACGAACGTTTCTGCGTTTTTGATGAGGAGCTGATGTTTAAGAGGCAGATTCTGAATTATGAGAGCGGGCATACGGAGACAGGAGCGAGCACTATGTTTACCACGTCTGACTATCTTCGGGCTAAAGCAAGAATACTTCTCGGACTCGATCCCGTTGAAGTAAAGGAGTCTGCCGCAAAACGTAAGAAAACGTCAGCCAAGACCCCAAAGTCAGCAAAAGAACCTAAAATACCGACACGAGAGATTAGTTTCAACTTGTTTCGTGAAGGTAAAAGCGTGGCTGAGATTGCTTCTATGCGAAATCTGGCGGCAAGTACAATATTCAATCATCTGCTCGGATACGTGCGTGAAGGGCACATCGAGGCCGAGAAATTACACCCGATGCCACATCGTGATGAAATAATGGCCTTTATGCGTAGAAATCCTGATGTGAAGAATATCTCGGATCTGAAAGCCGCTCTTGGGTCTGACGTATCGTATGATGAAATACATCTTGTGCGTGAGGTTATGGCTTCTGATGGTATATGACAATTCTTTATCGTGATTTTAAATAGGTTAAATGAACAACTGTTATGACAAACATTAAAATCTTATATCTGTTAATCGCAATTTTTGTGCTCGGCACAACAGCCGACGCACAGACACGTCGTAAAAAGGTAGTGCGTAAACCGCAACCGGTTAAGGTTGAGCAGAATCCAGCCGATGTTCTTTATGAAAACATGCTTGGTTCAACGGCACGTGTAATGTTTATAGACAGTGTCGTTACAGACAAAACCAATTTCTTGGCAGCCATACCTCTGAGCCGGGAGTCTGGCTCTCTGGAAACATATGACGCATTTTGGAAAACTGCCGGTCAGCGGGACTCATATACATATATGAATGAGTTTGGAAACAAAGTGTTGTTCTCAAAAAAAGGAATCGACGGTCTTTCGCACCTCTATACGGCCGATAAACTGAACGGTCAGTGGTCGACACCGAAAGAAATAGAAGAATTCGGCTCGGATTTCGAGGATATAAATTGTCCATATATGATGTCAGACGGAGTTACACTATATTTTGCTGCAAAAGGAAAGAATGGGGTTGGCGGATATGATATTTATGTAACTATGTATGATACCGACTCGGCTCGCTTCTATAAACCGGAGAATATCGGGTTGCCTTATAACTCGCGTTGTAATGATTACTATTGTGTAATTGACGAGTTCAACTCTCTCGGTTGGTTGGTAACCGACCGTAATCAGCCTGATGGAAAAGTATGTGTTTACACTTTTGTTCCTTCAGAATCAAGACAGACGTATGATGAGGATGAAATGGATGAAGAAAAGTTGCAAGGGTTTGCTGCAATAAGCTCTATACATGATACTTGGACGAATAATAGTAAGTTGCAGGCCGCCCGAAGTCGTCTTGCCGCATTGAAGAATAGAAATCGTTCGGCATCGTCAGAGGCCATGTCTTTTTACATCAACGATAATACGGTGTACACAAAATCAGAAGACTTTAAGGTGTCCGCAAACCGTCAGCGTTATGCAAAGCTTGTTGCGTTAAAAGCAGAGAAGACAAAACTTGAAGCCGGTCTTGAGACGATGCGTAAACAGTTCGGTTCATCTTCATCGGCCGCACGCGCTAAACTTGTTCCGGCTATACTTAAAGCCGAACGACAGTCTGAGCAGTTGGACGTTCAGACGGATACTCTTGAACTGGGGATTCGCAACGCTGAGAATAAAGCAATAACCAAATAATAAATGGAGGACCATACCATGGAGAAACGTTTCTTTGCCGAATCGGAGCTTATGATTAATTCTGACGGCAGTATATTTCACCTGCATCTGAAACCGGAACAGTTGGCTGACAAAGTTATACTCGTTGGCGATCCGGGGCGTGTAAGCCTTGTGGCTTCACATTTTGAGACTTTAGAGTGTGATGTTGAAAGTCGTGAATTTCATTCGGCAACAGGAATATATAAAGGAAAACGCATAACCGTGGTATCTACAGGAATAGGTTGCGACAATATCGACATAGTGCTAAACGAGCTTGACGCTCTTGCGAATATAGACTTTGATACCCGCACAGAACGTGCTGCGGAACAACGAAGTTTGGAACTTGTACGTATAGGTACTTGCGGAGGCTTGCAGCCGTATGTTCCGGCCGGAACATTTATTTGTTCTGAAACATCGATAGGTTTTGACGGTTTACTCAATTTTTACGCAGGTCGTAACGCAGTGTGTGATCTCGCGTTAGAGCGCGCTTTGCTTAATCACTTGGGGTGGTCTGGCACCATGTGCGCTCCGGCTCCGTATGCCGTTGATGCCGACAAACAACTTGCGGAGCGTATTGCAGGCGATGATATGGTTAAGGGAATGACAGTCGCTTGTGGAGGCTTTTTCGGTCCGCAAGGTCGCAGGTTACGTCTTGAATTGGCAGATCCGCATCAGAATGACAAGATAGAGAGCTTTAGTTATAACGGACATCAAATAACCAACTATGAGATGGAAAGCTCGGCACTTGCCGGTCTGGCAAAACTTATGGGGCACCGTGCCGTTACTGTATGCATGGTTATAGCGAACCGTGTGGTGCGGAAAGCCGATACAGACTATAAAACTCATATAGACGACCTTATACGTATTGTTCTTGACAGACTTTGATTAACTCATAAATGAGTTCATTACAAATCCTCCGGTTTTTTTGTTATTTACTTGTTCATAATCAGTGGGGTAATGAATGAGTCGGATTAAATTTAAGCATATATAATTTTGAAATGTGATGATAAAACCGTATCTTTGCACAAATTTAATTTAATTGTGCAATGGAAATGATACCAAGCTTTAACGCAATTATAGAAAAGAGCATCATTGACAATTGGAACCTTGACGCTCTGACAGACTACAAAGGAATTACTCTGCAATACAAAGATGTGGCGCGCAAGATAGAGAAGCTCCACATAATGTTCGAGAATAGCGGTGTTGTACGTGGGGACAAGATTGCTATTTGCGGGCGTAACAGTTCAAGCTGGGCCGTGGCGTTCCTTGCCACGCTTACTTACGGTGCTGTGGCAGTACCTGTTCTGCATGAGTTTACGCCTGATCAAGTTCACAATATTGTGAATCACAGCGAGGCAAAGCTGCTGTTTGTTGGCGACATGGTAGCTCCGACCATTGATGCTACCAAAATGCCAGGACTCGAAGGTATTATTTTCTTGCCGGATTATTCTCTTGTTGTGTCTCGCACGGACAAACTGACATATGCCCGGGAGCATCTTAATGAATTATTCGGACGCAAATATCCTAAAGCGTTCCGTTCAAATCACGTACATTATTATATAGAGCAAAGCCCGGAGGAGTTGGCGCTTATCAATTATACAAGCGGAACGACAGGTTTTTCAAAAGGCGTAATGCTTCCTTACCGCGCATTGTGGGGTAATATGGATCTTGCGCAGACGGTGCTTGGGTCAAAGATACCGAAGGGTGCGAACACCATTAGCATATTGCCGATGGCACATATGTACGGTATGGCATTCGAGTTTCTCTTCGAGTTCTGCCATGGTTGCCACATATACTATCTTACACGTGTTCCGAGTCCGGCAATTATAGCACAGGCGTTTAAAGATATTCGTCCGGCTATAATTATTGCCGTACCATTGGTTGTTGAGAAGATAATAAAGAAAAAAGTATTTCCTAAGATACAGAATAACAAGATGCGGCTGTTGCTGAATATGCCGGTTATAAGCAAGAAGGTAAAGCAACGCATCTGTGAGGAGGTTTATAACGCTTTCGGAGGGAATCTCTATGAAATAATAATAGGTGGTGCAGCTTTCAATCAGGAGGTTGAGGCTTTCTTGAAGAGCATAGACTTTCCGTTTACGGTTGGTTACGGAGCTACCGAGTGTGCGCCGATTATCACATATTCAGATTATCATGACTTCCGTCCTACATCGTGCGGAACGGCTGTTGTACATATGGAAGTCAAGATTGACAGTGCCGACCCGCATAATGTGCCGGGAGAGATTTTAGCGCGTGGAACAAATGTTATGCTCGGATACTACAAGAACGAGGAAGCCACTAAGCAGACTATCGACAGTGATGGTTGGTATCACACCGGAGACCTCGGACTTATGGATGAGGACGGATTTGTATATATTAAAGGTCGCAGCAAGAATATGCTGCTTGGCGCAAACGGTCAGAATATCTATCCTGAAGAGATTGAAGACAAGCTGAACTCAATGGCTATGGTGGTTGAGAGTCTTGTCGTACAGAAGGGAGACAAACTCGTCGGACTGGTATTCCCTGATTATGACGAGGCCCGTAACATGGGCTTCTCTAATGATGACCTGCAAAATATAATGGAGCAGAACCTTCAGGAACTGAATCAGATAATGCCATCATACTGCAAACTTACGGCTATACATTTGCAGGAGGAGGAATTTGAGAAGACGCCTAAGAAGAGCATTAAGCGTTATCTCTATCAGGTATAACCTCATAACCGGATAATGAGAAAAACATTTGTACATATATTGTGGAGCCTGCTCGTAACAGTTATAATGCTTGCGGGCATGGCTTTCACGGCTATATGGTTCGGATGGATTGGCTATATGCCTGACCTCGAGGATTTGCAGAACCCGATAAGTCGCTATGCTTCGCAGGTATATTCGGCTGACGGTACTCTGCTTGGTACATATAACCAAAATCGTGAGAACCGTGTCCATGTGGATTATTCCAATTTATCTCCTTATATTGTTAAGGCACTTGTGGCTACCGAGGATGAGCGATTCTATGAACATTCAGGTATTGACTTTATCGCTCTGACACGTGCCGTTGTTAAGCGTGGCCTGTTCGGCCAGAAATCGGCCGGTGGAGGTTCAACCATAACACAGCAGTTGGCCAAACAATTATATTCAAAAACGGCGAAAAACACATTGGAGAGAATGCTTCAGAAACCGATAGAGTGGGTGATTGCCGTTAAATTGGAACGTTTTTATACCAAGGAGGAGATAATCACCATGTATCTCAATTACTTTGATTTTCTCCATAACGCCGTAGGAATAAAGACTGCCGCCGATGTTTATTTCAAGAAAGAACCTAAAGATTTAAATCTGGTCGAGTCGGCAACACTTATCGGATTGTGTAAAAATCCGTCATATTTCAATCCGGTTCGTTTCCCCGAACGTTCATCGGAGCGTCGCAATGTCGTGCTCGGACAGATGTTGAAAGCCGGATATATAAATGATTCTGAGTATCGTGTGGCATGTGCCGAACCACTTGAACTTAACTTCCACCGTGTGGATCACAAGGACGGAATTGCCACTTACTTCCGTGAGTTTCTTCGTCGCTACATGATGGCTGATGAGCCTGACCGGACGAAATATCCCGAGTGGAACCGCGTACAGTATGTAATTGACTCTACGGCGTGGAATAATGACCCTCTGTATGGTTGGTGTAAGAAGAATACAAAGAAGAATGGCGAACCGTATGATGTGTACACCGATGGTCTGAAAATATATACGACAATCAACTCACGTATGCAGCGTTACGCTGAAGATGCCGTGCGTCGTCATGTCGGAGGATATTTACAGCCGGCTTTCACAAAAGAGAACAGGACTAAGCCTAACGCTCCGTTTACCACAGCTCTGAAACCGTCGGAGGTTAAGTCAATAATGCGACGAGCCGTAACTCAAAGCGAGCGTTATCGTGTATTGAAGGAACAAGGAGCTTCTACTGCCGAAATAGACAAATCATTCCGTACACCAACCGAGATGACAGTTTTTACATATCATGGTGATGTAGATACAGTTATGACTCCTCTTGACTCGATACGTTACATAAAATCATATCTTCGAGCCGGATTTATGAGTATGGACGCACATTCGGGAGCCGTGAAAGCGTATGTAGGAGGTCTTGACTTTACTCATTTTAATTATGATATGGCCACACAAGGTCGTCGTCAGGTGGGTTCAACAGCCAAACCGTTCCTTTACGCTTTGAGTATGGCCAACGGACTTTCACCTTGTGATGTTGCACCCAATGTGCAGCGTTCATATGGCAATTGGACTCCGCGTAACGGCAGTAAGTCTCGTTATGGTGAGATGGTAACTTTGAAATGGGGACTTGCACAGTCGAATAACTGGATTTCAGCTTATCTTATGAGTCATATCAATCCGCAAGACTTCTTGCGTTTCCTGAATGAGTTCGGAATATGTACATATGGCGTTTATCCGTCGATAGTGTTGTGTCTCGGGCCTAACGAGGTCTCTGTGGCTGAGATGGTAAGTGCATACACCACATTTGCGAACCAAGGGATACGGTGTGCTCCGATGTATGTATCGCGCATTGAAGATAATGAAGGCAATACCGTTGCGGAGTTTCAACCGCGCATGAATGAGGTTCTCAGTGATGAGAGTGCTTTCAAAATGCTTGAAATGTTGCGTGCCGTCATGGACGGAGGTACAGGTAGCCGTATGCGTTATAAGTATAAAATAGAGAGCGAGATGGGCGGAAAGACCGGTACAACCAACCGTAATGCCGACGCCTGGTTTATGGGTTTTACTCCGAGTCTTGTTTCCGGATGTTGGGTTGGTGGTGAAGACCGCGACATACATTTTGATTCCACCCGCATGGGGCAGGGCGCCAATATGGCGTTGCCTATCTGGGCCTATTACATGAAGCGTGTTTATGCCGACCGAAGTCTTGGGTATGATCCGAATGAGAAGTTTGAAGTACCCGAGGGTTTCAATCCATGTGCGTCTGAGGTTGATGAATTTACTACAGGCGGCATAGACGATGTGTTTGAATAACTGCGTTAGTTAAACTGATGAGAAAGATAATATTGATAACCGGCGGACAGCGTTCGGGCAAAAGTGTTTATGCCGAACAACTTGCTTTGAGCCTGTCTGCCAATCCTGTATATTTGGCGACGGCCCACGTCTGGGACGATGAGTTCCGTCAGAGAGTTAAGATACACCAAGAGCGTAGAGGCCCTGAGTGGACTAATATAGAAGAAGAGAAATATTTGTCAAGACATAAACTGTCCGGCAGGGTAATAGTCATAGACTGCCTTACGCTTTGGTGCACCAACTGGTTTTTCAATCAAAGCGATTCGCCTGAGCGTCTTCAGGATGTTGACACTATACTGCTTGACATTCAGAAAGAGTTTAAACGTTTCACCGAACAGGAAGCTACATTTATATTCGTTACCAACGAAATAGGTTCAGGCGGTACAAGTAGCAATGCCGTTCAGCGTCGTTTCACCGACCTTTTAGGCTGGATGAACCAGTTCGTAGCGCAAAATGCCGATGAGGTGGTGCTTATGGTGAGCGGAATACCTGTTAAAATAAAAGGTTAATCCATTGTTTATATATCGGCCGATAACATAATGAACTCGTTTGAACTTTTTATTTCTTGTCCTAATCGAGTATTTTTTCGTCTGATTTTGTTACTCGAAGAGGGCGCATAGCGGGCTATGCAACCGATGAGAGGGACAAAAGCAGGCAAAAAAGACCGATTAGGATAAGAAAAGAATGAAAATTCGGACTTAGTTTAACTGTTCGGTAAAAAGTTTAAACGAGTTCAATTGATATTTGTCTCATTTTATTTTTAGTACATCAAACAATGAGAATATACAATATAGAAAAACCCGATTTGCGGTTTCGTGAAGCCATTGTTAATAAGCTCGACAACCTCAATAAGCCAAAAGGCTCTATGGGTATGCTTGAGGATTTGGCACTTCAGATCTGTCTTGTGCAGCAGACGCTAAGTCCGAGTTTGGCGGTTCCTTGTCATCTTCTTTATGGCGCAGACCATGGAATCGAGCGTGAAGGCGTAAGCGCGTCTCCACGTTGTGTCACTTGGCAGCAAATGATAAACTTCACAAAGGGTGGGGGCGGTGTTAACATGTTCTGCCGTCAACACGGTTTCAATTTGCATATTGTCGATATCGGTGTGGATTATGACCTGACCGAATATCACTCAATACTAAACCGCAAGATATCTCATGGCACCGCCGACTTCTTGTATGGCCCGGCAATGACCGTCGAACAGTTTGACGAGGCTCTTAATGTTGGTGCAGAAATGGTTGATTTATGCCGTCAGAGCGGCTGCCGTGTCATATCCATTGGTGAGATGGGCATAGCCAACACGTCGCCTTCAAGTGTGTGGATGCATCTTTTTGGCAATATTCCGTTGACCGTGTGTGTCGGTGCCGGTTCAGGTCTTGCCTCACCGGGAATAAAGCATAAACTTGATGTATTGACACGTGCGGTAGATAATTTTATGAAATCAGCCGATGCTCCTGCCGATATCAAAACCATAATACGTTGGTTTGGTGGTTTTGAAATGGTTGCCGCAATAGGTTCAATGCTTCGTGCCGCCGAGTTGAATATGCTTGTTTTGGTTGACGGTTTCATAATGACAGCATGTGCATTGGCCGCTTCACGGCTTTATTCTGCCATTACCGACTATATGATTTTCTGCCATGAGGGCGACGAAAGCGGTCATCGAAGCATGTTGAGGCTTATGAATGTACGTCCGTTGCTTAATCTCGGATTACGTCTCGGAGAGGGAACCGGTGCGCTGTGCGCCTTCCCTATTGTTGACAGTGCAGTACGAATGATTAACGAAATGAATAATTTTGACAATGCGAATATCACTAAATACTTCTAAATGGTACGATAATATTTGGGCTGCGCTCATATTTTTCACACGTCTGCCTTTATGGCGTCTGTACCAACCTCCTAAGGAATGTTATAAGGCGGTGGTTGAATATTGGCCGCTTTCCGGTTGGCTTACAGGACTAACCATGGCTTTGGTTTTTGCTCTTTGCAGCATGATTCTTCCGCACGGTTTGGCTTTGGTCATCGCCATAGCCTCCCGAATACTCCTTACAGGTGCCTTACACGAAGACGGATTGTGTGATTTCTTTGACGGAATGGGTGGTGGCATATCGCGTGAGCGCATACTTGCCATAATGAAAGACTCCCGCATTGGTACTTATGGTGTACTTGGCTTAGTGCTTTATCTGCTATTGCTTTACAATGCAATAAGTTCTATACCATTGCCGTTAGCAGTTCTCACTATCGCCGTTGCCGACCCTTACGCAAAGATGCTTGCGGCACAGATAACACAGATGATGCCTTACGCTCGGACAGAGGAAGAGTCGAAAGCAAAAACCGTTTATCGCCGAATGAATATTCGTGCCGGATTGAGCCTTTTCATCCAAGGTTTTATTCCCTTGGCTGTCCTGCTTTGGTTTCTTGGCGGAGCGATAAACTGGCAGATAATAGTGTTCGGTCCTTGCATTGTAATGTATCTTCTCTATCTTCTCATTTGGCGAAAGTTACGCGGATACACCGGCGACTGTTGCGGGGCTATGTTTCTTTTGATAGAACTTGGAGTATATATCTGTATGGCCTCTCAAACATTTAATAATATAGCGGTTGTCAATGTGTTTGACAATATAATAAATACATATTTGAATATACAATGGAAATAGTTTTAGTAAGACATACCAGTGTCGATGTACCACATGGCACCTGTTACGGTCAGACCGATGTGCCGTTGCGCGACACATTTGAGCAGGAGGCCGCGGTTACAAAACAAAACCTTGGCATCGAACCTTTTGACGTCGTTTATTCATCTCCGCTCACCCGTGCAAGACGTCTTGCCGCTTTCTGCGGTTATCCTGAACCTGAGGTTGACAATCGGTTGATGGAGATGAATATGGGCGATTGGGAGATGCGTCGTTTTGACGATATCAACGACGAAAACCTTAAAAAGTATTATGAGGACTATCTGCATACGCCTACTACAAATGGCGAGAGTTTCGATCAGTTATATGCTCGTGTCGCCGATTTTATTGATGAGCTGAAAGCCGGTCCTCATCATCGGGTCGCTATATTCGCTCATGGTGGTGTCTTGATATGTGCGGGCATATACGCCGGATTGTTTCCTCCGGAGGAAGGTTTTAAGAATAATCCTCCTTATGGAGGCATAATAACGATAAACGTTTAGGTATTTAACGGTTATACGTTGATATTGAATTATTACCATCGCTAAAACTTTTAGCAAAATACAAAATTAGGGTTGACATTTTTTGCGGTGTCAACCCTTTTTGTTATCCTTGAGTTGCCGCACTGAATATTGCGATTTTTTAAATTTTTATTCCAATATTCAAATGTCATGATTTAATAACTTTGCACTTGCTTATGGAATTCGCAGTAAGGGTTAAAAGTTGATATGCAAACCAAAAGGGGTTGTCTAACGCCTCAAGGGTTCGGATCGTTAGACTGCAACTATCTTAAATCCTTTTATATAGGTCTCAATATTCAAACTATTTTCGGCTTGTTCCTTATTATCTCTCCCCACATGTTGATTTAACAAATGCGCCACAGTGTAATCCACGCATTTTCTGCGGACAATATGCGGACAAAAATAGAGCATAATAGGACATAATAAGTCAATTATCCCACTTTTTTAAGGCGATCTAACCGACAAATTACATTCGGATAAGATTGTAAGTGGGTGATTTTCAGTGAATTGTAAAAAGAGCGGCAAACGAGGCTCGAACTCGCGACCCACAGCTTGGGAAGCTATTGCTCTACCAACTGAGCTATTGCCGCAATCTTTTGAGCCGATACCGGGACTCGAACCCGGGACCTATTCATTACGAATGAATTGCTCTACCAACTGAGCCATATCGGCTTTTAACTTTAAAAGCGATGCAAAGGTAATACATTTTATTGACTTAAAAGAATATGGCGAGTGGAAAAATTACGGTTTAACATCTTTTAAATGCAAAGATATTGCTTTTTATGACCATTTTTGTCGTTTTGCAAAACATGTTGTTTTGGTTTGTAAAACAGATTGTTTTGCAGTCTGAAACAGGCACTTTCACAAACCGAAACAATATGTATTGAAACGTGGCTGAAATGGACTGCTTCTGTGTAGTGCCGTTCACAACGTTTCACAAACCATGCCATTAGGGTTTAAATACGTTATTATTTCCTATTTATTCGTTTTTTACATTGTTTTATTGTACCTTTGCCCTCCAAAATAAAAGCATATAATAAAACAGAAAAATATGGCCAACAAATTTGCCGAACATAACGGTTTGAACCTTACAGAAACCAACAAGAGCGTGTTGGAGTCATGGAACAAAAACGACGTGTTCCACAAGTCCATAACCGAACGTGAGGGTTGCCCCCGGTTCGTTTTCTTCGAGGGGCCTCCCTCGGCTAACGGCCACCCGGGTATTCACCATGTGTTGGCACGAACAATCAAAGACGCTTTCAACCGCTACAAGACGATGAAGGGCTTCCAAGTGCACCGCAAGGCAGGTTGGGATACCCACGGACTGCCCGTTGAGCTTGGTGTCGAGAAAGAGTTGGGCATAACCAAGGCCGACATTGATAATAAGGAGTCAGACAAATACATATCGGTTGAAGACTACAACCACAAGTGCCGTGAGAATGTTATGAAGTTCACCGCCGAGTGGCGCAATCTCACAGAGAATATGGGCTACTGGGTTGACCTCGACCATCCTTATATCACATACGACAATAAATACATCGAGACCCTGTGGTGGCTACTCAAGCAGTTGTATGACAAGGGTTTGCTGTATAAAGGATACACCATCCAGCCTTACTCTCCTGCAGCCGGAACCGGTCTGTCAAGCCACGAGCTTAACCAGCCGGGTTGCTATCGTGACGTGAAGGATACTACCTGTACGGCACAGTTCGCCATGCTCGATCCAAAACCCGAAATGACCGAGTGGGGTAAGCCTTACTTCATGGCATGGACTACCACACCGTGGACTTTGACAGCCAATGCCGCTTTGTGTGTAGGCCCGAAGATTGACTATGTCGCAGTGCAGACATACAATCCCTATTCAGGCGAGCCTGAGACTGTTGTGCTGGCCGAGGCTCTCGTTTCGGCATATTTCAACGCCAAAGGATCTGAGGTTGAACTGAGCGAGTACAAGAAGGGCGACAAGGTTATACCTTATAAAATAATAGCACACTATAAAGGAACCGACCTTGAGGGTATGCGTTACGAGCAGCTTATACCTGCCATCAAGCCTCTTACTGACGGTGCGTTCCGTGTTATACTCGGTGATTATGTTACCACCGAAGACGGTACGGGTATCGTTCACATCGCTCCGAATTTCGGTGCCGACGATGCCAATGTTGCCAAGAAAGCCGGCGTTCCGCCTATCGTTCTTGTCAACAAGAAAGGCGAGAAGCGTCCCGTTGTAGACCTTGAGGGTAAGTATTATCCGATTGATGACCTCGACCCGGAGTTCATAAAGAACAATCTTAATGTTGACGAGTGGAACAAGTTTGCCGGAAGATATGTCAAGAACGCATATGACGATACTCTTACCGACAAGGACGAGACTCTCGATATATCAATTTGTATGGACTTGAAGGCGCAGAACAAGGTTTTCAAGATTGAGAAGCATGTCCATAACTATCCTCACTGCTGGCGTACCGACAAGCCGATACTTTATTATCCGCTTGACAGCTGGTTCATATGTTCTACCGCATGTAAAGAACGCATGGTAGAGCTTAATAAGACTATCAACTGGAAACCTGAAAGCACCGGTACCGGCCGATTTGGCAACTGGCTTGAGAATCTTAACGACTGGAACCTGAGCCGTAGCCGCTTCTGGGGTACTCCGCTTCCCGTATGGCGCGATGAGGACGGAAACGAGCTTTGCGTCGGTTCGCTTGAAGAGCTGTACGCTGAGATAGAGAAGAGTGTCGAGGCAGGCCTTATGACCGTTAACCCGCTGAAGGAAAAAGGTTTCGTACCCGGAGACTATTCTAAGGAAAATTATGATAAGATTGACGTGCACCGTCCTTATGTCGACAATATCGTGTTGTGCAGCGAGGCCGGTAAACCCATGAAGCGTGAGACCGACCTTATCGACGTTTGGTTCGATTCCGGCGCAATGCCTTATGCGCAGATTCACTATCCGTTTGAGAATAAGGACGCCATTGATAAGAATCTTGCTTTCCCCGCAGACTTTATCAATGAGGGCGTTGACCAGACACGCGGATGGTTCTTTACTCTGCACGCAATCGCTACAATGGTGTTTGACAGCGTTGCTTTCAAGAATGTAATATCGAGCGGACTTGTGCTTGATGCCAAGGGCAACAAGATGAGTAAACGCCTCGGTAATGCGGTAGATCCGTTTGAGACGCTTGAGAAGTATGGTACTGATGCCGTTCGCTTCTACATGCTTACAAACTCTGCCCCGTGGGATAACCTTAAATTCGATCCCAACGGAGTTGATGAGGTTCGCCGTAAGTTCTTCGGCACATTGTATAACACATACTCGTTCTTCAGCCTTTACGCCAATGTCGACGGCTTTGACTATTCGCAGGAGGATGTACCCGTAAACGAGCGTCCCGAAATAGACCGTTGGATTCTGTCTTCATTGAACTCTTTGGTTAAGGGTGTTGACGCTGCTTTGGCCGATTATGAGCCTACAAAGGCCGGTCGCCTTATCGATTCGTTCGTTAACGACGACCTCAGTAACTGGTATGTTCGTCTTAACCGTAAACGCTTCTGGGGTAAGGAGATGAGCAAAGACAAGCTCTCTGCTTACGAGACACTTTACACCTGTCTTGAGACTGTGGCCAAACTTCTGGCACCGTTCTCTCCGTTCTATGCCGATCAACTTTATAAAGACCTCACAAACGCAACAGGACGCGACAACACGGTGTCGGTTCATCTCACTAAGTTCCCCGTTGCCGACGAGTCTCTCATCGACACCGAACTTGAGGCGCGCATGGACATGTCGCAGAAGATAACATCTATGGTTCTGGCTCTGCGTCGCAAGGTCAACATCAAGGTTCGTCAGCCGCTGCAGTGTATAATGATTCCGGCCGCGAGTGATGAGCAGCGTCGGCACATTGAGGCTGTCAAGCAACTCATAGAGAATGAGGTTAACGTTAAGGAACTTAAATTCGTTGAAGGCTCAGGCGTGTTGGTAAAGAAGGTTAAGTGTAACTTCCGCACCATGGGTAAGAAGTTCGGAAAACTCATGAAGGGCATTGCCGCCATGATGAGCGAACTCGGTCAGGAGGATATACTCAAACTGGAGCAGAACGGTTCGATAACTCTCAATATAGAGAATCAGGATGTTGTGGTTGAGGCTGTCGATGTCGAGATAATCAGCGAGGACATTCCGGGTTGGCTCGTGGCTAATGACGGCAATCTGACGGTGGCTCTTGAAATCGAACTTACCGACGAGCTTCGCAATGAGGGTATGGCCCGTGAGCTTATAAACCGTATCCAGAACATGCGTAAGGAGCACGGACTTGAGATTACAGACCGTATAAACGTTGTTGTCGCTCCCAACGAGCAGATCGTAAAAGCTGTTGACGCATTCAACGAATACATAAAGGGTCAGGTTCTGGCCGACAGCGTAACGGTGGCCGAGAACGACGGTCAGGAGACCGAGTTCGACGACTTTGCCGTTAACATAAAGGTGGACAAGGCCTGATAGACAAAACTTGTTATTAACTTTAAAATTTAAATATTATGGCAGAAAAAACACGCTACAGTGACGAAGAACTCGAGGAGTTCAAAGGCATTATTAACGAGAAACTCCGTTTGGCCCGTCGTGATTACAATCAGATGATGAAAAGTCTGATGAACGCTGACGGCAATGACGTTGACGATACGTCTCCGACGTATAAGATATTAGAGGAGGGAAGTGCCACTCAGACCAAGGAGGAACTGATTCAGTTGGCAGGCCGACAGCAGAAGTTCATTCAGGGCTTGGAGGCCGCTCTCGTGAGAATTCAGAACAAAACTTACGGCATTGACCGCATGACAGGCGAGCTTATACCAAAAGAACGCCTGCGTGCCGTGCCACACGCAACATTGAGTGTGGCGTCTAAAAATGCCAGAAAGCATTAAATGAAAATGAGTATCAATAAGCGGAAAGGGCTGATAACCTGTGTCATAGTAGCCTTGTTGCTCGTGATTGACCAAATAATCAAAGTTGAAGTCAAGACAAACATGTGTCTTCATGAAAGCGTTAGAGTTACCGACTGGTTCTTTATCAGCTTCATTGAGAATAGTGGTATGGCCTATGGCATGACGTTTATAAACAAGGTGGTTCTCAGCCTTTTCCGTCTTATCGCTATCTGTGCGTTGGGCTATTACCTGTTTCTGCAGGTCGGAAAGAACGCGCGCTTCATTTATCTGCTGTGTCTTTCAATGGTGTTGGCGGGAGCTGCCGGCAACTTGATTGACTGCATGTTCTACGGATTGATATTTAACGCCTCGTCGCCTTATTACGTATCATATCTTGTACCGTTCGGACAGGGCTACGCACCTTTCCTTATGGGCAAGGTGGTTGATATGTTTTACTTCCCGTTGATAGTTACCACATGGCCTGATTGGGTGCCGGTGTGGGGTGGAAAAGAGTTTATTTTCTTCAGTCCGGTGTTTAATTTTGCCGATGCCTGCATAAGTGTAGGCTTCGTTCTTGGTCTTCTGACATGTCGCAACGAACTGTCAAAGATTTCATTCAGCCGTAAAGGATAAATAGTTAAAAGCCAGATGTGTAAATCAAAGTGTTTGTTTTGTGTCATACTCTTGGCGCTTGTGCTCTCTTGTAAGCCGCAAGTGCCGGGCGATTACATACAGCCCGACGAGCTTGAGGATATTCTTTATGACTACCACTTGGCCGATGCCATGGCCGAAGAGAACCGTTCTGACGACAATATGCAATACAATCGGCTTCTCTACCGTCAGGCCGTATTGAAGAAATACGGCATAACTCAGGCTGAGTTTGACTCTACTTTGGTTTATTACACACGTCATTCCGACCGCCTGCACCGCATCTACGAGAACCTGTCAAAGCGGTTCAGCGATGAGGCTATGGCTCTCGGAGCGTCTGCAAGCGATGTTAACAGATATGGCAACCTTACATCTGACGGCGACACCGCCAATGTGTGGACAGGCGATAAGGCTGTTATTCTTACGGCAGACGCGCCTTATAATGTTATGTCTTTTGAAATTACTGCTGATACGACCTACCATAAGGGCGATCGGATGATGCTGAATTTCAACACCGACTTTATCTTCCGTGACGGTATGCGTGATGCGGTCGCGTCGTTGGCGATACAGTTTGCAAACGATAGTGTTGCGGGTAGCACTACCCACATGTCGTCAAACTCGAAGTACACTGTATCGGTTTCTGATAACGGCCGTCTTGGCATAAAGGCCGTAAGAGGATTTATTTATCTGCCTAAGAGCCGTACCGACGGGCCGGTGTCATTGCAGTTGTTATCGGTAACGAATATAAGTCTGGTGCGTTTTCATGACAACGAGAAACCTATGACCGTTTCTCCCGACTCGCTGAAGGTGCATAAGCCCGATTCGCTGCGACGTGTCGGCAATGTATCGAGACCGGTTTCAGCTAACGGAATTGAGCGCATGGAGTTGCCTGCTGACCGCAAATTGCCGGTGCCGGCCACACGTTAATCTTAATGTATGCCATGTTTCGCAGAGTAGCAGCACATAGAGTTGAGATTAACGGCCGCATAATCAATCGTTGTGTCGTCGAGGTAGATGAGGGTAGGGTAGTGAACTATTATACCTTTACAGATGAGTTGCCGCTCACCGAGTGGTTCGGCGGTACGATAATCGTTGCACCCGATGAGGACGGAATACTCTCAGCCGAGTGGAACGGAAAGAAGATAGAATGATTTAACTCATGGTTTTCGCTATTTGAGTTTATTTTGTTCAAGTTTCATGACCAGTGGCAAGTGGTCGCTGTATCCGTTCTGATATTTATAGCCGTTTGACGTTCTGAACGGTTTTACGCCACCGTATTTCAAGTCATCTTCAAGCAGGAAAGGTAGGTCATTAATTCTGCACGACCGCAGCCGGGTCGTTAAATTACGGCTGATAAAAATATGGTCAATGCTTTTCCATTCACCTTTATATTTATATGTGGCTTTCGCACCGTTGTCGCCAATGGCATTTGTCGACACGTTTATAAGTCCGTTTGAGTTCAATTTGTCAAATATCGGACTGTCATAATAGTCGTTAAAGTCTCCTGATATAATAATTTTAGGTTCTGCACACTGCCGTCTGATAGAGTCGACGGCCATGTTCAATCTGTCGGTAACCGCCATCCTTCGCGGTCGTGTAAGTTTGTTTCCACCGTAGCGGCTTGGGGCGTGCACAACGAAAACATGCAGAGTGTCGCCTGACGCGGTTCTTCCGCACGCATAAAGAATGTCTCTTGTAGGGCGTTCGCCGTCATTCATTCTTACGCCTATGGCATAATTGCGTATCATGGCGAAGCTGCCCGGATGCCAAAGCAATGCAACGTCAATGCCGCGAGTGTCGGGTGAGTTGGTTATGGCAAACTCATATCCGAGATTGCGCAGTGGCGACCGGCGGGTGAGGTCATTCATCACACTGTCGTTCTCAACCTCACACAGAGCCACCATATCGGGCAACCGCCACTCTCCGGCCTCCATTCCGCATGATGTTATGACCTTTGTGATGTTGTCGAGCTTGTTGCGATACTTTCTTGGTGTCCATCTGCGTTTGCCTTCAGGTGTAAACTCAATGTCTTCTTTCAGGCAGTCATGTCTGAAATCGAACAGGTTTTCGCAGTTGAACTGTACAAATGTGAAAACCGAAATTAAAAGCATCGCCAAATTCATGCCTCAGGTTTGTTACTCATGTAAAGTCCGAGAAGAATAAGAACCGTACCTAACACGAACCATGGCGTTATGTGTTCGTTAAGAATCCATGTGGCGAAGACGATTGTTGCCACCGGATTTACATACACATAATTGGTGGCTTGCATCGCTCCGATGTTGTGTATGCACCATGTCCACGTTAGGAAGCACGCCATAGAGGCTATGACACCGAGAAACAGCAGGTTGCTTATGACAATCGGCCGCATAAGCGTTTCGACCGAAGGCATTTCAGGGTATAATATATAATAAGGTATTATGGTTATCAATCCGTAGAAAAATACCTTTCGGGTAATGAAGCCTGAGCCATAACGTCCTGTTACTGGTTTCATCAAAATGGAATAAACAGCCCAACATAGACAAGCTGCAAATGCGAGTGAATCGCCCAAAGGGGAGAGGTGCAACACGAACCGGCCGTTAAGAACAACCGCCGCCATACCCGTAAATGCCAGTACCGCCCCGATGGCCTGCGGCTTTTTCAAGCGTATGCTCTTAAAGAATATGCAGAAAAATATTGTTGCGAACAGCGGACACGAACACACAATCAACGATACGTTTGTTGCGGTGGAGTATTGCAGCGCACAGTTTTCGGTCAGAAAATATATGCTTCCTCCTGTTGCGCCGAGTGCCGCCATCATCAGTTCGTCTTTCAGCGTGCGTGCGAACATTCGTTTGTGAGACACGGTAAGCATCAGAATATAGGCCATAAGGAAGCGCAACGTGAAGATTTGCGCCGGTGAGAGACCGTTATGTATCAACACTTTTGTCGATATGAACGTAGAACCCCATATGGCCACGGTTATGAACGCCACCACATGATAAATAAGATTATTTCTGTTTTCTTGCATGTTCTTATGTGCGAGTATGGTGCAAAGATACAACAAAAAAACAGGAATGAGGGAAAATAGGTAAAGTAACATTGAAATAACGCGCTTTTCATTTGCCGGTAGACTCAGCCCGTGATTTTTATCGCATCACTACTATTAAACTCGTTTAAACTTTTTATTGCATGACATTTCGGTAAAAAGTTTAAACGAGTTCATTATATAATCGTATAAATATTTTGGCGACTGACTTGAATTATGTATTTTTGCCTATTGAACTCGTTTAAACTTTTTATTGCAAGGAAAGAATGAAAATTAATGTACCGCACGACATTTCGGTAAAAAGTTTGAACGAGTTCATTTGTAAGAATGGAGTGATTTTGTCGCATATCCAAATGTGCGACTGTTACAAAATGAGTGATACATAAAACATATACATCAATGAGGAAATATATATTTACAGCCATTGCGGCTTTCGCCTTATCGGCTTGCCATGAGAGTCTTGAAGACAAGACCGAACGCGAGACAAAGGAATTCACTGCCAAGGAATGTCCGCGCAAAATGCCCGACGGAGTTACAATCGACAGCATGGTTTTTGAGCGTGCCACACGCACCGTCCATTATTATTTCACCTTGTCAGGTAAGGCGGACACCACCGCCATAGACCAAAATGTGGCGCGCACAGCACTGCTTAACGCAATAAAAGGCGACATGAGCACACGTAAACACAAAGAGAACGGATACAGCTTTGCATACACTTACTTCTCGACAAAACATAAAGGGCAAAAGCTGATAGATATGAGGTTTACAAAGAAAGACTACGAATCGAAAACAGATGATAATAAAAAATGAGCTTAGCGTGAGGTAACACCTCGGCGGACATTCGTTTGACGGTGGATAATTATCCGCCTGAACGTTACCGCGGTCATTATCGGTGCGAATACCGATAAGGGTATTAAACTCGTTTAAACTTTTTATTGCAAGGAAAGAATAAAAAATAATGTATCGCATGACATTTCGGTAAAAAGTTTAAACGAGTCCATTAATATAATCTTGCTGTAAATCAAGTTGTAACAGCGTTTACTGTCTTCGTTCTTTATGGTAATGACGGTATTTTCAACCTGAAATATAAAATAATGTAGTCTTTGCTATGTACTAATTGCTTTTTTTAGTATATTTGCGTTTCAAAATGAATGGATTAATGAACGAGATAAGAAACTTCTGCATTATTGCGCATATAGATCATGGCAAGTCGACCCTTGCCGACAGACTTTTGGAGCATACGAACACAATTCAGGTAACCGAGGGACAGATGCTTGACGATATGGACCTTGAGCGTGAACGAGGCATAACCATAAAAAGTCATGCCATACAAATGGAGTACATGCTCGAAGGTATCAAATATACGCTGAATCTGATTGACACTCCGGGACATGTGGACTTCTCGTATGAGGTGTCGCGAAGCATTGCCGCCTGTGAGGGCGCCCTGCTTGTAGTCGATGCGACGCAGGGTGTGCAGGCGCAGACCATAAGCAACCTGTACATGGCACTTGAGCATGACCTTGAGATTATACCCGTCATTAATAAAATAGATATGCCGTCGGCCATGCCTGATGAGGTTGAGGATGAGATTATCGAACTGTTGGGTTGCGACCGCAGTGAGATTATACGCGCATCCGGTAAAACCGGTGAAGGAGTTGACGATGTGCTTAGAGCCGTGGTTGAGCGTGTGCCGCATCCTACGGGCGACAAGGACGCCCCGTTGCAGGCATTGATATTCGACTCCGTATTTAACTCGTTCCGTGGAATTATCGCTTACTTCAAGATTGAGAACGGTGTTGTGAATAAAGGCGACAAAGTAAAGTTCTTTAACACCGGTATGGAGTACACGGCTGATGAGGTGGGCGTCTTGAAAATGGACATGATACCTCGTAATCGCCTTGAGACCGGAGATGTGGGTTACATAATAAGCGGAATAAAAGACAGTAAGGAGGTTAAAGTCGGTGATACGATAACTCATGTGGCACGTCCTTGCACAGAAGCCATATCGGGCTTCCAAGAGGTAAAGCCAATGGTGTTTGCAGGCGTTTATCCGATTGATCCGGCCGATTATGAGAACTTGAGAGCCTCACTTGAGAAATTGCAGCTTAACGATGCCTCACTTACATTCTCGCCGGAATCGTCGGTGGCGTTGGGCTTTGGCTTCCGTTGCGGTTTCCTCGGGTTGCTTCACATGGAAATTGTGCAGGAGCGTCTCGACCGTGAGTTCAATATGGACGTTATCACTACCGTTCCTAACGTGTCGTATATGGTGTATGACAAGCAGGGTGGTACAAAAGAGGTGCATAACCCGTCAGGTCTGCCTGATGTTACAATGATTGACCACATTGAGGAACCTTATATAAAGGCTTCGATAATCACGGCTGCTGATTATATCGGTCCGATAATGAAGCTCTGTCTCGATAAGCGTGGAGAACTCGTAAAGCAGGAGTACATAAGCGGAAACCGTGTTGAGTTGCACTTCATGTTGCCGTTAGGCGAAATAGTCATTGACTTCTATGACAAACTGAAAAGCATATCAAAGGGTTATGCCTCGTTCGATTACCATATTGACTGTTTCCGCCCGTCAAAGTTGGCGAAACTCGACATATTGCTTAACGGTGAACCGGTAGACGCATTGTCAACACTGACGCATCAGGACAATGCCGTTACGTTCGGTCGGCGTATGTGTGAGAAACTTAAAGAACTGATACCGCGCCAGCAATTTGATATAGCCATTCAGGCTGCGATAGGTGCGAAGATTGTGGCTCGCGAAACGGTGAAATGTGTGCGCAAGGACGTTACCGCAAAATGTTATGGCGGAGATGTGAGCCGTAAGCGCAAACTACTCGAAAAGCAGAAGAAAGGAAAGAAGCGAATGAAACAGATTGGTAATGTCGAAGTTCCGCAGAAAGCCTTCCTTGCTGTGTTGAAATTAGATTGATAAAAAACACGACGTTTTTATGTGTAAGTAAAAGTCATGAGAGAAATATTGAAAGACAAGCGTGACATTGCGCGCGAACTCGCACGCAAATATAGCACCATGACGCATGACGAACTTGACATCTTGGAGGATGTGCTCGTCCCCATGAAGTTTGCCAAAGGACAGATGATCCTGACCGAGGGTGAGATGTGCAAGTATATTTATTATGTAGAAAAGGGACTTGTGCGCCAGTTCTATTTTAAGAAGAAACGTGAGGTTACCGAGCATCTGGCCGTTGAGGGCAGTATCGTCATGTGTATTGAAAGTCTTTTCAAAGAGGAACCGACCCGGTTGCAGATTGAGGCTCTGGAGCCGGTGCTTATTTATGCGTTGCCCAAGGCTCGCCTCGAAGAGGTGGCCTTGCACAACGTGAACATACAGATTCTTTACCGAAAAATACTGGAGGAATCATTGATACAGTCACAGGTTCATGCTGACCTTATGCGCTTTGAGACCGCCCAGTACCGATATGAGAAAATGTGTAAACTATCACCACAGGTAACTTTGCGGGCACCTTTGCTCTATATTGCGAGCTACTTGCAAATGACACCCGAAACTTTAAGCCGTATACGCTCTAATATAACGGTAGGATAGGGTAGAGGTGTGCATTTTTACCGAATGAACTTGTTTAAACTTTTTAGTTCTTGTCATAATCGAGTATTTTTCGTCTGATTTTGTTAATCGAAGAGGACGCATAGCGGGCTATGCAACCGATGTGAGGGACAAAAGCAGGCAAAAAAGACCGATTAGGATAAGAAAAGAATGAAAATTCGGACTTAGCTTAATTGTTCGGTAAAAAGTTTAAACGAGTTCAATATTAAATAACTAAAAAACTTATCCTTAAGAACATATGACGGTATATCCGTGTGCTAAGATTAATCTTGGTCTGAACGTTGTGGCTAAACGTCCCGATGGGTATCATGACCTTGAGACGGTATTCTTCCCTGTAGCTATTTATGATGAACTTACGGTTACTGCAACCGAGTCCGGAGGGATTTCATCGCCTTGCGAGCTTGAGGTTGACGGATTGCAGGTGGATGGCGACCCGCAGAAGAATCTTGTTGTAAAGGCTTATAATCTTATTGCGCATCATCATGATTTGCCTCCTGTGAGTGTAAAGCTTGTAAAACGTATTCCGATGCAGGCCGGTATGGGTGGTGGCTCGGCTGATTGCGCTTATATGATAAGGGTATTGAATGAGATGTTCAGTCTTGATTTATCGGTTGATGATATGCGTAAGTATGCGGCGGAACTTGGTGCCGATTGCGCTTTCTTCATAGAGCCGGTACCGGCATATGCCGAAGGTATCGGAGAGAAGTTGCGGCCTGTGGCTCTTGATTTGAGTAAATATAAACTTGTCATAGTAAAACCGCAGGTTGCTATAAGCACAAAGGAAGCATTCTCATTAGTTGTTCCTAAACGACCGAATGTGTGTTGTGCCGATATTATTACTCGTCAGATTGAGGAATGGAAAGATGTTCTTGTTAATGATTTTGAGCAGAGTGCCATTCCGTTATATCCCGTAATCGGGGAGATAAAACATAAGCTGTATGACCTTGGCGCCGTTTATGCCGCCATGAGTGGCAGCGGTAGCGCGCTTTTTGCTATTTTCAACAATGTACCGGATAATATTGGTTCGGTTTTTGCTGATTGTTTTACGGCTGTAACCGATTGTGGCCGCATAATAAAATAAGGTGTAAAATCTTATAGATGGATAATATTAAAGAATTGTTGCCCGTTGTCGATGAAAATGGAATTATCGTCGGCAGTACCACGCGAGGTGAGGCTCACGGTGGATCACAGGTACTTCATCCGGTTGTGCATTTGCATGTTTTCAACTCAAAGGGTGAGCTTTATTTACAGAAGCGTCCTGAGTGGAAAGATGTTCAGCCAGGGAAGTGGGACACAGCTACAGGAGGACATGTCGACCTCGGCGAAAATGTGGACGTAGCTTTAAAACGTGAAGTCCGTGAGGAACTTGGTATTACTGATTTCATACCTGAGGCTGTAACTCATTATGTCTTTGAGAGTGCGGTTGAGAAAGAGCTTGTGTATGTGTTCAAGACGGTTTATGACGGTGTCATAACTCCTAATCAAGATGAATTGAACGGCGGACGCTTTTGGACGGAAGATGAAATACAGGCTAATATTGGCAAAGATGTCTTTACACCTAACTTCGAGAATGAGTATCTTACGGTACTTAAACCGACATTGACAAAGCAAAGTTGAGGCTGAAGAGGGTAATTGTTTTATATCAAGATAAAGCGTGTATTGTGTATTTTTAACCAAGTTAAGTCTTGCTTAAATCGTAATTTTTTAGTACCTTTGCAGCGCTTTTTAAGAAAATAAGCTTATAAGCCTAATAATCAGATAGTTACAATTGAGGTAAAGAGATGAGACAACTTAAAATTCAGAAAAGTATTACCAATCGCTCCAGCGAGGCATTGGATAAGTATTTGGTGGAAATCGGACGTGCTCCGCTTATCTCCATCGACGAGGAAATCGAACTGGCACAAAAGATTAAAAAAGGCGGTCCTGAGGGAGAACGCGCAAAAAACAAACTCGTTACAGCCAATTTGCGTTTCGTCGTATCTGTTGCCAAGCAGTATCAGCATCAGGGTCTTACCTTGACCGACCTTATCGATGAGGGTAATATCGGCCTTATAAAGGCGGCGCAGAAATTTGATGAGACACGCGGTTTTAAGTTCATTTCGTATGCTGTATGGTGGATTCGTCAGAGTATTTTGCAGGCTATTGCCGAGCAGAGTCGTATTGTTCGTCTGCCGTTGAATCAGGTTGGTTCGCTCAATAAGATTAATCACGAGATAAACAAGTTTGAGCAGGAGAACCAGAGACATCCTTCTGTATCTGAGCTTTCAGAGGTTACAAAACTCGATGAGGAGAAGATTGGTCAGTCGCTTGCTGCTGACGGTCATCATGTAAGTATCGACGCTCCTTTCCAAGATGGTGAGGATAACTGTATGCTTGATGTGATGCCAAGTGGTGATGACAGTCGTACAGACCGTGTAGTTGACCATGAGTCTATGGCTTTGGAGCTTAACACAGTTCTTGGTAAAGTTCTTAAAGACCGTGAGATAACTATCATCCGTGAGTGTTTCGGTATCGGTTGCCATGAGAAAGGTCTTGAGGAGATT
>Cebus_capucinus_imitator_PRJNA485217_SSR102__coassemble_851_pt1 | contig 30357 bp, 23 predicted proteins | sample Cebus_capucinus_imitator_PRJNA485217_SSR102__metabat2_high_PE_011 | metagenome-assembled genome bin Cebus_capucinus_imitator_PRJNA485217_SSR102
GTCTAAACAGACATTGTAAAGAGATTATGTTGCACTTCTTATTTGAACTTAGGGTTCAAAAAGTCGGCTATCGATCCATATTTACTATATATGACCGATATCCGACGGTACATAAAACGACAGGTCAAACCGCATACTCATTTTATTATAATAATATATGAGTCAGCAAAATGTATCGTATTCAATAACAGCGAATCACAGATTCGCCAAGGCCGAATGACTAATGTCGCATACGAAAGCGCGACATTAATACTGCTAAATTCACCTGACGCACATAACACACACTCTTGACTAACGTATATCTTTTTTAAGCAAGTCTCTGATTTCGGCAAGCAGTTTCTCCTCATTTGTCGGCTTTAGCGGCTCCGATGCTTTTGGCGTTTCGTCATTGCGCCGCGTCAATCGTGCTATACCTCTTAATAATAGGAACACACAGAGTGCGATTATGATGAAATCAAACATGGTCTGTATGAAGTTGCCGTAATTTATGGTCGCCGCATTGAAATGCCCCATCTCGGTGTTGACAGCCGGAAGCGTCAGTTTAAGGTCGGTAAAGCTGACACCGCCAATAAGCCATCCGATAGGCGGCATGATTATGTCGTTGACAATTGACGATACTATTTTGCCGAACGCTCCGCCTATGATTACGCCCACAGCCATATCGACGGCGTTACCTTTAACGGCAAATGCCTTAAATTCATTTATAAACTTATCCATAGTAAACTTTTTATATTATTTAATAATAGAAACTTGTGCAAATATAAAATATTTTTAGTAACTTTGCGCTCGAAAAAAGAAGAAAAAGCCGAAGGGCGTCTTATTATCTGGTTATTCATTACTGCGTAAGGGTCGCTTGCAAGGCAATAGGTATATTTAAGGAAATATTTTAACCCTTTAAAATAACAAAAAAGATGATTAAAATTGGTATTAACGGATTTGGTCGTATCGGCCGTTTCGTATTCCGTGCCGCTCAGAACAGAGACGACATTCAGGTTGTAGGTATCAACGACTTGTGCCCCGTAGATTACTTGGCTTACATGCTGAAGTATGACACAATGCACGGCGCTTTCGAAGGTACAATCGAGGCTGATGTAGAGAACAGCAAGCTGATTGTTAACGGTAAGGAAATCCGCGTAACCGCAGAGCGCAATCCGGCTGACCTGAAGTGGAACGAGGTTGAGGCAGAGTATGTAGTAGAGTCTACAGGTCTGTTCCTGACTCAGGAGAAGGCTCAGGCTCACATCGACGCCGGTGCTAAGTACGTAGTTATGTCAGCTCCTTCCAAGGACGCTACTCCTATGTTCGTTTGCGGTGTTAACTTCGACAAATACGTAAAGGGTACTCAGTTCGTTTCTAACGCTTCTTGCACAACTAACTGTCTCGCTCCTATCGCTAAGGTTCTTAACGACAATTGGGGTATCACAGACGGTTTGATGACAACTGTTCACTCTACAACTGCTACTCAGAAGACTGTTGACGGTCCTTCAATGAAGGATTGGCGTGGTGGTCGTGCCGCTTCTGGCAACATCATTCCTTCTTCTACAGGTGCTGCTAAGGCTGTAGGTAAGGTTATCCCCGAACTGAACGGTAAGCTTACCGGTATGTCTATGCGTGTTCCTACTTTGGATGTTTCAGTTGTTGACCTGACTGTAAACCTCGCTAAGCCTGCTAAGTATGACGAGATTTGCGCTGCAATGAAGGCTGCTTCAGAGGGTGAGCTGAAGGGTGTACTGGGTTACACAGAGGACGCTGTAGTTTCTTCTGACTTCCTCGGCGACACTCGTACTTCAATCTTCGACGCTAAGGCCGGTATCGCTTTGACTGATACTTTCGTTAAGGTTGTATCTTGGTACGACAACGAGATTGGCTACTCTAACAAGGTATTGGAGCTGATCGCCCACATGAAGAAGGTTAACGGCTAATTTGCCATTATAAACTTCGACGATAAAACAAAAGCCGTCCGTGCATCGGGCGGCTTTTTAGTTATTAAAGATGTTCTGAATTAACATAAACGGTCATCTGACTTAATGATGATTTAGAATAGAAGAACATATACAAAACCTAATAAAACGGAAATGAGCAAAGTTATTATCAATAATTATGACGAGTTTGCCGCCCTGCTCGGCAAGAATATCGGTGTCTCTGACTATGTTGAGTTGTCGCAAGAGCGCATAAATATGTTTGCCGATGCCACTCTCGACCACCAGTGGATACACGTTGACCCTGAAAAAGCAAAGGTTGAAAGCCCGTTTAAAACTACTATTGCCCACGGATACCTTACATTGTCAATGCTGCCGCACCTGTGGAACCGGATTATTGAGGTTAACAACCTGAAAATGATGGTTAACTATGGTATGGACAAAATGAAATTCGGACAGGCTGTGAAGTCGGGCGAGTCGGTTCGCCTCGTGGCTGACTTGCACTCAATAGCAAACCTGCGCGGAACAATAAAGGCTGAAATAAAGTTCGCAATCGAGATTAAAGACCAGAAAAAGAAAGCTATTGAGGGTATTGCGACTTTCCTTTACTACTTTAACTAAACCTTTAATATAGAACTCGTTTAAAAATATTAGTTCAGTGTGCGAATGAACACATATTGAGATACGCCTGAATTGAAAATAAAAATCCGCAACCTCTCGACTGTAATTAATCGGGTTGGTTGCGGATAATGTTTTTGTAACAGCAAAGGGACTATTAAGCCTTTGTTACGGGTATCTTCTCTACCCTTCTCTGGTGGCGACCGCCCTCAAACGGTGTGCGGAAGAACTCGTCCATAATCTTTTCGGCGGTCTTGTTGTCGACAAAACGACCCGGCAGAACGAGCACATTTGCATCGTTGTGCTGACGGATAAGATGGGCAATCTCAGGTGTCCAAGCCAATCCGGCACGCACGCCTTGATGCTTGTTCAATGTCATACTTATACCTTCGCCACTGCCACAGATTCCGATACCGGGATAAACTTCGCCGGACTCGATGCCTTCACCAAGCGCATGGCCGAAATCAGGATAATCACAACTGAGATCACTATACGTTCCATAGTCTTTATAAGCATATCCGTGCTCCTCAAGATACTGCAAAACAAACTTTTTCAGTGCAAAGCCGGCATGGTCGCACGCGATTCCTACTGTCTTAATTTCCATGGCTTCAATGTTTTAATAGTGAATAAATAGTAGATGGGTAACAAATACCTGAGTCGCATGGACATACATCAATAAGTATGTCCATACGACATTGGTATGGGTCTATCTAATACGTCCTTACCGGACGTAATCGGTATTACTCGGCAAGAAATGCCTTAACCTGCTCGTAAACATTCTGTGCGGTGTAACCGAGTTTCTCGTCAAGCACTTTGTAAGGAGCTGAGAAACCGAAGCTCGGCATACCGAACACTTTACCGTTTGCACCAACCAGACCCTCAAGGGTTACAGGCAGACCGGCTGTCATACCGAATATCTTAGAACCGCAAGGCAGGATGCTCTGCTGATACTCCTTGCTCTGGCTGCGGAAGAGTCCCTCAGAAGGAACGCTGACGATACGAATCTTGATACCGTCCTTACGCAGAAGTTCGGCACCGGCAACCAATGTTGATACCTCTGAACCGTCGGCCACGAGAATAACATCGAAGTTCTCGTCTGAACCTGCAACAACGTAAGCACCCTTGCGAGCCTGCTCATAGTCGTTGCCTGCGGGCAACTTGGCGATGTTCTGACGAGAGAAGATAAGAGCGGTAGGTGTCTCCATGTTCTCCATTGCCATAGCCCAGCAAACAGTTGTCTCATCGGCGTCAGCAGGACGGAATACTCTTACGCTGTCCTTGCCATGATGATTCTTAAGCTTCTCCATGAGACGGATTTGTGCTTCCTGCTCAACAGGCTCGTGGGTCGGGCCGTCTTCACCAACACGGAAAGCATCATGAGTCCAGATGAACTTCATCGGAACCTCCATAAGGGCGGCCATACGAACAGCGGGTTTCATATAATCAGAGAATACGAAGAATGTTCCACAAGCAGGAATTACACCTCCGTGCAGGTACATACCAATACACATGCAAGCCATTGTCAACTCGCTTACACCTGCCTGGAAGAACGCTCCGCTGAAGTCATCTTTCATAAGAGATGTTGTCTTCTTGAGGAATCCATCTGTCTTATCACTGTTTGACAAGTCGGCAGAAGAGCAAATCATGTTGGGAACCTGCTCTGCCAATACACCGAGACACGCTGCAGAAGCGGCACGTGTGGCTGAACCTTCTTTCTGAACAAGTGCACTCCAGTCTACCTTGGGTGCGTTTCCGCTGAACCAATCTTTCATTTGAACGGCCTTCTCAGGATTCTGCTTAGCCCACTCTGCCTCAGCTGCACGGCGGTCGGCAACAATCTTCTTCAACTCCTCGGCACGCTTAGCGTAGAGTTCCTCAACCTCGGGCAATATACGGAAAGGATTCTCAGGATTACCACCAAGGTTCTTTATTGTATTAACATAAGCGTCGCCACCGAGAGGAGCACCGTGTGTCTTTATGCTGTGCTCGTAGCTTGAGCCGTCTGCCTGCAAAGCGCCTTTACCCATAACGGTTTTACCGATAATAAGTGTAGGACGCTTCTCTTCCTGCTGTGCGGCTTTCAGTGCGGAACGAATCTCATCGGCATCATTACCGTTGATTTTCAAAACATTCCAGCCCCAAGACTTGTATTTTGCCTCGGTGTCCTCGCTCATAACAACACCACACTCTGTTGAGAGCTGGATGTCGTTAGAGTCGTAAAACATAATGAGGTTGTTAAGTCCGAGTGTACCGGCCAGACGGCCTGTACCCTGCGAAATCTCCTCCTCGATACCACCGTCAGAAATATAAGCATAAATCTTATGCTGCATAACCTCGTGTCCGAGACGGGCTTCGAGGAACTTCTCTGCCACAGCGGCACCGGCTGCGAATGTGTGCCCCTGACCTAAAGGACCTGAAGTATTCTCTATGCCACGCGCAAGGTCACGCTCGGGGTGTCCGGGTGTGGGAGACTCCCACTGACGGAACTGTGCAAGCTCGTCAAGAGTGAACTTGCCCTGCAGGGCGAGTGCGCTGTAAAGCATCGGTGACATATGACCGGGGTCAAGATAAAAACGGTCGCGACCTGCCCATGTGGGGTCAGCGGGATCGTATACCAAAAACTCTGAGAAGAGCACGTTTATGAAGTCGGCACCACCCATGGCACCGCCGGGATGGCCTGAATTGGCCTTTTCAACCATAGAAGCTGCTAAAATACGGATATTATCAGCCGCTTTGTTCATTAAATTCTTGTCATTCATAGCTTAATGATATTATTATTAATGTGATAATTTTATTGCTTTTACACCCTTTGCGGTAGGTGTTGTACGTTTTATTGTACCGTCCTTGGCAAACTCAAGTTTGTCTATGCACACTTCACGATGCCAGCCCGGACCTTTGGCGCGGTCAATAAAGTCTTTGTTTATACGGTGATAAACGATGTACCACTTGTCCTTTCCGGGTATTTGCAACACGCTGTTATGAGCTGTTCCGTAAATTTGGTTAGCGGCATCCTGTATTAATATCACAGGGTCTTTAGCTACTTCTATTGGGCCTAAAGGTGAACGGCTTGTGCCATAAACAACATGATAGTTTGGTGAACCTGTATCGTCAACACTCCAAAGGAAATAATACAAACCGTTACGCTTAAACACATAAGGCGCCTCACGATAAGCATAATCTTTCAATGTGCCTCCTTTAGGGGTCATAATTGTTTCGGTAGAGAGGTCTATACTTGTCATATCGGCATTGAGTTTCGCACCCGCCATGTAACCATTGCCCCAATACAAATAGCAATCGTCGGTATCAGGATCTTGAAAAACGTCAACATCAATCTGCTGACCGTGGTTCTGGCCTGCAGGACGATGGTCTATAATGGGTTTACCAAAGTCTGTAAACGGGCCTGTCGGTTCGTCAGCCACAGCAACGCCAATAGCCTTTGCATGTCCGGCATCGCCACTATAATAGAAATAGTATTTATATTTTCCGTCAGCGTTTTTCTTCTCTATGATACAAGGAGCCCACGCATTGCCCTTTGCCCAAACCGTCTGTTTGCGAACATCAAGGTTAACACCCTCGTAACGCCAATCGGTGAGATTGGCAGAAGAATAGCAAGTGAAATACCAACCACCCCAACCCGGGTGTCCATCGGTAGTTGAATAAATATAAACACGGCCTGTTTTCTCTGAATATAGAACTTCAGGGTCTGCATGGAATCCCGGCAGAATAGGATTACCGCTCCAACCGCGAACCTTGGCAAGCGCCTCTGTCGGTGCCGCTTGCTTATTATTACGTGCATTGACAGCCCCGAGACCGCCAATGCACATTAGTATTATAATAAAAAGCCGTATCATTCTTTACCTATTTGCAAAGATACTATTTTACATTCAGAACAACGATTGATTTTGCAGGTATTTTTACCTTCAATGTGTTCTTTTTAAGTTTTGCATCCTTAAATGCTACAGGAGCAATATTCTGCGGATGCTCGAAATCATTGTAATCTGTAACAGCCTTGCATGTCAGCATACGACCTGTAACAGTCTTAAACTTGCTGTCATCAAGATTGAACACAACCTCCTGAGCCTTGTCAAGGCTGACATTAGCCAACGAAATGATTACAGAGCCATCCTTCTCCTTAGCAGCCGAAGTGCTTATTACAGGTACGGTGCGATTATCGCGAACCTTCATTGTCTCACACTTTATGTCCATCGGGAGGTATGTGGCATTCTGGAAGCCCTTGTACATCTCAAAAACATGATATGTAGGAGTAAGCACCATATGGCCTGTACCCTTCTGGTCGGTAAGTATCATTGACTGAAGAACGTTTACGACCTGAGCGATGTTAGCCATCTTCACACGGTCTGTGTGGCGGTGGAATACGTTGAGTGTCAACGCAGCAACAAAAGCGTCGCGCATAGAGTTCTGCTGATAGAGGTGTCCGCGTATTGTGCCCGGCTCCTCGTCCCACCATGTTCCCCACTCGTCAACAAGAAGACCGATTTGCTTCTTGGGATCTGTCTGGTCCATGATTGCGCTGTGCTTCTTGATAACATCCTCAATCTCAAGGCACTTACCCATTGTCCAATAATAGTCATCATTATTGAACTTCAAAGCAGAGCCTTTGCTTCCACTCCAGCCTGTAACAGTATAGTAATGGAGCGATACTCCATTCATGCGGTGGCCTACACGATCCATTAGAACTTTAGTCCAGTTATAATCATAGTCGCTGGCTCCACTTGCAATCTTATAGAGTGCGTTTCCGTCGTAATTGCGGCAATAAACAGAATAACGGCGATAAAGGTCAGCATAATATTCGGGACGCATATTTCCACCGCATCCCCAGCTCTCGTTACCTACTCCGAGGAATTTAACCTTCCAAGCCTTGTCGCGACCATTCTGGCGGCGCAACTTTGCCATCGGAGTATCACCGTCAGAGGTCATATACTCAACCCATTTTGCAAGTTCTTCAACGGTTCCGCTACCGACATTTCCGCTGATGTAAGGCTCACAACCCAACATCTCGCACAGGTTAAGAAACTCGTGTGTTCCGAAAGAGTTATCCTCGATTGTTCCACCCCAGTTATTATTCTGCATCTTCGGACGGTTTGCCTTAGGACCGATACCGTCCATCCAGTGATACTCATCGGCAAAACAGCCACCGGGCCAACGCAGAACGGGAATTTGAAGGTTCTTCAATGCCTCGAACACATCCTTACGGTAACCGTTTATATTAGGTATCTGAGAGTTCTCGCCGACCCACAGTCCGCCATAAATACACGAACCGAGATGCTCTGCAAACTGTCCGTATATTTCTTTCGGTATTACGTTCTCGCCCTTGGTTGTCTGTATGCTTACCGTAGCATCTTGCGCCACAGCGGTAAGAGATAATGACGCGAACAAAAGTCCGCTTATTAATACTTTGCCTTTCATGTCTCTTTTTGGTGTTAAGTGATTTGATTATTTACGTATAAAAAACACAACTCCTACCAATCAAATTCAATTTACTGCAATACGGGTATTCTGGTATGTCAGTACAAAAGCCAAGTTTCAAAAGGCGTAACGTAAGAATCAGTGTTGCTGACTTTTACGTCTCGCCTTGAGGTACATAAAATCTGATAAAGTCTGATTATGTTTTTTAGAATTGAATTTACATTGCCTTACAATCAACGGCAGCCTGCTCCACCGGCAGAGCAGCCTTGTAACGCTCAATGTATGTGTTGAAACCGGCCACGTCTTCAGCCGTAGGAGCTATTTCAACTCCGGCATCTCCAACGAAGACCTTTTCGTCTAGGAAGTCAGGCAGAGACTGTTTCTTGTCATTGTTTACAAGATAAGACGCCAACAGAGCGATACCCCATGCTCCACCTTCGCCGGCTGTCTTCATTACAGATATGGGCGAATTGATAGCGGCGGCAAGTATTCTCTGACCTACGCCGGCTGTTTTAAACAGTCCGCCATGACCTGTTATGCGGTCAACCTTAATCTTCTCCTCATTGAACAAAATGTCGTTACCAATCTTCAACACGCCTACTGCAGCATGAAGATGTGCACGCATAAAGTTGGCAAGATTGAACTTATCCTCAGCCGAACGGACGAACAAGGGGCGACCCTCGGCCAAGCCTGTTACCGGCTCGCCGGAGAAGTAGTTGTAGGCTATAAGTCCGCCACAATCGGCATCACCTGTAAGAGCGTGGTTATAGAGCTTTCCGTAAAGCTCGTCCATATCCACAGGCTGTCCCATAAGCTCTTGGAACTGCTTGAAAATGCCAACCCAAGCGTTAAGGTCTGACGTACAGTTGTTGCAATGAACCATTGCAACAAGGTTTCCATCGGGAGTTGTAACCATGTCGATCATCTCGTAAGGTTTTGAGAGGTCTTTCTCAAGCACAATCATAGAGAATGACGATGTTCCGGCAGAAACATTACCGGTGCGCTGCTTGACCGCGTTTGTAGCCGCCATACCGGTTCCGGCATCTCCTTCAGGAGGACAAACAGGCACACCGGCCTTCAAATGTCCTGATACATCAAGACGTTTTACACCCTCTTCGGTAAGGACTCCGGCGTTATCTCCGGCCATAAGAACCTTAGGCAGAATATCCAACAGAGTCCAATTAAAGCCGTTGGGAGCAACCAGATTATTGAATTTCTCAACCATCTGTGCCGAGTAATCCTTTGTCTCCGGGTCGATTGGCAACATACCGGATGCGTCGCCAATACCGAGAACTTTCTGTCCCGTAAGCTGCCAATGGACATATCCTGCAAGAGTTGTCAAGAAGTCAATATCCTTAACGTGCGACTCATTGTCAAGGATTGCCTGATAAAGATGAGATATGCTCCAACGCAAAGGTATGTTGTAAACAAAAAGTTCAGACAAAGCCGCGGCGGCCTTACCGGTATTTGTATTACGCCATGTGCGGAACGGAACCAATATCTCCTCCTCTTTATTAAATGCCATATATCCGTGCATCATCGCACTGATACCGATTGCGCCAAGAGTCTCAATCTCAACGCCGTACTGCTTGAGCACATCCTGACGCAGGTCTGCATAGCAGTCCTGCAGTCCGTGCCAGATGGCATCAATACTATATGTCCACAGTCCGTCAACCAACTGGTTCTCCCAAGTATGGCTACCCTGTGCAATAGGCTTGTTCTCACGGTCAACGAGCACAGCCTTTATTCTTGTCGAGCCGAATTCAATGCCAAGCACGGCCAGTCCGGTCTCAATGGTTGTCTTTGCGTCCAAATTCATTATTATAATTTGAGTAATTAATAGTTTGAAAGAGAGTATGTCATAATAATAACACCTCCACATTGTAAGGAAATAATCTATTATGCCCGCACCGTTCAAAGAAACGGCAATATACAAAATATAAATGCGATACGCTTCTGACAAAACCCTACGACATACTGCGGTATGTCCCTACAATGCGGATGCAAGCCGAATATTGACACACCCTCATAAAAATAAATATACGGTAAGGCGAAGCGTTTTCGCCCTACCGTATTTATAAATTAGCAAAGTGCCTTGTTCAACATGTAGTAAACCTCGTTGAAGCGAAGCTCCTTGCGGAAGTCCTCAACTGTGGTCTTTTCATTGATGAACAAACACTCTATGCCGGCAATCTCAGCATAGTCCTGCCAGTATTCGTCAGTCAGGTCATATGAGAAGCAGCTGTGGTGTGTACCACCGGCGTAAATCCAACAACCTGCGCCAACCTCGAAGTTAGGCTGCGGTATCCAAAGTGCAGAAGCAACGGGGAGTTTCTTCAGCGGTTTCGGCTCGATGCAATCAACATCGTTTACAATCATACGGAAGCGGTTGCCCATGTCAACCACTGTGGCAGTAACACCTTTGCCAACCTTTGATGTGAATACAAGGCGGGCTGTCTGGCTCTTACGAACACCGATACCGAGGAAGTGAACCTCCAAACGGGGCTTGTTAGCTGCGATAAGCGGACAAACCTCAAGCATGTGAGACTGCAGAATTGCGCTCTGCTCACCGTTGAAGTTAAGAGTGTAGTCCTCAAGGAACGAGCAACCGTTTGGCAGACCCTGAGACATAACCCAGACGCTGCGATACAATGCGGCAGACTTCCAGTCGCCCTCTGCGCCGAATCCATAACCGTCAGCCATGAGACGCTGTGATGCAAGACCCGGAATTTGATCGAAGCCCAAGCCGGTATTCTCTACATCAACATCGCCGAGGTCATCAAAGTTTGTAGTGAAGCCCTTGGCACCCTTAGCCTCCAATACGGCACGGAGTGTCAGCTCAGCCTTGGCAGCTGTCCAAACCTTCTTATAAGCCTCGGTGTTCTTGTCCTCAAGCTCAGCGTCGTGGTCATACTCATTGAAGTATGTAGCAACCAAAGCGTCAACATCAGTGTCCTTAATCTGCTTGAAATACTCCATAACCTCGCTAAACGGACAATAATCAACGTGATAACCCATAACCTGCTCGGCAGCAACCTTATCTCCGTCAGTTACAGCAACGTTGTTCATCTGGTCGCCGAAGCGAACGATGAGCATATCCTGTGAGTCAGCCCAAGCGGCACAAACACGCTCCCAAACGGCGATATGCTCCTGTGTCTTCCGGTCTTTCCAATAGCCGACAACGAGTTTGCGGCGTATACGCATACGTGAAATGATGTGGCCGAACTCGCGGTCTCCGTGAGCGCTCTGGTTCAGGTTCATGAAGTCCATATCCATTGTGTCCCATGGAATCTCCTCATTGAACTGTGTGTGGAGGTGCAGAAGCGGTTTGTGCAGAATCTGCAGACCATGAATCCACATCTTGGCAGGAGAGAATGTGTGCATCCATGTGATTACGCCGATACACTTCTTCTCGTTGTTTGCTGCAGCGAAGAGGTCGGCAACTTCCTTGCTGCTGTTTGCTGTTCCTTTATATACGACCTTAACGGGCAGAATACCTGACTCGTTCATACCGTCAACCATCTGCTTTGAGTGGCCGTCTACCTGTACAACGGCGTCACCTCCGTAAAGGAGCTGCGCACCTGTGATAAACCATACTTCGTAATTTTCAAATGCTTTAATCATAGTGTTTATTTTTAAAGGGTTATTTATTTTTCTTATTTGGATTAATGTTTTTCTTCTGGCCATAGTAAGCGTTGGGACCGTGCTTACGGCTGAAATGCTTCTCTATGAGCAGAGGATTCATTGTGGTATCAGGATTTACTGAATATGACACGAATGCCATTTTTGCCACCTGCTCCATAACCACTGCGTTATAAACCGCATTATCAGGATTTGTACCCCAAGAGAACGGGCCGTGGTTCTTCACGAGCACACCGGGAGTATGGGCATAGTTGATATTCTTGAAACGCTCAACGATAACAGTACCTGTCTCCTTCTCATATTCAGCCATCCGGTCAGCTGTCATGTCGTCCGTACAAGGAATAGCGTCGTGGAAATAGTCAGCGTGCGTTGTACCGATGTTCGGTATATCACGACCGGCCTGTGCCCATGCTGTGGCATAAGTAGAATGAGTATGCACGATACCTCCTATTTCGGGGAAAGCGCGATAAAGCACGAGGTGAGTCGGTGTGTCTGACGATGGATTCAAATCGCCTTCCACAACAGCTCCGGTTGCCAAATCCACAACAACCATGTCCGACGCTTTCATGCTATCATAGTCAACGCCTGAGGGCTTGATTACAACAAGACCTTTCTCACGGTCGATACCTGACACATTTCCCCAAGTAAATATAACGAGGTTATGCTTAACCAAATCAAGGTTCGCCTTGAACACTTTTTCTTTAAGTTCTTCTAACATAATGCTTATAATTTAAATGAGGGGTCTTCCATATACGCCTTCTTGTTGAAGCGGTAAAGATAAGCCCCGCGCTTTGATGTCAATTTGTCAATAAATTCGGTTTTCTCGATAAAATCGATGGTTTTTATGCGCTTGCGGAAGTTGCGCTTGTCAATTTCGCCGCCCAAAACGGCCTCATAAACATGTTGAAGCTGTGTAAGTGTGAACAAATCAGGCAGAAGATTAAAACTTAGCGGCTCTGTCGATATTCGGCGACGAAGCAGTGTTATTGCCTTGCGAACCATGTCGTTATGGTCTGAGTACAGTCTCGGCATTTCAGACAGATTGACCCATTCAAGCTGATGCTCGTTGAGCAGGTTCTTGTCGTAGTCCTTGACATTTATCAGCGCACAGTACGCCACCGAGATAACCCTCTCGCCGGGGTCACGGTCGATTGCTCCAAAAGCGCCAATCTGTTTCATGTACATGTTTGTCAGACCGGTAAGCTCAGACAGAGTCCTGTTGGCGGCATCGTCAAGACTTTCGTTCTCGCCGACGAAGCCTCCGTAGAGCGACCACTCACCACGTCCCGGGTCCATACGTCGTTTACCGATAAGGAGTTTCAATTTATTATCCTCGAAACCGAAAACAATACAGTCGACCGAGACGAAAACCTTGGGGTGTTCGTTATAGAATGTTGTCATTGTGTTTTGGTATTAATGACAGGAAAACGAGTCAAGGCCAACAAGTATCCACATCGCAGGGACAGACAGAGGCCGCCCCCTGCAATGTGAATATAAGTTTATTATGAAACGCTTTCCAAGTTTTTAGGAAAATTTCTGTTTACCAGAAGTAAGCGTAGAACGCTGCGCAGAGTGCAACGACACCGAGTGTAGCAACAATGTCCCACACATTGAAGCTCTCGCGAATCTGCTTCTTGTAACCACCGGTGAAGGTGATAGCCTCAACCTGCTCTTTGGTAGGAGCTTTCGTGAAGCAAGACACAACTACCATCATTACAATGATGAATACCAGCAGCCAAACCTCGAAGATGAGCCAGTTGGTCTGCCAGAACCATGCGGTAGCATTCCAGAAAGCTCCGTCCATAGCTGCGTTACCGGTATCGGTAATAACGTTTGTAACCAAGCGGAGCATACCGATAACGAAACCTCCGATAAGTCCCCACTCACCTGCCTTAGGAGTAATTTTCTTAGAAAATATACCCAGAGTGAACACTGCCACCATAGCCGGAGCAAGCAGCGACTGGATACCCTGCAGATAGCTGTAAAGGTTACCCATGTTCATCATTACCGGCAGCCAAAGCAGACCGAGAACAACAACAATCACGGTAGCCACACGGCCTACCAGCACATAGTGAGCCTCACTCTTGCCCTGCTTCATCGGCTTGTAGAAGTCCTCGGTAAAGAGAGTCGCACAGCTATTGAAAAATGCGGCAAGTGAAGTAACAAGCGCACAGATAAAGCCGATAGTTACAAGTCCTTTTACACCTGCGGGCAGAATATTCTTAACCATCATGGCGAAAGCACCGTCAGTATCGTGCTGGTTTGTTATATCCATAACAATACCGCTGTTCGGGTCTTGTGCCAAAGCTACGGCAACCATGCCCGGAATAAGGAACATGAACACAGGCAGTATCTTGAAATAACCGGCTGCGATTGTACCACGGCGGGCACGCTTCATAACCACTGCGTTATCCTCACCTTTAGTCTGACCAAGTACACGCTGAACAATATGCTGGTCGGTACACCAATACCAGAAACCGATAATCACGGCACCGATGAACACAACGAAGCCCGGATATTCTTTATACATCGGGTCGCCTTCTTCCCAGTGGAACATGTGGTTAATTCCATATCCGTCGTGTGCCGAGCGGGCATACTCCATCATGTTGTCCCAGCCGTCGGCAATGCTACCCTGACCCAGTGCGGAAAGACCGAGGAAGAGAACGAGGAACGAACCTATAATAAGAATAGGTGTCTGTATGGCCGACATTGTCATTACACCCTTCATACCGCCAACAACGGTAAACACCGCAGTAATAACGATAAGTCCGAGAGCTCCCCACCAGAACGGCAGACCAAGCAGATATTCGAAGAAGATACCGCCCGTAAACGCTGTAACGCTGACCTTTGTCAAGATATAGGCAACCAGCGTGATTATTGAAAGCCAAGAACCTGTCTTCTTTGTGTAACGATATTTCAGAAAGTCGGGCATTGTGATGATTTTGCCCATCTTATCATTAAGAAGCTGATAGAAAGGAACGAACAACCATCCGAGAATCAGAATCATCCATCCCTGCATCTCCCAGTGAGCCATGCCCACACCGTCTTTAGCACCTGTTCCGGCAAGACCTACGAGATGTTCTGAGCCGATGTTCGCAGCGAAGATGGCCGCACCGATTACATACCAAGGCTCACCCTTACCGAAAAGGTAATCCTGGCTGTCAGCCCCTTTCATTGTTTCCTTATCCTTCTTGAGAGCGCGGTAAACAGCCCAGCACACCAGAAGAACACCTATTGCCAGTACGGTCCAATCGAGCCATACAAATTCATGTGTTGACCAATTCATTGTTTTGTCGTATTAAATTTAATGGTTAGTTATTTCTTTACAGAGAATTTATAAGCCACATGGCTGTAATACTTCTCACCCGGTTTGAGATAAGGCGACGGCCAATTCTTCTTATTGGGAGAATCGGGATACTTCTGGCTCTCAAGGCAAACCGAAACATGCTTCGGATACTTTATGCCATGCTTGCAGCTGATGCCTGTGCCTTGGAAGTTTGCGGTGTAGACCTGAACGCCCGGCTCATTAGTAAACATTTCGAGCAGAATACCTGTCTTGGGTGAATAGAGCGAAGCTGCCACCTTGGTATCGTCACCTTTACCATCCTTATATGTGTTAAGGCACCAGTTGTGGTCATAACCGGTAGCGTTCTTTATCTGGTCAAATGTAGTATCATTGATTGTCTCGCTCAGGGCGTGTGCCTTGCGGAAATCCATAGGAGTGTCCTCTACGGGTTTTATCTCGCCGGTTGTCATGTAAGTTGTGTCAGCCGGAGTGTAATTGTCGGCATTTACATAAAGCACCATGTCGGTACCCTCTTTTGAAGGATCGCCATTCAGATTGAAATAGCTATGGTTTGTCATGTTTATGACAGTCTCTTTATCTGTAGTAGCGCCGAACACAATATCAAGAGTATTGTTGCTCAACAGTGTGTAAGTTGTTGTAGCTGTAACCGTGCCGGGGAAGTTATTGTCGCCGTCGGGCGAAACGAGAGTCAGTTTCAAAGTAGAATCGTTGGGCTGCTCGGCGTCATAAATCTGATACTGCCAGCCTGAAGGACCACCGTGCAGACAATGTCCATAGTTATTCTGTGGCAACTGATATTCTTTTCCTGCCACAGTGATGCGGCCTTTGTTTATACGGTTGGCATAGCGACCTACCGACGAACCGAAATCACTGGGACTGTTAACGCTGTCAGCATACTGAGCGATATTGTCATAACCGAGCACTACATCGGTGGGTTTACCGTCCTTATCGGGTGTTACAAGCGACACAACGCGTCCGCCAAAGTTGGTGATACACACCTCCATGCCGTTGCTGTTTTTAAGAGTGTACAGTTTAACGGGTTTCTCATTGATTATCGTATCAAACGCCGCAGGATTCAATCCTGACTGCGTAAGACTTACATCGCTCTTCGTAGAGCAGGCTGACATTGCCGTTATGGCCACGCCGAGTCCTAAAATCAGTGCTTTGATGTTGTTCATAATAGCTATGGTTAGTAAAATGTTTTCTTGTTGGGTGTAAAATTACATCATTTATTTCACACCACAAAATTTATTGCATATGTTTTACAACATAAAGTGTACTTTTTACAATATTTTATCTTTAAGCCCGTTTACGCTTATATATAAATAGGTGTGCCATGTGTATTGAACTCGTTTAAACTTTTTATTTCTTGCCATAATCGAGTAACAAAAGCAGGCGAAAAAGACCGATTAGGGCAAGAAAAGAATAAAAAATTAATGCGCTGCATGACATTTCGGCAAAAAGTTTAAACGAGTTCATAAAATAAATGACGATACTTTTCGTTATCTGAAGGCCAAATAAAACGATGGCAGCCTTCTTGATTATACCGTAACGAATAAATTTTTACGAACGCATTGCAGACTTACTTGTTACGCTTTTCTATGTTTTACGTTTGGTCTTTACTTGTTTTGCAATGCCAAACACACTGTTTCGGGCTTTAAAAAACATTGTTTTGCACGGCGAAATAACATGTTTTGTAAGTAACTGACAATCAACAGGTAACGCAGAGCATATCGAATAGGGTGAAATTTAGCTGTCTTACAGTATGTTGTTTCAAAAATTAGATGTACTTTTGCAGCGTTAAAGCAAATTCAATTATGAACAAGAAACATACGAAACGGAGACGTTTTTTTCTACCGGGCATAACGCTGATTACAGTCGTTATCGCAGGATTGGTCTACTATTACTTCTTCTCGCCAATGCTCGAAAAAGAAGACGACATTTTTATATGTATCGACAACAATGACAACATCGACTCGGTCTATACGAAACTGGGGGCGGTATCGTCTGACCACGGCATGGCCGGATTTAAGACTTTAGTTCGCCACAGCCCTTACGCCGACAACATCCGAACAGGACGATATAAGATTGAGAGTAAAAACGGTGCGTTCACCGTGTTCCGAAAGCTCAAAAACGGCTTGCAGACTCCTGTAAGTCTGACTATACCTGAAGTGCGCACAATTGATCGGCTGGCAGGTGCCATAGCCCACCGCATGATGGTTGACAGTCTCACCCTGGTGCGAGCCATGACTGACTCGGCCACATGCGCAAAATACGGCTACACACCTGAAACAATGGTGTGCATGTTCGTACCGAACACTTACGACATTTACTGGAACACACCGACAGACAAACTGTTCGAGAAAATGAAGAAAGAGAGCGACAAGTTCTGGAACTTTGAACGTGAGAAAAAGGCTGAAGCCATGGGCCTCACCAAAGAACAGGTGATGACGCTGGCGAGCATAGTCGACGAGGAGACAGCCAATAACGCCGAGAAGCCGATGATTGCAGGAATGTACTTCAACCGTTTGAAGGCTGATATGCCGTTGCAGGCGGATCCGACCATAAAATTCGCGTTGAAGGATTTCGACATACGCCGAATTTACCACAACATGCTCACAGTGAACAGTCCTTATAACACATATAAAAACACGGGGTTGCCACCGGGGCCGATAAAAGTTCCGTCGGTGGCCGGAATAGACGCCGTACTAAACCATGTACACCATAATTACTTGTACATGTGTGCGAAAGAGGATTTCAGCGGTACACACAACTTTGCAGTTACTTATGACGAGCATCTGAGCAATGCCGCACGCTACACCAAAGCGTTAAATGAGCGCGGTGTTAAATAAGACACGTGAAAAACAGGTTAGTGGCGTTGTGCAACCGAGGTCGACACAACGCCACTAACTTGTTTTAAGGTATGTCATAAAAGACATATCACCGATATAAAAAAACAAATGCCCACATCTTCACAGAGGCAGGCACTCAATCTCAATAGGTATTAGTTTTTTAAGGTAAAAAGATTGTATTCAGGATAACAGTTGCAAAGATAGGCCTTTTTTTCAGTGCTCCACAAATAAATTATTATGTTAGAAAACATATTTTTGAAAAATCTTAAACATTTTTTACAATACTTGGTTTATTTGTCGGATTTTCTATTCAATATATATAATAAGGTGTATTTTCGGGTATAAAAATTTTTAATAAAACCGCTTTCTATATTTAGCCTGACTTTTTTATTCTCATCTTGGCACGATAAAGAACTCGCTCAAAGCTAAAAAAAATCAAAGGTTTGCATAATTCGACGTTTATTAGTATCTTTGCCGAAGATAAGCCGCACTCGGGCATTTGAAAGTAAACTTTCATAATGCTTGATTACGTTATACGCACAACACGCTTCGGTTCGCTTAACGGCGATTAAAAGGGAATACGGGTGAAAATCCCGAACAGTCCCGCTGCTGTAAGCCGCTCTTTAAGGATTGAACATTACGCCACTGTATATTACTCGGGAAGGCGTTCACTCCAAGCGGTAAAGTCAGAAGACCTGCCTTAGCTGATATGGTATTAATCACGACCTCGAGGAGGGTCGCGTATTAAAAAAATAACTGAATTGAAACATTTAAAGCATTTCTCAGCTCTGTTGTCAGCCACCATGATGTGCCTGGCAACCAATGCTCAGGGTAACGACAGCATCACAAAAAATCATATTCTTCAAGATGTTGAGATTACCGCAAACGCACGGTCAAAAACGTTGACGAGCACCGCACCTATGCACAAAATCGGTCAGGAGGACTTGGTGCGCATGGGTATAACCGACATTGCCGACGCTCTGCACCGGCTACCGGGCATCACACTGCGTGATTATGGCGGTGCCGGAGGCATGAAGACTGTATCGGTACGAGGTTTCGGCTCGAAACATACGGGTGTAAGTTATGACGGCATAACGCTGAGCGAGTGTCAAAACGGCGAGATTGACGTATCGCGCTACTCGCTCGACAATGTAGACAACATCTCGCTCACGGTTGGAGACAACGATGACATTTTCATCTCGGCGCGACATGCAGTCTATCCTGCCCTGCTATCGATAAACACGATGCAACCGCCAACGACTGACCTTCGACCGCACCTAACGGCACAAATCAAGTTGGGTTCGTTCGGCTACACAAGTCCGTTTGTGCGTTATGCGCAAAATATTAACGAGCGGTTCGCACTCTCGGTGTCAGGAGAATATGTTTATGCCGAGAATGATTATCCATACAGACTGCGCAACGTGTCGATAGTGGAGAAAAAGCGACGGACAAACAGCATGATGAATTCTGCGCACGGTGAAGCCGGTTTTATATGGAAAACCGGAGATAAAAGCCGCATGGACGCAAAAATATACTATTATGACAATGACAGACAACTACCGGGACAGGCACGACTTTACACCGACATCAGTCTTGAGACGCTGCATGACCGAAACTTCTTCGGACAGTTGCAATACAGGACTTGGAACAGCCGGAGCCTGTCGTTCAAATGGTCGGGAAAGTTCAATTGGGCTTCGTCTGACTATCACAACGGTGAATATCAAGGCGGTATCAATGACTCGAAATATCTGCAACGCGAGGTCTACACATCGGCTTGCCTGCTCTACACACCGATAAAGAATGTGGCATTGGACTACTCGGCGGATTACAGCTATAACAATCTGACGAGTGATGTTGAGACTGACACGCGCCCGTATCGCAACACTCTGCTTCAATCGGCAACGGCTAAATATGGCAATAAAAGAGTTACCGCCACGGCACGGTTGTTATATTCGCTTTACTTCAATGACGCTAAAGACGGTGAAAGCTCACGCGACATGCGCAAACTGTCGCCGTCGGTATCGGTATCATATAAGGTGTTAAGAGACAAGGATTTGTACGTTCGGGTCTCATACAAGAATATTTTCCGCGCTCCGACATTCAACGAGTCGTACTATTACCATTATGGAAGCACCGACTTGTTACCTGAAAGCACCGACCAATTTAATGCAGGAGTTACGTGGAGACATGGCTATGCGGGCAATTCGTTTTTCTCGATTACAGCAGACGGATACGTAAATCATGTGAAAGACATGATTGTGGCCGTACCGGTCAATATGTACGTAATGAAAACAATTAACGTAGGTAAAGTAAAAAGTCAGGGTATTGAAGCGACAACAGAACTAAACCATAGGTTTGGCAAGAAATTCACACTGCTGGTTTCGGCCAATTACAGCCGGCAGAAATGCGAGAACCGCACAAACAGCGAGTCGCCGTACTATGGCAATCAGATTGCATACACGCCCGAACACCAAGGCAGTGCGGCGGTTAGTTTTGAGAATCCGTGGGTCAATGTGTCTGTACACGGCCACGGCATAAGCCACCGTTACACCACCAACCAGCATATTGAAGGCACGAGAGTGGCCGGCTTCTTCGAGACCGGCATGACGGCTTACAGAAAATTTAAGGTATGGCATGGCACGCTTGAGGCACGCGCCGACGTTAAGAACATGCTTGACAAGCAGTATTACATCGTGGCCGGATACCCCATGCCCGGAATAAGTTACCAAGTTTCACTTAATTATAAATTCTAAAAACAAACACAATGAAGAAAATTTTATCACTTTTCGCAATCGCATTGATGGGCGTGTCGCTCTTCACCGCTTGTAGTGACGATGACAACAACCCAACCGATTCTTCGGTACAGACGGATTTCTCAAACGGTATATTTATCGTAAACTCAGGCAACCAGAGCAAGAACATAGATGGCACGCTGACATTTATCGATAATAACACAGGCAATACGCTCCAGAAATGTTTCCAAACCGTAAACGGACGCTCTCTCGGCCTCACGGTTGAAGATGCAGTTACCTACGGAGACAAGATGTATATCGTCGTAACACAAGAGAACACCGTAGAGGTGGTTGACAGCAAGACTCTGAAATCAATCAAGCAGCTCAAGACAACCGACCTCATGGGTGCGGAGAAAGGAAGTAAGCCCCGTAACATCGTCGCTTACAAAGGTAAAGTGTATGTTTCAACATATGCCACGGCCACAACATCACAAGAGGACGGCTCGGTTAAAGGCTGTGTGGCCGCGATTGACACAACCGATTTCAGCACAACGACTTATGAGGTAGGCGCATATCCCGAAGGAATGGCCGTTAACAACGGTAAGCTGTATGTAGCAAACTCAAGCTACGGAAACGGTAAGGCTCCGTCAATCTCAGAGATTGACCTCGCTTCGGGTACCGTGAACGAAATTAAAGACCCGCTCATAACAAACCCCGTAAGCATAACTGCCGTTAATGGCGTGCTTTATATTCTTGATTCAGGACTTTATGACGCAAGTTGGAACCAGTCTGGCCAAGGTGTAAGAACATATTCAAACGGTAAATTCGCCAAACTGGCTGATGCTACAGCTATGGCGGTAAATGCCGACGCGACAAAGATTTACCTGATTAACAACCCGTACACTAATCCGGCTACGGCAATAACATATAGCGTTTATGATACAAAAACAGGAAAAACAAGCCGGTTTATCGACGGTAGCAACGTTTACAGCCCGACCGGAATAAGCGTTGACCCGAAGACCGGACACATCTACATCATATCTTACAACGAAGACCCTGACACAAAGAAGGCCGCATACTCTCTTCCCGGTTATGTAAACGAGTATGACAGCAATGGCTCGTTCATAAAGAAATATGATACAGGAGTTGGTCCTAACGCTATAAAGTTTACTTCTGCAAATGCGAAATAATAGATTTAAAGGTATTTCCTTTATACTAATAACTGTGGTGCTGGCCGTTCTTTGCTCATGCAAAGGCGGAGGCACCACTTCCGTTAATGACGGTGGAGACACCATAAAGCTGAAATATGCCGAGCGTATAACAATGGTACGCCACAATGGATATACGGTTGTAAGTCTTGAAGACCCTTGGAATAAGGGCAAAACGCTGCACACCTATGTTCTTGTGCCTAAAGATAAGGAGATGCCGACTGACTTGCCTGACGGTACGATTGTAAGAACTCCGATAACGAAAGCCGTAATCGCGACATCGGTTCACTGCGGATTGGTTATGCAACTTGGACGCAGTAACAGCATAAAAGGTATTTGCGAACTTCGGTATATGAACATTCCGTACATACAAAAGCGGTGCCGCGAGGGCAAGATTATTGATTGCGGAAATGGGCTTGCGCCTAATCTGGAGAAAATAATCGACAGTGGTGCCGACGCTATCATTATATCTCCGTTCCAAAACAACGGCGGATATGGACGACTGGAAGAATGGGAAAAGCCCATAATCGAGGCATCCGACTATATGGAGACTTCGGCTTTGGGACGCGCGGAGTGGATTAAATTCTACGGTATGCTGTTTGGTGAGGAGCGTAAGGCCAACTCTATATTTGCTCTTATCGAGGAGAATTACAACCGTTTGATGGCTCTCGCAAAGAAATCAAAGGTGCGCAAGTCGGTCATTATAGACAAAAAAACATCGTCAGTGTGGCGTGTTCCTGGTGGAAAAAGTACCATCGGACGTATAATAGCCGACGCTAACGCCGATTATCCGTTTGCGTCTGACACCAATAGCGGAAGCCTGTCGTTACCGTTTGAGACTGTTTTCGAGAAAGCGGGCGATGCCGATGTTTGGTTGTTCCGCTACAACGGTCAGCAGCCGGCCACACTTGAGTCTCTCAAATCGGAATATCAAGGCTACGCACAGCTCAAATCATACAAGTATAAGGAGGTTTACGGTTGCAACACGGCTACCAATACATTCTATGAGGACACACCGTTCAGACCTGACCTGCTGCTGCGCGATTTCATAATAATCACTCATCCTGACCTTAAAGGATTAGGACAGCCAAAATATTTTGTTAAGATTAAATGAGTAAACATTTAAGGTTCAGCCTGTTTTCAATTTTGCTGATTGTCGTACTATTTGCCCTTAACCTGTTGCTCGGTGCCGTAAAGATACCGGTGGCAGACGTGATTGTCATTCTTATGGGTAAAGGACACGAACGTGCCAGCTGGGTGTACATCGTACTGCAAACACGGCTTCCGCAGGCTGTTACGGCCATGTTGTGTGGCGGAGCGTTGGCTGTAAGCGGACTGTTGTTGCAGACCGCCTTCCGAAATCCGTTGGCCGGACCGTCAATTTTCGGCATAAACAGTGGCGCAAGTCTCGGTGTGGCGTTCGTGATGCTTATGTTCGGCGGTGGATTGACGGCCGGAGGAGTCTCGTTTACAGGCTTTTTCGCCGTGCTCATGGCCGCATTTAGCGGTGCGTTGGCTGTAATGGCGTTGTTGCTGTTATTCTCAAACATTGTGAAAAACAATGTCATGTTGCTTATCATCGGTATAATGATAGGTTACATATCGTCATCGGCAATATCGCTGCTGAACTTCTTCTCGACCGAAGAAGGTGTACACTCGTACATGATTTGGGGACTCGGAAACTTCGGCGGAGTAACTCTTGACCAACTTCCGTTATTCTCTATCCTCACGATAATCGGACTTTTGGGCTCGCTTTTGCTTATAAAGCCGCTCAACGCCATACTGCTTGGCGAGCAATATGCCGAGAACCTCGGAATAAACACGCTGCGCCTGCGCAACAGTCTGCTGCTTGTTACCGGATTTCTGACGGCCATAACGACTGCGTTTTGCGGTCCGGTGGCATTCATCGGGCTGGCTGTGCCCCATATAGCCCGTATGCTTCTGAATACAGACAACCACCGCATACTCATTCCTGGCACAATTCTTACAGGAGGTGTCATAGCACTTCTGTGTAACATAATATGCATCTTGCCGGGCGATGCAGGCATTATTCCGCTTAATGCCGTTACCCCTGTGATGGGAGCACCGGTCATTATATATGTCATAATGAAGCGCGGCAAAGGCTCAAAATAGCCGATGCGAAAATAATATGGTGCAAACCGACAAACGGCTTGCACCATATTAACCTTTATCATTAACCAAAAAAGGACCCATGCTTGGCGTACTCACTACGCATATCATGGGGTTACCTTAAAATCACCTATCGAAACTAACTGTATGAAAATCTATTATCGTATCAACTATTAGCGATTATTGTCAAGCCAACATGCGTGTCATGTACTGTCGAATTTCCTTTCTTGCCATACCAAGCCTGCTTTCAACCGTCTTATAATTCATTTTCAGCGTCTTCGATATGTCAGAGACTGCCAATCCGTCATACACATTCATTCTATATATGCGCCGTTGACTCTCTTTCAAGGTGGCCATTCCACGCTCAAGCAACTCATGTATCTCGGTAGCCGAATATACCGCTGATGTCGAGGCAGAGCCTCTGTCATCGTTTCCGACAAAGCTCATATACTCCTCAACCGAGCGGCGATGCCTGTAATAATCAAACACCATGTTGCGCGCGATGGTATATACGAGACAACCGAGAGTATTCGGTGTCAATATACCGTCGGAAGTAAGCAACCGCAGAAATATATTCTGCACGATGTCAGCAGCCTCGGCGACATCCTTTATCCTGCTTACCACAAAAGCGCGAACCTCGTCAACATGTGCCGAGTAGTATTCGCTTATAATGCTGAATTTGGCTTCTTGTCTTTTCATAGAGCATTAGTTGTTTGTCTTTTGCGCCTCCGGCGTGGCCACTCTCAGTAATCATGACCGCCTGAACCGCCTGTCTAATCCGGCGGCATCAGCACCTAAGCACATCGCAAAGATACGTCAAATATCCTGTTTCACAATACTTTCGGATACCTAATATCAGCCGATGAAACAAATTTATATGTTTTTGATAACATTTCGCACACCCTATAACATAACGAAACGATAAACGACACAAAACAAAATGCGGCCGACAAGACCAATCTTGGTCTGCCGGCCGCATTAGATATGATTTTACTTATCCTGAAACACTTATTTTATCAGTGCGACAGAACGCTTGATAAAGGCGTCGAGAGCAGAACCCTTCAACATCCCGTTCTGCAACAAAGCGAGGTCAATGAGCTGATGAACAACATTGTTACCCTTGGCATATTCAGACAAGATGCTGTTCTTCTTCTCATTCTGCTCATTGATAGCCTTTTCGGTATTGGCTACATCGTCTTTCTCCTCCTGAGTCACCTCTTCAGGCTTCTTCTTGCCCTGCTCCTGGCGGAGTACAGCCAAACGAGCCTGCTGACCCTTAATCTCACCCAAAACAGGCTTCAACTCGTCGGCACACTTAGCGTTCTCGTCATCAAGAATCTCCTTAACGAGCTTATGATCACTGTTCAAAACGAGGCTGTAAGCGTCAGGCATCTGTGCGTAGAAGCTCATTCCGCTTTGGTAACGGCTCATGTCTTTCATACGGCGCATATACTCACTCTGAGTTATAAGTACCGGTCGGGCATTCTCACCGAGTGCCTGCACCTCGACAGAGAACTCCGCCTTGTCGAGCTTAGGCATCTGTGAGCGGAACACGGCTGACAGGTTGTCAGCGTCATCGCTGCCAAGTTCGGTCTTCTTTATGTCATCCTTAACGATAAGGCGGTCAACAATATCACTGTCGACACGCATAAAGCGGCTCTTCTCAAGTTTCTGCTCCAGCATTGAAGCGACAGGAACATCAAGCTGACCGTCAAGCAACAACACGCTGTAACCCTTCTCTTTAGCAGACTCTATGTATGAATACTGCTCCTCGCTGTTGGTTGCATAAAGATAAACAAGCTGTCCGTCCTTATCGGTCTGGTTGTCTTTTATAAGCTGTTTGTACTCTTCGAAAGTAAAGTACTTACCCTCAACGTCCTTCATCAAGGCAAAATCCTTAGCGCGGTCATAGAAGTCCTCCTGAGAAAGCATTCCGTAGTTGATGAACAGCTTCAAGTCATCCCACTTGCTCTCATACTCCTTACGGTCGTCTTTGAAGATACCATTCAGGCGGTCGGCCACCTTCTTTGTTATGTAAGTGGAAATCTTCTTAACGTCGCGGTCGCTCTGCAAATAGCTACGGCTTACGTTCAACGGAATGTCCGGTGAGTCGATTACACCGTGCAACAGTGTGAGGAAGTCAGGCACAATGCCTTCTACCTGATCTGTTACAAACACCTGATTGCAATACAACTGTATCTTGTTGCGCTGCAACTCGATGTTAGACTTGATGCGAGGGAAGTACAGAATACCGGTCAGATTGAACGGATAGTCTACATTAAGGTGTATCCAGAACAAAGGCTCGTCCTGCATTGGATAAAGCTCACGATAGAATTTGGTGTAATCCTCGTCCTTAAGTGTGTTCGGAGCCTTTGTCCACAGCGGCTCAACATCGGTAATCATGTTGTCCTCATCGGTCTCTACCTGCTTACCGTCCTTCCATTCGGTCTTTTTGCCGAAGGCTACAGGTACGGGCATAAACTTGCAATACTTGTTGAGCAGAGAGCTTATGCGACCTTTCTCCAAGAACTCCTTGCAATCATCATCGATATGCAGAATGATATCAGAGCCACGATCTGCCTTCTCGGTCTCCTCGATTTCGTAAACAGGACTACCGTCACAACTCCACTTAACGGCCTTTGCGCCATCACGATAACTCTTTGTTACAATCTCGACTTTGCTACTTACCATGAACGAGCTGTAAAAACCTAATCCGAAGTGTCCGATTATAGCGTTTGCGTTATCTTTATACTTCTCAAGGAAGTCGCTTACACCTGAGAATGCTATCTGGTTGATATATTTGTCGATTTCCTCCTCGGTCATACCGACACCACGGTCGCTGACGGTCAATGTTCCAGCATTTTCGTCGAGCTTCACACGAACAGTCAAATCACCAAGCTCACCCTTAAACTCGCCGCGCTCAGCCAGTGTTTTCAGTTTCTGTGTAGCGTCAACGGCGTTGCTCACCATCTCACGCAGGAAGATTTCATGATCTGAATAGAGGAATTTTTTTATGACGGGGAATATGTTTTCAGTTGTAACCCCGATATTACCTTTTTGCATAGTATATATTTATTAGTTTAATGTTTAAATAATTTCAATGCCGACATGCCACCGCCGTGTAGGTACACCATAGTATCACGCCTGCAAAACATACAATAGCAAAATTCGTGCCAACTTGATTAAAGCCATAAAACTATTGACACAAAACCGTGCCGGCAGGTCTTTATTATGTCAACCATATGGTTTTAGCTGTCATTTTAACCTGTATCTCTTGCAAAAACAAAAGTTTAGATGTACCTTTGCATAATATAGGCAGAACAATAAATACACGAAACAATATAAATAATGAAATTACTTAACTGGGGGTTCATAGGCTGTGGCGAGGTTACCGAGAAAAAGTCGGGACCTGCATTTAACGAGGTTAACGGCTCGCATGTCGTGGCAGTGATGAGCCGCAACAGAGATAAGGCGCGCTCATATGCCGAACGACACCATATAAAAAAATGGTATAATGATGCCCAAGAGCTTATAGATGACCCTGACGTGAATGCCATATACATAGCCACACCGCCGTCGAGCCACGCCACATTCGCCATAATGGCCATGAGAGCAGGTAAACCTGTATATGTGGAGAAGCCATTGGCGTCAAACTATGATGACTGCATACGCATAAACCGCATAAGCGAACAAACCGGCGTGCCGTGCTTTGTGGCTTACTATCGTAGGTATCTACCTTATTTTAAAAGGGTTAAAGAGATTCTTACAAACGGTACTATTGGCAATATATTAAATGTGCAGATAAGATTTTCATGCCCGCCACGCGACCTCGACTATAAATCGAAACAGGCCATGCCGTGGCGTCTGCAACCCGACATTGCAGGCGGTGGCTATTTCTATGACCTTGCCCCGCACCAGCTTGACATAATGCAAGAGTTGTTCGGTGTCATAACCGAGGCCGAAGGTATATGCGCAAACCGTGGCGGACTGTATCAGACGGAGGACAGTATAAGCGCGTGTTTCAAATTTGAAAGCGGACTGCCCGGCAGCGGTTCTTGGTGCTTTGTCGGACACAATTCAGCAAAAGAGGATCGCATAGAGGTTATCGGTGATAAAGGCATGTTGAGCTTCTCGGTTTATACATATGACCCGATTGAGATTGTAACGTCTGAAGGCACAACAAAAATAACCGTGGAAAACCCGCCTTATGTACAGTTACCGATAATAAAATCGGTTATTGAAGACCTTCAAGGTTTCGGTACATGCTCGTGTACCTGTGTGTCTGCCACACCTGTAAACTGGGTTATGGATCGTATTCTCGGCAAATTCTGACATTTTTCATTGTATATCATTAACAACAGCACACCTGACGTGAAGCATTTACTTACACTACTTCTGTTCATAATTCCGTATGCAGCGGCATACGGACAGACCGACTCCGTGCTTACTGACACACTGCCGACCGAGGTGGTAAAGGTAAAGAAGAACACCGTGTTACGCCGCATAGGCCGAGCTTTTACAAAAGTGTTCAAGGGATTCAATGATATTGACACAAACTATATTGAGCCGCAACATTACAATTACACGCTGATGTTGCAAAACACCAATACTTATGAGGTGTATCGCCTGAAAAGCAAGTCGGGACAATATGTTACGTTCGCTCCCGAGCCTACTTATAAGGTCGGGCCGTATGTGGGCTGGCGGTGGATTTTTCTCGGCTATACGTTTGATATAAAGAACATTGCGACAAGCAAAAACAAGACCGAATTTGACCTTAGCCTTTACAGCTCGCTGTTCGGCATAGACTTGTATTATCGTAAAACAGGTAACGATTATCGCATACGCGAGGCTCACCTCTCTGATGCCACAGGGCGTTATGAGCTGAAAGGTGTGCCTTTCTCAGGGCTCTCGGTCAGCGTAAAAGGGTTTGACCTGTATTATATTTTCAATCACAAACGATTCTCATATCCGGCCGCGTTCGGCCAAAGCACAAACCAGAGGCGCAGCACAGGGTCGGCTCTGCTCGGCATAGGCTACACGACTCATAAACTTGACCTCGACCACGAGAAACTTGAGGAGGTGGTCAGCAGTGTTACCGATAAGAACGGAAACGGTGTCAAACTGGATCCGGGACTGAAATTCAAACAGGTACGTTACTCGTCTTACTCGGTGTCAGGTGGATATGCCTACAACTGGGTGTTTGCCCACAACTGGCTTTTTGCGGCATCGCTGTCGCTGGCTGTGGCTTACAAAAAGTCTGACGGAGATGTCGATGACCATAAATCGTCGTTCTCCATAGGCGGCTTTAACTTTGATGACCTTAACCTTGACGGCATAGGTCGCTTCGGCGTGGTTTGGAACAACACCAAGTATTATGCCGGAATGAGCACTATTCTCCACTCGTTCAATTATCGTAAGAGCCAATTCTCTACAAACAACATGTTCGGTTCGCTTAATTTTTATGTCGGAATTAATATAGGTAAAAAATGATACGACTGATATTTATCTCCGCTTTGTTTACAATAGCGATGGCCGTACAAGGCCGCACATACAGCGTTACTTATCTTAAGAGCGACAGCGTAAAAGTTGTACGCCTGCTGAATGAAGCCCGCAAACTGCCTGCAGATGATAATCTCACTCTCTACTTCGCCCGCCGACTGAAGGGTTTGCCTTATGTCGCTCACACTCTCGAGGTTAACCACACAGAGAAACTTATTGTTAATCTGCGACAACTTGACTGCACCACATTGGTTGAAAACGTTACAGCTCTTTATTTGTGTATGAAGCAAAAGGCATATACATTTGACGCTTTCTGCGATAACTTGAAGACCATACGTTATCGTAATGGATCTAATCCGAGCTATCCGGCCCGTCTTGCATTATTTTACAGACTGGATTGATGACAACACCGCAAAAGGTATTTGCACCGAAATACAGTCTCCCGCCCCACCCTTCTCGGCAATTCAAAAAATAAATGTATTCTTCATGTCTACTTATCCAGAGAAATATACCATGCTGAAGGCTAACCCGCAATTTGTTTCTCTGATTGCAGAAACCGAGCGCAACCTTAATAAGCATAGCTATAAATATATACCTGAAGAACGCATTGAGAATACAACACTGCTCCGCCGAACCATTCATGACGGAGACATAATTGCCACCACAACAACCCTTAAAGGGCTTGACATTCAGCATCTCGGCTTTGCCGTGTGGAAAAAGGACGGACTGCATATGCTCAACGCTTCAAGTCTGCACCATAAGGTGGTGGAAGAACCGGCCACACTATATTCTTATCTGAAAAAACAAAAATCAATGACCGGTGTCAGAATTGTCAGACTGAGATAATGAACTCGTTTAAACTTTTTATTTCTTGCCATAATCGAGTATTTTTTCGTCCGGTTTTGTTACTCGAAGAGGGCGCATAGCGGGCTATGCAACCGATGAGCGGAACAAAAGCAGGCAAAAAAGAACGATTAGGGCAAGGAAAGAATAAAAATTAATGTACCCGCATGACATTTCGGT
>Cebus_capucinus_imitator_PRJNA485217_SSR102__coassemble_860_pt1 | contig 28922 bp, 26 predicted proteins | sample Cebus_capucinus_imitator_PRJNA485217_SSR102__metabat2_high_PE_011 | metagenome-assembled genome bin Cebus_capucinus_imitator_PRJNA485217_SSR102
AGATGGTGCGGTCTAAACGCCTATACCTATAAATATTAATGTACCACATGACACTTCGGTAAAAAGTTTAAACGAGTTCATTATAATCAGAGCGGTTACTTGAAAAAAGGATAACAGACAGTGCTTGGTCATCTCGTCTGTTATCCTTTTTGTGTTTTTGACCCCCGTGTGTTAAATATCGTGGTTGTCAAAACGATGTTCGGCCAGTCGCTCATACTTGGTTCCCGGTCGTCCGTAGTTTGCATACGGATAAATACTTATTCCGCCGCGCGGCGTGAAAATGCCTGTTACCTCTATATATTTAGGATTCATCAAGGCAATAAGATCCTTCATAATCTTGTTCACACAATCCTCATGAAAATCCCCGTGGTTCCTGAAACTGAACAAATAAAGTTTTAAACTCTTACTCTCAACCATTTTCACGTCAGGCACATACTGAATACGTATCTCGGCGAAGTCAGGCTGTCCTGTTATTGGGCAGAGCGATGTGAACTCAGGGCAGTTAAATCTCACCCAATAGTCATTATCCTGATGTTTGTTCTCGAATGTCTCCAAAACCTCAGGCGCATAATCCATTTTGTAACGCGTCTCGTTGCCAAGAGCCTTCAGACCTTCGTCGCGGCGTGTGTCGTTGCTGTTTGTCATATATTGAAAATCTTTAGTACGTTGTAACTTATGCCCTCGTCATAAACATCGCTGTCCTCGTGCTGTTTTGTTTTCTGCACAATACGTATTGTGAGCGGCAGAACTATAATCTCATAGAGCGTTTTCAGTATAACCTGTCCAATCATGAGTCCGGGCAGTTCAGATGCCGGAACAATGCCACCCAATGCCAGCGGGAAGAATATAATCGAGTCGGCAGCCTCGCCGAAAACGGTGCTTACTATTGCGCGGAGCGAGAAATGCTTGCCTTTTGATGAAATCTTCATGCGGCTCATCACATAAGCGTTGATAAACGAGCCTACGAGGAATGCCACAAACGACGCTGCGGCAATGCGCGGTGCCAGTCCGAACACGGCGTGGAAGCCCTCGTCATTGTTCCAATAGGGCGCTCCGGGGATGGCGTCGGCCACCGCACCGAATATCACGAACAGGAAGTTCATGGCGAAGCCAAGCCAAATTAGCAGGCGCGCCTTACGATAGCCCCAGACTTCGCACACGCAGTCATTGATAATGTAAGATACCGGAAATACAATCAGTCCACCTGTAAGACTTATCGGACCGAATGCGATTTGCTTTGTCTCCAATACGTTTGCGGCTATAAGGCAAACGCAAAACAGCACGCTGAAAAGCATAAACAGCACGCTGACTTGTTTTCTGTTACTTGTCATTTTTCTTGTTTTTAAAGAGGTTTACCAAGCACTCTATCGTTTAAATCGTCTGCAAAATTAATAAAAAAGCACAATTTGCGTGCTTCATTTGGATAATAATTGCTGTTTTGTATATATTATTCATACTTTTGCATAAGATTATTTTAAAAATACACAGATATGAAGAATTTATTTGCAGCGATGCTTCTCGCCGGCGTGGCAGTTACGGCAAACGCTCAGGAAGTAACATTGAAGGTAAGCGGAACCGCTCCCGACAGTGTAAAGATGGTTTATTTCAATGTTAGCGGTACACGTGGCGTTAAAGACAGTGTGGCCGTGAACGGTGGAAAATTTACCTATACAGGCAAGGCCGGCAAAGATGCTTTCATGAACATCTACGGTAAGAGCGGACTGGCATCTTTCATCGCCGACGGAACTCCAGTAACTGTTAATCTTGCAACAAAGGCAGTTACCGGTTCGGCTGTAAGCCGGAAGTGGAACGAGTATAACCAGAAGCGTAACGACATTCAAGACCGTTACTACGATCTGTACAGAAAGTACCGCAAGCTGAGTGCCGACAAGGAGAAGAACAAAGCCGAGCTTGATAAACTCGCCGCACAGATGGAAGCAATGGATAAAGAGGACTCTCAGCTTACAAAAGCTACCGTTGAGGCAAACCGTAACAACATAATTCCCGCCGCAATCATCAGTCAGGGTTATTACAGCATGTCGTTCGAGGAGCTGAAAGCTGCACTCGCACCCGGCACAGCTTATTACAATCATCCCTCATTGGCACGTGCCAAGAGCTATATGGTTGCACTTGAGAAACGTCAGCCGGGCAAGATGTTCATGGATTTGACCATGAACGACGATAAAGGACAGGTGCGCAAGCTGAGCGACTGGTGCGGTAAGGGCAACTATGTCCTTATTGATTTCTGGGCGAGCTGGTGTGGTCCTTGCCGTGCCGAGCTTCCTAATGTTGTTGCCAACTATGAGAAGTATCATTCAAAAGGCTTCGAGATTGTAGGTGTATCGTTTGACTCTAAGGACGCAGCTTGGAAGAAAGCCATAAAAGACCTTGGCTTGAAGTGGCCGCAGCTCAGCGACCTGAAGGGTTGGAAGTCAGCAGGTGCCACCACATATGGCATTTCAGGTATTCCATCTTGTATTCTCGTAGATGGCTCCGGCAAGATTGTCGCTCTTGACCTTCGTGGCGAGGCTCTCGGCAAAAAGCTCAAAGAGATTTACGGCTTCTGATAATCCTTTTTGTAAGTGAGTTCATAGACTGATATCAACGTTGTAGAGAACTCGTTTATGACAAGGAAAGAATAAAAAATAATGTATCGCATGACATTTCGGTAAAAAGTTTAAACGAGTTCAGAACATAAGTCTGACGATTATGCTAATCTATCGTATTCATAAGTTTCGTTAGAAACGTATCTCACTAAAAAAGCCAATACCGTTTAACCTGTTCAAGGTTGATGGTATTGGCTTTAGTTTTCATCCGCCGGTGGCGGAGATTATTACTTTAAATACTTTCATTATCGAGTGAGGCCGGAACGTTATCCGACTGTAATCTGTCGTGTAATGTTCTTCTCTTCTTTCTTTATTTTGGGCAGTGTAACTGTGAGAACACCGTCAGCAACTTTTGCCGAGATAGCCTCTTTGTCAACATCCTCAGGCAATATCAGTGTTTGTTCGAACTTGTTGTAAGCAAACTCACGGCGCAGATAGTGCGACTTCTTGTTCTCGTTTACGGCCTCTTGTTTCTTCTCCATTTTGATGTTCAAGTTGCCGTCCTGATTGAGGTGAACGTTAAAGTCATTCTTAGTCATTCCCGGTGCGGCTACCTCAACCTCATAGTCAGTCTCACTCTCTTTTACATTTATAGCTGGTGCCATTGCGTTTGTTTTCGGCATGAAGTCTGTATCAAAGAAATCGTTGAATACATCAGGTAACCACTGTCCTCTTCTTGTTACAGGTGTCATAATTTTAATCTCCTATATTTAAGTTGTTATTTTTAATGTTATATTTTATCTCTGCCCTCGCTGTTCGTTCAGGCTTTCGCTTATATTATTGCAAGTTGTGTGCCAAATAGCGATATATGCCATTTTGGCTGCTGTATAAGACAAAATGGCGCACTATTAGTTTTATTGAATTGTGAACCATATGGTTTCGTCCGGCAAAACTTATAGTTTTACAAGACGAAACGGGCACTTTTGTAGCGTAAAACAACATATGTATCCAACTGTTTGTATTTCAAATAGTTATAAATGTTTATGGGGGAGATGAGCAAGGAACAGATATTTGTACACTCTGATGTTGAGGTAGACACATATCGTTTACTTTATATATACATGTGAGAAAGGCGATGTTTGCCTTTTATTTTTTGTATCTCCATTATTTAAACGAGTTCAATGCACTTTTGACGGTTATTATTGAACTCGTTTAAACTTTTTACCGAAATGTCATTCGTTACATTAATATTCATTCTTTCCTTGCCCTAATCGGTCTTTTTTGCCTGCTTTTGTCCCTCTCATCGGTTACATAGCCCGCTATGCGCCCTCTTCGAGTAACAAAATCAGGCAAAAAATACTCGATTATGGCAAGAAATAAAAAGTTTAAACGAGTTCATTTTGTAAATTGGCCGAATAGTGCTATATTTGCAACATGAACCAAACATGTCCTAACCGTTAATGGAAGAATTTTTAGTTATTCTGCTATTGATATTTATAAACGGCATATTTTCAATGTCCGAAATAGCAGTTACATATTCACGTAAAACAACTTTAGCCGGCAAAGAGAAGCAGGGCAGCCGCGGTGCCGGTGTGGCCCTGAAACTCGCAAACGAACCTTCACGTTTTCTGTCAACCGTACAGATTGGCATAACACTTATCGGTATTTTGACCGGTATTTACTCAGGAGCTACCATATCAGGTAAACTTGCCGTATTGCTCGGTAAACTTGGCATGGATATGGCATGGGCATACCCTGTGTCTCAGACCGTTATCGTAATCTTCGTAACATACCTCAGCATCGTGTTTGGTGAGCTTGTTCCAAAGAGTATCGCCATGAGCTTGGCCGATAAGGTTGCGTCAGTCGTGTCGCGCCCTATGATGGTGCTTTCAAAAATAGCCTCTCCCTTTGTCTGGATTTTATCAAGCAGCACGGAGTTTGTGGTTGGATTGCTTGGTATAAAAGACGCCGAGAGTAAGGTTACCGAGGAAGACATCAAGTCTGTTGTGCAGGAAGGAAAAGAAGACGGAGAGGTTCAGGAGGTTGAGCAAGATATAGTTGGACGTGTGTTCATGCTTGGCGACCAGAAGGTAAGTTCAATCATGACGCATCGTTCGGATGTAGATGTGCTTGACGTGTCTATGACTGTAGATGAGATAAAGCAGGCTATCAATGAGAATTTGCATGAGGCTTACCCTGTAACCGACCGCGGAATGGATAATATTCTCGGCGTGGTGCTTATGAAGGATTTGATTTCTCACTATACTGATAAGACGATAAACCTTCGTAAGATAATGCGTCCGGCGGTTTATTTCTATGAGAATATAAGTGTCTATAATGCGTTGGAGCAGATGAAGGAGAAACGTCTCAAACAGGCGTTTATCAGCGACGAGTTCGGCAGCTTTCAAGGTGTGGTAACCCTGCGTGATATTCTCGAAGGTCTGGTAGGTAACATCGATGAGGTGTCAGACGAGCCTGAGATAATCAAGCGCGAGGATTCTGACAGTTGGCTTATAGACGGCAAATGTTCGTTCTACGACTTCTTGGCTCATTTTGACCGTGAGGACTTGTTCGACAATACACTTAACTACAACACATTGGCCGGATTGCTTATGGAACAGATGAAGCGTATTCCGCAGTCGGGCGAGCGCACCCGTTGGCAATGCTTTAACTTTGAAATTGTCGACATGGACGGAGCACGCATTGATAAGGTACTTGTTACGGTTAGTAATGACGAAGACAAGGACGATAAGAAAGACGAATGACGTAATCTTATGTTGACGTTTGATATATAAAACGAAAAATGGCGGATGTGCAAACATCCGCCATTTTTCGTTTATTGAGTAGTTGTCAGCTGTCGGTCAGAGGCGTGATACGCTCTTTACACCTTTCACATTGCGCAGCTTTTTTATGAGTTGCTCCAGTCGCGAGGTGTCTTCAACGTTAACAGAGAGGTTCCCGCTGAACAGTCCGTCGTGGCTGTCGATGTTTATGCTTCGCATCATTATATTCTCTTCTTTGGCTATTATGCTTGTAACATTATTCACAATGCCGATGTCGTCATTACCGATTATGCGCAGAGTGATTGTATATTGCGACGAGCCTTTGCCGCTCCACTTGGCGCGTACAATGCGATAGCCGAAGCGTTTGCGCAATTCAGGAGCGTTGGGGCAGTCTTTTCGATGAATCTTTATGCCTCCGTTAACTGTTACGAAGCCGAACACGTCATCGCCGTATATAGGGTGGCAACACTTTGACAGAGAGTAATCAACACCTTTAAGGTTCTTGTCTATCACGAGCACATCATCGCTTGAGTAGGCAAGCTCTTCGTTCGGGTTCTCATAATTGAACTCTTCAGCACTGCGCGTAGGTTGTGTCGGGGCCGTGTTGGTATCGTTTTTCAACAACCTTACATATGTCTCAATAGCTTCGTTCAGGTCAACGCTTCCGTCTGCAAGATGTCGATAGAACTCGTTCGCCTCCTTGAAGCCCATTTTTTTCACGAGATGTGATATGGTGGTTTCGGCAAAATCGATTTTACGGTTCTTAAGTCTGCGCTCGAACATCTCCTTCGCATATGCACCGTCCTTAACCTCTTGTTCCTTTAGAGCCATACGTATTTTGGCTTTCGCGCGGCTTGTCTTGACAACGTTCACCCACTCCTGTTTTGGCTTTTGGGTCGATGAAGTCATTATTTCAACCTGATCACCGTTGTTGAGCACATGGCGGAAGGTTACCACCTTGTTGTTTATGCGCGCTCCTGTACATTTGTTACCGATGTTTGAGTGTATGCGGTAGGCGAAGTCAAGCACTGTCGCGCCTTTCGGAAACTTCATCAGGTCGCCTTTGGGGGTAAATACAAACACCTCGTCCTCATACAAATCCATGCGGAATTGGTCTATAACCTGAAGGTCGTCCTTATTTTCAAGGGCGGTGCGGATACTGTTCAGCCATTCGTCGAGACCGCTTTCACCTTTCACCCCCTTATATCTCCAGTGGGCGGCAAGGCCGCGTTCGGCCACCTCATCCATGCGTTCGGTGCGTATCTGCACCTCCACCCATTTGTTTTCGGGGCCCAATACGGTTATGTGCAGACTCTCGTAGCCATTCGATTTCGGCACACTCAGCCAGTCGCGAAGTCGTTTCGGGTTTGGCTGGTACATGTTTGTGATTATGGCGAACACTTGCCAGCACTGCACTTTCTCAAGTTCTTCAGGCGAGTCGAGTATTATTCGTATTGCGAAAAGGTCATAAATACCCTCGAAGCCGCATTGCTGCTTCTTCATTTTCTGCCAAATACTGTGTATGCTTTTGGTTCGGCCCTTCATGTGGAAGTTAAATCCGGCCTCGCGCAACTTGGCGTCTATAGGCGAGATGAACCTTTCTATGTATGCGTCGCGGCTTTTCTTGGTGGCGTTCAGCTTGTCTTTTATAAGATAATAAGCGTCATGCTCAAGGTATTTAAGACTTAAATCCTCAAGCTCGCTTTTAAGTTTATAGAGTCCGAGCTTATGCGCCAGCGGTGCGTAAAGATAACTGGCCTCTTGGCTGACTTCCTGTTTTGCCTCCTCGTTGGCGTTTTCCTTAATCTGTCGCATGAGGTTTACACGGTCGGCAATCATAATCAATATGACTCGCATGTCTTCGGCGAATGACAGCAAAAGGTTACGGAAGTTCTCGCTTTCAATAACCGGATTCTTCTTATACAGTTCCTGTATTCGGTTCAGACCGTGTATTATGCGTGCGACGGTGTCTCCAAAGTCGTCGCGTATAGTCTCTGTCGCCTCGTTGCTGTTATCGACGCAGGTGTAAAGGAGTATGGCTAAAACTCCGTCTCGTTTTAGTCCTATCTCGTCAACGGCAATCATTGCGGTCTGCAGAGCCAATACCAACGGGTTCAAACCAAACACGTTGCGACGTATAATATGTCCTTCGAGCGCCGTCCTGACATGTTTGAACACCTTGCTTACGTCTTCTTCGAGCAAGATACCGTCCAAATCGTGGCGCAGGCGGCGCACTATGTCGAGAGCTTTCAGACCCTCGTCTTTAGTAAAAACAAGTCCTTCATTCATAACGACTACATTTTTGATGTGATTGCAAACTTACAAATTTTTCGTGAAACACGTCAAATAATAAACACAAAATATGTATTTTACAAGTTTTATTAATAAAAACGTCCGGGTGATTCACATCAGCCGGACGGAGCGAATATTAAATAATCTAAAAGTATTTATAAAAAACATCACTGATTTTCATGGTCTTTTATGTATCAATATATGAATTGTATGTGTCTAATCACGTCCTCCGCCGAGCGCGTTATACAGGTTTACAACGCTCAGCATGTTGGTAAACCGGTTTGAAACCTGTTGCAATTGTGCGCTGAGTAGAGATTGTTGGGCGGTCAAAACCTCCAGATACGTGGTGTTGCCATGTTGCATCAGCAACTTCGTACTGTTAAGAGCAGTGTTCAACGCCTTAATCTGCTGTTCGTAGAGAGCTGTTTTTTGGCTGCTCGTTTGGTAAGCGGTTATTGCATCGTTAACCTCACTCCCGGCGTTTAGCAATGTCTGTTGAAAGCTGAGTGAGGCCTCCTCCTGCTGTGCCCGTGCTATTCTCAGTTGGGCAATGTTTTGTCCTCGGTTGAACAGAGGCAATGTAAGAGAGCCTATAGCCTGTGCGAGGAACTTGCCCGGGTTGACGATAAGCGAGCCTGCCGAGTTAGTCCAACCTGCCGAACCGCTCAGAGTAATCTGCGGATAGAATGTCGAGCGGGCCTGATTGGTGGCGTAGAAGGCCGCCTCCATGCTCCTTTCGGCACTTCTTACGTCAGGTCTTGATGACAGCATCTGTAGTGGTATGCCGGTCTTAATGGCACAGTCAAAGCGTTGCTCGCCGAGTTTTCCACGCTCATGATGGCGTGGTGTTTCTGCCAAAAGAAGCGAAAGACTGTTCTCCGTCGTGTTTATCTGCTCTTTGAGGTCGAGCACCGATGTCCTCACACTAATCAGCGATGCCTCCATTTGTGCCACCGCAGCCTCGTTAGATTGGCCCGCTTGCATCAAAGCACGGGTCGTTCTGACTGTCTCCTCCCATGTTTTTGCCGTCTGTTCTGATATTTCCAGCTGCTCATCGAGCATCAACAGTGTGTAATAAGTATTTGCAATGCTTGCTATAAGCTGTGTTTTAACGGCTTGTTTATAGTCTTTGCTTTGTGCGAGCAATGCCTGCGACTGTTTTTTAGCGTTACGCATACGTCCGAAGATGTCCAACTCCCAGCTTGCCGTTATGGGTAACGAGTAGGTTTGCGTTGCCTTTTGCGTGTCAAAACTACTGACCGAGCCTTGCGGTGCGAGTGCGAACGAGGGCAGAAACGCCAATTTAGCCGACAGGAGGGTGGCTTCGGCCTCCTTTATTCTTAGTCCGGCCGAGAGATAATCCGTGTTTCCGGCCAATCCTTTTTCAATCAAAGTCCGGAGCTTCGGGTCCGTAAACAACTCACGCCATTGCACGTTGCCGAGGCTCACTGTGTCGGCCACAGTGCTTGCAGTGTCGGCCTCTACGGCCACGGTGTCGCCGTACAGTTTGTCGGGCACCGTGGTTTGAGGCTCATATTTTGTGTAAATGCCGCAGCCACTCATAAGCATGGCCGCACCTATTATATATAATGTATTTCTCATTTTGTCTGAAATTCAGTGTTAAACGCACTCTTTTCAATCAAAGTCCTTTCGTATTCAACCTTGGTTTGCAGGTCTGTATCCTCTTGTTTCGGAGGGCGAATTTTCTCCTGAAGATACTCAAAGACTATGAAGAACAGCGGAACCACGAAGAGCAGGGCAAGAGTACCTATTACCATACCGCCCACAACGCCCGTGGCAAGTGAGTTGTTACCGTTGGCACCGGCACCGCTTGAGAACATCAGCGGCAACATACCGAATACCATACAGAACACTGTCATGATGATAGGACGGAAGCGAGCCTGAGCCGAAGAGTAAGCGGCGGCTACTATGCCCATGCCTTTGCGGCGACGTTCAACGGCATACTCCGTGATAAGAATTGCCGTTTTAGCCAACAATCCGATAAGCATGATGATACCTGTCTGCAGGTAAATGTTGTTCTCTACATTCATAATGTTAGCGAAAAGGAACGAACCCATAAGTCCGAACGGCACCGAGAAGATTACCGCGAGCGGAAGCAGGAAGCTCTCGTAAAGGCATGACAATATAAGATAAATCAATATGACACACATCGCATAGATAAACGCTGTCTGTGCGCCACCACTACCTGCCTCCTCGCGGGACATTCCGCCGTACTCGTACCCATAACCCGAAGGCAACAGTTGCTCGGCAACTTCTTTAATGGCCTTCTGCGCCTGACCTGACGAATACCCTTCGGCAACGTTCACGTTGACGGGTATTGTGTTATAAAGGTTGAAACGCTGTGCCACTTCAGAGCCAAGCGTGTTCTTTACGGTCACGAACTGGCTGAGCGGAGCCATCTCCTCGCCGTTGCGTACAAACATATTGTCAAGCGAATGTTTATCCAAGCGGAACTCAGGCGATGCCTGAATCATGACGCGGTAAACCTTTCCGAACTTATTGAAGTCTGAAACATATGACGCACCACAATATGTGCCGAGAGCATCGAGCACATCTGTCGGCGATATACCGGCACGCTTACATTTTGCAGCATCCACATCGACGGCTATCTGTGGGAATGACATAGAGTAAGACGTGTACGCCATCGCTATTTCGGGACGCTTGTTAAGCTCGGCCAGATACTTCGTTATGTCGGCATAGAACTTCGACATCTCGCCGCCGGTCTTGTCTTCCATGTACAATTCAATAGAGTTTCCGGTACCATAGCCCGGAATCATTGCAGGCTGGAAGCAGAAAATCTGCGCCTCCTTAATCTTACTGAATTTCTCGTTGAGGCGTGCCACGACGGCATCCACCGTGTGTTCTTTGCCCTTACGCTCGCTCCAGTTCTTCAGTTTTATGATTGATGTTCCGTAAGACGTGCCCTGTCCTGAAATAAGACCGTAACCGGTAATGCGTGAGAAGTGTTCCACCTCGGGCGTTTCTTTAAGAACGGCTTGTATCTGATCCATTATTTTATTGGTTTCGTGCAGAGAGTTACCGGGCGATGAGCTTACGTTAAGCATTATGGTGCCTTGGTCTTCCTGCGGCACAAATCCGGTTTTTGTGGTATTCATGAGGAATACAAGCAGAGCGGTGGCAACACCGAGCGACAGCCATCCCATCCAACGGTGGTGGAAGAAGAACATCAACGCCGTCTTGTATTTGCCCATCATGGCGTTGAACGAGGCATTGTAGGCAGCCTTTACACGGCCGTTCAGACCCTTGCAGGTCTTGGCCTCGTCGCCGGGTTTAAGCATTATGGCACACAGGGCCGGGCAGAGTGTCAAGGCGTTTACACATGACAGACCCACGGCGACAGCCATTGTTACACCGAACTGGGTGTAGAACACGCCCGATGTTCCGCCCATGAAGGTAACCGGGACGAATACCGCCATGAACACACATGTACAGGTGAACACCGCCATCGACACGTCGTGCATAGCGTCTTTTGTGGCCAGATAAGGAGAACGGTAGCCAACTTCAAACTTGGCCTGCACAGCCTCGACTACGATAATGGCATCGTCGACCACCGTACCAATGGCGAGCACGAGCGCGAACAGAGTCAGAATGTTGATTGAGAAGCCGGCCGCATAGAGGCAGGCGAATGTTCCGATAAGCGACACGATAATCGAGATAGACGGTATGATTGTACTCTTGAAGTCGTGCAAGAAGAAGTAAACCACAAGTATTACAAGTATAATCGCTATTACGAGAGTCTCAACCACGGTGTCGATTGAAGCGAAGAGGAAGTCGTTGACACTCATCATCGGCACAAACTCGCAACCCGCCGGCAGGTCTTTCGATATTTCTTCAAGTTCGGCGGCTATGGCCTTGTTTACGGCGGTGGCGTTTGCTCCCGACACTTGGAATACCATGAATGTCGTACCGGGCAATCCGTCAACCTCACCGTGGAAGCTGTATGACTTTTTACCAATCTCAACCGACGCTATGTCTTTAAGTCGCAACACCGAGCCGTCCTTCTGCGAGCGTATCACGATGTTGTCAAACTCGGGCACCTGCTTCAGTCTACCCTTATACTTCATTGTGTACTGATACACGTGGTCGGAGTTCTCGCCCAGCGAGCCTGCCGGAGCCACGATATTCTGTTCGGCCAATGCCGCCGTGACATCAGCCGGAACGAGTCCGTACTGTGCCATCACGTCAGGCTTGAGCCATATGCGCAAACTGTAAGTGTCGCCAAGCTCCTGCACGTCGCCCACGCCCTGAATACGCTTTATGCGCGGTATCACGTTTATGTCGAGATAGTTTGCGATGAACGACTCGTCATAACGCTTGTCGGTACTGACCAGCGAGTTGATCTGCAAAAAGCTGTTCTGGCGTTTTGTGGTGCTGACACCGATGTTCTTTACCGTCGACGGCAGCTGTCCTTCAGCTTTCGAAACACGGTTCTGCACGTTCACGGCGGCCATGTCGGGGTCAGTGCCCTGCTTGAAGTAAACCGTTATTTCGGCTGTACCCGAGTTGGTGGCCGTCGACGTTATGTAGAGCATATTCTCCACACCGTTTATGCTTTCCTCCAGCGGCACTATCACACTGTTCATCACGGCGTCGGCATCGGCACCCGTGTATGTGGCTTCCACTCGCACAGTTGGCGGAGCTATGTCGGGATATTGCTCTACCGGCAGGGTCAGAAGCGATATTACGCCGACCAGCACTATCAATATAGAGATGGCCAACGCCATGACCGGTCTTTTGATAAATATGTTTCCTTTCATTTTTGTTGTGTCTGAATTGTTGTTCTGTATTTATTGGTTTAAGTGTGGACACGGTTCTGAAAGAAATCTGTCAGTCCGAAAACCGTAAGTGTATATGCACTTTTTCTTTCGATATAAATGTCCGGTAAACAAAGGAATAACATGAATGTAAGCATTGTGGCCGCTTATGTTTACAGATGTAAACCCTATTGTTTTGAGTCGTGAAACCATAGGTTTTACATTGTGAAACAGTAAGTTTTACGCGTCGAAACAAACGCTTTCAAATTACCGTGTTTACACTTTAAGAGATTGATTATTTCACGGTTGTGCCCTCACGCACCAGTCCGGCACCCTTCGACACATACTCGTCGCCGACTTTCAGTCCGTCGGTAACTATGTACTCCTTACCGTCATCATAAGGCGCGACCTTTATAAGTGTTGACACGGCTTTGCCGTTCACCACTTTGTAAACCACATATTTATCCTGCTGCTGCACTGTGGCCGATTGCGGTATTACGATGCAGTCATTATATCGGCTCGGCATCAGAACGTTGCCTGACGAACCGCTGTAAAGCAGACGGCTTTTGTTGGGAAACACCGCGCGCAGTCCCACGGCTCCGGTCTCTTTGTCAATTACTCCGCTTACTGACTCTATGCGGCCTGTCTCGCCATATACGGTACCGTCGTTAAGCTGCAACTGTATGTCAGGCATGTTTTTTATGGCTTTGTCCATTGAGCCATATTGGCGCACAAGGTTTAGTACGCTGTTCTCGGGCATTGAGAAATATACATACATTGTCGAATTGTCTGACACCGTTGTTAGCGGTTTGGCCATTTGCGGGCTTGCCAGTGTTCCAACGCGGTAGGGCAACATGCCCACAACGCCGTCGCTCGGACTTTTCACTTCGGTGTACGACAGGTTGTTGCGCGCGTCAACTTCCTGCGCGTGTGCCTGTGCCAGCTTGGCTTTTGCCGTCAGATATGAGTTGCGGCTGGTTTTAAGATTGAAATCAGAAACCACCTTCTGCGCGTGCAGCTCTTTCGCGCTCTCGTAGGTAAGTTCGGCCGTGGCAAGACTTGCCTCAGCGTCTTTAACGTTGGCCACCGCCGTGGCGAGCGCGGCTCTATAAGGCACTTGGTCGATGACGAAAAGCACCTGACCTTTGCGAACAACATCGCCTTCGGCCACGTTCAGCTTTACGATGTAGCCCGAAACTTGCGGGTAGATGTCGATATCCTGTTTTCCTTCAATCGAGGCCGAATAGGATGTAGTGATGTTCTTGTCGGTCTTTGATTGGATTTTTTGTGTGGCATAGCTCCGGCGGGCCTCCTGTTTCTGTTCCTTTTTGCAAGAGGACATAACCAGTAAACACGTGCAGGCCGCAAGCCATGCGTTGAGATGTAAATTCTTCTTTTTCATTTTTCGCTCAATTTTTTTAACGCTGCAAATGTAACAACTTGTATTTTTAGAACGGTAACACATTTTCTTTGGCTTATGTACTATTTTCTTGCTATGTACAAATAAAATAGATAATAGTACATAAATAAAGGAAAATAAGACACGATGAATGTGTTCAAAATTCTTATATTTGCATCAAAAAATAGAAAAATGAACAATAATACCATTGAAAATTTGAAGGCTTACTGCCGGCAGGAGGGATATGGAGACGATTACATCTTCATGACCGACCATATGGAACATATTCTGTGTGGCAGAAAAAGTGTCAAGCTTGATGTGTTCCTTTTTATATATTGCAGCGAGGGCGAGGTGAAAATGGAACTTAACAACTCGCCTGTTGCCTTTGGTAAGGACGATTTACTGTTGTGCCAGCCCAATACTATTATAAATAATGTATTGGCCTCGTTTGACCATAAGGTACGCATAGTGTGCTTCTCGAACCGTTTTGTGCAACGAATGACCCAGACCGACAAGCACACATGGCAGTCGATAGAGTTTATACGCACTCACCCTGTCAAGCACCTTAATACCGATGAGGTTATGGATGTGAGCCAATACATGCGGCTGATGTGGCGTAATGCATTCAATGATGTCGACGTGTTGCGGCGGACGGTTCTTCTTCATCTGTCGTCGGCCCTGTTCAGCGAGATGATAGCCTCCACAAGCAACGACTTTGAAACTGACGCGGAAGTCGCCGATGAGACCATATTAAAGCAGGGCGATTATATTTTTAAGCGTTTTATTGACGCTGTTACGGCTGATAACGGCCACCACCGCACACTCGGTTATTATGCCGAGCGGTTGTGTTACTCAACCAAATACTTGTCGAACGTCGTCAAACAGGTAAGCGGCAAAAACGCTCTGACGCTGATAAACGAGAATGCCATAGAGAATATAATACACGAGTTGAAGTACTCGGAGAAGACAGTCAAGCAGATTGCCTTTGAGTTTGATTTCTCAAACAACTCTTTCTTCTCGCGGTTCTTTAAGCAGCATGTCGGTGTCTCGCCTGTTGAGTTTCGCAGTAACTTTATGAAAGAGAACGACGAACGGACATAAACGTTCGGGATTTGACCTTTTATCGGATTTTGTAGCCTGATTGCACGTTGTGCGAGAGAGGCAATGGTAAATTAAAAATCAAAGCGTTTTAATGTGGCCTATGCGTCTGAATATGAAAATAAAATTATGTTTCTTTTGGTTTTGTTTTGTATTCCGCCGAGGTTTCACTACCTTTGCAAGCCATAAACAATAAAAAATTATGGCAACCGAAAGCAAAAGTAACTTAGGTCTTATCTACGGCGTTGACGACCGTCCGCCGCTCAGGGACGCGTTCTTCGCGGCCATTCAGCATCTTCTGGCAATTTTCGTGGCAATCATCACCCCGCCGCTTATCATAGCGAAGGCGTTGGGTCTCGACTTGGCAAAGACAGGTTTCCTTGTGTCTATGTCGCTGTTCGTGTCGGGTATTGCAACATTTATTCAGTGTAAGAAATTTGGTCCTGTCGGCTGCGGACTGCTCTGTGTGCAGGGCACCAGCTTCTCGTTTATCGGTCCGATTATAGCCATCGGCGCCGTGGGGGGGCTGCCTATGGTGTTCGGCGCATGTATATCGGGCGCTCCGGTCGAGATGATTGTAAGTTGCACCTTTAAGTATCTGAAACGTATAATCACACCGTTGGTAAGCGGTATCGTGGTTATGCTTATCGGTCTGACGCTTATCAAGGCCGGCGTAACGGCTTGTGGCGGTGGCAACGCTGACGCTCCCGACTTCGGCTCCCCCGGGAATCTTATGATTGCGGGACTGGTGTTGGCATGTGTTATATTCTTTAATAACTGCCGCAACAAGTATCTGCGCATGAGCAGCATATTCCTCGGAGTGATTGTCGGCTATGTGGTGGCTTTCTTCACCGGTATGGTTGACATGAGCGTGCTTGACAATACATCATATGGAAACTTCTATGTGCCCATTCCGTTCAAGATGGGTGTGGAGTTCGATCTCTCGGCTTTTATAGCTATAGGTATCGTGTATCTCGTTACGGCGATTGAGGCTACCGGCGACGTTACGGCCAATTCCATGATTTCAGGACTTCCCGTTGAGGGTGACAAATACATCAAACGTGTGTCAGGCGGAGTTATGGCCGACGGTTTGAACTCGCTGATTGCCGGTGTGTTCAGTTCGTTCCCGAACTCTATTTTCGCCCAAAATAATGGTATTATACAGCTTACCGGTGTGGCAAGCCGCTATGTTGGCTACTTCATCGCAGGTATGTTGGTGCTTTTAGGCTTGTTCCCCGTGGTGGGCATAGCTTTCTCGCTGATGCCTTCTCCGGTACTTGGCGGTGCGACATTGCTTATGTTCGGTACGGTGGCTGCTGCCGGTGTGCGCATCGTTTCGTCTCAGAACATTGATCGCAGTGCCGTATTGGTGCTTGCTACCAGTTTGGCTTTCGGTATGGGTGTAGAGCTTATGCCGGGTATTCTGAATAATATGCCCGACTCGGTTCGCACGATATTCTCAAGCGGAATTACTACCGGCGGACTGACAGCTATCGTAATCAATACCGTGCTTACATTCTGGAACACGGACAAGAAAGATGATGTTAAGCAACAAATCAAGATAAAATAACACTATGGAATTACTCAAACAACGTATTCTTCAGGACGGTAAGTGCTATCCCGGAGGTATCCTTAAGGTGGACAGCTTTATCAATCACCAGATGGATCCTAACCTGATGATGGATTTGGCAAAGGAGTTTGTGCGGCTCTTCGCTGACCTGCACATCAACAAAATCATCACTATCGAGGCGAGTGGTATCGCTCCGGCCATTCTGGTGGGCTATCTGATGCAGCTGCCGGTGGTGTTCATCAAGAAGAAGCAGCCCAAGACGATGGACAATATGTTATCATCGGTGGTTCATTCGTTCACGAAAGACCGTGATTACACGGTTTGCATAAGCAACAGTTTCCTTACGGAGGATGACCATGTGCTGTTCGTTGATGACTTCTTGGCTAACGGTAACGCATCGAAAGGTGTTATAGACCTTTGCCGTCAGGCCGGAGCCAAGATAGAGGCAATGGGCTTCATCATCGAGAAAGCGTTCCAGAGCGGTGGCGATTTCCTGCGTTCGGAGGGAATACGTTATGAGGCTTTGGCCACAGTTGATAGTCTTGAGAACTGTGAGATAAAGCTCAGATGAGGTAGAAATCAAGTATATTGAATGTCGGGTTATCGACTTTCGCTGATTATCGGGTATTGAATTGTGAAATGAACGTTTCTGATTCGTTATTCAATACTCATACATCGCGAAACGATAACCCGACATTCTGTTTTTAAGACCAATAACCGAGAGAGGTTATCGGCTCCATTTATTTAAGTCGGCTGTGGCCTCAACGCTATTCTCTATATCATCCGGCAGGGCGGGGAAGAAGTCAATTCCCGTTATGCGCTCTATCTCATCGACTGTATTTACATAGTCTCCTTTAGGTCGGTCGCCGGCTTCATTTTTATAAATAAAGCCTATTGCCTGCGGGTTTTCGCCCATTCTTAGCACCACTTTGAAGAATGCTTCTGGCACGACAACCTTGTTCCGCCCTATCGTTTTGTGCTTCTTGCTGTAAAGAATAGGACCGCATACAATGTAAATCTTATTATATTGTTTTGCCCAGCGGCGGCATTGGTTTTCCATTTCGTTCCAATCACCAATGTTGAGGTTATGGTTTTGAGGACACATATTGGTGAAAAGAAACGACTGGCGCATCATTCTGTCATTGAGTTTGTTATCGGCGGCCGGGCACATATGTCCACGGTCAAACCCTGAATTGTAATAGTCGGCGTCAGTGGCGCGTGGTTCCGGCACGTCTTCGTCTTCATGGAAAGCGCGGTTAGGCCGTTTTGCCGGTCCGCCGATACGTTCTTCATACAGACACCAAGCCACCCAGTTGGGCAGACGGGTGGCACTGTTGTAAGACACGGTGTAGCCGTCTCGCTGTAAGATTTGTTCATTACGTCCTTTAATAGGTGTCGGAAGCTCCGGTCCTTCGCCCGTTCTCGGTGTGGTGTTCTGTGGGTTTTGGGCGTTGATTCCGGTGTTTTGAACATCGCTTGCTGAATTTTTCTCTTGTTCGAGAGCCTCATAAGTATTTTTTATGCCACCCATCAGTCGCTTATCTGTGGGCTTCATGTCGCACGATGCGAATGTTGTGAGTGCGAAAAACGATAATATAAAAAATGTATTCTTTCTCATAATGGGTGCTAAGATACGGTTTTCCATGTTTATAGACAAGAAAACGGGCCGGTTTTATGATTTGTCTCATAAAACCGGCCCGGTTCATTTGGACTTGTCAGCCGTTATGCAGGCATGTTAACGCGTCCGTAGTTGTACATTTTCAACACATTTACACAATACTTGTTGAACTTCTTGTTATCCAAAATACGATTTACAATCCTTTTCATAATCTTTTTACCTTTCCTATTGTTTTGTTCTACATGTTGGATGTAGCTTCACATCCGTTATCTTATTTTCTCTTATTTCTGATGCAAAGGTAATGCCATTTTTGCTATTATGCAATAGTCTGTGTGCGCAAACAGTTATATTTACGCACTATTTTGACATGCGTCAAAGGTGTTGATATGTGTCAAAGAGTTCGGTTGATGTATATCAATGATATTGTATGGAAATATGTCAGAAACCGCCAAAAAGACATTCCATGTCGGTCAAAGAGGCACAATCTGCTGATTAAAGAGGTTCAATCTGTGATGATTAAAACCGTTTCAGACTTGAACGGACTATATTAAAGTAAATTTAAAAAGGCGTTTTTACTTGGTCGTTATTGATAGTTGTTGTATTTTTGTAAGGCGTTTGGCGAGCCTGAATGTAGTGTAGCCGGCGACGATATTACACATTATATTATATATAAGCACAAATTCCGCATGGATAACCGACTGATTTTACCCCCTGAATGGGCCGCCCAGAGTATGGTGCAGCTCACTTGGCCGCACGCCGGAACTGACTGGAAAGACTGTCTCGATGATATTGATGACACTTATGTGGCTATGGCCGAAGCCATAACACGTTATGAGAAGTTACTCATTGTAACCCCTGAAGAAGGACGCGTAAAGGCTCTTTTGACCGCAAAACTGTCTGAACGGCAGATGCGAAACATTGTGTTCCATCACTGTGAGACCAATGACACATGGGCGCGCGACCATGGTTTCATAACACTGACATGTGGCGATGGCGAGCCGGTTCTGCTCGATTTTAAGTTCAATGGTTGGGGCGACAAGTTCCCCGCCGAACTTGACAACGCCATAAACCGAAGCGTTTTCGCTGCCGACGAGGTGGTCGGAGCGTATGAAGACCATAACGATTTCGTGCTTGAGGGCGGTTCTATTGAGAGCGACGGCAAGGGTACGGTGTTCACAACCACAGGTTGTCTGCTGGCTTCTAACCGCAACCAGCCGTTAGACAAGACCGAAATAGACGAACTGTTGAGGCGTTATCTGCGTGCGGATCGTGTAATGTGGATTGACCACGGACATCTTGACGGAGACGATACCGACGGCCATATCGACACATTGGTGCGCACCGCACCCGATGACACCTTGGTTTATGTCGGCTGTGATGACAAGTCTGACAGCCATTACGATGATCTTAGGGCAATGGAAGAACAGCTGAAGACCTTCAGGACGGTTGACGGCAAGCCGTACAGGTTGCTCCGTCTGCCGATGACAGACCCCGTTTTTTATGACGGTGAGAGGCTTCCCGCAACTTATGCGAACTATCTTGTCATAAACGGAGCGGTCATTCTGCCAACGTATAACCAACCCGAAAAAGACCGAGAGGCAGCCCGTGTGGTTGCCGACGCTTATCCGGGACGCGACATAATACCTGTCGACAGTCTTACGATAGTACGCCAACACGGGTCTATACACTGCTGCACGATGCAGTTCCCGATTGAAATAAAGAAGTGAAACCAAGATACTGAAACATAAAAATCGTACCGAATATATGAAAATAGGAATTATACAACAGCATAACACTCCCGATATAAACGACAACAAAAGCCGTCTTGCCGCTTCGATACGTGCTGTGGCGCAGGGTGGGGCAGAACTTATCGTGCTTCAAGAGTTGCACAACGGCCTTTATTTCTGTCAGGTTGAAGATGTCAATAACTTCGATTTGGCCGAGCCGGTGCCCGGTCTTTCAACCGAGTTTTACGGCGGACTGGCACGTGAGCTTGGCGTTGTCATCGTTACATCTCTTTTCGAGCGTCGCGCGCCCGGACTTTATCACAACACTGCGGTAGTGATAGAGAAAGACGGAACCATAGCCGGAAAGTACCGAAAGATGCATATACCCGATGACCCGGCATACTACGAGAAGTTCTATTTTACACCTGGCGATCTCGGATTCAAGCCAATAGACACCTCGGTAGGCCGTCTCGGAGTTCTTGTTTGTTGGGATCAGTGGTATCCGGAGGCAGCCCGACTTATGGCGTTACAAGGAGCCGAACTGCTTATTTACCCCACGGCGATTGGCTTTGAGAGCAGCGATGAACCCGCCGAACAGCAACGTCAGCGTGAGGCATGGACCACAGTTCAGCGCGGACACGCCGTGGCCAACGGCCTGCCCGTGGTAACAGTGAACCGTGTAGGACATGAGACCGACCCCTCCGGCATGACCAATGGCATACAGTTCTGGGGTTCGTCGTTCGTCGCAGGCCCGCAGGGCGAGTTGCTTTACAGTGCTTCCGACACCGAGGAAGAGGCAGCAGTGATAGATGTCGACATGGTTCGCAGCGAACAGGTGCGCCGTTGGTGGCCGTTCCTTCGCGACCGTCGTATAGACGAATACGGTTCTATCACACGTCGTTTCATTGACTGATGGCGGTTGAAAATAACATTATCTGAAATTATTAAAAACAAAACAGCCAAATGAGCGGAATAGCATTAGGTCTGCTGATACCATTTCTCGGCACCGTGTTCGGGTCAGCTTTTGTCTTCTTCATGAAGCGGCAGATGCCCTCGTTGGTACAGAAAACACTACTTGGCTTTGCCTCCGGTGTTATGGTGGCGGCCTCGGTGTGGTCTCTGCTCATTCCCGGCATGGACATGTGTGCCTACATGGGCAAGTTTTCTGTCGTTCCTGCGGCGGTCGGTTTCATGGCCGGAATAGGCTTTTTGTTACTTATTGACTACATAACGCCACACCTCCATCTCGGTGAGACAAAGCCCGAAGGCCTGCGCAGCCATCTCTCGCGCACGGCGATGCTTATGCTTGCCGTTACCATACACAACATACCTGAAGGTATGGGTGTGGGCGTAGTGCTTGCCGGAACAATGGACGATGGAACCGGCATATCGGCTACGGCCGCCTTGGCCATGTCGATAGGTATAGCCATACAGAACATACCGGAGGGCGCGATAATATCGATGCCCATGCGCGCGGCCGGAAACAGCCGCATGAAGTCGTTCATAATCGGTAGCCTCAGTGGTGCCGTCGAACCTGTCGGCGGCCTTCTTGTAATACTGTTGGCCTCGTTCATGACACCCATTATGCCGTATCTTTTAGCCTTTGCTGCAGGAGCCATGCTCTACGTCGTGGTAGAGGAGCTTATACCGGAGATGTCTGAAGGCGGGCACTCCAATCTCGGCGTGATAGGTTTTTCGGCCGGTTTCGTGCTGATGATGGTGCTCGATGTGGCTTTAGGATGATTTTCCACAATCTATTAAAAATATCATCAACTATGAAAAGATTTGCATTCAAAATGTATCTCAAGCCCGGCTGCGAGGACGAATACGAGCGCAGACACGCCGCAATATGGCCCGAGCTGAAACAAATGATTAAAGAACAAGGTGTCAGCGATTACAGCATATACTGGGACAAAGACACAAACCTGCTGTTTGCCGTACAGAAATGCGAGGGCGACGGTACCAGTCAGGACACCGACAGCGTTGACCCGATAACACAAAAATGGTGGGACTCAATGGCCGACATAATGGAAGTAAACCCTGACAATTCGCCTGTAAGCATCCCTTTGCGTGAGGTTTTCCACCTCGACTGACAGGTTTGATTTAATAAGACGATAAGTTTTACTCTGCAAAACCCTAAGTTTTGTCCTCTGAAACAATATGTTTCGGAAGCCAAAACTCAGGGTTTTATTATATGTGTTATATATGACTGAAAATCAAGCGTTTATGCTTTTAATATCAACTGTACTTATAAATGGTTGAAAACGTCTGATAAAAATAGTGCCAAACATTTGGTATTGAACGAATTTATTTGTAACTTTGCACACTGATTGAGAATATAATATTTTAACAACTATATTAATAAACAAAATGAAAAAAGGTATTCATCCCGAAAACTATCGCCCCGTCGTATTTAAAGATATGTCCAACGGCGATATGTTCCTTACAAAGTCTACATGCAAGACTACAGAGACAGTAGAATTTGAAGGCGAAACTTACCCCGTGGTAAAAATAGAAATTTCAAGTACATCTCACCCGTTCTATACAGGTAAGAGCAAGTTGGTTGACACCGCCGGACGTGTTGACAGATTCTTGAGCCGCTACGGTAAGGCCCGCAAATAATAATATAGTATTATATTATAAGACACATAGAGAATGTGTCGGAACGTAGTTGCATATGCGTTCCGGCACATCTTCTTTTTGTATAAACCGGTTCTGTCGGCAACCCCCTCTCCATTATAGGGAAACCCCTATCGTTTAATATGGATATTCGTTTCTGTAGCATTGTCTTTATTTATACTTTTGCAATATAAATAAAAACTTAACACTTACCTATTATGCAGAAACTTATATCAATATTTAAACTGTTGTTCATCCTTTTGGCTATGGCCATGACAACGATAACATTGGTTAGTTGTGATGAAGACGAAGAGATTGCCACAACCCTTTGGGGTGTGTGGGAGGGTAAAACCGGAATAGTCTACGACTATGGCGACCGCTGGTATGAGTCGGCGCGTACCATTATAGCCTTTGACAAAGACCCCGACTATTACGCCTACGGTACAGGTTACTGGATTGATTATTTCAGTCATGCCCCCTACGACTATTATGCAAGCCACATACAGTGGAGTGTTGAGAACGGCGAGATAGTGATTTACTCCATTGAAGACCAAACCACATGGTACGTCTCCGATTACCGCCTGTCTTACGGAACGTTCAGCGGACTGCTTGACGATGGCTATGGCGAGCCGGTAAGTTTCAGTCTCACCAAGACCTCGTCGCCCGATTGGGATGATTATACATGGGGATGGGACTATGGTTATTACGGATATTCGTCTTCACGACAATCGCTTTCCACACGTTCGGCCGATACAACTCAGGTTAAACCCGTAAGGCGGTTGATGAGGAAATAAGACAACCATGACTTTATTGTTTTAAAATGATAAAACCGGCAGGCAAACGTCTGCCGGTTTTTGTTTTACCACGGATGAATATCCGCCGTAATTCAGCTGTATATCGCTTGAGGCGCGACTGTATGGTTTTATGATTTATAGTTGGTTTGTTTTTTAAATGCTTGTACTATATTCCATGTAAAAGGATTGGTTTCCATGCCGTATATTTATGAAAATATGTAATATTGCACCCGAAAACGGCCTTGAAAACGAATTTCTATCAAAATAAGGACAAATATTGATACTATTTAAACTAACTGAATTATGAAGAAAAACTATTTAATGAAAGCTATGCTTCCGGTAGCCGCATTATGCTTCGGTCTCATGCCACCCGTAGGGTTGAATGAGGTAAAGGCAGGTGTCGCTTCGGTTCAGCAGATAGCTAAAGTCTCAGGAACGGTAGTCGACAAAAGCGGTCCTGTAATCGGTGCTACCATCAAGGTAAAAGGAACGTCAATAGCGACGGTCTCAGACCTTGACGGTAATTTTACTTTGGTGAACGTTCCGAAGAACGCAATCATTGAGGTAACCTACATTGGTTATACCACAAAAGAAGTCGCTCTGAACGGAAAGACCAATCTTAAAATAACAATAGAGGAGGAGGCTTCAAACCTAGACGAGGTGGTTGTGGTTGGTTATGGTTTGCAGAAGAAGAGCGACGTAACAGGAGCTTTAGCCCGTGTTGGTGAGAAAGAACTCAAAGCTATGCCTGTGAAGAATGCTCTTGAGGGTATGCAGGGTAAGGTTGCCGGTGTCGATATTACGTCAAGCCAGCGCCCCGGACAGATTGGCGGAATACAGATTCGCGGTGTCCGTTCTATTTCTGCCGGTCAGGGTCCTCTTTATGTCGTTGACGGAATGATTATACAGAATGGTGGTATCGAGAACATAAACCCTTCTGATATAGAGTCTATCGACGTGCTGAAAGACGCTTCAGCCACAGCCGTTTACGGTTCGCGCGGTGCCAATGGTGTTGTTCTTGTAACAACCAAGAAAGGTAAGTCAGGCAAATTGTCTGTTAATTATTCAGGTACGGTTACTTTCGAGACCATGCATGACGTGCAGGACATGATGACCGCCGCCGAATGGCTGCAATACGCGCGTATAGCAAAAGCCAATATGGGCTCTTATAACGGTGGAAACGCCACCCCCGACTATGAGGCTGACAAGAAAGCGTTCGGTAGTGTCGCCGCGTCTTGGGCAAATATCGAAAAGGCTTGGGAGGGCGGAACTTATGACGCTTCAAAGGTAGGCTCCTACGATTGGACATCGGGAGGCCGTCAAACAGGTATCACCCACGAGCATACTTTGAGCGCGTCGGGTGGCTCTGAGAAGTTTCAGGGCTATCTTTCGTTCGGTTATTTGAACCAGACCGGCGTGCAACCCGGCCAAGAGTATGAGCGTTATACGCTGAAAACATCGTTCGATATAGAGCCTGTCGATTTCTTGAAATTAGGTTCTTCAATCAACGGTTCTTATTCTGATCAGGATTATGGTTATAGCTTCTCTAAGTCTGTAACCGGTGCCGGTGATTATTACAGTGCGCTCAGAGGTATGCTTCCATGGACTGTACCTTACGACGATAACGGTGATTACATTCGTAATCCGAATGGCGATGTGAATATAATCAACCCTATTCGCGAGCTTGACTATAACACCAACCAGCGACGCACATTCCGTGCCAACGCCAGCCTTTATGCTCAGGTTGATTTCGGAAAGATATGGGAGCCGCTTAACGGACTGTCTTACCGCTTCCAGTTCGGTCCGGAGTTCCAGTATTATACACTCGGCATAGCCAATGCTGCCGATGGTATCAACGGAGACGGAAACAATGGCGCGCAGTACAACAACTCGCAGAAGCGTTCATGGACTCTCGATAACCTTATCTATTATAACCGTAAATTCGCCGATAAGCATAATTTGAACATCACATTGATGCAGTCTGCTTCAAAATACCATTATGAGTATGGCGATATGCGTGCCACCAATGTGGCTACAGCTGACGAGCTTTGGTATAACATGGCCACAGCCGGAACATTAAAGAGCTTCGGCACCGGCCTGACCGAGACACAGATGGCTTCATACATGGCGCGTGTCAACTATGGCTTCATGGATAAGTATTTGCTTACGGCGTCTATACGTTGGGACGGTGCGTCGCAACTTGCCGCAGGACACAAATGGGCAAGTTTCCCATCGTTCGCTCTTGCATGGCGCATTGACCAAGAGGAGTTTATGAAGGACTTCAAGGCTTTGAGCCAGTTGAAACTGCGTCTCGGATATGGTGTTACCGGTAATGCCGCCATCGCCGCTTATGCTACGAAAGGTGCTATACAGAGTTCTTACTATAATTGGGGACAGACTGACTCTTCGATAGGTTATGTACCGTCAGACGCTTCGGCGAAAACTCCTAACAAAATGGCCAATCAGGACTTATCGTGGGAGCGTACAACGCAGTATAACCTTGGTGTCGATTACGGATTCTTCAATAACCGATTGAGCGGTAGCTTTGATATTTACAAGACAAAGACAAAGGATTTGCTTCTTGCGATGACCATTCCTTCATTGACCGGTTATACCTCAACATATGCCAATGTCGGCGAGACTTCGGGCTGGGGTATCGATTTGCAGATAAACGCCATACCGGTAATGACCAAGGACTTTACTTGGAACACATCGCTTACATGGTCAATGGACCGAAATAAGATTGACAAACTGTCGAACGGACGTACCGAGGATGTTAACAACCGTTGGTTCGTTGGCGAGGAAATCGGTGTTTATTATGATTATGTATATGATGGTATATGGAAGACTGCTGAGGCCGATCAGGCTGCTGAATATGGCCGTAAGCCGGGACAGATACATGTTAAAGATGTTGACGGAAATGGTAAAATCGATGCGAACGACCGCAGTATAGTAGGATATTCCCGTCCGCGTTGGACCGCCGGTTGGACAAATACGTTCAATTACAAGAACTTTGAGCTGAGCTTCTTTATCATATCGCGTTGGGACTTTACCGTTCCGCAAGGCTCACTTACACTTGACGGCCGTTTCATGATGCGCGACATAGACTACTGGGTGGCAGGAACAAACGAGAACGCGTTGTACTACTCACCCGGCTCAAACGGCGAAACGGCCGACACTTATGCCTCTTCAATGAACTATCAGGATGGTTCGTTCATCAAAGTCCGTAATATATCTCTCGGCTATAACTTCACATCTAAACAACTAAAGCCGCTCGGACTGTCAAACCTTAAGGTTTATGTTCAGGCCATGAACCCGTTCTCGATATACAAGGCTTGCAAGTGGTTGGATACTGATTTGGTTAATTACGACAACAATACAACAACACTTGGCTCTCCTTACACATTGAGAAGCTTTGTGGTAGGCTTGAATATAGGATTCTAACAAATTAATGAAATTGATTTAAACAAAAAAATCATGAAATTACATCATATATTATACTCGGCCGTTCTGGTCGGTATGCTTGGCGGGTCAACCCTGACATCGTGCAGCGACTCATTTCTTGATGAGAAACTCATCACCGAGCACAGTACTGATTACTTTAAAACACAGACCGGTCTTGACGAACTTGTTACCGGCGCTTACCAGAAACTGAAGTTCAAGTTTAACTATATATGGGCCATAGAGTGCTACGGAATGGGTATTGACGAGTTTACCGACGCCAATAACGTCATGTCTTCGTGGAACCACTACAGTCAAGACCTCAACTCAAGCGAGACCGGTGCCAACCAACCCGTATGGGATAACTATTACGGACTTATAGAACCTGCGAACATTATAATAAATAATGTGCCGCAGTATTATGACCATAACAGCAAATTCTATGACACCCGTCTTGGCGAAGGTTATTTTATGCGTGCCTACGCTTACTTTGAACTGGTGAAACAGTTTGGCGGTGTACCTTTGAAATTGCAGCCTTCAACCGGTGTGGAGACCACTTTTACCCGAAATAGCGAGGAGGAAGTCTACACACAGATTATAAGCGATTTGGAACAGGCTTACAATCTGCTTCCTGAAAAGGCTGTCGATTCAGACGGCGGAAACCATGGCCGTATAACAAAATATGCCGCTGCGCACTTCTTGGCCAAGGCTCACTTGTTCCGCGCGTCAGAGCTTTACAGCGGTTGGAACTCCAAGTATGTGGCCGACGACCTTGACGCTGTGATAAAATACGGTAGTGAGGTTGTGGCCGCACACCCGCTGTGTGACAATTATGTAGACCTGTGGAACTACACCGAACCAAACGGAGCCAACGAGAAAGTAAGCGAGGTTATACTGTCAGCCCAGTTCTCTAACGACGAGACAACCTGGGGACGATATGGAAACCAGATGCATCTCTTCTACCCTTCGGTTTATCAGGATATGGCCGGAACCAAGCGCGACATATCGGGAGGACGTGAGTTCTCGTATGTAAGTGCCACCGAGTACACGATGCAGGTATTTGACAGGGTTAACGATTCGCGTTTCTGGAAATCGTTCATCACTTGCTATGGTGCCAATAACACATCGGGTGCCCCGACATGGACTGATAATGATATAAACAGCGGTAAGGCGCCTGCGGGAGCCAAGAAAGGCGAACATCGCTTCAGTGCGGGTGATATCGGCATAAAATATATTGTCAATGACCCCGGAGATACACGCTATGAGAACTGGAGTTCGGGTGCGTCTGACGTAACTGTGTTGAAAAACAACGAGATAACTCGCAGCCATACCTTCGTGCGCTATTTTAAAGGCGAGAACACTCTTAACTGGGCAACCGACATAAAGAACCTTCCCGGAAACTATTATTCGGTAATACCCCACAAGCGCTCGGTCGCATTGTCGAAGTTCCGCGACGGTTATCGCAACTCGATAGCATCTCAGTTTGGTACACGCGACGCCATAATAGCCCGCTCGGCCGATGATGTTCTGATGATTGCCGAGGCTTATATCCGTAAGGGAGAATCTAACTACGATAATGCTCTTGTATGGCTTAACAAGCTGCGCGAGCGTGCCGGTTATGCAGAGAATGAAGACCGCGGTAAGAATATAGATGGCGGACAGTCTTACAAAAACAATTCTTATTGTGCGGGTAAGGGTGGAGGCTTCTCAGCCGAAGGCGCAATATATTCAGACCAAAACACTTACTGGGAGTCGAACAATATGGAGGGTAAAGAGACCACCGCTTCGACGAAGAGCGAAATGAAGCTGAACAGCGTTAATGACATTTACAACTCAAAGGCTGACAAACCCATTTACGAGAAGCTTGGATGCGCTTCAAACGCACAGAAGATGATGTGCTTCTTGCTTAATGAGCGTACACGTGAGCTTTGTGGTGAGTTGCTGCGTTGGGAAGACCTTGTGCGCACAAAGACATTGGATGCCCGTTGGCATGCGTTCAACGACGGTATATCTCGCGGAATGGGAGACTTTGACCCTGCCAAGCATTATTATCGTCCTATACCGCAATCGTTCCTTGACGGTATAACAAACGCTAACGGTGCGGCCCTTTCAGACGAAGAGAAAGAGGCTATGCAGAATCCCGGATATTAAAGTTACCGAATTGAACTCGTTTAAACTTTTTAGTTCTTGTCATAATCGAGTGTTTTTTCGTCCGGTTTTGTTACTCGAAGAGGGCGCA
>Cebus_capucinus_imitator_PRJNA485217_SSR102__coassemble_861_pt1 | contig 28665 bp, 17 predicted proteins | sample Cebus_capucinus_imitator_PRJNA485217_SSR102__metabat2_high_PE_011 | metagenome-assembled genome bin Cebus_capucinus_imitator_PRJNA485217_SSR102
GGTAGATGTAACACGGTCAAGTCCGTAGTCGACAACATAAAGACCGAACTGAGCGTTGTTATCAATCGCCTGATTACCGGTCTTACCCCATGATGCGCGAATCTTAAGGTCGTCAAGCCATCTGGTGCCTATAAGTTTTGATATACGGAAACCTAATGTGGCAGCCGGGAATGTTCCCCAACGGTTTTTACGACCGAAACGTGATGAACCGTCGCGTCTGACAGTGAATGAAGCCAATACAAAATCATCGTAATTGTAATTCACCTTTCCGAAGAAAGAAGCCAGACGATAACCAACTTTGGCTCCGGAATTACTCATCGTGCCTGTCGCGGCATTAGGCCACATGTAGTCAGGATCTTCAAGAGCGTAATCTTCCGAATATGCCGAAAAGTCTATCACATCTTGTCTCGATAACTCTGAACCTACCAGAAAGTTAATATCATGTTTCCCGACATTCAGCTCGTAAGTAGCGGTATTAGACCATGTCCAGTTCGTTTCGTTGTTATAAGACAACGTTGTCTTTGCTATATTATTGTTTACGATATCAGAGTGATAAGTACGAGTCATGGCATTAATAAACGAAGACTTATAATCAACACCAAAACTTGACCTCAACACCAATCCCTTTAAAGGAGTTATGTTGATGTAAGCATTACCGAACACACGCCAATAATCAAGCGCGTTATCTTTATTATGTTCCAATTCACGCAAAGGATTTTGTCTATCGGCCATTCCACCCACCGGTCCTCCATAAGTAACACCGTCTTTTTCATATACAGGTACGACAGGCGCCATCTTTAATGCATTTTCCATCGGATGACAATCAACCTGACTTGTTCGTGTAAGAGTAAGATTCTCACCTAACGTAACAATTCTGTTAAGATTCCATGACGTATTTAAACGTGCCGAAATATTCTCAAAATCAGTATATTTCAATATTCCATTATTACGTTTATAACCAAGCGAGAACATAGCAGAGTGCTTATCTGTGGCATTTGACAATGTAAGGTCATAATTCTGTGAGAATCCTGTTCTCGATATGGCATCAATCCAATCGGTATCAGAAAAAGGCATAGTTTGCTTTTCATTGATAAATCCGCCATAGCGTCCGCTAACTGTATAACTGTCATAAGTATCTGTCTTAGGATTCCAGACCGTAATAGGAATACCCGAAGCAGCCTGAAGGTCAAGACCATAATTACGTGAATACTCAACCGGATCTATGCCATCGTTTACGGCGGCTTGAGCCATAGCCGTAGCATATTGTTGTGTATTCATGAGTTTCATCGTGGACTGTGAGGTATAGAACTGAGCCGTGAGTCCGGCTGAGAAATCAACTTTCACCTTTTTCCCCTTCTTTCCCTGCTTGGTTGTTATGATTATTACACCGTTAGAGGCACGCGAGCCATATATTGAAGCCGAAGCCGCGTCTTTGAGTACCTGCATACTCTCAATATCATTCGTATTCAATGAGTTGAGAGCCATATTGGTAGGCACACCGTCAATTACATACAGAGGGTCTTGCGATGAGTTAAATGAGCCTATACCTCGTATTCTGACCGTTCCGGTGCCTATAGGAGAACCATCTGTGGTAACTGTCATACCGGGCACCCGTCCTTGTAAGGCACGCATAGGGTCGGTATCAGCCGCAGTTTTAAGATTGTCGGTAGACACTACCGCCACCGCTCCCGTCAAATCAGCCTTACGTTGAGTAGTATAACCCGTAACAACCACCTCATCCATCAATTTCGAGTCTTCATTGAGAGTAATTGTCATACCGGCCGACACAGGAGCCTCAACCGTCTTGTAGCCTATAAAGGTAAAGCGTAACTTGGCGTCTTTGTCGACCTTAATCGTAAAATGACCGTCAAGGTCCGTGATAGCACCGTTACTTGTGCCAACCTCCATGACCGTGGCTCCGATGATTGCATCGCCCCGACTGTCAGTAATCGTTCCGCCGGCAGTTATTTTTTGTGCGGCGGCAGTAATACCATAGCCGATGAATACTGCACAAAGCAGCAGTCTGAAAATGTGTTTCATAATAATTAATTGTAATAATTAGTAAATGCTTGTAAAGTTTTCGATGGCAAAGTTATTTACATCTTGTATCGAAATAAGCAATATTCTGTTCTGTGGATATGAATTTTCGTTCATGCAACAAATTTACTACCTTATGAACGAAGTATTGCATCGAAAGGGCAGTGTTTTACGTATAACTGCCGATAAAAGACAAATTTCATGATTAAAATCTCAAAACATGGTTGTTTCTAATAACACACCACATCATGCAAAACAAAAAACGAAGGCTCGTCAGAACCTCCGTCTTTATTTAAAACGATAACATCACCCTCGTGCGACTATTGCACAACCCCAGCGACAGACATTGTTTATAAGCGGAACGGGTATGCCTTTCTCGGCCGCAAGACGGCTTATAATCTCTATGCCGTAATGAAAATCCTCGGTAAAATAGCGACTTTTGAAATCGGGAATGAAGCCTCCGGCGGTCGCAGTCATTGGAGAGGATATGCCTTTGAAGGCTTCGATTGAACGCAATTTACAGGTAAGCGACTCCGCATCATTGCTCTCATAGTAAGTAAGAACGTCGGGGATGCTACCCGGCGTTACGTCGAGTGCGGCAAGAAGGCGTTGCAACTCACCATCCATGGCTATATAAAGAGACGAGGCTTCATCTGTCCACTCCTCATAGAACATCGGGCAACGAGGGTAGATAATGCCTTCACGCCAATCGCACCACATTGTGTACAGACGGGCGGGATGCAGCAACGGATTACTGTTTGTCAGGCTTACCTCATACATATTTTTCGCCAATACAACCGGAGTGTGTAACATTCGGCTTATGTTCTCGGCCAATGCGGCGGTGTCGACTACGTTCTCGGTGCCCACCACAAGCTGCTTCTTATATCCGAGTAGCGAGGCGCGGTGGCCGTAAGCGGTAGTGCGGGCTATGAACGGTACACGCTGAAAGCCGAATACGGGTGTTCCCTGTGGAAGAATACGGCAGGCATTGAAGTAGAAACCTGTGCTCGACACCACACTTCCAACGGCTGTTTGCGGCGTAAGATAAGGTGTTATGGCTTGCAGCACACCCGCTATTGAGTAACCGGGCAGACACAGCAACACAATGTCGGCTTCGGGAATAACGTCGGCAGCCGACGCCGACACACGGCTCAACCGTCCGTGCAACGTGTCGCCTTCGGGAGTGTCAATTGCCAATGTGCCGCTCCACAGGTCGGGCTGACGGGTGAGCAGCCTGACCTCGGCTTCTCCACGAGAGGCGATAAAGCCGGCTATTACGTGTCCGAGATTACCTCCGCCGCAAATACATATTGTCATATCTTTGGGGTATGTTACATATTTTATCATATTGACAACAACGCTTCTACAAGGCGGTCGTTATCGATTGTATCACGCACGGATATGCGAATAAAGTTACGTCCGGCCAGTCCGGTCTTCGAGTCGCAGTCCTTAATCATTATGTCGAACTTCTCAAGCAGAACTTTGGCAAGCTCATGAGAGGTATAGCGGTCGAGTATTTCGACACAGAAGTAGTTGGCCTGCGACGGCAGAACCTTTATCCACGACACCTCACACAGACGTTTTATAAAGCGGGCACGCTCTGCAGTGAACTTACGGCAAGCCTCGACATAATCGGCCTGATACTTGTTGAATATCTGCATGTAGAACTCAGCGAACGAGTTTATGTTCCATATGCTCACGTCCTTCTTTATCCGTTCTATCAGCCGCTCGTCTGACGAGGCGAGAACACCCAAGCGCAATCCCGGCACACCGTATGACTTGGATATGCTTTTCATGACAACGAGGTTGGGGTGGACAGACAATATGTCGTTGCGCAAAAGGGTATTGCGCTCGAAATCATCACTGAAATCGACGAAAGACTCATCGACGATAAACCTTATATCACGCTCCTCACACCAGCGGCACAGGCGCAACAGGTCGTCAAAGCCGATGAAATTGCCCGACGGATTATCGGGATTGATAAGCAACAGACTCTTTATAGGCTTGTCGGAAAAGTGTTCCATTAGATTGTCGGCGGTATAACTGAGGTCATCGGCCGACGGTGTGAACATCTCTATGTCTTCAGGTTTCAAACGGTGCGGATACTCCTCAAACGTGGGGAACACCACTCCCACTCTGCCCCGGCTCAACTCCATGAGGCTCTTTATAAGCTCGGCGGCACCGTTTCCGACACCGATGTACTCGCGGCGCACGCCGAAATACTTGCCGGCCAACAAGGAGTTGACAAACATACCTGACGGATACTCGGTGAGAAGAGTGTCGAAATTGGCTTTCAACTCGGCCTTCAGCTTCGGTGTAGGAAAGTATGGATTGACCAAATAACAGAAGTCAAGCATCTTCGGAAAACGCCAATGGCCGCCATAACGGTAGTTGAAGCGGTGCAGCATCTCCTCGTCTTCGGCAAAGATTGTCTCGGCAATGTCAAGGTCTTGCACATCATCAATCTCATACCACTTCTCCCCACCCACGGGCAAAGCCTTCAAGTCGGTATTGTCAAGCAGGGTTATAACCCTAAGCACCTGCTCGTAATACTCATTGTTGCCCAACGCGCTGCAATAAGCGTCAAGGAAAGGCACATACTTGGAGCGTGAGAACTCACGGCTGAACTTATATATGTTCACCGTCTTATAATATGTGTCAACATCGTCAAAACTGAACGCTTTCTTCGGAACGAAGTTCACTATGTTACGGTCAGCGTCGATGCGCACCATTGTTCCGTCCATCCACGACTCGTATTTTGCCACTAAAGCCACATTGGGATGCGGGTCGGCAAGAATCATATCGAACAGTTTCGACGAGAAAATCAGGTCTGACTCTATCAGCAGTGTGTCGTCTTCCTGAAGCCTGTGCTTGGCCAAAGACAGTGAATAAATATTGTTTGTACGGTCGTAAACGGAATTCTCGACGTACTCGATTGTCAACTTGTCGGTATATCGGTTGCCAATATGGCGTTTCAGCTCTTCTCCCTTATAACCGATGACGATAACCACACGGTTTATATCGAGAGCCGAAAGCTGTCCCAAAAGGCGGTCGATAAGGCTCACGCCACCAACTTTGACCATGCATTTGGTATTCTCAGCGGTATGTTCACCCAGTCTGCGGCCCATTCCGGCCGCCAATATTATTGCTTGCATAAATAAGATTTGTCGGTTTTGTCGTGATGCAAAATTAACGAAAATCAGCGACATAACACAACGACACGACCAAAATAATGCCACAAAAAAGACACGACTAACCTCATGTCCTAAATATCTTGAATATCAAAGGCTTACAATAAGCACTGCAAAGCATGTTGTTTGGTATGCCGAAAGTTATTGTTCCATAACGCAAAAGCCCTTGTTTCGCAAGGGCGAAACAAAGGCTTTCATTTATCAGGGCGTAGCGGCGTGTGTTACAACGCCGCAGACCCGTTACTCTGTATAGATAGACAACTTAGGATGGTCTTTATACAAATTCTTGTTAGCACGCTCCTCCGTGTCAGGTATACGATACAGATAGTACTTACTGTTCGGGCAGAAAGCACTGTTATCGGGGAAGTTGAGGAAACGGTGTCCCTGCGGCATCTTCTTAACGGTCTTTGTCGTTCCGTCCGCAGTAGTATAGGTGTAATCAATCTCGTCAGACGGGTATTCCTTACGCTCAACACTCTTCTGATTGCGGATTATGTCGATAAGACTGAAGCCCTCGCCCCAAAGCTCCTTGCGACGCTCAAGCCAGATGGCCTCCAAAAGCGCGTCGCCCGAAAGAGCCTCATCAACCTTTTTGGCACCGCGGGCCTCCTTCAGCTTGTTGAGCACCTTGGGTGCATCAGCGTCGTTAAGGTGTGCCTTTGCCTCAGCGTTGATGAGATAAATCTCGGAAACACGCATAAGAACGATATCTGCAATATGATTCTCGCTGTCGCGGAACTTGAACTTCGAGTAGCGCATCCATACATACTCGGCTTTGTCAACATCGGCTCCCGGGTCGGTGGCCCAGTATATCATTTTCTTACGGTAGTCGCCGTCATCGAACCGGTCGCGGAAGTACGGATCCATGTTGAAGCTGTAATAGTATGAGCCCGGAGTTGTGGTGTCAAGGAACTCGAAGTTGTAACTTGCGTTGCTTTGGTCTGTGGTCTGGGCGTGGCCCCAAATCCACTCTTTGTTGCTAACGTCGTTGAAACCGGCGTTATACTCCTCCTCGGTCATAAGGTAGTCGTTCAACTTCAACAGCTCGCTTGAGTACTGCTCGGCCTTTGTCCACTCGCGGGCATAAAGGCAGGCGCGAGACAGGATTCCAAGTACAACCTCATGGTCGATTTTATGTTTTGCGGTACCGCGGTTGTAATTCTCAGGTATCAACGACAATGCCTCCTCAAGGTCTTTTATCGACTGTGCGTAAACCTCGCTTACGCTTGAGGCTGCCTTACCGGCAATGGCTGAACTCTCATCGGTGGGACTTGTGTAGATAGGAGCGCAAACCGCATTGGGGTCTTTGTCTATCGCAAACGAATAGCTTGAGGCCAAATGCAGATAGAGGAAGCCGCGCAAAGCCAATGCCTGACCTTTGATGCGGTCGCGGTCAGCCTGTGTGCCGTCGGCGTTGTCTATACCCTCAATAACGTTGTTGCAGTCGTTTATCACACGGTATGCCAGCAGCCAGCTGAGCGTGTTTGTGCCGCCCTTCCCGTATATGGCACTAAGCTGGTTGTGAGACTTGAAACCGTATTTGTCGTTAAGAACAACGTCGGAACCCATGGCATCATTGGCGCGAAGCATTGCACCGTAACCCGGATTGGCATATGAGTTGAATGTCTCCATGAGATATGACCAACCACCGTTCAGAATCTTCTCAACGTCAGACGTTTTGCCGAATACGGCACTCTCGTCGACATAAGTTGTCGGGGTCGTATCCAAATCGCAGGATGTAAGAACCGCGCATCCCAACGTCGCCGATAATATATATTTCAGTATTGTCTTCATTGTTTTGCTTGTTTAAAGTTTTACATTGACTCCGAATGATATTGTCTTCATTGTCGGATAACGGTAGTAAGTAGAACCGCTATAAGTCTGCTCCGGGTCGAGACCCTGCTGCTTTGCGAACGTAAGCATGTTCTCGGCCTGGAAGAAGACGCTGGCTTCCTTCAACGTAAGGTAGTTGAGCCATGACTTCGGCAGAGTGTAAGACAGTGTTATGTTCTTAAGTCTCAGGTATGAGCGGTCAACCAAGAAACGGTTTGAGGCGTTTGTCCATGAGCTTTGAGGTTTTGTTGTCAGACGAGGAACATCGGTGTCGGTGTTCTCAGGAGTCCAACGGTTGAGCATCTCCACACCCCACGCTCTACCGGCAGAACCTTGTGTTAGCAGGGTAGTATAGTCGGAGTTGTAAATCTTACCGCCGATTGAATATGACAACAGGAACGAGAGCGACAGACCTTTGTATGACAGTTCTGACTGCAGACCGCCGGTCCAGTCGGGCAGAGAGTTGCCGCACTTAACTTTATCGTCGGTTGTTGTTGAAGAGTAGTCCTCGGTTGTAACTTTCTCACCGTTTGAATTGTATCGATACCACATCGGGTTACCGTTCTCTTTGTTGACACCGGCCCACTCAACAAGATAGAAGTCGTAGAGCGAACCGCCCTTAACCCACTTCTTGTTTCCGCTCCACATCTCCTCAGCGGGCAGAGATGTAATCTTGTTTTTGTATGTGGTTGCGTTCAAAGAGACTTTCCACTTCCAGTCTTTGGTTACGATTGGGTAACCGCTGATTTGGAATTCCCAACCGTAGTTCTTAATCGCGCCGATGTTCTGATCCATACTTGAGAAACCGCTTGAAGGCACGAGGTCGGTTGAAAAGAGCAAATCCTTTGAGCGACGCTCGAAGTATTCGATTGAACCGCTGAGACGGTTGTTCCAGAAGCCGAAGTCAACACCGATGTTGGTGTTAAGGTTTGTCTCCCATGAGAGGTTTGGGGTGGCAAGACGATAAGCGTGTACACCTGACTCACCGAGGTTGTTTCTGATTGAGTAAAGAGCCTGATAAGCGTAATAGCCCACTTGGTCGTTACCCTGAGCGCCATAGCTTGCGCGAAGAGCGAGATTGGTGAGCCAGCCCTTTGTGCCCTCCATGAACTTCTCCTGCATAATCTTCCATGACGCGCCTACCGACCAGAAGGTACCCCAACGGTTGTCCGGGTGGAAGCGTGACGAACCGTCCGAACGAACAGAAGCTGAGATAAAGTAGCGCATATCATAAGAATATTCGGCACTACCGAAGAAGCTGAGAAGTTTGTACTGGTCGCTGTTACCGTCAAAACCGGTAAGCGTTGAAGCCGCATCCGGCTCGTAATAACCGTCCATAATGACCTTGCTGCGTGAGCCGCCGAAGTTTGAGGTGTTGTACTCGTAGTACTCCTGTCCGGCCATGAGGCGGATGTCATGAACATCGTTGAATGTACGCTGGAAGTTAATTACGTTATTGTAAGTCAAACCGGTAGTGCGATAGTTGTATTTACTTACCGAACCGCCACTGATTGAGCCGGTTCCATAAGTCGGGTTGGTGTAGTCATGGTCAACACGGTTATTGTAGTCAACGTTAAGAGACATCTTATAAGTAAGTCCCTCAATCGGAGTAATCTGCACATAACCGCGGAGTGAGGCTACGTCGCGCTTGATTTCGTTCTTGTCGTGAGGAAGAGAGGCGGCCAGATTGTACTTGGCATACGATGTGGGACGATACTCTCCGTAGTCGAACTGACGGTTTCCACTCTCGTCAAGCAGGTATTCACCGGTTGTATAGTCGCGCTTGTAAACCGGATAGAACGACGGAATAGAACGGGCGAACAGAACCACATTGGTGATGGCAGAGTCGTCCTGCTTCGGGTAATCCTGTATAGAGTGAGAACCTGACAGGTTGATTCCAACCTGCAACCATTTCTTAATGTCAGATGTAATGTTGGCGCGCAGGGTGTAACGCTTGAAACCTGATTCGATATAAGCGCCCTGATCGTCGAGATAACCGGCTGAGAAGAAGTATTTTGAAGTACGGCTACCACCGCTTACACGCAGGTTTATGTCGGTGTAATGGGCGTTCTGTGTAAGAGCGTCGTCCCAACTGTCATCCCAAAGCGGTGTTGCTCCTGGCACGATTTTGCCGTCAGTACCCACCGGATGCGGATAAGCCGTTCCGTAAGGATTAATTCCGAGTGTTCCGGTTAGGTTATTCGTAGCATACTCAGCGGCCTCTTCGGCAGATTTACCTTGGTCCATACCGGTGTTGCGCAGTGCTTCCCAGAAAAGCTGGAAGTACTGATTTGTATTGAGTTGGTCATAGTCTCGGCGCACACGACTTGAGAAACCGTATTTGGCAGAGAAGTCAATGGTCGGTGCGGCTTCCTTTTTACCTTGCTTGGTAGTAATCATAATAACACCGTTGGCGGCACGCGAACCGTAAAGAGCGGCCGATGCGGCATCCTTGAGTACGGTGATAGACTCGATATCTGACGATGCGATTGAAGACAAAGCGCCGTCATACGGCACACCGTCAACCACATACAATGGAGAGGTGGAGGCGTTAACAGAACCGACACCACGAATAAGGATTGTAGCATCTGAACCGGGCTGACCGCTTGACGAGAACGACTGAAGACCGGAAACGGTTCCCTGCAACGCCTTCGACACGCTGCTGACCTGTGATTGCTCAATAGTCTTACCGTCAACAAGGCCTGCCGAACCTGTAAAGGTCGACTTCTTAACCGTTCCATAAGGCACGGCTATCACAACCTCGTCTACAAGTTGTGTTTCCTCTTTCAACTCAACATTGATTACTTTGCGGTTTTTTACGGGTACGGTCAGCGACTCATAACCGATAAATGAGAACGTAAGGCTCTCATTACCGTTAGCCTGAATCTTGTAAGCTCCGTTAGCGTCGGTTATAACACCGCGCGAATGTCCTTTTACCTTCACTGTAACACCGGGCATATCTTCCCCCCCCCGATGACACTTTTCCTGTAATGGAAATCTCTTGTGCATAAGCTACAACACATAGCATAAAGCTGCACAACATTAAAAACACTCTACTCATATAAATCACTTTGGTTAAATTTACACTTTTAGCCCTACATCTCACAAATTCGTTAAGTGTTCAAAATACAGCAATAATCTTATGTTCTTTAAATATCTTACAACTATATTGAACAAATTAACGCTTTTCTGTATTCCTATTTTGCAAAATTAATAGTTTTCGATTTATCAACCAAATATTTCACCCACAAAAGCTAAAACAAATTTAATACTGTATGAATATGCGCCAAAAATGCTTAAAAACAAAGATTTTTGAATAAGAAAAAGAAGATAGAACAAAGAAGAATGAATTATGAGCAATCCGTTTTTATAGAAAAATCAATTACTATTTATTGAAAAATAAAAGATGATTTACCCTCCATTTTAAAGAATACTCATAATGAACTCGTTTAAACTTTTTACCGAAATGTCATGCTGTACATTAATTTTTATTCTTTCCTTGTCCTAATCGGTCTTTTTTGCCTGCTTTTGTCCCTCTCATCGGTTGCATAGCCCGCTATGCGCCCTCTTCGAGTAACAAAATCAGACGAAAAAATACTCGATTATGACAAGAAATAAAAAGTTTAAACGAGTTCAATTCATCCAACCCATATTAAAATCAGAAACTGAAGTTAAGACCTGCCATAAATGTGGCGCGTGGCATCGGATAGCCATAATTTATCTCGTAATGTTGAGCCAAAAGATTTTCTCCACGCACATAGACATTGAGACCGGATGTTACCTTATAGCCCACCGTAGCGTTGAGCAACCAAAACGATTCGGTGGTTTCAACATTTCCGGTCCGGGTGTAAAGGCCATCGATATATTGCAATCCGCCGTTAATCTGCCAACGATTTACGGCATAGTCGACACCGAGCCACGCCTTGAAACGTGGAGCTCCGACCACCGGATTAACCATGTGCAGCAGACTGTAGTTACTGTTCAGTCTCAACATACGGTTCACACGCCAGTCAAGTTCAAGCTCTGCGCCGCTGTTTTCTATCGCTCCTGTGTTCACATTCATCGGACGACCGTCTGTCATCTGCGTCTGAATCATATTATCTCCTTTAAGGTAGAACAGGTTCACGGCATAGCCGAAAGCATTTTCAGCCAAACGCTGACGCCACGACAGCTCATAGTTCATCATGCGTTCAGGGCGAAGATTGGCATTAGCGGGCCTCCAGAAGTACATCTCACGTATGGTCGGATTACGGAATCCCTTGCTCACCATAGCTTTCAACTCACCGTTATCAACAGGTCTGAACACCAGTCCACCCTGCGGTATCCACTCCGTTCCGGTTTGCGAATGGTGGTCAAGGCGCACTCCGGCATCAATGGTGAGCCATCCGAACAAGTCCTGACGGAAATCCACATAGGCCGCAATCTCGTTCTCACGTTCATTACCTATCGGAGCGAGGTCCTCGCCTGTGGCTATGACACGGTTCCAAGCCTTGCCATAAATGTGTTGATAATCGAGACCGAGCGTAATACGGTTACCACCGAAAAAAGTCGCGCTCTGATAGAACGAAACACCTGTCAAGGCGTCATCCGAACGGAAATAAGCTGTCTGAGGAGTTTCTCCGTCCTCATATCCGTCATTGATTTTATGCCGTCCGAAGTTATGATATACACTCAAAGCACCCGAAGTGTTGCGATAACGGTTCTCTATCACCGCCGTAGCCACACCTCTCGTAATCCATTGACGGGCATCATACACCGGAGTCTGCACCGAACCGGGATAAGAAGCGTTGAAATGCGTGAGGGCAAGGTCGGCATACGCAGTCCAGTTGGCCGACAGGTCATAACCCAGTTTGACATATCCGCCATATTGCTCAAAGCCCATATCCGGGCGGTTATTGTCGGTCCGAGCATATTGAGCAGCCACAACCGAGTTGAAACGCCCCATGCGCAGGCGGTTGGTAACTTCAGTCTGAACGGTTCCATACGAACCTGCCGACACACCGATGTCAGTCTTCACTCCGTCAGTATCCATACGTCGGGTAACAATGTTGATAACTCCACCCATGGCGTTAGAGCCATAGAGCATCGACGCCGGGCCACGCAGCACCTCCACGCGCTCGGCCATAAGCGTCTGATAAGCGTCGCTTATAGAGTGGCCGAATATGCCTTGATACTGCGGATGACCGTCAATCAGCACCATCATTCGGCCACTGCCGGCACCGAGACCTCGCAGGTTTATACCTCCGGCGGCACCGTCGCTAACCCCGAAGCCAAGCATCGAGCGGCGTGTTACGAACAGTCCGGGCACCTGCTCGGTAAGCGTCGGCAGGACGTTGAGCCTTTGCGTGGCGGTGAGACGGCCCCGACCGACTGTCGTTATGGTTTGCGGCAGGTGGCGTATATCGGTCGTGTTACGTGTTCCGGTAACGACCACATTGTCAAGTACACGGGCCACGGTATCGCCACGCTCGGCAGCCTGTGCGGTGGTGGAAGCTAATGCTGTCAGCGACGCCACGGCGATAAAACTTTTAAAGAGTTTGTCTGTAAAGGTCTTCATATATATAAGGTGTTTTATTTTATGTTGCAAAAATACGGTAAAAACATCATACTAACAGTAAAAATATTACGGATATAACTACCATAATTACGTTTTCATATTTTTGTCGATTTAACGGTATTGACAGCCAAAAGCTAAAACAGGTAACGATTTCCGTAAAAATGGTACATCATGTTTGTTTTTTTATCTGTATTTTTGCACCATGTAGAACTACAAACTTAATGTTATGAAGATAAAAAGAATTATTGCCATGGCGTTTGCGGCGACCTTAACATTGGCTCTGCACGCCCAACCGAAAGTTTTTTTCACAAAAGAGATTACGCCCGAAAGCCTTATACGCATCTACAAAGCCCTTGGTAAAGAGGCACGCGGACGTGTGGCCGTAAAAATCAGCACGGGCGAGGCCGGAGGCCATAATTACCTTAAACCTGAATTAATCGGCAAACTTGTAAAGGAGGTCAAGGGAACAATAGTCGAGTGCAACACGGCTTACGCCGGCAAGCGCAACACAACCGAGTCACACTTGCAAGTGGCAAAAGACCACGGTTTCACAAAAATCGCAAAGGTCGACATCATGGACGCCGATGGAGACTTACGTATTCCGGTGCGCGACACCAAGCATCTTAAATATAATATAGTAGGCTCTCACCTTGCCAGATATGACTTTATGGTCAATCTCGCGCACTTTAAGGGTCACGCCATGGGCGGCTTCGGCGGTGTGCTGAAAAATCAGTCAATCGGCGTAGCCTCTGCCAACGGCAAAGCGTACATACACACGGCGGGCAAAGCGCAAAGTCCGGCAGAACTGTGGGAGAACCTCCCCGCACAAGATTACTTCATCGAGAGCATGGCCGCCTCGGCTCAGTCGGTGGCTGATTACATGAAGAATAACATCATTTACATAAATGTGATGAACAACATGAGCGTGGATTGCGACTGCGACAGCCATCCCGCCGACCCGAAACTGAAGGATATGGGCATAATGGCGTCGCTCGACCCGGTGGCTGTTGACCAAGCCTGCCTTGACAAAGTGTTTAATTATAAAGGCTCCGAAGGCGACGACCCCAAGCCGCTTATAGCCAGAATAAACCGTCAGCACGGAACTTACATAACCGATTATGCCGAGAAAATAGGATTTGGAAGCAAGACTTACGTGCTTATCGACTTGGATAAATAAACCTTAGCATAACTAGCATGAATTCAAATAATTTGAGCTCGACCGAACACCCACATACCGATTGAAGAACGGTTAAAACACCGGAGCGTCAAAATGTAAAATAAGCCCTAAAAGTTTCTTATCTAACTTTTAGGGCTTATTTTACATTTTTATGCGCTATAATTTGTCTTTCGATTTACCCAAACGGTTATTCAACACCGTTACGTAACTTCTCCATCTCAGAGTTTTTCAGTTTTTTGAGCAGGTCGCTCGCAAATATGAAGTCGGTCAGTTTTTGATTTTCCGACCCCATAATGTCAGCGCTGCATCCTTCCCACTCCTTTCGACCCTCATAAATAAACAGGATATGCTCACCGATACCCATCACCGAGTTCATATCGTGAGTGTTTATTATGGTCGTTATGTTATACTCCTCGGTTATTGAATGTAGCAAATCGTCGATTACAAGCGATGTTTTGGGGTCAAGACCTGAGTTCGGCTCATCGCAGAACAGGTATTTCGGGTTCAAGGCAATGGCGCGGGCTATTGCCACACGCTTCTGCATTCCGCCTGAAATCTCACCCGGAAACTTCGCCTCGGCATCCGTAAGGTTCACTCGGTCAAGGCAGGTGCGGGCACGGCTTATGCGGTCGCGAATTGTCATTGACGAGAACATGTCCAGCGGGAACATGACATTCTCAAGCACGGTCATAGAGTCAAACAACGCCGCACTCTGGAAAATCATTCCCATCTCACGCCTCAACGCAATCTTCTCGCGCTTGTCCATAGCCACAAGGTTACGGCCGTCATACAGCACTTGGCCCGATGTCGGGTTCAGAAGTCCCACAAGGTTCTTCATCAGCACGGTCTTTCCCGAACCGCTCTGACCTATTATGAGATTTGTTTTTCCGCTTTCAAAGACGGCGTCGATGTCTTTCAACACCTCTTTATCGCCGAAAGACTTATATAATTGTCTTACTTCAATCATGTTGTATAAGTTTTATTCACACTCGGCAATCCGGTTTTTGATGTCAGTAAACCTCACGACAGAATTTGAGTGAGGAACACGTCTGAGAAGAGAACAAGCACGCTACTCGTTACAACGGCGTTTGTGCTGGCCCTGCCGACCTCGACCGAGCCACCCTCAACCGTGTATCCGTAGTATGACGATACGCTTGTTATGATGAAAGCGAAGAATATACTCTTGATTATACTCATATACATGAACCACGAGTTAAAGTCATGTTGCAAACCGATTGTAAGGTCTTCCACATTGATAACGTTGCCTATAACCGCCGTGGCATAAGCTCCGACTATTCCGGCCGCCGTACTGAAGATGACAAGGAACGGCATAAGCGTTATCATACCCATTATCTTGGGCAGAATAAGGAAGTTGGCCGAGTTTACGCCCATTATGTCGAGTGCGTCGATTTGCTGTGTTACACGCATCGTTCCAATCTCCGACGCGATGTTAGAGCCGACTTTTCCGGCCAGAATAAGACACATAATCGACGATGAGAACTCAAGTAACATGATTTCACGGGTTACGTATCCTGTAACGAAACGAGGCATCCACGGGCTTTGTATGTTCAGTTTAATCTGTATGCATATAACCGCTCCGATGAAAAACGATATAAGCAGAACGATTCCGATAGAGTTGACGCCGAGCGCCGACATCTCTTTTACATACTGCTTCAGCGACATACGCATACGTTCGGGCCGCGCGAAGGTGCGTCCCATCAGCACCAGATAGCGGCCGAAACTCTCAAGATATTTATTTATAAGCATACTTCTGCTATGTGAAAATTATTGTATCAAAGGCTTTAAACCGCCACAAAAGTAACCAAAAATAAGTAAAAAACCGACATGAGCCGTTGAGTTTTTAATATTATAATGTGCATTTAGGGACAATTTTACTATTTTTGCACCAAATTACAACTTATATGAACACTGACTATACAGGCGGAGCCGCTCCGCAAAGTGAAGGAATGACGCTGCGCTCGGAGGGACTCGTAAAGCGTTATGGAAAGCGTACCGTGGTCAACAATGTGTCGATTAACGTGCGCCAAGGCGAAATTGTGGGACTGCTCGGCCCTAACGGTGCCGGCAAGACGACATCTTTCTATATGACAACAGGACTCATTGTGCCTAATGCCGGCCACATATATCTTGACGATAAGGACATTACCGACTACCCGGTTTACAAACGCGCGCGGACCGGCATCGGCTATCTGCCGCAGGAGGCAAGCGTCTTCAGGAAGATGAGTGTCGAGGATAACATTCTCTCGGTGCTCGAACTGACCGGAAAACCGCGTAAGTATCAGCTTGAGAAACTGGAGAGCCTGATACACGAGTTCCGTCTCGACAAAGTGCGGAAAAATATGGGCGACCAGCTATCAGGAGGCGAACGCCGACGCACGGAGATAGCCCGCTGTCTGGCAATTGACCCTAAATTCATCATGCTCGACGAACCTTTTGCCGGTGTAGACCCCATCGCCGTGGAGGACATACAGCACATTGTGTGGCAGCTGAAATATAAAAACATCGGTATCTTGATAACCGACCACAACGTGCAGGAGACACTAAGCATAACCGACCGTGCCTACCTGCTGTTTGAGGGACGCATACTTTTCCAAGGTACCCCCGAAGAGCTGGCCGAGAACAAAATAGTACGCGAGAAGTATCTGAGTAACAGCTTCGTACTCAGAAAGAAAGATTTCCAGCTTATCGATGAGGAACGCCGCGCGCGAGATGCCGCCGAGGAAATGTAAAATACATTATATCAACACCACAAGGCAACGGCCTTTTAACATCACGATTGTAATGCTGACGTTAAAAGGCCGTTGCCGTTATATTATCGACACACGGTGCGCTCAGGCCGAGACAAAGGACAGATGACAGCCACACCTCAATACCGGTTTTTTCAAACATATTGTCTCGCCTCCCGAAACAATGACTTTCATCGTGCAAAACAGGCTGTTTTACATGGTGAAACAAACTGTTTTATAACTCGCTGAACATCAGTTTTGTCTGCAACCTTTTTCATGTTATAAGGAAAAAGATTATATTTGCAGTCGTAAAAGGTGTAAACAAAAGGGTGGGTTAAAATCAACGAACAGTAAATGTGTAGGGACATTATTCATTATGTCTGCATATTTCGACTGAAACCTATATTACTGATGTATCTGCAATTAACCGTTCAATTTCGGTACAGACAAGCATGAGGTAAGTCCACACGACGTGGGGTTAAATGCATTTTGACACACCCGATGTATAGAAAGACATTTGAAATAAATTAAGAAATGAGAAAAATCAATGATATAACCGAACTTAGATCGGTGCAGATTGGGGTGCTTGACAACATCGCCGACTTCTGCAAGAGCCGCGGCATCACTTATTTCCTTTCGAGCGGAACGCTTATCGGAGCGGTGAGACATAAAGGCTACATACCGTGGGATGATGACATAGACCTGTATATGCCTCGAAAGGATTATGAAAAGTTTCTTAATGAGTATGCCGATGAGACCGGTCGCTACCGTGTGCTTGACCCGAAACGCGAAAAGCATTACTATTACACCTTCGCAAAGGTGGTAGACACTCGCACACTGATGCGCGAAACAGAGACAAAGGGGTTTGATATCGGGGTATATGTGGATATTTTCCCGGTGGACTATGTTACCGAAGACATGGCAAAACGCCGACGCACGTTCAAACTGAAAAGGCTGCTGTACAAGATAAGGCGGTGCAAACTGTCGAACGAGAATTATCTGGCGTCGGCCACGGCATTTTATTGTTACCGCTTTCTGCCTGTATCGGTCGGAATGATTGAGGCCGCTCTGCGCCACATGACGGCGCTGACCGAGCCTACCGGCACGGTTTGCAACATGAGCGAGTCGGGCCCTTCGATTAAAGGTTGTTTCCCGGCCGAGGATATAAACGGCTCGGTCGACATTCTGTTTGAGGGCAAAACATACAAAACCATGGCAGGATATAAGGACTATCTGACCCGTACATACGGCGACTATATGACTTTGCCACCGGTTGAGAAGCGTGTAACACACAGCTTCGAGGCTTATTGGCTTGACTAAAAAAACATGGCTATGGGGCGTGTTATCTGTATTTTGATATTGGCCGCACTGTGCGCCTGCTCGTCGGACAGGCACGGCAGTCGCCTTAACTCGGCTTACTACTGGAGCACGACGCTCGACTTGGACAGCACAAAACTGGCGTTCATGAAGGAGCATGACGTGAAAAGGCTGTATGTAAGGTTCTTCGATATTATGCCCGACGATGGGGGCAATCCGATGCCAAACGCCACACTGCGCTTCAACACCGCCGTACCTAAAGATATTGAAGTGGTGCCGACGGTGTTTATTGTAAACGACTGTATGCGCCGAAATACCGACGGACTGGCCGAAAAGACGCTGAAACGCATAATGCGAATGTGCGAGACAAACGATATTGGCAACGTGCGTGAGGTTCAGATAGATTGCGACTGGACGCTCGGCACGCAAAGGGTTTTCTATAAATTTGCCGACCTGATGCGACGACTTTGTCATGAACACGGTCTGAAACTTTCGCTTACAATACGCTTGCACCAGCTATCACAATCGCCACCGCCTGCCGACCGTGGCGTGCTGATGGTTTATAACACAGGCGACTTTACCCGCCTTGACTGCCGGAAACCGATTCTTGACATCAACGACGTGAAACCTTATCTGCGTTATCTGCACGATTACCACCTGCCGCTATCGGGAGCTTACCCGGTGTACTCATGGCGAATACTGTTCAGGGCGGGACGATATGTCGGCATTATGCACCGGGACGACGATTTGCCGGTATTGCAAGGCGACTCGATTGTTACACGACAACCTGAACTTGACGACATAATGAACGCCCGACAGGCCATAGACAGCCGGCGTGAGGACACCGGCCGTGAGACTATAATATTTGATTTGAGCAACCTGAATATTAACCGTTTTAAATCAGCTGAGTATGAAGAGATTTTTAATTCTCGGTATGGCGACCGTAACAGCCTGCGTTAGCGCATGGCCGTGCACCGACTTCGGCCCCACGCACAACAAGTATATGTTCAGTGTTTTTCGCCGTGAGAAGATGAAAAGCCCGTTTGCCGACCGGCTGGCCGACTACTGGAAAAGCTACACCGGCGGCACACCCGCCGCTACTGAATATTGGTTCGGGTGGGACACCGAAACCGTTTTGAAAGCCGCAAAACATAAGGGCGACCGTGAGATGGAGGTATTCGCAAAACTGTTTGACCGTTACTTGAAAGTCGCTGAGAGTGTGCGACAAGACAGTTGGGAATATCCCACAAAGTTGCAGTTGCAACAACGGCGCGCAACTCTGCTCGATGTGCTGGCAAAGGCCAAGGCGTACCGCGGACAGAAGTTGCGCGGACAGTATGCGTTGCTGACCATGAGGGCGAATATGATGCTGGGGTATGACAAAAACAATCTTACGTATTGGACGGCAACGGCATCGAAACTGCCTGCCTCGGTGTGGCGGGACGCCATGCGTAACATATACGCCCGCGCTCTGCTGAAGGCCGGGAACAGGCGTAAGGCGTGTGATATTTATGCCGAACAGGGAGACATGCAAAGCATAAAATGGCTGTTGCAAGGCTTCCGTAATCTGGCCGGAATAAAGTCGATGTATGCCGCTGACCCTGACTCGCCCACACTGACTTATCTCGTTCAGGACTTTGTGAACAACGCACAAGAGACTGTCGACCTGAAAGCAGCGACCGATGATGACAGTAATTGGCTTGAGGAGATTGGAGCAAAACCTGTTTACAGCAATGAGGTGAAGGGGTTTATAGCCTTTGCCGACGAGGTTTTGAAAAGCAATAAGATTAAGAATCCGTGCCTGTGGCGTACTGCTCAAGGTATGTTGTATTACCTTTTCGGAAAGGACAAGGAGGCCATGACTGCTCTCAACGAAGCTGTCAACATGGCCGGAACCGAACGAATGAAGGATAACGCAAGGGCCATAAGGCTGTTGGCAAGTGCCCGACGCAATGCGCCCGATGCCGAATACTCGGCTTATCTGACCGGAGAGCTTGACTGGCTTGACCGTAAAATAAACGAGGAGGAAGGTGCGTCGTCATACTATGACAATCACTACGCCGATGTGAAAGACCGTGTTGTGTTTAAAGGGCTTATTCCGTTGTATCAAAGAAACGGCCGAAACTATACGGCAATTATGCTCTGCGGCATGATGCGCGCGTTTGAAAACGGTTTCAACAAAACCAGCTCAACCGACCCGAACATTAATTATGGAGCCATGAACGAGTATTTCGGACACTTGGATGGCCTTACACCTGACTCGCTGCAAACTTACTTCAAATATCTTAAAGGCAACAAAACCGATGGCTTTGAGCGTTATGTCGCCGAGCGCACTTATAAAGACAAAGATTACTATAATGACCTTATAGGCACAAAACTCATTGCTTGCGGACGGTTTGACGAGGCTGCCGATTACCTTGAAAAGGTGAAAACGGACTTTATCGACAAGCAGAACATCAGCTTCTACATGTCAAGACGCTCGTTTGAAGTGGAACGGTGGTTCAACCGCCAGTTTATCAAGAATGATGATTACATAATATATGAACGGGACGAGTCGTGGCCAAAGGTGAACAAGAACTTAAAATTGGAGTTCTGCAGGGCTATGTCTGACCTTCAACATCAATATAATCTGACTCGCGAAGGTGCCGAGAAGCAGCGGCTGGCATATAAATTGGCCACGTTGACATGCCAAGCATCATACTTCGGTGATTGCTGGTTCCTGACGCATTACGGCAAGAGTGTTACCGACAGCGCGCGGATTGGCGAGGCTGACTTTATGGCTGAAACAATAAAGTATCTTAACGAGAGTAAGCTGAGCGATGACATGACGCTACGCTATAAATCGCTTTATGCCTTGGCATTGTTACCTGTCGACCCGTGGTACACGGAGTCGTATGACAAAGATTATAACACCGTCATCACGCCGCGGCCTGACTCTCGCCAATATAAAGCGTTGGCTGAGCTGAAGAAATTCGCAAGGGATTATCCGCAATATACCGACCGTTACACTACAAAATGTGATATATTGAAGATGTTTAAGTAAACATACGGTTTAAGAAAAAGCCTCTCCCCTTTTATGAAAGACCGGGGAGAGGCTTTTGTCTTTAGTGTTTCTATGCTTTCTTCAAGCTGTTTACAATCTTGACAAAGAATACTATAAGCAGAATATAAGCTACAAGTGAGCATAACTCTGACATTGGATTGGCAAGCCAATCCTCATTAATCAGATTGACACCGCCAAAGCGTAACAATGCACTGACTACACCCATAAGCGCACCACCGGCAATGAAACCGCTGGCAATGAGTGTGCCTTTCTCGCCACGGGCCTTGTTGAGAGCCTCGTCTTTGGTGCGTGTGGTTACGTACCAGTTAAGGGCACCGCCGACAACGAGGGGGATGTTAAGTTCGATAGGTATGAACATTCCGAGGGCGAACGCCAATGCCGGAATCTTCAACCATGTCAGTATAAGAGCCAGAACAGCACCTATTCCATATAAAACCCAAGGCGCGTCGACACCGTTCATAAGAGGATCGATTACGGCCGCCATAGCGTTGGCCTGAGGAGCGGCAAGCTGTCCTGAGGCAAAACCGTAGGTCTTGTCGAGCAGAATCATAACTCCGCCGACTGTCGCGGCTGACACCAAGATGCCGAGAAACTTCCATGTTTCCTGCTTTTTCGGCGTCGTACCGAGCCAATAACCTATCTTGAGGTCTGTAATGAAAGCTCCGGAGACAGACAATGCGGTACATACCACACCGCCCATTATCAAGGCTGCCACCATACCGCCGGTACCTTTAAGTCCCACGGCGACCATTATTACCGAAGCTAATATAAGGGTCATCAGCGTCATACCTGAAACGGGATTTGTGCCGACAATGGCTATCGCATTGGCCGCAACGGTTGTGAAGAGGAAAGCTATAACCGTAACGAGCAGAATACCTACTATCGCGAAGAACAGATTGCCCTCCATCACACCGAACCAGAAAAACAGGAAGGTGATGATGATTGTAACGATTGAACCTATCGCAATAATTTTGAATGATATGTCGCGCTGCGTACGGGGCACGTCGGCAGTGGTTGCCTTGCCGCCTTTCATCTCTCTTGCGGCCAGTCCGACGGCCTGACGGATTATTCCCCAAGATTTGAATATGCCTATTATACCGGCCATGGCGATTCCGCCGATACCGATATACTTGGCGTAATAAGTGAAAATCTGTTCCGGCGACATAGCTCCTACAGTATCTGTAATGGTCGGATTCCACCGGTTAAGCACCGTATCAGGGAACAACAGTGCCATTCCGGGCACGATAATCCACCAAACCGCCAGTGAGCCGAAGCAGATTATGGCTGCGTATTTCAGTCCGACGATGTAGCCGAGACCAAGCACCGCCGCACCGGTATTGCACTTAAAGACCAGCTTTGCCTTATCGGCCAAAGCCTCACCGAAGCCGAACATGCGGGTGGTAACATTCTCATTCCACCAGCCAAGCGTAGCAACGATAAAGTCATAAAGTCCGCCTACGAGGCCCGCCATAAGCAAAGGTTTGGCCTGATCACCGCCTTTCGCACCGCTGACGAGTACCTGTGTCGTTGCTGTAGCCTCGGGGAAAGGATACTTTCCGTGCATATCGCTGACAAAATACTTGCGGAACGGTATCAGGAAAAGTATTCCGAGGATGCCTCCCAACAGCGAACTGAGAAAGATGTTTATGAACGATGAACTCATTTCGGGATACTTAGCCTTCAATATATATATGGCCGGAAGAGTGAAGATGGCACCTGCCACCACTGCACCGGAACAAGCTCCGATGCTTTGTATTATGACATTCTCACCCATCGGGTTACGTCGCTTTGAGGCCGTTGAGACTCCGACGGCGATTATGGCGATAGGTATGGCGGCCTCAAACACCTGCCCCACGCGCAGACCGAGATAGGCGGCTGCGGCGGAAAAGAGTATAGTCATAAGCACACCCCACGTAACCGACCATGCGTTTACCTCCGGATAGCTCTTCTTCGGACTCATTATGGGCTGATACTGCTCACCATCTTTCAGCTCTGTAAAAGCGTTATCGGGAAGCTGATAGTTCTCTTTTTCAATGTCCTTCATATTATTCTGATTTTTATTTATTATTTTCAGGTCGGTCAAAGCCCAATGATTTATATATCATGAGCTTAACCCTCAATCTTATCGAGAGCCTGTTTCAGGTCGGCGATAAGGTCTTCAGGATCTTCTATTCCTACTGAAAGGCGAATCAAGTCTGGGGCTATTCCTGCCTCACGCAACTGCTCGTCAGACAGCTGACGGTGTGTATGGCTGGCCGGATGCAGCACGCATGAGCGGGCGTCAGCCACATGTGTGGCGATATTAATAACCTCAAGAGAGTCCATAAACTTTATCGCCGTGTCGCGGTCGCCCTTCAGTCCGAAAGCCATAACGCCACACGAACCTTCCGGCATATACTTCAATGCCAAGTCATGACTCTCGTCTTTCTCCAAGCCGCAATAGCGAACCCATGCCACACGAGGGTCTGATGACAGGAACTCGGCTATCTGTTGAGCGTTAGAACAGTGTCTGCGCACACGCAGATAAAGCGTTTCAAGACCCAGATTCAGCAGGAACGAGTTCTGCGGAGAGGGCACAGAGCCGAGGTCGCGCATAAGCTGTGCGACAAGTTTTGTGGTATAAGCCATCTTGCCGAAGGCGGTTGTGTATGTCAAACCGTGATACGACTCGTCGGGAGAGGTAAGCCCCGGGAACTTATCGGCATGGGCATTCCAATCGAAATTGCCACTGTCAACCACACAACCGCCCACCTGACAGGCATGTCCATCCATATATTTGGTAGTCGAATGTACTATTATATCGCACCCGAACTCAAACGGACGACAGTTTATCGGGGTGGCAAACGTGTTGTCAACAATAAGCGGGACACCGTTGCGATGGGCTATACGCGCGAACTTCTCTATATCGAGAACCTTGCAACCGGGGTTTGATATTGTCTCACCGAACAGCACTTTGGTATTCGGGCGGAAGGCTTTCTCTATCTCCACCTCAGAGGCTTCCGGGTTGACAAAGGTACAGTCTATACCCAATTTCTTAAGCGTAACTCCAAAAAGGTTATACGTTCCGCCGTAAATCTCATTAGAAGCGACTATGTGATCGCCTGCCTCACAAATGTTAAACACCGCATAGAAGTTAGCGGCCTGACCGGATGAGGTCAACACGGCCCCTACTCCACCCTCAAGCGCGGCAATCTTTTTCGCCACGGCATCATTGGTGGGGTTCTGCAGTCGGGTATAGAAGTATCCCTCCTTTTTAAGGTCGAAGAGCATAGCCATCTCCTCGCTGTTGTCATACTTGAATGTTGTGCTTTGCACTACCGGCGGCTGCACAGGCTCGCCGTTTCCGGGTTGCCACCCTCCGCGCACGCAGAGGGTGGCCGGTTTAAGGTTTGTCTTCATCCTTATTCGGTGTTATTGTTTTGTAGTTTTCAGGGTTATGCACTCGGTGCGCATTAACTTAGGTAGGTGCAAATTTAACCAAAAACCATGTAAAAAAGGCGTAATGCGCCTTAAAAATAAAGATTGACACCTATAAGAGTGAAACCGATGCGCCACCACACGCGTAAAACCACCACACAATAACATTCAAGACATAAACCATATTCACATTTCGTCATACATGCAAACCATTGTCTACATGACTGTTATAATAACCCATGATGATAAAAACAAATATCTGCAACGCACAATACACATTACATTCACGACTTCAACTTACATTCAGACAGATATCAATCCGGACTAAATACAAACAAAAAAGTGGCGGCGGAAATATTAATCCGTCGCCACCATGATATGTGATTTTTTAAGAAATTACTTCTTATTGTAGTTCTCAAGTCCTGTATTAAGGAACTTCATGTAGTGGTTGATATCCTCGTCGTAGCTGTAAGAGGGAGCCAAGGGGTTACCCTCATTGTCAAGTATCACATAGAACGGCTGTGCGTTCGCACCGAACTTGCTACGCTGCAGATAGCTCCACTTGTCACCGACGGTGCGCAGAGTACGCTTACGTCCGTTCTCAGTAACCTCCATAGGCTCTGCCAACGGCTGTTTGTCATCAACATAAAGCGAAATCAGTATAAAGTCGTTGTTCAACTTGTCAGCTACCTGCGGGTCAGTCCATACGGCAGCCTCCATCTTACGGCAGTTTACACAGCCAAAGCCGGTAAAGTCGATAATTACCGGCTTACCCTGAGCGGCAGCGGCCTGCATACCCTCCTCATAGCTCTTATACTTAGGCTCAACCTCGTTGTGGTAAAGGTTGAAGTCCTGTGTTGTAACAGGAGGTGCGAATGCGCTGACAGCCTTGCAAGGAGCGCCCCACAGACCCGGAATAAGATAAACGGTGAACGCCAGCGAAATCATACCCAACATGATGCAAGGTACGGGCATAGCCTCATCGCCACCCATATCGCTCTTAAACTTGAGCTTACCTATAAGGTAGAGACCGAGCATACCGAAGATTATAATCCAGATGGCGAGGAACACCTCACGGTCAAGCAGACGCCAGCCATAAGCGAGGTCAGCCACGCTGAAGAACTTCAAAGCGAAAGCCAACTCGATAAATCCGAGTGTAACTTTTATCACGTTCATCCAATTACCCGACTTGGGAGCCTGCTTCAACCATGTGGGGAAGAGGGCGAACAGAGTGAACGGAAGGGCCAAAGCCACGGCGAAACCGAACATACCGATGGCCGGACCGGCTATGCTACCGGATGTGCTGACCTCAACGAGCAGGAAACCGATGATAGGACCTGTACATGAGAATGACACCAAAGTAAGCGTGAACGCCATAAGGAAGATGCTGAGCAATCCGCTTGTTGAAGACGCTTTGTTGTCAACCTTATTTGTCCAAGACGAGGGCAATGTAAGCTCAAACCAGCCGAAGAACGACAGGGCGAACACTACCAACAAGAGGCAGAAGAAGATATTGAACACGGCGTTTGTGGCCAAAGCGTTCAGCGAGCTTGCTCCGAATATGGCGGTTATGGCCAGACCCAAAGCCAGATAGATAACGATGATTGATATACCGTAAGTGATAGCGTCGCGGATACCCTTAACTTTATCCTTGGCACGCTTCAGGAAGAAGCTGACTGTCATAGGGATGATAGGCCATACACACGGTGTGAACAATGCCAACAGACCACCGCCGAAGCCCATAAGGAAAATGTATATCCATGAGCGTCCACCGGTGTCAGAGCCCCCGTTAAGTGCCTGAAGTTCTGATATAACGGGCTTCCACAAGTCGCCGCCTGCCACCTGAGCCGTGTCGGCAGCCAATGTATCGGCAGCCACCGAGTCGGTTTTAACGATGCTGTCAGCCTTAGCTTCCTCTGTCGTCTCCTCGGCTACGGGAGCGTCGGCAGGACCGTTGCCCTTAAAGTCGAACTCGACAGCGGTGGGAGGCATACAGTTCTCGTCATTACATGCGCCATATTCAAGATAACCTTTAATGTTATAAGTCTTCGCCGTGATGGTGTAACGCTGAACAAAGTTTACGTTATGCTCGAAGTAACGCAGGTTCATGTTGAACACCTTGTCGAAGTTGCTGATTTCCTTACCCTGCGCCTTCAACTTGCCGGCGGCCTTCGCTCCCTCACCCCTCTCGGTTGTTATAGTGGCCGAGATAGGGCCGTCTGAAGGCAGACCGGTAGAGTAGACATGCCATCCGGCATCGATTTTACCGGTGAAAATAACGTCAACCTCGGTAGGCGACACCTGCTTCTGTATAACGGTGAAGTGAACCGGGTCCTGCATTTGCGCCAGCGCCGCCATTGAAAATACGGCAAGCAGCATTGTCAGAATCGTGTTTTTGAATTGCTGTTTCATATTGTTTTTAGTTGTTTTTTGTCTTGTGAGTCATTATGTCGAGCACATACCGGTCGGTCTCATCCATGCCCCGACGACCTATCTCGGTGAGGTTGCGTATGCTCCGGTCGACATCATCGTCGATAATACCCTCAACCGACGTAACATGGCGGTTCTGTATGGCCAGCATCGCGCTCATCACAGCGGTGCTTACGCCGGTAGTCAGTTTCAGCGCACAGCTCGGCTTGGCTCCGTCGCAAATCATACCGGTAAGGTTTGCAATCATGTTTTTAACCGCAAAAGATATCTGCTCGTAGGTTCCACCCATAAGATATGTTATACCGCAGCTGCTGCCGGTGCTCGCCACAACGCATCCGCACAGTGCCGACAAGGCACCGAGATGCTGCTTGATATAAATGGCGGTGAGGTTGCTTATTATCAGCGCGCGTATAGTTTCCTCCTCCGTGTTATGATTTTCTTCGGCATAAACCACCACAGGCATTGTGGCGCAAATACCTTGGTTGCCGCTTCCGCTGTTGCTCATTACCGGAACCATCGCTCCGGCCATACGCGCGTCGCAGGCACAACTTGTGGCTGAGAGAACCTTAGCGAACACGCTGTCGCCCATTATACCTTTGCCGAGAGGGCTGCACATGGTTTTGCCAAGCTCGTGGCCATAGTTCTCGTGCAGACCGTTATTGGCGGCGGCCTCGTTCATCTTCTTCGCCTCAAGAATGAAGCGCAAGTCTTCAACATCGGTCGTGGTGGCAAACTCATACACCTTTTTCAAAGTCAGCTTGCACTCGTCTCCACCGGTCGCGGCCTCGGTCTCGGCCTCGTTGTTCTCCAATATTATGTCGGAGTCTCGTCTCAACAGAATGAAATTGGTATGCGAGTGGCGTATAACGGCCTCACTCTCGTGTCCGTCGGCACGACACAGTACCCTGATGTACAGCTTGTCGGGCGCGTCCTCCTTCAGCGAGATGTGTATTCTGTCCTCGGCGATATACTCTTTACCGCGCTCCACGGCCTGCTTGTCGCAGTCGTGCAGCACCTCAAGGTTAAGCTCGGGGCGGCCTATAAGCGCTCCGAGCGCAATCGCAATGGGCAGACCAATCATGCCCGTACCGGGAATACCCACGCCCATGGCGTTTTTGAGTATATTGGCACTAAGCTGCACGTCTATGTACTCAGGTACACGGCCAAGTGTCTCACGAGCTTTGGCCACACACAATGCCACGGCAATAGGCTCGGTACAGCCTATCGCCGGAACCACCTGACGATGTATCAGGTTTATTATGTCCTTTCTTTCTTCTGCGGTCAGCATTTTATTCGTATTTATTCTTACAGCGTGCTAAATTACAAAATTATCACATAATTATAACCATGTCAATGAATAATTTTAATTTTTAATGTGTAAAATAATATTTTTAGCCCCTCGAAAGTTATCATTTCAACGCTTTAAGCAATGATATGGAACAATCGTAAGTCATGGCTGAAAAGCCGTATTTCGTGGATTTATAAAGAAATCGGATTGATATTGTAAAGAATACGACATACTGTCATCAACGCTTTACGACACCCGAACAGTATGCAACGATATTCCTGCGGATATGTGTTCGAGATATGACATCTCATTAAATTATAACGAATGTCTGACACGACATCGGCCGCAATCATTCGAGACTGTTTGTTTTACGACACGAAAGTGCCTGTTTCGGCAGTCAAAACCATTTGTTTTGCGCCATAAAACAAATGGTTTTATAACACATTGTCTGACAGCAGATTACAACACATGGGCTACAATATCGGTTTCAACTCGAACAATTATTACAAACATCACGAGAACCTTGTTGTCGATTTCAAGGATTTTTCAACTTGTAACTATTCAGCAATAGCCAATGGGTATAGCATCAGTGCTATCCTATAATGAC
>Cebus_capucinus_imitator_PRJNA485217_SSR102__coassemble_862_pt1 | contig 28533 bp, 22 predicted proteins | sample Cebus_capucinus_imitator_PRJNA485217_SSR102__metabat2_high_PE_011 | metagenome-assembled genome bin Cebus_capucinus_imitator_PRJNA485217_SSR102
TATTAGTTCTCAAAGGGTTAGGTCTTTTAAAAATAAATTAGCTGCGGAATTAAGGTTAACTTTGCGCCATCACTCCTGAAGCAAACACGCTTCAGACACACTCAAGGAAACACTACCGTTGATAGTCAGTTGAATACGATTGTACTTGATTAAATGTGTACAATGGTGATAAAAGAAAACTCTCCCGCTGCAAAACTATAATTTGCTGTGGGAGAGTTAATGTTTTTATACCTGAAATATGGGCTTATTTGATGTTCGGCTCTTCGAGTCCATAACCATGTTTCTTGTCCATTGCTTTAAGAACGAAGCTCAAAATGAGGGCCATTACACCGAGTGAGGCAAAGATTACCATCGGTATGGTATAGCCGCCTGTGCTCTTATGGGTTACGCCAATGATGAGCGGAACGAAGCAAAGACCTATATTCTGAATCCAGAAGATGAGCGAGTATGCGCTGCCTAAAACTACCGGATCAATAATTTTGGGCACGCTGGGCCACAATGCGGCAGGCACGAGCGAGAAAGATACGCCCAAAACAACGATGATAAGCAGAGCGAGCCACTGTGAGGGGTACATCGGCAGCACGTAAGCGAAGCTGAGGTGGCAGACAATCATGATGAGTGAGCCTATCATGAGCATTGTCGCGCCCTTGCCTTTGTGGTCAAGGAATGAGCCGAGCAGCGGAGTGAGAATCATAGCCAAGATGGGGAACCAACGCAGAAGGTCGGCGGCAACGGTGGTCTCGATGTTGAGTGTTATCTCCAGATAGTTGGTTGCGTAACGCTGGAACGGGAATATTGCAGAGTAATACAATACACACAGCAGAGCTACAACCCAGAACATGCGGCTGCCGAAGATTTTGCCAAGGTCGCTAACCTTAAACTCTTCAGTCGGTTCGTCATCTGTGGCATCGGCTCCGAGCTGCTTGTCGAGCTTCAAGTCAAGTACAGAGAAGACGCAGAAGTTGAGCAGACCGATGAGCAAAAGAACAGTGCAGAATGCGATGGGGGCTACAACGGAGTCGTTGAAAGCGGCGGCGATACGGGGTGAAACTGAAAGTACGGCGAATACACCGAGGCGCGCAATGGCCATTTCAAGACCCATGGCGAGAGCCATTTCTTTACCCTTGAACCATTTGGCGATGGCTTTTGAAACAGTAACACCTGCCATCTCGCATCCGCATCCGAAAATCATGAAACCGAGTGCGGCCATTTTTGCGCTTCCGGGCAGAGCTACCCACCATGAGTTAAGCCACTCACAAATGCCTGTGCCCTGAAACCATTCGCTGACACCGACATATTTTATGGCTGCACCGATTACCATGAGTGAGGTTGAGAGGATACCGGTGAAGCGAACACCGCACTTGTCGAGGATGATACCGGCGAGGATAAGGAAACCGCAGACGTTAAGAATGTACTCGGAAGCGGCATAGGTTCCGAATGTGCTACTGTCCCAACCGCGCTTTTGCTCGATGAGCGACTGGAGCGGAGACATTACGTCTACAAACATGTAGGCAAAAAACATTGCCAATGCAATGAGAATGAGGACGGCCCAGCGCACAATGCGAGAGTCGCTGAGGTTCTTTCTGATTTGTTCTGTCATTGTTGTTATTTTAATTATTGATTTATCGTTTTGATTTTATAGAGTCGTGTCGAAGTAAATGTGGTTCTACGTTTTAGGAACATACTTCACCATGTCCGCGTGTTTTGTTGTAAACCTCTTTTATCTGAAGTTATATATTTAACCGTTATCAGAACGGAGCGTGTATACTGAAATATGTTCCTTAATGTTGATACATTACAATTATTACACACTCTGATAAAGTTCTTTTACTTCTTCAACCAACGGTCTAGCCAGCTGAAGAATGTACGCTGCCAAAGAATACCGTTCTGAGGTTTGAGCACCCAGTGGTTCTCATCGGGGAAGAGCAGAAGTTCTGCCGGTATGCCACGCATACGGGCTGCGTTGAACGCTCCGAAGCCCTGATTTGCGTTGATGCGGTAGTCTTTCTCGCCGTGTATGCAGAGAATGGGGGTGTCCCATTTATCGACGAACTTGTGAGGAGAGTTGTCGTATGTGCGCTTAGCGTTGGCAGAGAGATCCTTGTTCCAATATGCGTCTTCATACTCCCAGTTGCTAAACCATGCTTCTTCGGTATCGGTGTACATCGACTCAAGATTAAACGCACCGTCATGCGCTATGAAACACTTGAAACGTTTGTTGTGGTGGCCTGCCAGATAGTAGACACTGAAGCCACCGAAGCTGGCGCCAACCGCACCGAGACGGTCTTTGTCAACGTAAGGAAGGTTCTGTGCGGCATCGTCGATAGCACTGAGATAGTCGTTCATGCACTGACCGGTCCAGTCGCCTGAGATTTGTTCGTTCCACTCACTGCCGAAGCCGGGCAGACCGCGGCGGTTAGGAGCGATTACGACATAGCCGTGTGCGGCCATTATCTGCATGTTCCAGCGATAGCTCCAGAACTGTGATACGGGACTTTGAGGACCGCCTTCGCAGAACAGAAGGGTGGGGTATTTCTTTGCGGGATCAAAGTGTGAAGGCAGAATAATCCAGTAGAGCATGTCTTTACCGTCTGTTGTCTTGGTCCAACGCTGCTGGATTTTGCCAAATGTCATCTGGTCGTACAGGTGCTTGTTTTCAAATGTAATCTGCTCTACCTTTGACTCTTTAGCTTTCTTGGCAGGAGTAATGATGTACAGTTCTGAACCTTGCGACATGCTGTGGCGTTCAGCCAACAGCTTTTTCCCGTTGTTTAGCAACCGGATTGAGCCATAGTCGAACCATCCGTCGGTAAGTTGTGTAACGTTGCCTTTAAGGTTTGTCCGGTAAACCATCTCACATCCGTGCCATACTCCGGTAAAATAGAGGGTCTTTGAGTCTTCTGCCCAACAGTAGTCGTCAACGCTTGAGTCGAACGATTCGGTTACATATGTTTTTTGTCCTGTGGCAATATGATAGATGCAAAGGCGGTTGCGGTCGCTTTCATAACCGTCGCGGGCCATGCTCTGCCATGCTATCTGCTTGCCGTCGGGCGAGAATTTCGGATTGACATCGTATCCGGGATTGTTTTTGAGGTTCTCAGGCGAGTTTACAGACTGGTTCTTCATTGACTTGGTCGGGTCAATGGCCGGTTCTTTATAGTCTGCCGGCTTACAGAGGTTTGTTGTCTTTCCGGTAGCTATATCGTAGAGAAAGATATCCGTATCGGTAGAAATAGCGTATGCCAGGCCGGTCTTTTTACGTGATGTGTAGGCAATCTGCTTTGAGTCGGGGCTCCATGCCAATTGCTCAACTCCTCCGAAAGGCTTCACAGGACACTCGAAAGGTTCGCCGAGCATGATGTCTTTGCCTTCGTTGATACCATTCTCTGTAACGTCAGCCAAGAACGGGTGGGGGATTGTCTCAACATATTCGTCCCAGTGGCGGTAGTTCATGTCTGTTATGAGAAGACCTGTTGACTTCTGCAAATCGGCAGGTTTCTCTTTAATGCTTGTATGTGACGCCAGTTGCTTCACAAGGATGACACGCTTGCCGTCGGGCGAAAACTTGAAACCGTCAATGCCGGTTTTGTCATTTGTAAGCTGCTTACGGTTTGTTCCGTCGGGGTTCATTGTCCACACCTGTCCGCCGGACATGAACGCGATTTTCTGGCCGTTTTCGATCCAAACAGCGTCAGTCTCGCTCTTTTCGCCCTTTGTAAGCAGAGTGTTTCCGCTTCCGTCAGCGTTCATAATGTAAAGAACCTGTCGTCCTTTGTTCTCTTTCACGCTGTAATAGCCTACCTGATAAACAATTTTCTTACCGTCGGGTGAAGCCTGTGCGCTTGCTATACGGCCCATGGCCCAAAGAGCCTCAGGTGTCATAAGGTCGCTTTTCAGTGTGATGTTGTTCTTTCCGATAGGAGTCATGTTGCTTTGTGCGTTTGCCTGCGCCACTCCAAGAGTTAGTGCCGCGGCCAAAATAGTAGATTTATTCATAATATTAAAGGTTTGTAAAAAGTAGATAATGAAGAACGAAAATGAATAATCGTACATTGAACTCGTTTAAACTTTTTACCGAAATATCATGCTGTACATTATTTTTTATTATTTCCTTGCCCTAATTCGGTATTTTGCCTGCTTTTGTTACTCGATTATGACAAGAAATAAAAAGTTTAAACGAGTCCATTGTGAGTAAGGAGCGAAGAACGAAAAGATAACAAGTTTCTCATTCTTCGTTCTTCACTCCTTACTGTTATTTATTATTCATTTGTTCGCGTTGGCGCTGCAATTCGGCAGCCTGCTTCTGCATAGCCTCAAGGCGCGCGGCCAGTCCGCTCATCTTTTTCGGGTTGTTTTGGTTCTCTTTGTAGCGAGCCTCAAGTATGGCGAGAAGTTTCTCGTCGTTGGTAGTCTTACGCAGAGTCCACATGATTGCGGCACTGAAGAACAGCGATATGAAATAGTAGAAGTTAAGACCTGCCGAGTAATCGTTGAACATAAAGAAGAACATAATCGGCATAAGGTATGTCATCCACTGCATCATCTTCATCTGTTCAGCCTGAGCGCCTACCATTTGGTCCTTCTGCTGACGTATAGTCATGAACGAGTAAAGCACATTTGCGGCGCAGAACAGGATACATGTCAGACTGAGATGGTCACCGATGAGCCACAAATTTGTGTTCCATTCGATTATCGGGTCATAAGTAGAGAGGTCGCTAATCCAAAGGAAGCTCTCTCCGCGCAACTGAATGGCATTCGGAACGAAGTTGAACATCGCTACCCAGATAGGCATCTGTATCAGCATAGGCAGACATCCGCTAAGCGGGCTTACGCCATATTTTGAATACAAAGCCATCATTGCCTGCTGCTTCTGCATCTGATCCTCAGGTTTGTTGTATTGTTTTGTGGCCTCGTCAAGTTTCGGTTTAAGCACACGCATCTTTGCCGATGACATGTAACTCTTTTTGACCAACGGGAATGTTATAACCTTCAGTAACAATGTTATGAGGATTAACACGATACCCATGTTTATGTTGAGATGTGTCAGTCCGTCAAATACATACAGCGTAAACCAACGGTTGATGATGCGGAACAAAGGCCATCCGAGATAAACAAGGCGTTGAAGCTCGAGGTCTTTCTTAAATGAGCTTTCACCTTCAATCTTCAGGAGCAAGCGGAAATCGTTGGGACCGTAGTAGAATTCAAGCTCTGTAGGCTGTTTTCCTGTGGGGTCGAAGGCGGTCTTCATCTTCGCTCCGTACTGCTTCAGGTATCCGGAGCCTTTCTCCTGCGGTATGCTTGTCATCAGAGTATTCTCGCCGAGATCCTCTTTAGCAATCATTACCGCACTGAAGAACTGGTTCTTGAATGCCACCCAGTCGATAACATCCTCTACCTTTTCGTCAACTTTCTCTTTAGCCTCGTTAAGGTAATCAGTGCCACCGTCTTTCATATGATATGTAAGAGAGGCATAGCGGTTCTCGAAAGTGAAGCCTTTTTCCTGCTGACGGCAATGGTCTGCCCACTCAATATCAAGTTTGTTATAGTTCGGAGCGAACATTCCGCTCATGCCTTCGGTATGCATAGAGAATCCAAGCAGATAATCCTTGTTCAGCTTATAGTCAAGAACAAGTTTTTTGCCGGGAGCGGCTTCAGCCGTCATTGTTACCGTTGAGTCGGTTATGTTTGACGGTGTGAAGTACAGATCGCTTGTGATAATGTTCATCTCTTTGCCGGCCAGAAGGAAACGTAAGCTCTGATCTTGCGCGTCAAAGAGAGTAACATCATTTTTGCCTTCGCGGTTTTTAAAGCCCTTTATTACAGCTTTCTCCACTGTTCCACCCTTTGTGTTAAGGGTAAGCTCCAGTTTTTTATTCTTCAAAACGATGTTGCGGGCCTCACCGTTAAGTGCTTTATGGAAAAGTGCGGTGCTGTCCTGTGCTGCGGCGTTTACCGCTTTGGCGTCTGCTTGTTGCTTTGTTTTCAGTTGCTGTTCGGCTTTCTGCTTTGCCACGGCTGTGATAGAGTCCTGAATGCGCTGCTGTGCAAGTTCCTCTTCCGAGGGCTTGTTGTACCAGCTGAAGCCAATCAGTACGGCTGCAATCAGCACAAAGCCAATGATAGTGTTTTTATCCATTATTGTTATTTTAGACGTAGTTAAAACAAGCAGTTAAAGCAGTCAGAGCATTTAGAGAGGTTAAAGCCAACACATAACACCACCGGACGGTGGTAAAAAGACATTGGCTTTAACTGCTCGAAACACTTTAACTGCTCCAACAACTTTTAATTCAATTACTTCTTTTTGTTTTCGATTATAGTCTTAACGAAGTCGAGGAAGAGCGGATGCGGGTTAAGCACTGTGCTTGAGTACTCGGGGTGGAACTGAGTACCAATGTACCACTTCAGTCCGGGTATTTCCACAATCTCCACGAGGTCGCTCTCAGGGTTGCGTCCAACGCACTTCACGCCGGCACGCTCGTATTCCTGCTCAAAGTCGTTATTAAACTCATAGCGGTGGCGATGACGCTCTTGGATGTGCTCCTTATTATATATATTGAACACGCGTGAACCCTGACGCAGAACACACTCGTATGCACCGAGACGCATTGTACCGCCCATGTTCGTTATGTTCTTCTGGTCTTCCATGATGTCGATAACGTTATGCTCGGTCTTCTCGTCCATCTCGCGGCTGTTGGCGTCCTCGTATCCGAGAACGTTACGACCGAACTCGATAACCATCATCTGCATACCAAGGCAGATACCGAATGTCGGTATGTCATGTGTACGTGTGTAGTGTGCGGCGATAATCTTACCTTCAATACCGCGCTGGCCGAATCCCGGGCAAACAATAATACCGTCAACGTCCTTCAGTTTCTCGGCCACGTTGTCCTCAGTCAGCTTCTCGCTGTTGATGAAAACGGTCTTAACCTTATAGTTGTTGTATGTTCCGGCCTGCGACAGGCTCTCCAAAATACTCTTGTAAGCATCTTGCAAGTCATACTTGCCTACGAGACCTACTGTTACAACCTCGGTTGCCTTATGACGACGCTCAAGGAACGAACGCCACGGACCCAATGTCGGTGTCTCGCCGACAGGCTCACCCATTTTACGCAGAATAGTCTCATCGAGCTTCTGCTCCTGCATACGTACAGGTACCTCGTAAATGGTAGGCATGTCAACACTCTGCACAACGGCATCAAAGTCAACGTTACAGAAGTTTGCAACCTTTTTGCGTATACCGTCGCTTATAGGACGCTCTGTGCGTAGCACAAGGATGTCAGGCTGTATACCGACACTCTGAAGCTCCTTTACAGAGTGCTGTGTAGGCTTTGTCTTCAACTCTCCGGCAGCTGCAAGATAAGGAATATAAGTAAGGTGAACACAAAGGGCGCGTTTGCCAAGTTCCCACTTCAGCTGACGGATGCTCTCAAGGAAAGGCAGACCCTCGATATCGCCTACCGTTCCGCCTATTTCGGTTATAACGAAGTCATAGTTGTTTTTCTTTCCGAGCGACATTACGTTGCGCTTAATCTCATCGGTGATGTGCGGTATTACCTGAATAGTCTTTCCCAAATAGTCGCCACGGCGTTCCTTGTCAATCACTGACTTGTATATGCGGCCGGTTGTGATGTTGTTCGCTTTAGTGGTCTGTATGCCTGTAAAGCGCTCATAGTGTCCCAAGTCAAGGTCGGCCTCATGTCCGTCAACCGTAACATAGCACTCGCCGTGCTCATAAGGGTTGAGTGTACCCGGGTCGATGTTGATGTACGGGTCAAACTTCTGAATTGTGATGTTGTAACCTCTGGCCTGCAATAGCTTGCCGATTGATGACGATATGATGCCTTTTCCTAATGAAGAGGCCACTCCGCCGGTAACGAAGATGTACTTTGTTTCTGCCACGATAGTGTATGTTTTTGATTTATTAATTCAAAATTAATTTCCAATGTGCAAAGATACACATATTTACTGATATGACAAAATATTCAGTAATGTTAACTACTGATTTTTGCTCAGCACTTGATAGCGTCTTTGAAATTCTTTTTTATAGTCATAGCCCAACGCATGCTTCCTGAACTTGTGCCAGTTATACTTGAATACGAACGCCGCTACTTTGATTAAAGGTGGTTTTCGATTGGTATAAAGGCACGGCTCCATGTTGACATAATAGAGGTCTGCCATGGTGTCGAACGCCGAGAAGTCTTGCGGTTTCCCGGTGTACAACCACTCTTCGGCATAAAAGCGTCCTTCCTTCAGTTTGTCGAGAGTGAATGTCGGTAACTTTTTCAGATAGCCACTACGTGCCCACCAGAAGTTTCCGGCATAAAGGTAATATGGTTTTGGCGGAGGCGGCAGGCGGTAGCATCCATATGTGTCGAAGCCGGAAGTAAGCGTATTAACCGCCACACGCCATTTGTCAAACAGAAAATACTCCATCATTACCCTCCACGACTCTATGTTACGTTTGAAACCGTTGAACCGTTTGTCGGCCCCGCCCACGGCCTGATACGATATGCCTTTGGTGTGAAAATAATACATAAGGCAATCTTCCTCACAGCTTTTGCTGTGCAGAAAACTCAGCGCAGGGTATTCGAATTTCTGCGGGTCGGTCTCTATTGATATAATTTCAGCCTTATCCGAATCGATAATTCGTTTAAGCTCATCGACTTCTTGCGTGTTTTTTACGATGCAGCTCACATACAGACATGTGGTTACATCAAGCAGTCCTGACTTTTTTAAATGGCCTATCTGGTCGTTAACCATTCGTTGCCAATCCGTGTCGCAATACACATGATATACACCGTATATAGGAATGTCCGTTTCAGGGGTGTTCTCATATCGGCTTATGTCATGGCGTTCAATGGCCAATGCTACAGTGTCGTGCAACTTTCGTATTATATTTTTTATTATCATTTGCAGGTTTCTGAAATACGGTGCAAATTTAGTCAGAACAATCCGAACTATGAAATATAATCGCATTAAAATGCTTTACAATCATTGCACAATAAGTTTCGATATGAAAAACCTATTATTTTATCATCTAAAACATATTGTTTTGAACTATAAAACAACATGTTTTATAATTAACTGTAAATAAGGTTGTTATACGACTGTATTTAATCCTTATGTTGAATACATGTCGCAATATGCGGCTTATAAGTGAGAACTCTTGCGATTTGTCAGTAATAGCCATATAAAAATAAAAATATTCTTATAGTATGCGGTTATATGGAAGATTTTTAATACTTTTGCACAATGAACAAAAAGGAGGTTAAAATGTCAACGACTTCACAAACCGCAAATGCAAAACCTACGGCCATAATGCTTCTGCATTGTCCTGATGAACAGGGTATTATAACCGAGGTTACAAAGTTCATTACTGACAATAAGGGCAACATTGTCTATCTTGACCAGTATGTTGACCGTTTGGACGGTATGTTTTTCATGCGTATAGAGTGGGAAATGAGCGATTTCCTGATACCTCGGGACAAGATTCGTGAGTATATACAGACGCTCTATGCCGTGCGTTACAACATGACGTTCGGTCTCTTTTTCAATGATGTGCGTCCGCGTATGGCGATATTTGTCAGCAAAATGAGTCATTGCCTTTATGATTTGTTGGCACGCTATAAGGCCGGCGAGTGGAATATTGACATTCCGTGCATAGTCAGCAATCATGAAGACCTGCGCTATGTGGCTGAACAATTCGGTATTCCTTATTATGTTTGGTCGATAAAGAAAGATCATTCAAATAAGGAGGAGGTTGAGAAAGCTGAAATGGAACTGCTTCGCAAGGAGCGCGTGTCGTTTATTGTGCTGGCTCGCTATATGCAGATAATCAGTGAAGACATGATAAAGGCGTATCCGCATCATATAATTAATATTCATCATTCGTTCCTGCCGGCATTTGTAGGTGCCAAACCATATCATCAGGCATGGGACAGAGGTGTGAAGATTATAGGTGCTACGAGCCATTATGTAACAACCGAACTTGACGCAGGGCCTATCATTGAGCAGGATGTGGTGCGCATAACCCATAAGGACACGCCCGAAAGTCTGGTGCTTAAAGGCCGCGACTTGGAGAAGATTGTGCTTAGCCGTGCCGTAACAAAACATATAGAACGCAAGATACTTACATATCATAATAAAACTATCATATTCAGTTAAAGTTAAGCATGAGTGTAGCGATAGTAAAATACAATGCGGGAAATGTTTACAGCGTATTGAACGCTTTTCGTAGGTTGGGCGTAGAACCTCTGCTTACCGATGATGTCGAGGAGCTGCGCCGTGCCAACAGAGTGGTGCTTCCGGGACAGGGCGAAGCCTCTGAAGCCATGCGTTATCTGCGTGAGCGAGGACTTGACAATGTGATACGCAACCTGACGCAGCCCGTGCTCGGTATTTGTATTGGCCAACAGCTGATGTGTCGCCATTCGGAAGAGGGTGATACTGATTGCCTCGGAATATTCGATGCAGATGTGGTTCGTTTTCGTCCGGAGCGGCATGAGGACAAAGTGCCTGCTATGGGGTGGAATCAACTTACCGACATGCGTTCGCCGCTGTTTAATGGTATCGAGCCTGAACATGCTTATGTTTACTTTGTCCACAGCTACTATGTGCCACTTGGCGATTACACCACGGCTACGGCCGATTATATAAAGCCGTTCAGTGCGGCTATAAGTAAAGGCAACTTTCATGCCACGCAGTTTCACCCTGAAAAGAGTGGACACGCAGGAGAGTTGATATTGCGTAACTTCCTTGAAATCGATAGCTTATGATTGAACTCATACCGGCAATAGACATAATAGGCGGCAGATGTGTGCGTCTGACGAAAGGCGACTATGACCGCAAGACTGAATATGACAGTTCGCCGCTCGATATGGCCCGGCGATTTGAGGCAGCCGGCTTCAAACGTCTGCATATAGTCGACCTCGACGGTGCGCGCTCAAAGCATGTTGTCAATATCGACACGCTGGAAACCATAACAACAGAGACACACCTCACTGTAGATTTCGGTGGGGGTATAAAGACTGCTGATGATATAAAATCGGCTTTCGGTGCAGGTGCGGCAATGGTAACCGTAGGCTCTGTGGCCGTTACTAACCGGGAATTGTTTTGCTCTTGGCTGAAAGAATTTGGCCCTGACCGTATTATACTTGGTGCCGATATTCGTAACGGCAAGGTTAGTATAAACGGTTGGAAGGAAGACTCTGAAGAGAATATAGTGCCTTTTTTGCGATATTATGTTGAGCGTGGAGTGCGTAACGTGCTTTGCACCGACATATCGAAAGACGGCACATTGGCAGGTCCGGCATACGGCTTGTATAATGAGATAATGCGGGAGTTTCCCGGTTTGAATTTAATCGCCGGCGGAGGCGTTTCCGGGCTTGACGACCTTGTGCGTCTTGACCGTGAGGGTGTTCCGTCGGCAGTGTTTGGCAAAGCCGTGTATGAGGGGCGTGTAAACGTGGAGACGTTGATAACCGATGTGTGTCGTCTCGGAAAGGAGGGCAAGGCATGAGTGGCGGACTTGCAAAAAGAATTATTCCTTGTCTCGATGTGAAGGACGGGCAGACCGTGAAGGGAACAAACTTTGTCAACCTGCGCTCTGCAGGCGACCCTGTTGAGCTGGGGCGCGCTTACAGTGAGGCCGGTGCCGATGAACTTGTCTTTTTGGATATCACGGCGAGTGCGGAGGGTCGACGTACTTTTACCGATGTGGTTACACGTGTGGCGCGCGAGATAAACATACCGTTTACCGTCGGTGGCGGTGTGAATGAGCTTGCCGATGTGGAGCGTCTGCTTGGGGCCGGAGCAGATAAGGTCAGTGTAAACAGTGCCGCTTTGCGTCGTCCTGAGCTGATAAGCGAGATAACGTCAAGGTTCGGTTCGCAGGTTTGCGTGTGCGCAATCGACGCGCGCTTGGAGGCTGACGGCAGTTGGCGTTGCTATCTTAACGGTGGACGGGTGCCGACTGAACGTGGACTGTTCGAGTGGGCGCGTGAGGCTGCTAACCGTGGGGCGGGAGAGATACTCTTTACAAGTATGAACCACGATGGTGTGAAGCAAGGCTATGCCAACGATGCATTGGCGCGTTTGGCTGATGAGCTTGACATACCCGTCATAGCGAGTGGAGGTGCCGGTAAACCTGAGCATTTTCGTGATGCTTTCATGCTCGGTAAGGCTGATGCGGCATTGGCTGCAAGTGTGTTTCACTTCGGACAAATAGGAATAAACAATCTTAAACAATATCTTCACGATAATGGTGTAAACGTCAGATTGTGTGAGTGATAGCCATACTTTTAAGCGTAGCCGTTATGTGAAATAACACATTTGAGGATTATGAACATAGACTTTGAAAAGATGAACGGACTCGTTCCGGCCATAGTTCAGGACAATCGTACAAAGAATGTACTGATGCTTGGATTCATGAACAAGGAGGCGTATGAGAAAACTGTAGCCACTAATAAGGTTACTTTCTATAGTCGTTCGCGTAAATGTCTTTGGACAAAGGGCGAGATATCCGGTAATTTTCTTAATGTCGTGAGCATAAAAAATGATTGCGACAATGACACGTTGCTGATAAAGGCTGTGCCGGAAGGTCCTGTATGCCATACAGGAACAGATACCTGCTGGGGCGAGGAGAATAAGGTTAATCCGTTGTTGTTCCTCACCGAGTTGCAGGATTTCATTGAGAAACGACACGAGGAAATGCCTGAAGGCTCGTACACTACAAGTCTGTTTAAGGATGGCCTTAACCGTATGGCGCAAAAGGTTGGTGAAGAGGCTCTTGAAGCTGTTATTGAAGCCGTAAACGGAACCAATGACAGACTCGTCTATGAGGCTTCTGATATGTTTTACCATCTTATTGTTCTGCTTACTGAAAAAGGACTGCGTATAGAGAATATCGCAAAGGAACTTCAGGCGCGCCACAACCCCGATTGGCATAAACATTAAGATAAAAACTGTTTGAACATAAAGAATGTATATAGAATATAAAAACGTAAATGTCCGCCAAAACGGTACACCGGTGCTCAATGCGGTTGACTTTCATGTCGACGAGGGTGAGTTCATATATATAATAGGTCATGTAGGCTCTGGTAAAAGCAGCCTGTTGAAGACTATGTATTGTGAGCTTGATATCCAAGAAGGTGAGGAAGCCAATGTTTTGGGACGTAACTTGTTGCGTGTGAGGCGTAAGGATATACCGGCTTTGCGTCGTGAAATGGGCATCATCTTTCAGGACTTCCAATTGCTGCATGACCGCAGTGTGCATAAGAATCTTGAGTTTGTGCTTAAAGCGACAGGCTGGAAGAATAAGGCTGAGATTGACGAGCGTATAACCGAAGTGCTTGAGACAGTCGGCATGGCCGGAATGAAAGATAAAATGCCTTTCGAGTTGTCCGGTGGCGAGCAGCAGCGTGTGGCTATAGCCCGTGCTACGCTTAATAAGCCCAAGATAATAATCGCCGATGAGCCGACCGGAAATCTTGATCCCGAAACGGCTGACAGCATAGTAAGTCTACTTAAGCAGATAAGCTCTACCGGTGCCGCTGTGGTGATGTCGACACACAATATACCGATGCTTGATAAATATCCGGGTATCGTGTATCGTTGCAAAGATGGTAGTGTAACTGACATATCAGACTCGTATAACCGTATTGCGGTTGACGAGGAAGGCGAATAACCGGAATGTACGCCTGACGAAATAAGGTAAAAACGATAATTCAGAAAATAACAAAAATAAAAATACGAAAATGAAAGTAATGAAATTTGGAGGCACGTCTGTCGGCTCACCCGAGCGCATTAAGCATGTGACCTCGTTGATTACAGCAAGTGGCGAGCCTGTGCTCGTAGTGCTTTCGGCAATGTCGGGTACGACAAATGCCTTGGTCGAAATCTCTGACTATCTATACAAGAAGAATCCGGAGGGTGCCAATGAGGTGATTAACCGCCTTGAGAAAACCTACATGAAGCATGTGGACGAGCTGTACTCAACCGATAATTATAAGAGTGAGACACGTGTTTTCCTGCAGAGTGTGTTCAACTATCTGCGTAGCTTCACCAAGGATATATTCACAAGTTTCGAGGAGAAGACAATCGTTGCGCAGGGCGAGATAATGAGTACCAACATGGTTACTAATTATCTTAAGGAGTGTGGCGTGAAAACTGCGCTTCTTTCGGCTCTCGACTTTATGCGTACCGATAAGAACAGCGAGCCTGACGCAGCTTACATCAAAGAGAAAGTTAACGATGTGCTTGAGAAGAACGCCGGCTGTCAGATTTATATAACTCAGGGTTTCATCTGCCGTAACGCTTACGGCGAGATTGATAACCTGCAGCGTGGAGGAAGCGACTACACGGCTTCGCTTATCGGTGCAGCCATCGGTGCCGATGAGATTCAGATTTGGACCGATATTGACGGTATGCACAACAATGACCCGCGTGTGGTTGACAAGACTGAGGCTGTGCGCCAGTTGCACTTTGAGGAAGCCGCCGAGTTGGCTTATTTCGGTGCCAAGATTTTGCATCCGACATGTGTTCAACCGGCTAAATATGCCGGAATACCGGTGCGCCTGCTCAACACAATGGATCCTGAGGCTCCGGGTACAATCATAAATAATGACGCCGAGCGTGGTTGCATAAAAGCTGTTGCGGCTAAAGATAACATCATAGCAATTAAAATTAAGAGTAGCCGTATGTTGCTTGCTACCGGTTTCTTGCGCAAGGTGTTCGAGATATTCGAGAGCTATCAGACGGCTATTGACATGGTGGCTACAAGTGAGGTCGGCGTGTCGATGAGTATTGACAATGATGCTCATCTGGCTGACATTGTGGCAGAGCTGAAGAAGTATGGCACGGTTACTGTAGATAGAGATATGTGTATCATTTGTGTTGTTGGTGACCTTGACTGGAGCAATGTAGGCTTTGAGACATTGGCCACCGACGCTATGAAGAATATACCTGTTCGCATGATTTCATACGGAGGAAGTAACTATAATATTTCGTTCCTCATCAAGGAGTCTGACAAGAAGCGAGCACTGCAGAGCTTGAGCGACACACTGTTCAACAACAAGCAGGAGGAGGCGTAAGGAAATGAAAGGCAATTTACCGATAGAGCAGTTACGGAATGTTGAAACGCCTTTCTACTATTATGACACAGCGTTGCTGCGCAAGACGCTTGACACAATAAACACGGAGGCCGGCAAATATGCCGGTTTCCATGTTCACTATGCGGTGAAGGCTAATGCCAATCCGAAGGTGCTTGACATCATAAGCAAAGCCGGACTTGGTGCCGACTGTGTTAGTGGAGGTGAGATTCTGGCGGCTGTAAAGGCCGGCTTTAAGGCTGATAAGATTGTTTATGCCGGGGTAGGTAAGAGCGATAAAGAGATAAACATCGCTCTTGATGCTGATATTTTCTGCTTTAATGTGGAGAGTGTGCCCGAGCTTGACATCATAAATGAGCTTGCCGAGAAGAAGAACAAGATAGCGCGTGTGGCGTTTCGTATAAATCCTAACGTTGGCGCTCATACTCATGCGAATATAACAACCGGATTGGCAGAGAACAAGTTCGGAATAGCAATGGAGGACATGGAGAGTATAATAGTCCATGCCGCCGAGCTGAAGAATGTTGAGTTTGTCGGTCTGCATTTCCATATTGGTTCGCAGATTTTGGATATGGGCGACTTTATCGCTTTGTGCAACCGTATAAATGAATTGCAGGACAGTTTGGAGACCCACCATATAAAGGTAGCCAATATTAATGTAGGTGGCGGCCTTGGTATAGACTATGAGCACCCTAACCGTGTGCCTGTACCTGACTTTAAGGAGTATTTCGAGACTTATGCAAATCATTTGCGCCTTCGTGAAGGCCAGCAACTGCATTTTGAACTTGGACGCTCGGTGGTTGGACAGTGTGGTTCGCTGATAACCCGTGTGCTTTATGTTAAGCAGGGAACGGCTAAACAGTTTGCCATAGTGGATGCCGGTATGACCGACTTAATTCGTCCTGCTCTTTATCAGGCTTATCATAAGATAGAGAATATTTCAAGTGATGAGCCGATAGAGTCTTATGATGTTGTTGGCCCGATTTGTGAGTCAAGCGACGTTTTCGGCAAAGCTGTCGACCTGAATAAGTGTCATCGTGGAGACATTGTGGCACTTCGGTCAGCCGGAGCTTATGGCGAGATAATGGCATCGCAGTACAATTGTCGTCGGTTGCCTGAGGGATATACAACCGAAGATCTGTGCTGATAGGAACAATATGGCAATAAAGACTTGATGTCTTACTTTAAAATAGAAGTGTATAATGTTGATAATAGATGATTTAACGTTAATCATTTGCGGAGTGCTTGTACTCTTTGCAGTGCTGTCTGTGGTTTTGGACACCTTTATTAAGAGGATGCCTGACGACAGAGACGAGGCTGTGCCGGAGGATTTGCAGCCGGTATCGGTTATCGTTATAGCCGATAATAACTCGCGTGAGCTTGACAAACATCTCTCGGTATTCCTCTCGCAGGACTATCCGGCGGGTTACGAAGTGATTGTGGTGGTCAGCAAAGATGAGGATGAAACTGATGAAGTGCTGAAGAAATACGCCTGTCATGCCAACTTTTACACGACTTTTGTGCCTGACTCGTCACGTTACATGAGCCGACATAAGTTGGCTATAACATTGGGAGTGAAGGCTGCCAAGAATAATTTAATATTGTTGACCAACGCCGATTGTTGTCCCGTGTCTGACAGATGGATCACCTCCATGGTGTCTGCGTTTAAGTCTCAGGATGCCGATGTTCTTTCGGGTTACAGCAATTATGACTCTGATACGGACTCGTTCCGTGTGTTCGAGCGTTTGCATCGTGAATATGCCTTTATGTGTGAGATGGCGTCAGGCCGTCCTTATGCCACAGTCGGAAGCAATCTTATGTTCCGTAAGGATATGTTCATGCAGGAAAAGGGATTTCAAGGTAATCTGAAATACTTGCGTGGCGAGTATGAGTTCCTTGTGAACAAGTATGGCCGCAATTATAATGTGGCTGTTACCACCGCTCCTGAAAGTTATCTTACAGAGGTGAAACCTACACAGAAGGCATACGTAAGCCGTGGCATCTTCTATGCCGAGACACGTAAACATCTTCTTGGAGGCGCGCTTCATCGTGCCGCTTTCAATGCTGATATGTGGTCTTTGCATCTGTGTTTGCTCCTTTCGATAGGCGGAGGGGTGTTTGCCGGATTGACATCGAGATGGATTGAACTTGGTATCGCTGTTTTGACCTTGGTCATTCCGTGTGTAGCGAGAACGTTTATGGCTAAACGTGCCATAAGATTCTTTGACGTTCCGACAAAGTTCTCAATGGCGTTTCTCTATGAGTTACGTTTTATGTGGCACAGTCTTGTTATTGCAATAAGACATAAACGGGCGGACAAAGTGGACTTTATATGCCATAAATCTTAAAGAACAAGTCTTTGACAATATTGTTATGAGAGTGCTTCACTTCATAGATACATGCGTAAGTACGGCGGATAATCAGGTTTTTGATTATCTGCCGAACTTGCTGCGTGAGCTTTATGAGGATGAGAAAATAATCGTTATCGCTCCTAAAGGTACTTACGGTATACAGAATTGCGACGAGATAGAATTGCGGCGTTATAAATCGTCGGCGTGGTTTTATCCGTTCAATCGCAGGTTGTTTAGTCGTATTCTCATTGAAATTAAACCTTCGATAGTACATATTCACGGATGTTTGAGCCTTCAATCGTCTTTATTTATGAAGATGTGCGAGAAGCATAATATACCGGTTTTGCTTACTACCGGTAAGCGATTCTCACCGTGGCATGTTCGTGAAGGATTGATGGCAAAGCATATTTTGCGGTATCTCTTTTATCAGCATCATATGTTGCGTGAGGCTTGTGCCATACATGTGTTGAACTGGCAGGAAAATCGCACATTGATGAACATTGGTCTGTTACCTGCGTTTAAATCGAAAAAGTCGGTTAACGGTAATGTCTCTGTCGTGCATAACTATAATGTAAAGCCTGACATGTCGGTTGTAACCATGGCTCAGAATATGTTGCGGCTATACGGAAAAGTGGCTGACAGCAATCCGTTTATGCTTATGAGTGAGAATGATTGCCGGTGTGAAGACTTGCTGCTTTGTGCAGGTATCGCGTCAGAAGGGCTTGATTTTATCATTACTGAAGCTAATATTGCACTACTCTCGTCTTTGAGGCAGGAATCAATACGATATATCATCCTCCATTCAAAAGACGAAGGTATCTACCATTATGTAGTGAAAGGAGCCGAGCGTTTCGGACTCACTTTACCTGTAATAGAAACCGAGACCTTGGAACGCTTTAAGAGTCATTACGCGTGTATGCCGGTTGAACCCGGTGAGGACTCTTTCATTATGGAGCAGATTAATGATGATGAAACACTGACAAGTGCCGAGCGTGATGTCTGTAAGGCCATTATCAACACATGGAGGAAGTATCGCAGGCGTTGCTTGTCAAGGGCAGACATGGCTTCTCTTTATCGTTTGCTTCGGTTTACAGATTATGATGAGGTCGTGCTTAGCCATGCGTTGAAGCGTATTCGATATCAAAAACGTGCGGCACGTCTGTTGGATGTGCTTGGTAAACGCTATGGCTTGGATGAGGGATTTATGTTTATGCCTCCGTTAAACGATAAGGTTACGACACGAATGCGACGCAAACTCTACCTTAGGGGAACTGAATAAACCTTTAAAAATTTTGACTACCTATCAATTAAACAATGCTATTATGCCGACTATTCACAATGACATAGAGAAGGATATGCGTTATCTGCAACTTCTCTCGCAGACTTTTCCGAATGTGGCTGCGGCCAGTACAGAGATAATAAACCTTCAGGCGATATTAAATCTGCCTAAAGGTACTGAGCATTTCTTGGCTGATTTGCACGGAGAATACAAGTCTTTCCAGCACGTGTTACGTAATGCGTCAGGAAACATTAAGCGAAAGGTGAATGAGATTTTCGGCAATGCCCTTCGCGAATCAGAAAAGAAGGAGCTTTGTACATTAATATATTATCCTGAAGAAAAACTCGAATTGGTCAAGTCTGTTGAGCCGGAGCTTGACGACTGGTATCACGTTACGATACATCAGCTTGTGCGTATTTGCCGTGATGTGTCAGGCAAATACACACGTTCAAAGGTTCGTAAGTCTCTACCCCAGGATTTTTCTTATATAATTCAGGAACTTTTGCACGAGCGTACTGACGATGTTGACAAGGCGGCGTATGTGAATGTTATTATAGATACAATCATAACGACCGGCCGTGCTGACGATTTCATCATTGCCATAGCACACGTTATACAGCGTTTGGCAATAGACCGCCTGCATATACTTGGTGATGTTTATGACCGAGGTCCCGGCGCACACCTTATAATGGATCTTCTCAGTGATTACCATAAATGGGATATTCAGTGGGGAAACCATGACATCTTATGGATGGGAGCCTGCGCCGGAAACGACGCCTGTATATGTAATGTGATACGTCTCTCACTCCGTTATGCAAATCTTGTAACGATAGAGGAGGGCTACGGAATAAATCTTGTTCCCCTTGCGACATTTGCAATGGAACATTATGCCGATGACCCGTGTACTGAGTTTATTCCGAAAACGAATGGCGGAAGCGATTCTATTGACGAGAAGACATGCCGGCTTACCGCACAGATGCATAAAGCGATTAGTGTATTGCAGTTTAAGGCCGAGGCGGCAATTATAAAGCGTCATCCTGAATGGAACATGTCAGACCGCTGTCTGCTTGGTTCAGTCAACTTCGATAAAGGTACATGTACAATAGAGGGTACCGATTATGAGATGAAAAGTTGTAATTTCCCTACCGTAGACCCTTCAGATCCTTTGAGTTTTACTGAGGAAGAATTGGCGTTAATGAATCGTTTGCACCATTCTTTTACCGTAAACGAGAAGTTACACAAGCACATACGTCTTATGTTAAGCCATGGTTCGCTTTACTCAATAGTAAACGATAATCTGCTGTTTCACGCCTCTATTCCGTTAAATACCGACGGAACAATGAAAACTGTTTCACTTTATGGCGGTAACATTTATAGCGGAATGGAGTTGATGAACCAGACAGACCTCATAATACGAAGTGCTTTCCAGAATGATACAGAGCCATCAGAGCGTGATGCAGCCATAGATTACTTCCTGTATCTTTGGTGTGGTCGAGACTCCGTGTTGTTCGATAAATCCAAGATGGCGACTTTTGAGCGTTATTTTCTTACCGACAAGACAACATACAAAGAGGAGAAAGGAAACTACTTCAAGCTGCGTGATAGCGAGCAGGTCTGCGACGGAATACTCGATGCATTTGGTGTCAAAGGTGCTAACCGTCATATTATAAACGGCCATGTGCCTGTGCATGTGGCTAACGGTGAGAATCCGATTAAAGCCAACGGCCGTCTTATGGTTATAGATGGAGGATTCTCACAGGCATACCACAACGAGACAGGCATTGCCGGCTACACTCTTGTTTATCACAGCCGCGGGTTCCAACTCGTACAGCATGAGCCTTTCACCAGTACTGAAGACGCCATACTGAGAGGTTCTGATATTAAGAGCACCACACAGATTGTCGAAATGTCGACCCACCGTATGCTTGTGGCAGACACTGATACAGGTCGTGAGCTTAAAACACAGATAGCCGACCTCGTCAAGTTGCTTTATGCTTATCGCCATGGATTTATAAAAGAGCGTCGATAAGTTTCCCTAATACAAAATGCGCTTATACCATATGTTCAAGCAACATTAGCGGTATAAGCGCATTTTTTCTACCTTTAAGAATCTATATATTCTGTTTACCGTTTCTAAACTATCCTCATTTAAACACAACTCAGTTAAATGGAGTGGGAGTGAAGCGTAGTTCTCCTATGTATCTAAAACAGTTTTGAATTATACCAAACCATTGTATTGACGCTTTGGTGATACAGATATCGGTCGATGTTAACTTTCAGATTACGATAAAAAAACATGGCATGTCATACAGACATGCCATGTTCATTTTATTTAAGTATGAGTATAGACTCACTAAAAGCCGTTTTATTACTCACCCTTCTCCATCTTAGCCTTCAGGGCTGCAAGAGCGTCGATATCGCCAAGAGTTGTACCGGCTGCTACGTTGTTGATAACAGGAGCCTCCTCCTTCTTGGCTTTCTTGGCGCGGGGAGCCTTCTTAGGCTCGTCCTTAACATCCTCGAATGTGCGGCTGTGAGACAGGATGATACGCTTTGTCTCCTTAACGAACTCGATTACCTTGAATGACATTTCCTCACCGAGCTGAGCCTGTGAGCCGTCCTCCTTAACAAGGTGCTTCGGTGTTGCGAAGCCTTCGCCACCCTCATTGAGAGCGATAACGGCACCCTTGTCCATGATTTCGGTAATCTTACCTGTATGAACAGAACCCGGAGTGTAAAGTGTCTCGTAAGCGTCCCAAGGATTATCCTCAAGCTGCTTGTGGCCAAGGCTCAGACGACGGTTCTCTTTGTCTATCTCGAGAACAACAACATCGATGTCTGCGCCAACCTGAGTGAACTCAGACGGATGCTTAACCTTCTTTGTCCAAGACAGGTCGCTGATGTGAATCAGTCCGTCAACACCCTCTTCAAGCTCAACGAAGATACCGAAGTTGGTGAAGTTGCGAACCTTAGCGGTGTGCTTGCTGCCGATGGGGTATTTAACCTCTATTGTCTCCCACGGATCCTCTTTAAGCTGCTTGATACCGAGAGACATCTTGCGCTCCTCGCGGTCGAGAGTAAGGATAACTGCCTCAACCTCATCGCCAACGTGCAGGAACTCCTGAGCTGAACGCAGGTGCTGGCTCCATGACATCTCAGAAACGTGGATAAGACCCTCAACGCCCGGTGCGATTTCAACGAATGCGCCGTAATCAGCGATAACAACAACCTTACCCTTAACGTGATCGCCAACTTTGAGGTTGGTGTCAAGTGCCTCCCAAGGATGGGGAGTGAGTTGCTTCAGACCGAGAGCGATGCGCTTCTTGTCATCATCGAAGTCGAGGATAACAACGTTAATCTTCTGGTCGAGAGCTACAACCTCGTGCGGATCGCTTACGCGGCCCCAAGACAGGTCTGTGATGTGGATGAGTCCGTCAACACCACCGAGGTCAACGAATACACCGTAAGAAGTGATGTTCTTGACTGTACCCTCAAGAATCTGACCCTTCTCCAGCTTGCTGATAATCTCTTTCTTCTGTGCCTCAAGCTCGGCCTCGATGAGAGCCTTGTGAGAAACAACGACATTGCGGAACTCCTGATTGATTTTAACAACCTTGAACTCCATTGTCTTGCCTACGAATACGTCGTAGTCGCGTATGGGGTGAACGTCAATCTGACTTCCGGGCAAGAAGGCCTCAATTCCGAATACATCAACAATCATACCACCCTTAGTGCGGCACTTGATGTAACCCTGAATAACCTCCTCGTTCTCGAGAGCGGCGTTAACACGCTCCCAGCTCTTGCTGAGGCGAGCTTTTTTGTGTGAAAGCAGGAGCTGACCTTTCTTGTCCTCCTGATTCTCAACGTAAACCTCAACGGTATCGCCAACCTTCAGGTCGGGGTTGTAACGGAACTCGCTTGCGGGGATGATACCATCGCTCTTGTAACCGATGTTTACAACCACCTCTTTCTTGTCAACAGAGATGACTGTACCGTCAACCACCTGATGCTCGTTTACCTTGTTAAGGGTTTCGTCGTAGGCCTTCTCAAGTTCTTCCTTGCTGGCCTCTACCTTTCCACCATTCTCAAACTCGTCCCAATTGAAGTCTGCTAACGGCTGTACGTTCTTAAAATCTGACATAAATAATTTGTTAATAATGTAATTAATAAAGTTTGACTTTATATGAATTTATAAATCGGGCGCAAAGGTACATTTATTTATTTATATAATTATAAAAACCTATATTCTTATTTAAATATATTAACATATATACCTTTACTTTTAGTTGTATTAACTCTTTTGATTTAAAACCTACTCATCTTCTTCGGGCGTTTTCAGTATTATACTGGTAGCACCTATCGTAAAGAGAGTACCATTCTCGATTACGCGTCGCTCACGGTCGCCAAGAATCTCATTGTCTACAAATGTTCCGGTATAGCTTGGCCCGTCCCTGAGTATGTATTTCAGTTTTCCGTTTTTGTCTTTCGACACGTTTATTATACAATGTGTAATGTCAATACTCGGATCATTGGTCTCAATGTTCACCGTGGTTTTACTACCTTTCATGTATCGACCTATAATATTGTCGCCTAACGACAGAGGCAGCACCTGCTTATAATGGAAAACATTCTCAATCACAACAATCGAGCCGTAGCCGTTCTCGTTAGCGTTCTCGTCAGGGTTTTCCTCTTTCTGCGTGTTGCGCAGTTTCGATTTTCCTATTCTTATTCCGAATTGCTTGCCACAATCGGGACAGGTGAATACCAATGACTGTCCGTCATTATACTTTGTTTCGTCAAACGTGATGTAATTATCACATTTAGGGCATCTTACACGTTTCATGTTAATTCTTTGCTTGATATACCCAAGCATCCTGAAAAATCTCACTTCCGCCGAGGTCGTTGAGTGCGTTGTAGGCTTCGGTGCGGGTTTTGTAATTACCGTATATAACTTTTGTTGAATGACTTTTCTCTGTCAACACATGCGCGTCGGCATATCCGTTGCGTGCCAGCTTTGACACAAACTCCTTCGCGTTCTTTGTCGCCACACGGCTTGCCAGCACGATGCAGAAGTAGCTCTCGACGGCTTTCGGCTGTAACGGTTCTGTCTTTTCGGTATCAACATTAACTTTTGTCGGAGCTTTCTTTGTATCTGCGGCCTTAGACAACAGTGTTACAGGAGCTTTTGTAGTGTTGTTGTTATAACTGTTCACCAGTTTTGACATCAATCCGTATTCGGCCTGACTCATTTGCACGGTGTTCCGGCTGTTGTTTAACGGGCTTGACAGTAAGAAGAAACCTATTATGGCTATAATCACGGCGGCTGCGTTCCTCAATACCGACAGTTTTATGCTTATGGTCTTGTCGCCGTCAAACACCGTTTTCGGCTGTTTTGTCGCCGGTCTGTCTTCCGGTTGTGTCAAAGGTGCAATCTCGGCTTTAACTGTAGCGGCTTGTTTTGTCTCGGTTGTGGTTTTCCGGGTATCCTTATTGGCAGATATGGTGTTTTCGCCCGGTTTTTTCATCTCGAAAGAGCTGAGACTGTACAAATCGGGCGTGAGAACTCCTGCCTCACAGGGTGTGAAGCCTATTATTCCATTGTCTGTAAGATGCAGCGTCCCTATGTCGTTGAGGGTGTACGTGCCGTTGTTGCTTATATGCTGTTTCAACTCGTCAACCTCCTCGGCAATACGCTTTAACGCTTCCGGATAGCTTATGTCGTAAGTTTCTGTGTATGACTGTGCTAACAGTGAATCGTTAACGTTCAGCTTATGGTTGAAACCAAGTGTACGCAGCGGCGGAATAAACATGCCGTCGGCCTTGTCGTAACGTGCCGGAATGTGGCTTGCGGTAAACCCGCCAAGTCCCGGAACAATCACGCAGTCGTTCCACAAAAGGAGTATCTCTATGTGTTTTGCTAATTCCATAACGGTGCAAAGATATATCTTTTTATTTTAAAATACAAGAATATGGCCCTATAATAATCTGTCGGGTCAGTGTTAAGCCCATATTTTTATATTGAACTCGTTTAAACTTTTTACCGAAATGTCATGTTGTACATTAATTTTTATTCTTTCCTTGCCCTAATCGAGTATTTTTTCGTCCGGTTTTGTCCCTCTCATCGGTTGCATAGCCCGCTATGCGCCCTCTTAGAGTAACAAAACCGGACGAAAAAATACTCGATTATGTCAAGAACTAAAAAGTTTAAACGAGTTCATTGGCTAATGGTTTTGCCGTTTTATCAAAATGTTCGTGTTATGTCCGAATCTCTTTCTTCTTGATTTCGTCAGACCGTCAAAAAAATACCGTCCGTTTGTTTTTATTGTTCTCTGTCCGAATTTATTGCGATTATTTGTGTGCATATTTTAATATACAGAGAGTCAAATCTTTATATCATAATCCGTGATGGTGTGTGCAATAAAAGTACCTGTTATTCTTTGCCGATACACACATTTTTGCTGTAAAACATGGTGTTTTATAGTTGTCGTACCTATGTTTTTTATTCCAAAACAGTATGTTTTGCAGTGTAACTTCGCTTGTTTTGCATCTCAGTACATATTGTTTTTGATTGCATAAGCCATGTTTTTGTCTGTTTAAACCATAAGTTGCAATCCGTCATTTTCTATTTCATCCATTTGTCTGTTAATCAATAAAATATCATAAAGTGCTTAAACTTTTATTTTAACTGCCATATTGTTGTTCTCCTTATTTTATGTGGCACACACCGCCGGTGTCCAAAGGTTCTGCATCTGCTGTTTGTTTTTTGTTTTACGTGTTTAGTGTTTGTTTGGCGTATTAGCAGGTAAAATAAATTAAATAATGGTAAAGAAACTACTGATCCTGATGTTAATGTTCGGTGGAGGTATTATGGCTATCTCGGCCCAAGACGACCACGTACGTGTGTACTTTCGCACAGGGTGTGCCCACGTTGATCCTGACCTAAAGGGTAATCGGCCGGCATTGGAGATTATCTCCAAAAGACTGCGCAGTGCAGACGCTGACACTATACACCGTATACAGAAGATTGAACTGGTTGGCGGAGCATCGCCCGAGGGCGGCTTGGCTGTCAATAAACGCCTGTCCGAACAGCGTGCGGCGGCCATCTTCAGCTGGATGTTGAGCCACGGCAGTCTGACCGGGGCCGAGGTTACCACATCCGCTACGGGCAGCGACTGGGGCGGACTCATAACCATGGTTGAGACCGACGGCAATGTGCCTTACCGCCAAGAGACGTTAGCCCTGTTAAGAGCCATTGCCTCGGCAGGCAAAACCGATTCCAAGACGGCGGCTTTCAACCTGCGACAGCTCAAAGCACTGCGCGGCGGAGCGCCTTACAGGTATATGTACAGGAAGCTATTTCCCGAACTGCGCACATCGAGCCTGCGTCTGCAATACGGTATCGAGGCACCGACTGCAACACCTGCTGCCAAAGAGCTTGTGCAAACGGTGAGCCGGGTGGACACTGTCGTGGTACACGACACCGTGTATGTTAACAAGGTGTGTCCGCCCAAACCATTCTATATGGCTCTTAAAACCAACATGCTCTATGATGCCCTGCTACTGCCCAACATAGAGGCCGAGTTCTACTTATGCAGCCGCCTGTCTCTTGCCGCCGGCGTTACTTACGGCTGGTGGAGCAACAGTAGCAAGCACCTCTACTGGCGTGCATATGGCGCTGACGTGGCGTTGCGCTACTGGTTAGGCACAGCCGCAGGCCGCAAGCCGCTCTCCGGACACCACGTGGGCATATACGGCTCGATGTTTACGTATGACGCGGAGTTCGGCGGCAAGGGCTATATGGGCGGAAAACCGGGCGGAAACATACTCAACAAGTTCAACTATACGGCCGGTGTCGAGTACGGATACTCGCTGCCCGTGGCTCGGAGGCTTAACATCGACTTCACTGTCGGCGTAGGTTACTGGGGCGGAACATATAATGAGTATCAGCCAAAGGACGACTGCAACGTGTGGCTGAGCACCAAACAGCGCAAATGGTTCGGCCCTACCAAGGCTGAGGTCTCGCTGGTTTGGCTCTTAGGCCATGACAATGTTAATAAAAAGAAAGGAGGCGCACGATGAAAACCACACTTTTACAGGCTGCCGTGGCACTGATGGCCATTATAGGGCTTGTCGCATGCGACCATAAAGACCTGTGTTATGACCACCCGCACACCAAGCGGTTGCAAGTGCGCTTTGACTGGAGCGAAGCTGCCGATGCCACACCCGAGGGCATGTGCGTTTACTTTTACCCCGCCGACGATACCGGGGGCGCTCGCCGCTTTGACATCAGTGGCCGCATGGGCGCAGAGATTGACCTGGCCGTGGGACGATACCGTGTGCTGTGTTATAACAATGACACTGAGGCGGTGCTCACTGACGGCATTGAGGGCTACTTCACCCACCATGCCTACACACGTGAGGGCGACCTGTTGGAGTCTATCTATGGTAGCGCCACCACGGGTGGCCGCAACGTGCCGCGTGCCGCCGAGGCTGCTGATGAGCGCGTGGTTATCAGCCCGGACATGATGTGGGGATGCTCGGAGGGCGAAATCGAGGTTACAGACACGCCGGAGGGCGAAACACAGATAATCACGCTCACACCCCACAGTCTGGTTCATGCCTACAACTTCAAACTTACAAACGTTAAAAATCTTAGCCACGTGAGTCGCGTCTGCGCCTCACTTTCGGGCATGGCCGGCGGCTTGAACCTTTCAACGGGCACAGTTGACACCGAGTGCGTAACCATACCGTTTGCCGTAAAGGCCGATGGAGAGTCTGCGCTGACAGGCACGTTCTATGCCTTTGGCTGCGATGCGGCCAACATAAGGTCGCACCACTTGTCGCTATACGTGGTTATGGACGACGGAAAGAAGTATGTTTACGGCACAACCGGCCAACACTTCAACGTTACCAACGCATTACACTCGGCCGCCGACGGGCTTAATGTGAACTTTACCGTCGACGGGCTTGACCTGCCGCAACCCATCACTGACGACGGAGGCATGAAACCCTCGGTCGATGACTGGGTAGAGGTTGATGAAGAGATAGGTATCTAAACTTGAAAACAATAGAAATATCAAAACTAAAAACGCTCAAACCATGAAGAGTAAAGTAATTTTTGGAGCAGCAATGCTGCTCGCTTTTGCAGCCTGCTCACAAGACGAGATTATTGACGTAAGGCAGGATAGTATAAACTATGCCGTTTCAACTGCCAAAACATCACGCGCCGCCAATTCTTATGACCCCACTAACCTGCCGTCACAGTTCAATGTATGGGCCAAAACCGCAACCGGCACTTACATAGAGAACGAAGTTATAGAGAATCTGGGTGGTACATGGAAAGCCAAAACCACACGTTATTGGCCCACTGAGGCACTCGACTTTGTGGCTCATGTCAACGCCGGAGATGCCTTTCAGTATAATGACGGTGTACCAAAGGTGGCTGACTTCATCGTTAATAATAAGGTAGCCGGACAGACCGACCTGATGTACGCTGTAACAACCGGCCAAACCAAAGACAATACCAACGGCACGGTGGCGCTGAACTTCCGTCATGCGCTGGCGCAAGTGTGCTTTAAGGCCACCACATCACAAACAATGAAGGTGGTGATCAACAGCGTTGGCGTGGGGCACGTAGCCAATAAGGCCACTCTGACATACCCCGCAGCCACAACAACAGGTAGCGGTGCGACCACTAAAGCCACATGGGGACCCGCCACAGGCAACACCTTTTACAACGTAGACGCCAGTTCGGGATAAGAAAGTGGAGTAAAAAGTTGGTAATCTCGCAAATATT
>Cebus_capucinus_imitator_PRJNA485217_SSR102__coassemble_866_pt1 | contig 28043 bp, 18 predicted proteins | sample Cebus_capucinus_imitator_PRJNA485217_SSR102__metabat2_high_PE_011 | metagenome-assembled genome bin Cebus_capucinus_imitator_PRJNA485217_SSR102
TAGCCAGCGTTCATCCTGAGCCAGGATCAAACTCTACATTGTAAAATTTCTTTTTTATTCCATAACCCCTCGTCATGTTACCATGACTCGGGAAGAATTGTCTTGTCTCAAAACGCCTCATTATTAAATAGGTTCAAAAGCACCTGAAATTTCAGAATCTTCGGTTCTTCATTTCACCCTGCTCTTATGTTGAAAACAACAATCAAGCACGCTTCTTGTACTACTTTATCTGTCTATGTAAATTATTCAAAGAACTCTTCCTTTTACCGCTTTCTCGTCAGAACTACCGTGGTAGCGTTCGTTCTTAAAAGCGGATGCAAAGGTAAGAGGTTTTACGTAAACTTCCAAATGTTTCGATGAAAAACTTTCATTTTTAGTCTGTTTTTAACATTTAGATACATTTTGAAATATTCAGTGTTTATTTACACCTTATTATATTAAATATAAGGGAACAAAATACAATACTTTTTCTGATGAAGAAAAACAGTGGTAAAATCAACTTGTTTTTATGGTAACAAGAGAAAAAGAAACTACAGAAATTTAATTGCTTGAAAACATAAAGATGAATAAAAAGCCTGCCCGGATACAAAAACAAATTGCATACAGGCAGGTTAATATCAAACCGATATTAGATAGTAAATGACCAAAATCGGTTCTATGTATAATAACTATTCTCTATAAAGCACATAAAATATCAATATGCATCGTCTTCAAACAGATTCTCTTTGGTAATCTTTTTCTTATCGATGAGATGCCAGACATAAACTATGTAAGCCAGCACGAACGGAATAAGAAGTGATACAACCGCCATTGTTTTTAGTGTAAACTCACTGCTTGAACTATTCTCAATAGTCAAACCACACTGCATGTCGACCAAAGACGGATAAAAAACCGTATTGTTTAATCCGGCACAAAGCAACAAACTGAACACAACAAGCACAGCACCTATGCCCGACGGCCATATTCCGCGAATGTAACTTTTATACAAAAGTGTACGAATAGTTCCATAAAGGAACAAAACGACACCAACAACCAGCAGAATGGCAACCGGCCATAATGCAAGAAGATTGTGCAAATACTTGTACTGCTCAACATAAATTTCACCTGTGGCAGATGTGTAAGACTGTCCGTCCATGACGAGCAGATGTATAAGCGTAACAAGGAAAAACACAAGGAATGGCACAAAATTGCCGAGTAGACGGACACGAGAACGATCTCGAAGATTATCGTCGGCAACGTTATTGATTATATAAAGCGTACCCAAAACCCTGGCAAGAAACAGCACTGCGAAACCAAACAACCAGTTCCAACAATTGAGTAACGCATCAAGGCCGTTGGAAGCGTTGGCCCAACGGCTGACCACCGGACCGGCGTCGGTACCCAATATGCCACCTTTGTCTACAATAAAATCAGCACCATTGAATAATGTTGACACTGCCATACCAAGCAACAATGGGCCGAGCAGACCATTAATAACAAGGAACCAACGGAAGGCATCAGGACCGAGAAAGTTTCCGAGTTTGTTTTGGAACTCATAGCTTACAGCTTGCACAACGAATGTAAACAAGATAATCATCCACACCCAATATGCGCCACCAAAGCTGGTGCTGTAAAACAGAGGGAATGAAGCGAAGAACGCACCACCAAAAGTAACGAGAACAGTGAACGTAATTTCCCACTTGCGTCCGGTGGAATTTATGACCATACGACGCTCTTGCTCACCACTGCCAAGCGAGAACAACATGGAATTGGCCCCCTGAACGAACATCATGAACACGAGTAAAGCTCCAAGCAAGGACACCAACACCCACCAGTATTGTTGAAAAAACATGTAATCCATATTTGATTGGGTTTAAAGTTTACGAATTAATTGAATTACCGGCAGCCTCAACGTTTGCAGTTTCAGCACCATCCTTTTCAGGACCCTTCTTTATAGCTTTGCACATGATATTGATTTCAACGCAAAGCAGAAGTGTGAACAAGATAAGGAAGATGAAGAAAGTTATCATAACAGATGTCGACGTGATGTCAGACGCTGCGGTCCATGTAGGCAACATGTCCTGAATGGTCCAAGGCTGACGTCCCATTTCGGCCACAATCCATCCTGCCTCTGAGGCTATATAAGCCAGCGGCAACATTGCCACACCGGCAACATGCATCCATTTATAACGTGTTATATCACGACGGTATATCATATATAAGGATACTATAAAGAATAAAACGAACAGTGTGCCCAAGCCAACCATGACACGGAATGACCAGAAACAAAGTGGAATAAATGGTACTATCTGTTCAGCCTCCCTGACAGTGGCATAACCAAAATACTTCATATCCTCATCAATTACCTTACGATTGCGCGCTACAGCGGCCTCATCACCGGTCTTTTTTGCCTCACGATAAGCCGTAAGAGCATTAACCGCACGCTGTCCACGTTCGGTTTTCTCTTTTAACGACGGTTCTATCTGTCCGTCCGGACGGGTGTAACCACCGTTTATAATATCGTTTACTCCCGGCACGTATCCATCAAGACTGCGTGTGGCAAGGAACGAAAGTCCGTTTGGTATAGAAATATGTAACGGAGCTTCTTTCTCATTCACATAATCGGGCTGCTCAAATGGGTTAACCGCAGCAACGGCGGTAAGCCCCACCCCATTACCACCATTGTAAAGAGCCTCCATGGCCGCTAACTTCATCGGTTGTACTTTTGCGACCATATAGGCAGAATGGTCTCCTGTATGCATTGTCATCAAAGAGGCCACTATACCGACTATTGAGGCAACTTTTATACTCTGTACGGCCAAGTCGCGCTCACGCTTCTTCATTAGATAATAGCAGCTAACAGCTATAACGAATGCCGCACCGACTATCCATGACGAAATAACGGTATGGAAAAACTTGTCAATGGCAAAAGGCGATAAAGCGACTTCAAGAAAAGAAGTCATCTCGTTGCGCATAGTATCTGGGTTAAAAGCCTGACCAACCGGATATTGCATCCATGAATTGGCAACCAAAATCCACCACGCCGACATGGTGGCACCAATACCTGTGAGCCAAGTTGACGCAAGATGAAAACCTCGAGACACCTTGTTCCATCCGAAGAACATAACACCGACAAAGGTCGACTCAAGGAAGAAAGCCACAATGGCCTCAACCGCAAGCGGCGCACCGAAAATATCACCAACAAGCCAAGAATAGTTACTCCAGTTGGTACCGAACTCAAATTCAAGAATAATACCGGTGGCCACACCCATGGCAAAGTTTATGCCGAACAGTTTCTGCCAAAAACGAGCGGCATCACGCCAAAACGGTTTACGCGTGCGATACCAACATGTTTCCATCACTCCCATAATGAGCGCGAGACCGAGCGTAAGGGGCACGAATAGCCAATGATACATGGCTGTAAGTGCGAATTGCGCTCTCGACCAATCAACGGTTTCCGAGCTTACACTTAAAAACAAATCGTACATATATAAATAAATTTAAGTTAACATTATTAATGGCTACGAATTTACACGTTTTCAGGCCAAGACACAAACCAATGGCTCAAAACTTTTAGCCATTTAAAACACATTAACTATTTGTAAAAAACAAATAAGGCCCTATGCCGAAAAAGCATAGGGTCTTAATGATGTATCATTTCGCATTTGCCTGGAAACGACCGTTCCACTCTGACGAGCCTTTAGGCATTATGGCAACCAGACGAAGACATTCGCGATAGATAAAATTAGACAGGAAATCAACAATATGCACCTGCGGTTTATGACGTTCGCCGGTGGAAGTGTCAAACTCCCACGCGCCGGTACAATCACCGTCATTCCACTCCTCATAATTTATTTTACATGACCCGGCATCAGAGTAGTCCAGTTTCCACGTTCCGTCCGGCAGTCCGTTGGCATTACACTCACCGGTAAGCACGCCGCCTGAGAAACATCCTTTTATCATACCGATAGGCATTTTCTTGCTCATCGTGCCTTGCAACACCGTCTTGCCACGACGCATCATGGCCGAATTGCTTTTACTTTCAGACTTAAACCGATAATTTCCGTCAGGCACGCCATCGGTATAAAAAACCTTAAGTTCGGCAACATCTCCACGCTTTCTGTCCGAGAAGAACCACCAACCGTCTTTTTTACCATCTTTGAAATTTCCGGTAGCAGTCTCTTTACCTTTACCATGAGGCGGATTGTTATATGTACGCGAATATTCCATACGGCCATGATAAAGACGTTCGCCATTCTCCTCATAATAGGAATACGTGGCCTTACCATCTTTATATTTTCCTGAGTAAGTTTGTAAAGGCTTACCGGTATCGGTACACGACACATGTCTGAAACGCGAGAAAATATTAAAAACACTCATTATCAGTCTAATATATGTTTCTGTCAAGCTCAATAATGTTTATATAAACAGTGTGGGCGTGAGCCATTTTCACCCAGGCTGCAAGATTATATTAAATAGTCGTCTGATTTTTTGTTCGTTACAAAAATACGGAGAATATAAAACAATATGAACTTAATCATTGCACATTTTGAATTTTTTAAAAATTTTTCAATCGGGGGGGGGGTAAATTAACATTATTTGCAAAGTTTTATTTTACAGTTGAGCGATAATAATAATCCACCGTCAATCAAATGATTATCATAGGCGAGCCATGTACAACAACTTGTTACAGCTTAATATAAATGTCGCGACATGGATTGTCTATAAAAAATCCAAAAGACCATTACCATTCCTTATATTTATCTCATAAACAAAAATATAGCACTCAAAACAAGCATAAGCAATTCGGCTCTACGGTTTATCGCAACAGCTTTCAACATATCGACAGTTTTCAACGGGCGGTTGTTTATACCAATATACGGCTTATCGATAAACTCGCCGAAGTAGTTATGACCGCCACCGAAACGGCAATCAAGAATACAGGCCAGCGCAGCTTCAGGATATCCGCTGTTAGGACTGGCATGAAGATGTCCGTTCTTTGCCACAAACTTAATCAGACCGGGGCGTCCGGCCACAATAACCATAAGCAAAGCGGTGAGCCGCGCCGGAATGTAATTCAACACATCGTCAAGACGGGCCGCCACGGTTCCGAAACGACGATAACGCTCCGTGCGGTATGCAATCATTGAATCGAGTGTATTCGCCATTTTATAGGCAGCCATGCCCGGAACGCCTAATAGAAGAAACCAAAACATCGGGGCAATAACACCGTCGCTAAGATTCTCGGCCAAGGTTTCAAGAGCGGCTTTACGTACCTCGTCAGCAGTAAGTTCTGACGTGTCGCGCCCCACTATACGGGCCACCTGCGAGCGACCTTTTTCAAGCGATTCATCAAGTGCAAGAAAAACATCACGCACCTCGCGAACCAGCGTCGTACCCGCAAGAAAATAGAAAACCAGCACACTTCCCACCGTAACCGCAAACAAAGGATGAACCATAGCGGTCAGTTTTAGCAGAAGAGAAGTAACAACAAAGGTCAACGCAACAAGACCTATTGCCAATACCCCACCCTTCAACCGTCTGCCGCCACCACGATTGAGCCGTCGTTCACCAAAGGCGATAAGCCGTCCGAACCACACTATCGGGTGAGGCAAACGGACGGGATCGCCAAATATACGGTCGAGAAGCCAACCGACAATAAACATTATTATCCTCATCGGCGACACAATAATCACAAAAGAGCCGCACGATTGCGAGCTTCGTCAAAACTGTCAACAAGCCCGCTCATCACCTCCGCCACAGGGCATATAGCTTTTATAGCCGACGCAATCTGTCCTATTTCAAGCTCACCTTCAGCTATATCACCCTCAAAAATTCCGCGTTTTGAAGCCGCACGACCAAGAATGGCACGCAGCTCGTCGGCACTTGCACCACGATTCTCGGCCTCAGCCACCTTATTATATAAGTCGTTCTTTATAAGACGTGTCGGTGCTATCTTCTTCAGACACAACATCGTGTCGCCCTCTGCCAGTTCCGTGCAACGTTGCTTGAATTCAGGCGCAGCCGAGCTCTCGCTTGTCAAGGCGAACAAAGTGCCTATCTGTACACCCTCAGCCCCAAGTGCCATTGTGGCGAACATCGCTTCGCCCGAACCTATGCCTCCTGCAGCAATAAGTGGCAACGATGTCGCACGGCGCACCTGAGGTATCAGTGCCAATGTGGTTGTCTCCTCACGACCGTTATGCCCGCCGGCCTCAAAACCTTCAGCCACAATGGCATCAACACCGGCCCCCTCACATTTAACGGCAAACTTGCTGCTTGACACCACATGAGCCACTTTTATGCCGGCCTCATGCAACATTGGTGTGAACTTTTTCGGACTACCCGCCGAAGTAAATACAATCTTGACACCCTCGTCAATAATTATCCGCATCAGTCTGTCTATCTCAGGATACATCAACGGGACGTTGACACCCCACGGTTTATCGGTTGCGGCCTTCATTTTAGCAATATGCTCCTGCAGTGTCTCAGGATGCATCGAACCCGCTCCAAGCAGACCTAATCCGCCGGCATTACTTACAGCCGACGCCAAACGCCAGCCGCTGCACCAAACCATACCCCCCTGAATAATAGGGTATTCTATACCGAAAAGCTCGGTTATTCTGTTCTTTTTCATAATACTCCTCATTTTGATAATATGCAAAAATAAAGATTATTTCGCTATCGGCAAAACTATTCATTAAGTAACTGTTAAAAATGAACTCGTTTAAACTTAAATCAACAACAGTCATTGTTTCGCAATGCAAAAGCATAAGTTTCACCGTGTAAAACACATTGTATTGCGACATAAAACAAAAGGCTTTATAAGTCATTGATTACCAATGTACTATAACACACACAAAAAAGCAACTTCAGATTTAATAAATTCTGACAAAATGGAATCGGTCAGGCATAATCAGCCATAAGTTTTTTATTGTTTTTTTTGGTATTCTAATAAAAAGCATTAATTTTGCAGCCGATTTACAAACGGTAGATTAAGGGGTGGCAGCATGTTGCTGTCTGAGATTAAACCCTCAAACCTGATCCGGATAATACCGGCGTAGGAATAAACCACCGAAACAACTCCAAACAGTCGTTCCCTATGGTTTAAAGCATGAAAAGTGCCCCTTTTTGTGTATTTAAAATTATTTGCGAAAATGAGAAAATCGTTTCTCTTTGCGGCCGCAGCTATGCTTGCGGCCTCTCAGGCGCAAGGCGCCACTAAAGTAAAAGTTGCCAAAACGGACTCTGTGAAGACCGTGGCATTGCAAGAAGTTCAGGTGTTCTCAACCCGTGCCGGAAAGAAAACACCTATGGCCTACACCAATATCGGCAAACAGGAACTGAAACAGGCCAACTTCGGAAAAGACGTACCGTTCCTGCTCGCTCTTACACCTTCGGTAACACTCACGTCTGATGCCGGTAACGGTATCGGCTACACAACAATCAGAGTGCGCGGTACCGACCCCTCACGTATCAACATCACCTCAAACGGAATACCTATGAACGATGCCGAAAGCTCATCGTTCTTCTGGGTAAACACATCTGATTTTGCGTCAAGCGTGGAGTCTATTCAAATTCAGCGCGGTGTCGGCACATCGACCAACGGTTCGAGCGCGTTCGGTGCCACAATCAACATGCAGACCGAGAATATCGGTGTCAAGCCGTTCGCAAGCATTGACGTATCAGGCGGCTCATACAACTCTCACAAAGAGACTTTCCGCTTCGGTACAGGTCTCATAGGCGGACACTGGGGCTTTCAGGGCCGTTTGTCAAACATCGGTAGCGACGGCTATATAGACCGCGCCTTCTCTAAGTTGAACTCATACTTCCTTCAGGGTGGCTACTTCAGCGACAACACGGTTGTCAAGCTCATCACTTTCAACGGAACCGAACAGACGTACCACGCTTGGGATTATACCGCAAAAGTTGATCAGGCTGAATATGGTCGCCGCTACAACTCGTGCGGATATATGTACACCGACGAGAACGGCGTGCAACACTACTATGACAACCAGACCGACAATTATCATCAGCAACACTATCAGTTGATTTGGAATCAGGTGTTTAACCGCAGCTGGAACCTCAACGCCGCCCTTCACTACACAAAAGGTAACGGTTACTACGAGCAGTACAAGCGCAAACAGAGTCTCAAGGAGTATGGTTTGAGCCAAGATGACACAAAGATAAGCGACCTCGTAAGACAGAAGAAGATGGACAACGACTTCTATGGTGCGGTGGCTTCGCTTAACTATAACAGCATGAACGGACTGGCCGCAACCTTCGGCGGAGGCTGGAACAAGTATGACGGCGACCACTTCGGAAAGGTTATCTGGGCAAAAACTCCCGACGGGAACTATGACCCCGACCAAGAGTATTATCGCAACAACGCGAAGAAAACCGACGCCAACATATATGGTAAGGTAAGCTATGAGTTCCTTCAGGGCCTCTCGGCTTATGTTGACTTACAATACAGACACGTAAACTACAAAATGCAGAACCCCGGAGACTGGTTCGGAGCCAATACGACCGGGCAATATACCATAGACGAAGACTTTGACTTTTTCAACCCGAAGGCCGGACTTTATTACGACATAAACCGCAACAACAAGGTTTACGCCTCGTTTGCCGTGTCTCACCGCGAGCCTACACGTAATGACTTTGAGGACAACTCGGTTTCCGACCTCAAGGCCGAGCGCATGTTCGACTGGGAGCTTGGCTATAAATTCGAGTCCCGGAAATTCTCTGCCGGAGTTAATTTCTACTACATGAAGTATAACGACCAGTTCGTGCTTACCGGCGAATTAAATAACATAGGTGAGGCCATCGCAAAGAATGTCGGCGACTCTTACCGTATGGGTGTAGAGTTGCAGGCTGCATGGATGCCCGTTGACTGGTTCCGTTGGGATGCCAACGCCACACTGAGCCGAAACCGTGCCAAAGACTGGACTGTTACCCTTATGGATAACAACGAGACAGTCTCACTCGGCGACACCCCTCTGTCGTTCTCGCCCGGTTTCATCTTCAACAACATTTTCACCTTTAAATATAAAGGTTTCAACGCTTCGGTACAGAGCCGGTACATCGGCGACCAGTATCTTACCAATACCGGTTTCAAGTCTTACACCTACGACGGTAAGGACGTAAGCATGATGCTTGACGGTTACTTCAACACAAACATTGACTTGTCTTACACATTCAAGCTCAAAGGTGTTAAATCGATAACTCTCGGTTGCACTGTCTATAATCTTTTCAGCGCAAAGTATGACAACAACGGTTGGGCAGCCCCGTCATTCAAGAAAGACGCTTCGGGTCGTGTCGTGGCCACAGCCGATGATGACACCGCCCTGTGGGGAGCAGGCTTCGCACCTCAGGCACCGATAAACTTCATGGCTCACATGAGTCTTAATTTCTAAATTGTCAGAGCAGTCAAAGCTGTTAAAGCAAATCCAAGTATATAATGAACTCGTTTAAACTTTTTATTTCTTATCATAATCGAGTATTTTTTCACCCGATTTAGTTACTCGAAGAGGACGCATAGCGGGCTATGCAACCGATGAGAGTAACAAAAGCAGGCAAAAAAGACCGATTAGGATAAGAAAAGAATGAAAATTCGGACTTAGTTTAACTGTTCGGTAAAAAGTTTAAACGAGTTCAATGTTAGTATTGACTTTAACGACTTTGACTGCTCGGATTGTTTCAACACCAAATCAAAAAAGACATGAACGCTTTTCTCTATGAGCATTGGCTTGACATTGTAACAACAATATTAGGGCTTATATATATCCGGCTCGAATATAAGGCGAGCATAGCCCTGTGGTTGGTAGGCATAATAATGCCTGCAATGGACGTTTGGCTTTATTGGTCGCACGGTCTTTATGGCGATGCCGGAATGGCCGTATATTATACAGCAGCAGCCATTTATGGTTATGCCGTATGGCGTTTCGGACGCAAATATAACCAGACCGACGCAGGCCAAATGCCAATAACCCATTTCAGTAAAAAGCTGATTGCACCGACGGTGGTCATCTTTTTCATTATATGGGGACTGACTTACCGGGTACTTATAACTTATACCGACAGTACGGTGCCCATAACCGACTCTTTCACAAACGCGATGAGCTTTGTCGGTCTGTGGGCTTTGTCGCGAAAGTATGTAGAGCAATGGCTCTTTTGGATTATCGTCGACATTATTTGCACATATCTTTACATTGGCAAGGGCATACCTTTCAAGGCCGGCCTCTACGGCTTATATGTAGTTATCGCCATAATGGGCTACCGCAAATGGCTGCAAATGATGAAGACACAAAATGTTGAAATAAAATAAGAATAAACATGTTCGACTTTCTTGATGACGCTTACACACCCGACGCCGTTATACTCGGCGACGGCGATTTCCCGACAAGCCGCATACCGAAGTCATTGCTCGACCGTGCCAAGTATCTTTGCTGTTGCGACCATGCCGCATTGGCTTTAATATCACGCGGCACAGTTCCCGACGCCATAGTCGGCGACGGCGACTCTCTGCCTGATAAGTTCAAGAGTCGATATCACAACTTGCTGCATTTTGAATGCGGGCAGGATGACAACGACCTCACAAAAGCTACACGTTTCTGCGCCTCGCAGGGACACCGCCGCATAGCATATCTCGGGGCCACAGGCCGCCGCGAAGACCACACAATCGGCAACATTGCGTTGGTTACACATTATTTGCACGACTTGTGCCTCGAACCGATTATGTTTACTGATTATGGCGTTTTTATACCGGCTGAAGGAAACGCGTCGTTCCACACCTTTGAGCGTCAGCAGGTAAGTCTGTTCAACATGACGTGCAGTAATCTTAAATCGTCAGGACTTAAGTGGCCGGCATATGCCACAAAAATGTGGTGGCAGGGCACACTCAACGAGGCTCTTGGCAAAGAAGTAAGAATAGAAGCTGACGGTATTTACCTGGTCTATCTTACATATGAGCCTAAAACGACTAATCCGATAACTGAGAATAAATAAAAATAAACTCGTTTAAACTTTTACCGAAATACGTAGACTTTGACACGCTTTTCTTGTTTTTGCAACCGTGCGTATCAGTACCCGCTTTAATATCTTACACAACAAAATACAGGGTGTGTTGCATAAGACTGATGGTTTTATCAGAAACTGTTGAAGCTGCTGATTAACTTACGGCGGAACAAGCGGCCAACCTTCACCGAGTCGATATTGTCGAACGGCGGATAGAAGCAACACCGGTTGTCGCATACTTCGAGCAGATAGTTCATGTTTATAATGTGGCGTTGCGAAACCTGAATAAACCGGTTGTCGATAGCCAGCAGAACATCTTTTGTAACATTACGTTTAAGCCGCAACGGCTTCTCGCAGCCGGCCGCAATAACAGTCCAGACACGGGCATCATGGTCATAACAGAACATGCAGATATCTCTTATCTGCACCAACCGGAAATCGACCGAGTTGGTGTAGAACAGCAGTTTGCCGTTATGCGGCTTCAAGGTGTCGTCGGTATGTTCACCGCTCTCACTATCGGGCACATCGCTGTAAAAGCGTTTCATAATAGTGTCAAGCTCAGCATCATCAATAGGTTTCAGCAGATAATCGAACGCTTTGTTTCTGAATGCGGGCAGCATGTAGTCGTTGTATGCCGTATATATCACCACATAACAGTAATAATCAGCAATACCACGCATACTCTCAAGAATCTCTATACCCGTCATATCCGGCAATTCCATATCCAGAAACAGCAACTCCGGCCTGTATTTACGCACCAATTCAAGTCCGCTTGCACCATTACAGGCAGTAGCCACCACGTTGATGTCGGCATATCGTCCGAGCTTTTCAACCAGATTGTCAATCTCCGAGCGTGTGTCGTCAATTATTATAGCATTCATATTAGTTGATGTTTAAGGTTCGTCTTTGAAGTGAGCTTTAAGTCCGACGGGCAGGTTCAGGCTTATACGGCAGCCGGTTACATTACCCTCGGTGTCTCTCACATTATTGATGCGCATTGTTATTTTGCGCTTATTCAAGGTGTTAATTATGTTGATAGAGTTTCTGATCACTTTCAGTCCCGTACCCGTCGAGTTCGGATTTGTACGTCTTATGTCAAATCCCGGACCATTGTCAGCCACCGTGATGAGCCAATACAGGCCGTTACGCTCCACGGTTATAGTCAACCGTTTCTCGCCAAGTTTGCCTCTCAGCGCGTGTTTAATCGAGTTCTCCACCAAAATCTGCACAAACATCGATGGTATTAGAATGTCTTCAAGCACATTGTCAGCCGGTGCGTTGATAGTGAAAACTATGTTGTCGTCAAGTGTGGATTGCTCAACCGATACATAATATCTCACAAAGTCAAGTTCCTCTCTCAGCGATACATAGAATTTGCCTGACATGTTTAGATTGGCCCTGATTAGTTTTGCCAAGTCCTTAAGCTCGTCAGCGTCTTTTGTATCAGTGCTCGATATGCGGTTGCTCAACACGTTGAAGATGAAGTGAGGCGATATGCGGTTACGCATCGACGTAAGTTTCATTCGCATCAACATTATGTGGGCTTGCATGGATTTCTTTCGGTTGTAAGTATAAAAATACAAGAACAACAAAATTAGGATAACCGCCAGCATAATCACACCGTACAGTGCGCCACGCCCATTCTGTATGCGAGCGTCCTTCTCCTGCAGTTCTATTTGGTGGTGCAGACTCAGTGTGTCCTGCCTGTAGCGCATCATAATCTCAATAGTACGCATATTCGTCAGGTTATGTTGCATCGACTCGTTATAGTCAATGCTGTCATTCTGTATCTCGTAAGCCTTACGATAGTTCCCCGTGCGGGCATAATAGTCTATAAGATAACGGTATCTTATGTTTTCCAGAGTAAACTCCACCGGCTTTTTCAGCTTTTCAGTTTCAAGCGTCCGTTTTACGGTTTCAGTGTCATTATGGCGCATGGCCGGTCCGATTCGAATAGTGTTGCAATAGTAGATACCCGATTCAAGACCAATTTTTTTGAAGAACGGCTCAACCATTTTCAGCATACGTTCTGATTCGTTGTCCATACCGAGATTAAGATACACGTCGGCCAAATTCAAGCGACATACATACATATCATAGTTCTCACCAAGATTATGCTTTAGCAGCAACGCCTCAAGTTTCTTGAATATTTCCAATGCACGTTTGTAGTTGCGGGCATAGTAATAGTAATTTCCGTAGTTGTTAAGAAAATAAATCTGTAAGTTTAACGGCAGAATGTACATATGTTTCTCCGTTTTCTTATAGCACTCATGTGCGGCGTCAAAGTCTTTAAGATTGAAGTATATGCGTCCCAGTCCCATATACAACCCTATCCGTGTACGTTCCGACACATTCAGAGAGTCAACCATCAACAATGCCCGGCGGTAAAGCATAGCCGCTTTCGGCATATCGTTTGCGTTTATGTAAGCGTCGCCGAGATTGGCATATGCATCGGGCATAGCTTTCTTGTTGTCGCTTATAGCCAAGAGGCTGCACGCCTTCTCATAGTGTTTTATTATAACTTTGTTATCATGGTTGTAGCGCATTGCGTAAAACGCCTCGGCGTTGTGCAGAAGAGCCAACATACCGTTTATTCTTGGCGATGGCTTGCGGCTTTTCAAAAAAGCATAAATATTTTTCTGATGCAACAACATTGTGTCAGGCGAGTCGGACGCCACGTTATATCGCATCAGTCGCAGGTAAAAATCATAATAGTCAAGACTGTCTTTCGCTTCGGCCATGTTACGCTTCAGCATGTCTATAATAAACGGATGGTCAGTCCTTATGGAGTCGTCTATCAAACGAAGCGTCTCAGCCTGTTTTTTCGATCTGGCGTCATCATTGTCTCCGCTACCGGAACAGGCAGTCAGAAGCAGGCATAATAGAGCCACAGACAGTAAATTCATACCCACCGTAAGGGGGGGGGGGTAAAAATCGCCTTTTTGCTTCTTCGCATAAAGAAGTTTATTTTTAATATTAACACAGTGCATCGTCGGTTTTTACTTGATTCTATTTTGTAGCCCCACAAAATTACGAATTTATTTGCGAATATGTAAATTTAACGAACCGATTTTACGTGTTCAGTACCCTAAAAGTTGTAATTTTTACGATTCTGTAAACCGTAAGATTACATTAAAGTGTTTACTTACAACTAACATAAGTCTCAGCTGAAAAGAAACAAGTCTGTTGCAAAATTGAAGTGTACTCCAAAGTTTTGTGTCTGACTTTTTAGGTGTGCTTCCATGATAATCAAAATAGCCTGTCTCGCAACGTGAGACAGGCTATTTTGATTTGTATTTTTTATGTCTGTACTTGCTACATCGATTATTAACCGTTGATTGAAGTTTGGCCGTTAGGAATGGCCTCACGGCATTGCTCCATAAGCCATTTCGGGGTACTGGTAGCACCGCATATGCCTATGGTGGTTACACCTTTGAGCCATGACGGGTCGATTTCGTCAGGGCCTTCTATGAGGTGTGAGTTCTCATTGACGCTTTTGCACTCGTTGAACAGCACTTTGCCATTACTGCTTTTTCGGCCACAGACAAAGAGTATGAGGTCATGGCGACGGGCAAATGCACTGATGTTAGGCATACGGTTTGCCACCTGACGGCAGATTGTGTCAAAACTCTTAAACTCTGCGCCGGGTTGTATGTGCTGCTGAATGTAGTCGATTATGCGGTGAAACTCGTCAAGTGATTTTGTCGTTTGTGAGTATAAATAGATGTCGCGGTTAAAGTCCAGCGACTTAACATCCTCAAAATGTGCCGCCACAATGGCGTGGCTGCGGGTCTGACCGACGAGACCGAGCACCTCGGCATGGCCGGGTTTACCAAATATTACTATCTGTGCGTCGGGGCGATTGTCAAACTGTCGCTTGATGCGGCGTTGCAATTGGAGCACCACAGGGCATGTAGCATCAATTATCTCGATGTTGTTTCGGCGGGCCAGTTCGTAAGTTTCGGGTGGCTCTCCGTGGGCACGCAACAGCACTTTCACATCGTGCAGACTCTCAAGGTCATCGTGGTTGATGGTTATGAGGCCCATACGGCGCAGGCGTTCGCATTCCATGCCGTTATGAACTATGTCGCCAAGGCAGTAGAGGGTCTTTCCGGCAGCCAGCTCTTCTTCGGCTTTTTTGATGGCAGTAGTAACGCCGAAGCAGAAACCGCTGCCGTTATCGATTTCAATTTGAACCATTCTTGTCGGTATAGTGTGGCCGGACTGTAGTCATATCATTAAATCCGGCCGTTAGAATTTGTCGAGTTATGATTTGAAATAAGCGTCAAGCAGCTCTTTTGCGGCGGTGAAACTGGTCTTTTCGCCCATTAGTACCGAACGCTCCGAACCGGCGAGTCGTGCTTGAATTTTGGGATTGTTGTAGAAACTTGAGCGCAGTTTCTCGTTTATCGTCTCATACATCCAATACTTGCTTTGCTCGTTTCTGCGGTATTCAAAGTATTCGTTGTCTTTGGTGAAGCGCATATATTCATACACCATATTCCAAATTTCTTTCACGCCGGTTCCATAGAAGCCGCTGTAACAAAGCACTTTCGGTTGCCAACCACTATCTGACGGTGGAAAGAAATGCAGAGCGTTGCGAAAGCTCGATGCCGCCATGTGGCATTTATCCACATTCTCTCCGTCGCATTTGTTAATCACTATGCCGTCGGCAATCTCCATTATTCCTCGCTTGATGCCTTGCAGTTCATCGCCTGTTCCGGCCAACTGTATGAGCAGGAAGAAGTCAACCATTGAGTGGCAGGCAGTTTCACTTTGTCCTACACCTACCGTTTCGACGAAAATTTTGTCATATCCGGCGGCCTCGCAGAGTATTATTGACTCACGGGTTTTGCGGGCCACACCGCCCAAAGAGCCTGCCGTCGGACTGGGGCGGATGAAGGCGTCAGGTCTTGTAGACAGTTTCTCCATTCGCGTTTTGTCTCCGAGTATGCTTCCTTTCGACCTCTCAGAACTTGGGTCGATAGCCAAAACAGCAAGTTTTCCGCCATATGCGTCAAGCACGTGCAGGCCGAATTGGTCTATTGAGGTACTCTTTCCCGCTCCCGGCACACCGCTTATTCCGATTCTGATTGAATTTCCGCTGTGTGGCAGACACTTCTCTATAACCTCTTGAGCCTTGGCCTGATGGTCAGGATTTACGCTTTCTACAAGTGTTACGGCCTGACTAAGAACGGTTACATTGCCTTTCAATATACCTTCAACCATATCGTTTACGCTCAATTCGCGACGCTTGAAGCGGCCTCGCTTCAAGTATGGGTTGACGATTGACGGCTGCTCCACGCCGGCGTTGACGGTCAGTCCTTTGTAATTTTCGTTATTTTCGGGGTGATTCATATCGTTGTTTTTATTTAATAAAAAGGGTAAGGTAGCCAATTGAAATATAGGATAACAGGGGAATACCCCCCTGTTATCGTCTTTTTGCAGCCTTTATTCTTTTACGTTTACATTAATGGTAACTTTGGCGTTTTCGGGGTCATTGGTTATCATCAGCACACGAGGTTTGCTGCGGGCATTCTTGAGTTGCTTCTTGTAAGCTGTAATCTTGAGCTTTGCAGTCTCGCCCGGCTTTATACGCATCTTGTTAAGACGCACTCTCAAACCGGAAGTAAACATCTGCATCGAGCTGATGTACAGGCGGCTCTTTCCGGTGTTTGTTATTGTTATAGTGCCGCTTCGCTCCTGTTTGTCGCCAAATTCTCCGAGGTTAAGCTCGGTGGCTGACAGTTTCAGTGATGGTGCGTTGAGTTTCTGGGTCTCAGACATGTTTCGGAAGCCGGGCAGCAATACGGCCGAAACGGTTATCTCCTTGTCGCCGCTGACTTTGTCGCCGTGGAACATTCCGAGATAAACCGAAGACTGGGTGAGTCCGTAATCTCTCAGCTTATGTGAGTTCAGGGTTATCGTTGCGATACCCGTTCTGCCCGGAGCGATGGTGGTTGGCGACACAGTGGCCGTCAGCCATGCCGGCAGATGCATCACAACCGGACTCACGCTCGCGCTTCCGCTGTTGACAATATGTATTTTCTGTACAGGCATGTCGCCCACGTTCACGTTGTCAAACTCAATGTCGTTCTTGTCGGTACGCACCGTTCCGAGTTTGTAATCGTATTTTCCTTTAAAGTCAACAACTTTGTCAACCACCACACCACGCATCTTCAAATAGTACGGACGGTCTGAGGCATTGCTGTAAATTGCGACCTCCTTCTCGAAGTGTCCTAACTGGCGAGCGCCATATGTAACATTTATCGCGAAGCTGTCTCCCTTGGCTATGATGCCTTTCGGATATTCAGCCACGGCACAGCCGCAGTTTGTCCGCACGCTGTTTATTATGAGGTCATTGCCCTTGTTGCGCAAATCGAATTTGACATTCAGAGGCGTTTCATAGAGCACGCTGCCACAGTCAATCACCTCGTGAGTGGCCGTTATGCGCTGGGCGTGTGCGCCCAACGCCATGGCAGCGAACATAAGAGTAAGTATTTTCTTGCTTTTCATATTTTGTTTTATTTTATTTCAATGGTTTGTGACACCGTGCGCGCGGTGTATTCAGGCGAATAAGCGCATTGCACAGAACATGTACCGGTCTCGTAGGTACCTTTTCTGTCAATCACATACTCGGTCTCCAACATGTGCGTGCCTTTGCTTATGCGGTTGAAGAAGAAGCATGTGGCATTGTCCTTAGGTGTGCAATAGCAGCCCGAGCGGTAACCGCTGGTCTGGTTCACCGGCTCCATGCAGGCGGCACGGTTGTCTTTTATCTGTACAAAGTCGTAGTTGCGGTCGGCCTGTATGGTGATTTTTACCTTTACAAGGTCGCCTACTTTCAGAGATTTGGCGGGTTTACCGTCAGCAGTAAGCAACTCTCTCTTTATACCGAAACCTGATTTTGCTGATTTAATATCGCTCGTTTTCTGCATTGACAAGGCATAAACGGCACCCCAAGATGTTCCTTCCGACTGTTTCTCGGCGGTAAGACTGCTTGCCCGTTCCGGACTTACGGTGGCTTTTACGTAACCAATTCCGGCTGTCGCAGATGAGGTTTCAATCTGTTTTCCGTCTATTTTCAGTACGGTGTTTGTGCGGTTTGCCGGTGTGAATGTATTTCCGTCGATGAAAGCGAATACCGCGTCGGCACTGTTAACCGCCGTGTTCCACATTTGAGTCTGCTTTTGTCTGAGCAGCCAGCGTTGCATTTCAGTTATGGTGTTCTTATATTTTTGAGCGTCGATAATACGCATAGCCTCAATTGCCGCGACCTGTGTAGGTATGCGATAGTCGCACCAAGAGTATCCGGCTCTGGGCGAATCATAGTATCGGCCCATTGATTCTGTAGCCACGGTGTATTCATCCAGACTTTGCAGATATTGTTTAGCGAGAGCCGTTTCTCCTTGTTGCGCCATGACAACAGCCATGAGAGCCTTGGCATGGAGACTTACGGAGAGGCTTGACTTTTTCAGTTTTGCCAGCATATATTCAGCGGCCTTGGCCTCGTCGGCTTTAGGTTTACGGTTTAACATTGCGTTTATGTAGAGATAGTCGAGTGCGAACGACTCGCTCACACCGTCAAAACCATGTCTTTTCTCATTCAGTTTAGCATCCTCATACACCTTAATCGCCTGCTTGCCGATGTAGCTTATTGCATTGGCAAACATTGTTTCGGTTGCCATTTGGCTGCCTGTCATTCTGTCAAGGCGTGCCATTTGCTTGACTACCTGCATCGTTAGGCTTTGCGAACCGGGCATTTCCGGCCACCAACTCCATGAGCCGTCTCGGTTCTGAAGTTTCTTCATTGAGGTCATAATGGCCGTGTTGCGTGTATGCATAAGGTTCTCATCGAAGTAATTGGCTATGCTTCGTTTCTGCTCGGCTTCGGTTTTTGCCTCCGCTACCCACGGCGTCTCGCCCAGAACAATGTTTTTCAGCTCGCTGTTCTTTTCGAGTGCGCTGACAAGACTGCCGTTTTCTCCGTCCGTCTCACGTCTCCATTGCTCGAAAACCGACTTCACCTGCGGTGCCAGTTCCATGATATAAGAACCTAAACTGTTAGCATAAAGAGCCGTAGAGAGGCTTATTATATTCTTATCGTAGGTGGTAGCCATGTATGGCAACGCCTGTATAGTGAGCCATGTCGGATTGTTGGTGTATTCAATCGTCAGCCTCTTGTTGGTAGCTCCTTTTGGAAACAGTCCCTTCAGGTCAATGTTTGCGGTTCCGGCAGTGGTCTGAATGAATGGCAGAGTGGTTATTGTCATTTCACGCGAAGGCAATACCGGCAGGTAATGTTGCTCACCGTCGCTGAACGAAGAGCCTGTAGCCATAACCTGGCAGATAAGCAACTGATGGTTGTCAGAAGGATTCCAGTTGAACGAAACCGTATCCGTACCGTTTGCAATGACATTGAACTGGGTTGTCTGCTCCATTATCTTGGTTTCGGTTTCAGAATTGATAAGAATGATGCGAGCCGTACCTTTCACCGTCTTGTCAGATGTATTGAACACCTTCGCCGTAATTGTTGCTTTATCGCCGCTACGCACAAAGCGTGGCATATTAGGTTGAATCATCACGGTTTTCTTAGCTACCGTTTCGGCGGTCACGTTTCCGTAGTTCATCTTTCTGTCATGAGCAAATCCCATAAAACGCCAAGTCGTGATACTTTCAGGCAGAGTGAAGCCGAATGTAACGTTACCCTTACCGTCTGTTTTTAATGCCGGAGCGAAGAAAGCGGTCTCGTTCAGATTTTCGCGCATCTGTATTTCTCCGCTTTGTCCTTCGCTTTCCGCATTTTCTTTTGCATCGGCGGACAAATCCTCGACAGACTTCTTTTCAGCCATGGCAAATGATTTATTAACCATAGGGCTTGCGACTTTTATTGACGAAAGCGTCTCAACGGTTGAGCCTATGACTGTTCCGTTAGTGAAATAAGCTCTGGTCATGCGACTCAGATAACTGTTAAAGTCGAATTTTCCAAACTCCAGCGGTGTGTAGCTGAAGTGTTTTCCTGTCGCAGAGTAGTTAAGATAAAGTCCGTACTGATAGTTTCCCGAAATACCGTAATACGGCATCGGGCGATATAAACCAGGCTCGAAATACCAAGAATGTTTGTTTATCAGGTCGAGCGAAGCATCATATAGCGTTGCCGCAAGCGAAGCGTCAGCCGGTGTTCCGTCCGGGCGTGTGATGTTAAGCGTCCACGTTTCCTTTTGTCCGGGAGTAAGACGGTCGCGGAACGTGGTCCATTTCATTATCAGTCGCTTGTCGGGCATAGGCCTAACAATGTTTTCGCTATGAGTGTACCTCTGTCCGTTCTTCAGCCAAATAAGGTTTATCCGGATACCGTTACCATATTCCTCCTTATATTTAAACTTCCATGTCTTCACACTGTTGGTGAGGCGCAGTGTGCCATCGGTTATCACCTTATTACCCGAAAAGACGGTGTACAGCACATATACATCAGAGTCAGACGAGCCGAATTGTACATAAACAGGCGTATTGTCATTATGGAACTCATTGCCCGAAATGTAGAACCAGTCTTTTGATTCAACACACGGTGCGGTGTCATCCAAGCCGAACACGGTGAATGTATGTGTCGCAGTGTCAGTTCCGCAAACAGCTGTTAGCGTGTGTCGGCCCGATTTAAGGGCTTTTATTAAAGCCGGGTCGAGTTCGATATCACGGTTTGTCTCAGTCGTAAATGAAACGGCTGAGTTATCAACAGTATATCTTACTCTTGCCGCAATGTCTTTTCCCGCCATATTGCGATAAAGGAATTTGACGGTCTTCAGACTGTCTCGCAACTCCTTTTCAGGCATTTCCACAATGAAGGAAGTAGGTTTCGATCCGAGCGGAAGGCTTATTGATGCCGAGCGTGTCTCTCCGCCCAAGTCTGTAACGCTGACATCTGCCGTTATGTTATAGAAGCGGGCTATACGTTTGAAATCATCTTTGCTTATTCCGTTATCAGCCACACTCCACTCAGGTAGAACCATCGGGACCTCCATTTTGAAAGCTCCGTCGGTGTCGGTTTTTGTGGTGCACTCGTTTAGAGTGGCTCTGTCGTCGCCGTTTCTCATATTTCCGGAATAAGCCCTCCACCACAATGCGCTGTTTCGTCTCACGGTGTACCTTACAGTAGCACCCTGTACGGGTACACCGGCAAACGTTTTGGCGTGGCCGGTAATAACCAGTGTGTCGCCATTGGCATAGCGGCTGTTTACATCAGGCAGTTCCACTGTGAATGTGGGACGTTTGTATTCTTCGACACGGAAAGCCGTGCTACCTGACAGATTTCCGTTTACTCTAAGACTGAAACGCCCCGTCAAACCGCCTGACGGAAGAGCGAAGGCAGCCCAAGCGTTGCCAAGCGAGTCGGTTGTAACCTCCTTTTCGGTTACAACTTTATAGTTGGCATCCCTCAATTCGAGTTTTACATTTGTTCCGGCAAGTGCATCTGTCTCCGTTTTCAGCTTCTTGTAAGCCACGACCGAGACATGTACTGTTTGGCCGGGACGATATATGGCCCTGTCTGTATAAAGCGAAATGTGTTTGCTTTCACCGTCATTGTCGTTAAACCAGAAAGACGCTCCGTCCTCGCGGAAAGGACAAGCCGCATCCGTAGCAGTATAAGCTCTCACCGAGTTCCAATATCTATAACGCTTGTCGGCTGTTACACGACCGTTCGCATCACACTTCAGCGAGGTTTTGGCGAGAGAGTTTCCTTTTATTACAACTGTCGCACCACTGACCGGCAGACCTGTTTTCGTGTCGAGCACGGTGAAGCGTGTCCGATCGTCGGGCATGGCCTGTGCTAAAATATACAGACTGCTTACATACAGTTGCGAGCTTTGCATCGACGATTTGTCATTATCGGCGATTATGTCAATAATGTAAACACCCGTTGGCAGTCCTTTATACGTCAGTGTGTCGCTAAACGCCTCATAGTCAGGATGCCCCATGTATGTTTTTGTAATCGTCTTTGTTGTTCCCGCAATCATACGTTTACGTTGCTCTTTTTCCCAATCCGAACTTAGCGGAATGTCGTTCGCCCCCCCGTTAAGTGTAGTTCGTGTGAGGCTTATTGTTATCTTTTTCACGTTGCGAAGCTGCAGCGGCATACGTATAACATCGTTTGGATAAACCACACGGTTGTTCATGTTCAGGCGGAAATAAGGTGAAGTGAGACCCTGCAAATGGTTTCTTAATTGTCCTATTGACGCCCAGTCTCCACATCGGCTCAACGCTTTATTTATATAATTCACCTTGTCGGCGGGCGTAACATCACTACATAAGTCCATCACCTCATAACGTGCTATAACGGCTTCGGCACACGCCTTGACATCCGAATAGACATCTATGAGCGAGTCAAGCGATGCCGCATACTTGGATTTGCGCAGAAGGTGCATCCTCAAATCGCCGTTTCTCTCAGCCTCGTCCCTCAACGCTTCAACCGCTGTAACCACGGCTGCGGCACGATTTGAAGTGGTTTTATAGTAGTCGTGCAGTGTGCGGTATTGTTTCAGTCTGTATCCTATGAGGCTCAGCAGGTCATTATTGAACAGACTGCCGTCTCGTCCTTTCACCGTGAACGGCTCAAAGTCGGTGGCCTTGACACCGGCCAACGCTTTCGGGTCGGCCAACGCTTTGGCGGTTAGTTCCTTGAAACAATCATTACGGTCTTCGCCGAGCGTACCGTTATCACGATAATATGATGCCGCTACGGTATAGTAGACAGCCGCCAAAGCAATGTTCTTGTTTTTTGCGGCCTCGGCTTTTGCCACGGTGCGTGCCACGGCGGGAGCAAGTGAATCTGCCGATATGGCACACATATTCTGTGTTATCCGTGTCTCGGCTTTAAGCAGCTGACCATAGTCAGCCTCGGCTTCGGCTTTTTCAGCTATTCTCGTCAATATATCGATTTGCGTTTTTGGCAAATCTTTTCGAGCGGCCTCGTCGACCTGTTTCCAAAGTTGCGTATAGGTGTCGGCAACTGTTTTGCACGGCAACGCGAGTAGCGCGGTCAATAAAGTGATAACAGTTTTCCTCATATCCGTAAAAGTTTAAATGGTCATGGTGCAGATATACGCCTGCGTTTTGTCAAGCAGGTATCTGTATTACAAAGGTAACGATTAAATCAAATTCCTCAAAACGATTTAATCTTTTTTTCTTTTTGGTAAGTAAAATGGGCAAATTCACAAACGGTTTGTAAACGTAGCGACAATCAGGTAGATATGCTTGCGTAACGCATTGATATAAAATGATTTGCGAAAGTGCCTGTTTCAACGTGTAAAATAGTGTGTTTTATGACGTGAAACAGGCACTTTCGCATGGCGAAACAATATGTTTGGCCGTTATGGTTATTGATAAATACAGCTAAACTTATCGCTTGAACAAGAAAGTCTGTACCAACCCTCTTACAGAGATGTAGGCTATGAACGCCAGCCACAGACCGTGGTTGCCCCACAAATTGCGTAACGAGAAGTAAAGTATAAAGAATGTGGCGGCGGCTGAGGCCATTGATATCAACATGCCCCTTGTTGCGGTGCAACCGATAAAGACTCCGTCCCACACGAAAGCTGCCACACCGGCGACCGGAATTGCCAACGCCCACCAGTAATATTCGTGAGATGCGCTTACGACTGACGGCTCATCGGTGAGCAGCGACAAAAATGCGTCGCCGCCAAAGCCGTACACCAAGGTAAAGGCAGTAGCCATTAACCATCCCCAGCGAAACAATTTCTTTATGGTGTCGTTAAGGGCTGTGTTGTTGTTCGCTCCATAATAGCGTCCGCTCAACGCCTCACCGGCATACGCGAAGCCGTCCATTACGTATGAGAAAAGAAGATAAAACTGCATCAGCAACGTGTTTACGGCAAGAACGACATCACCCTGCCACGAACCTGCCGAAGTGAAAAACAACATTACGGCCACCATGCACAATGTGCGCAAGAAGATGTCCCGATTTACGCTGAAGAAGCGGCGCATGGCCTCGCGTTGCCATACGCCTTGCCAAGTGAAGTAGCGGCCGAGGCGGCGGTAACCGTTTCGGCACATTATGACAGCCATTATCAAGCCTGCCCATTGGGCGGTTAGTGTGCCGAATGCCACACCTTCAACCTTCATACCGAAGCCGAAAACGAGCAGCGTGCTGACCGCGATGTTTACAATGTTCTGGGTTATGGCTATAAGCATCGGTGTGCGTGAGTTCTGCATACCTATCAGCCATCCCGAAAGGCTGAACAGGCCGAGCATGGCCGGCGCGCCGTAAATCAGTATAAGGAAATATGTTGTTGTGAAACCGGCCACTTCGGCCGATGGCTGCATTATGGCAAGCGAAGCTGAAAGCAGAGGCTTTTGCAACAATATGAGTGCAAGGGCTATCGCAAGAGCAATGCCGACAGAGCGTGTCAGCAGGCGCATGGTCTCGCTGAAGTCGCGACGTCCCAAAGCCTGACTTGTCATTCCGCTGGTTCCCATGCGCAGAAATCCGAATATCCAGTAGATGACGTTGAACGTCATTCCGCCCACGGCAATCGCTCCGATATAGGCCGCCGACCCGAGATGTCCGACAATGGCCACGTCGACAAGGCCGAGCAATGGCACGGTGATGTTGCTCACTATGGCGGGAAGGGCTAGGTTCAGAATACGACGGTTGGTTTTATCCATGGTTCATATACAGTGTTTTATTGTCCGCCGAGACGGCTGAAGAACTCTATTACCTCCTCCCAAGTCTTGAAAGTGTCGCTTCCGAAATCGAGGCGGGTGCCGGTGAAATCGTTTGAACGACATTCGGTTGACGGGTCTATCAGGTAGTCTCCATACAGTAAGTCCCTGCGGTTTGTGAATATTACATGTTGCCATGCCGGCACGTTGATTATATCTTTTACCCAATCGGTTACAGTGTTCATGTAGCCGGGAGTGTTGTCGGTGCAGGCGGCTGTTATGTATAGCGAGTAGTTTTCAAACAGATAGCGGAATGCCTTGACCGCGCTTGACCGTTGGGTGCCACGCTCGTCGCGTAAAGCGTCAATGCTTATATATACAATCGGACGCTCTCTGCCTTCCTGACGGTCGTCAATCCATTGTATTACAGGTATGACCGAGTGTAAAAGAATTTTGTCGTTCAGTCGGTGCTCGCCATGGAAGGATATGGCGTTCGCATAGTGCTCGCAGAATAAATCGTAGGTGTGTACTACCGGGTCTTCGTCTCCAAACAGGCCGAACACATGTTGCTGCTCTCCTTCATCGGTAGCGCGGGTAAAGCATTGTTGGGTGGCTGCTTTATATTCTTCGACCAACGCTTTGGTAACAATAAATTCCTGAACACCGTCAAGGCGCGGATTGAGGAAAGTATTCTTGCCAACCATGCCATGTTTAAGCATGGTGTCGCCCATTTGGAATGCCGGATTGACCAATATTCGGTCGTATCCCGTAAGTTGTTCGGCATACATTCCACCCATGGATGTTCCGATTATCAGGTCGGGATGCAATTCCTCGCAGGTGTCGTGCAGCAGTTTTAAAGCCTCATCGGGGTGTATTGGCAGGTCGGGAGCCGTTATTTCGGCCTCAGGCAGCATCTCTCTTATTTTTGTAACTGTACCCGATTGGCCGGATGAACCGAAACCGTGGACGTACAGAATCTTTTTTCCCGCCATTACAGCCGGAAATTGTATGGTGTGGTTTATTTCCATTTTATGTGGTTGAATTTGTTGTTGTGTCTGAAACGTATTTGTTTATAAGTCTAAACTTATGGTGTGAAATCAAACAAGATGATGGCGCGGAGCGTGTGTCCGAAACGGAAATCAAGCAGATGACCGTCGATGTATAAATGTAAAAAATCACGAGGGGTTATCGATACATGCCGGAATGATGTTTTTTATGACATAAAATTAATGTCGGTGTGTCAAGCCTACGTGTATAGGGTATGCTGAAAATAAAAAACACTCACGTTGTAAAGACACACTTCTGTGTGTCAGCACGTTTTGGTAAAAACGTATCTCATGGTATGGCTCTACAACGTAAGTATAAGCCAAATTATGATATGCCGCCTTGTCGGTGTGGCTCTACACGCCTTCATGCGGGTGTCGGTCGGTTATGAATATCCTTTTGAACCATTACAACTCAGTGGGTTTGACCTCGATGACATGTACTCGCGCGAAAAGGAACGGCATCTGTAATTTATGGGTTATTTGATTTTGTCGAATCCCTCGCCAAACACTCCGTGGCAGAAAGATTGTGATACGAGTGCGTGCGGATCGGTGCGCTTGATGTAGTTGAGCACGTCTTGCGACTCATATTTGCGTGTCATGACAATCAGAATGTCGACCTCGTTCTTTGAATACCATCCCTTACCCTCTATTACGGTTACTCCGCGGTGCATACGCTGATTGATTTTGTCGGCAATCTTTGCATACTCTTTCGAGATAATGATGAATTGGACGGTCTGTCGGGTTCCGTTTACCACATAGTCGCATACGTAGCTTGCAATCAGCGTGAAAGCGACACCGTAGACAATGGTCTCCATGCTGTGGAACAAAAGGTAGGATGATGATATGATGGTGCAGTCGATAAACTGCATGGCACGACCGAAGCTGACACTGAAATGCTTATTCAGGAGGGCTATCAGAATATCGGTGCCACCCGTTGAGCCGTTATGTGAGAAGACGATGCCGAGACCCGCACCTGCCAAGGCTCCTCCGATGAGCACGTGCATGAATTTGTCCTCGCCCGCCGTAATAAGCGGATAAGCCTGAAACAGAGGTTGCAACGCGCCTACAAGTACCGACATTATGGTAACGCCGATTATCGTTCGAACGGTGAACTGGCGCGTTAAAGCCCTCGAAGCTATAAGCAACATGGAGAAGTTTAGCACCCAGATGGACACTCCGGCAGGCAGACCGAAAGCGTAAAACAATAACGCCGAAATACCGGCGACGCCACCCATTACGACCTGTTCGGGCAGAATGAATGCCGTGTAGCCGAATGCGTACAGCAGGATGCCGAAGAAGATGAAGAACAAATCCTTGTACTGCTGGTTATTAATCCGGAGTTTAATCCGGTCAGAAAGATTGCTCATTGTCTGTTGTTTTTAAGTTTATAACTAATGCAAAATTAATGCAAATAGGCTGAAGCGCAAAATAAAAAAGGATGAAAAGATAATTTATTTTCAACCATTGTGATTATGTAGGCATAAATGAATGCTTGCTTACGATTTGTAATTTGTTTGTATATACACGTAAAACAGCCGGATTTGGCTTGCAAATCCGGCTGTTTTATATATGTTATTCGTTGTCTTTATGTTAAATTGATATCAGAATGTTATACCGACACGGAAGAAGAAGTCGCCCGGCTTGCTCTTTGCGTCCGATACAATGTTGGTAAAGCCGTACTCGTAACCTATTTTTGCAGATACGCATTTGATGGTAGCTCCGAGACCGCCCTGCCATCCGAAGTCAACGGTATTGGCGTAATCGCCGGCGTGATCTTTATCAAGCATGAAACCGAGATAAGGACCGGTGAAGAAGTTAACCTTCATATTGTCGCGTTTAACGAAGTTCCATGCTCCGTTACCCTCGAACTGTAAGAAGCCGGGACTCCAATCTTTGAAGCCTTTTGTAACATAGCCCACACCGGCCGACCAGTCAAATTGATCGTCGATAGGGGCAGTATAGCTTACTCCGACGTTGAGGGCTTTGAAGCTGTTATCCGGGCTTGAGCCGGAGGTTGATACCGTAGAGACGTTACCGCCCCACCAAATAGTAATGTTCTTCTGTGCACTTGCGCTTACCGCAACTATTGCGAAGAGCGCCATGAATAAAAACTTTTTCATGATAAACAAGTTTTAGTTTGTTGATATTTAATTAAAGACAACGTTGCAAATTTAGAAATTTAATTTATATCCGCTATAGTTTTGTAATATTATTTGTGTTTTATTGCTTTAATAAATAATTATTGTATCTTTTTCACAGTTTATTGTCGGTTCGTAACTATTCAGCAATAGCCAATGGGTATAGCATCAGTGCTATCCTATAATG
>Cebus_capucinus_imitator_PRJNA485217_SSR102__coassemble_877_pt1 | contig 26117 bp, 14 predicted proteins | sample Cebus_capucinus_imitator_PRJNA485217_SSR102__metabat2_high_PE_011 | metagenome-assembled genome bin Cebus_capucinus_imitator_PRJNA485217_SSR102
ATTCAAGGCAACTTGAACTGTTTTAGATTATTTGCTTATCCCGAACTGGCGTAATGTGTTGCAAAAGAGCCTGTTTTACAGTCTGAAACCGGGTGTCTCAAACGGTAAAACAGGCTTTTTCATGGTGCAAAATCCGGTGTCTTGCTATCGAACCCGTTTAAACTTTTTACCGAAATGTCATGCTGTACATTAATTTTCATTCTTTCCTTGCCCTAATCGGACTTTTTTGCCTGCTTTTGTCCCTCTCATCGGTTGCATAGCCCGCTATGCGCCCTCTTCGAGTAACAAAGCCGGACGAAAAAATACTCGATTATGGCAAGAAATAAAAAGTTTAAACGAGTTCATCGGATTTTATACATATCAGTCGGCGGGTATACGGCTAATACTCATACAGACGCACATGCAGAATCTTGTAATCGCCTACCGATATGCGGGCGTGGCGGCCCTGATGGCTTTGGTCGCCGTTGTCCCGGCGTATGTAACGCAGGCTTCCGTCGGGATTGATGTCAACTTGGTCTACATACCCAAGACCGATACGCTTGCCTTTAAATTGTGAGCTATGTGCCGACATAGCGTTTTTGCTGTTGCCGTCGGCGGCGAACCCGTCTTCACCAAGAGTGCTTTTTTCCTCCTGAGCCTTCTCGGTGGCGGTCTGGAATGTAACCACCACGCCTGTTCCGGCTATCAGGTAATCGTTCTCGGCGAGTTTCATTATTATCGCTCCGCCCTCGTTCCACACGCTGCCGTCGGTAGCGCGAGAATCCCACGGCAGGGTGAAGAAGTGACTGCATGTAAGGCGCAGGTTGCCGTCGGAAATCACTTCGGTCTTGTCTTCACCGTCAAACAGCACACCGTGAGTTCGGCCGCTACCCTGATATTTAAGCAGCAGGGGCTGCATTTTATTGATTATGTTGTAGGCCTGACTTATGTTTCGGCGTTCGTCTTTACCGGTCTGGTCAATCGCAAAGGGACAGAAGCCTATCGCATCATACTCTCCAAATGTGTACAAAGCCCTTGCTCCGCTATTCACGCAGCAGCGTGATTCGGGGATGAACAACGGGTTCTCAAGACTTTTATATTGCTTTGCCCATGACTTAAAGCCCGTGTCATAGATGTCCGGCGACAGCATGTCGATTGATGGGGCCGCCGCTTTCCACACGTCAATGAGGTGAGCCAACGGGCCGGCGGCTGGGTATTGTCCCGGTTTTCTGCCACGACTGTTCAACGCAGCATTGACATACATCGGCATGTCTTTAACAGCACGTCCGGCCCTTGTAATCTGTTCTATGTATCGTGCGTAGTAGTAAGCCATGAAAATCTCGTCTCCAAACAGGTCGGTTCCGAACGCTTCGGCCCATGTAACACTTTTTTTCAGCTTGTTGTCTATGAGTTTTGCCGATGCGGAAGTCCACTCCTTATTGCCCGTCAGCTTTTGTAATATATGCGGGTGCAATGTCTTTTTGTTTTTTAGAAGATATGTTCTGAGACTTTCGGGCACCGCTTTTTCATACTCGCGGTTGGCTGCCGGAGAATGGTCCCTGGCATCTTCAAGCATTCCGACCTCATTCTCAACCTGCATCATCACAACTGTATTATCAGTATCGGTAGCTTTAATATGTTCCATCAACTTGACAAACGCGTGGCGGTCAGCCTCAAGAACATTATTCGAAAAGGCACTCGCAATCTCCAATTGGCGGCCTTTCCTTGTCATGGCGCGTGGAAAACGTTTCGTGTCCTTCTTGAACCAAAGCGGTGCATAGCACGACATGGAGTTCTTCCATGCGCCGAACCACAGAAATACTACCTTCAGTTTGTTCTCTCTCGCCTTTGTTATGACCCTATCTATCGTTGTAAAATCAAACTTGTTCTCAACAGGTTCGATAAGATCCCATTGTGCCGGAACAAGTACGCAGTTAAGGCCGATAGCCTTCATTCCGGGCATAACCTCGTCAATATCTGCCGTACAAGTTGCGGCGGAATTACTCAATTCGCCTCCAAGAATAAGCGTCTTGTTGCCATCGACACTAAGTTGTGTTGCCGTGCCTTGTCTTATAAGGCGGCTCTGGGCCATGCCCTGAACCGCCGGAAAGGCGGTAAGCAGAGCCATGAGCATAGTCGTTTTGGTATGTCTTATAGGTTTCATTGCAATTTGTTTAAGGTCGTTTTGTATGGATTATTCAGTTTATTGCCTGTTTTGAGAACGAGCTGAAGTAGCCGAGACACACTCCGCGCCACTCCCAAGCGTCGCGAAGTTGAATCTGCAGGCGTTCGCTTACTTCATTGAAACGCTGCTCGTCAACATACGGACGCATAGCGTTCCACGTAACAACATAACGCTCCACCTCTGCAATACCTCTATTATATTTGGCGCAAAGATTGTTCCACAGAGTTTTGCCGTTCTTCATTTTGTAAGTCCAAGGTACGTGGTGGAACCATAACAGATACTCTTCGGGACATGTTTTCAGGTCGCCATACATCGAGGCGAACGGCTCGCGATATTGTGATACGGCGTTTGTTCCACTCGATGAACGGTCGAAACCTACACCAACAGAGTCAGCCTTGTGATAATAGACAGGACACCACTCGATAGGATATTTTGGATAGAAGCCCTGCGGTTCGGGTCCGTAGTGATGGTCGGCCTTGAATATGTGGTGCAGACCATAAGGCATCATGTAGTCGACACAGGCCTCGCGCGAGGTCATCATAATATCCTTTACAGGATTTAGAAAGCGTTTGTCAGTCGTGAAAGTCTGCTTTATCCACTCCGTAGCTATACTGTCGGCTGTGAGAGACGGGTTCCATGCCAGTCGGCCGAAGGCATACCAGTTGGCCTGTGAGAACTGGTGTCCGCACCAATCCTTGTCATCTCCTATGTTTGCCACTCCGGCAATGCCGCACAAATCCTTGGGATTAACAAATTTGAAGAACTCTGTCCACATCGGTGCGAGATAGACAAGGTGTTTGCTCTGTCCGAGATACTCCTGTGTAATCTGTACTTCCGCCATTTGCGGGGTGTGCTTGATTTGGTCGAATATCGGTGCGTACGGTTCGCGTGGCTGGAAGTCAAGCGGACCGTTTTTTGATTGCAGAATAACGTTCTGAGCAAATTTGCCGTCGCAAGGTTTAAACTCCGTAACAGCCTGCATCACACGGTCTTCACCCTTATGGTTGCCATACACGAAGCTGCGCCATATAACAATGCCTTTGTGTGGGGCGAGAGCGTCAGCCAGCATGTTTGCTCCGTCAGCGTGTGTGCGTTTGTAATCGCCAGGGCCGGGCTGTCCCTCAGAGTTCGCTTTTACAAGAAATCCGCCAAAATCAGGTATCTCTTTGTAAATCTCACGGGCCTTGTTTTTCCACCAAGCCCTTACCTCCGGATTGAGCGGGTCGGCGGTTGACAGTTTGCCGAGACCCATGGGAGACGCGAAATTGACAGAAAGGAATACACGCAGGCCGTAATTTCTGAACATGTCAGCTATCACCTTAACCTTTCCGATATATTCGGCTGACAGCATTTTTGGCGATGCGTTGACATTGTTAAGCACTGTGGCGTTAAGTCCGAGCGACGCGTTCGCGCGACAATATTGTGTAAGCCTCTCCTTCATACCGATGCTCATGGTGCCGTGGCGTTCGTCGATTTCATCCCATTTCCATATACTCAGTCCGGCATAGCCACGCTCAATCGAGCCGTTGAGGTTATCCCAGTGATTCAATATGCGCAGGTTGAAAGCCGGAGCCGTGCTCAAGTGTATGCCGTCAAGAGCCGTTTTAGGGGCTTTGTTGCCATCGGCTGAAGCCTGAATGCGCAACAACTCGTATGCACCATACAGCAGTCCGGCACTTCGGCGCGCTTTTATCACGAGTCCGTCGCCTTTTGCGGCAGGCTCAATGGTGTAGCCGTCATTGTCAGGCATACCCTTCTCACGCTTCAGCGTAACAGGCTTTCCGTGCCAGTAAGTGGCAATCTCGGCCTCGGCTATTTTGGCTGTCGCGCTCTTGTCGTTACTTTTTACCACCGCAGGTGTGGTGTTTTTGTTGGTACGCAGCCACAGGCTTGATCCGTCTTCGGCATGTGCCGACAAGGCTGCGAATGCCGTTAGGAATGCAAAGATTCTGGTTTTCATCATGTATTATAGTCTTCGTTATTTATTGTTATTATCATTGTTAAAACACGTTGTCGCCGGCTTTGTCATACAGAACTCGTTTAAACTTTTTACCGAAATGTCATGCGTTACATTGATTTTTATTCTTTCCTTGCCCTAATCGGTATTTTTAGCCTGCTTTTGTCCCTCTCATCGGTTGCATAGCCCGCTATGCGCCCTCTTCGAGTAACAAAACCGGACGAAAAAACACTCGATTATGAAAGAAATAAAAAGTTTAAACGAGTTCACGGTCGTTACACTTCATTCTCGTCAGAGTGCTTTTCAGCATACTCGGAAGGCGACATGCCAAAATGTTTTTTGAACACCGTCGAGAAGTGTGTTGAGTTATTGAAGCCGACCGCATAAGCAACTTGGGTAATGTTGACATCACCTTTCCTTATAAGTCGTGCGGCCTGTTCGAGTTTAAGGTTACGTATGAACTCGCCTGTCGAAATACCTGTTATCTCCTTCATTTTGCGGTGAAGCTGTGCGCGGCTTACACCGATGTCGGCCGATAGTTTTTCCACGTTGAAATCGGGGTCGCTCATATTATCGTTGAGCGATTTCATTATGCGGTCCATAAGCGTGTCATTATTGCCTTTAATCTGCACCTGCTCCACCTTGTCGGCCTGAGACTGGGCACCTGTGAACTTACCTCTCAGGCGGCGCACGTTACTGATAAGATTATCGGCCACGGCCCGCACCTCGTTCATATCGAACGGTTTTGCGATGTATGCGTCGGCACCACGCCGTATGCCGTCAAGTCTGTCAGCCACGTCGGCCTTACTTGTAAGCAGAATGACCGGTATGTCGCTTATAAGATTATTTGACTTTATATTTTTCAACAGAGTTATTCCGTCCATCACGGGCATCATGACATCTGAAATGACAAGGTCATAACCGCCTTTCAGCAGAGCGTCGAGAGCCTCACGGCCGTTATTGCGCACATCGACCTTATACCAATCGGAAAGCTCCTTACAGATATATTCCGCCAATTCGGCATCATCGTCGACAATCATTATTCTGCAATTCTTGCTTGCCTGCCGTCTCGGTGTGTCAATCTGTGGAGTATCTTCCACAGGTTCGGTTATAATCTCCTCCGGTTTCAAATGGGTGTTGCCAACCGGTATGGTGATTTGTATCACGGCACCGGTTTTTCCGTCTTTGCGGTTAAAAGCCTTTATAGTGCCACCGTGCATAAGTACCAATGTGCGGCTTAGGTTAAGACCAATGCCTGTGCCTTCGCTCCTTGTGCCGCCACGCGTCATGCCTTGATAGAAACGGTCGAACAGTTTATCGGTGTCATTCTCACCAAATCCGCATCCGGTATCGGTAACATCTATTATGAAATTCTTGTCGTCGCACTCTGTACTGACGATTATTTCGCCTCCGTCAGGCGTGAATTTAAATGCGTTTGACAACAGGTTTTGCATCACTTTGTCAAAGTTTATGCGGTCAATCCATGCTTCGGGCATGTTCTCGGATGCCACAACCCTCAAAGCCACGTTATGCTGGCGCGCGTTGTAACGGAACATGGCGCACGATGCCGACAGATATTCGGCAAGTGATGTAGCCTGACAATGCAGACGCATTTGGTTTTTATCGATGCGTCGTTGGTCGAGAATAGAGTTTACGAGTAGCAGCAACTTTTGTGCGTTACGGTCTATAGTGTCAATGTATGACTTGCTTTCAGCGTCCTGAAGATGTTCGCGCAGACGCTTTAACGGTTCTACAATGAGTGTCAGCGGTGAGCGAATATCATGAGTGGCGTTGATAAGAAAGCGCATTTTAGCCTCTTGCAGCTCGTTTTTTCTGCGGCGTTCGTAGTGGCTGAAGCCCATGTACGATATGACCGCAAGTATGAATACATATATAAGGAAAGCCGGAGCCGAGGCATACCACGGGCTTCTCACGGTTATGGTTATGGCTTTCACATGGTCTGACACTATACCGTTTGACACGGCTCGCACCTGCACCCAATACGTGCCGGGTTTCAGTTTGCTAAGCAAAACGGTGTTTGTGCCCTCGGCGAGCGATATCCACCGGCCTGTATTGTTTATGCGGTATTGGAATGTAATCTCGTCGGCGTGACGGTAGTTTAAGAGAGAGTATTCCAATTGGATTGTATTCTCGTCGTGTGAGAGGGTGTAGCGGTCGAGCCTGCAATCACGCCATTGTCCGTCGACAAGCATAGCCGTGAGGTAAACCGAATCCATTTTGGTGCGCGCCGAGCGCACTTCCTGCGGGTAGAAAGACGTAATACCGTCATTGGTGGCGAAGGTTATGCGGTCGTCGGCTGCATGGAGAGCCGCGCCGAGAATGTATTCCTTGTCGACAAGTCCGTTACCGCTTACGTGGCCGATAAGACGATGTCGGCGTCTATCATACTGCCAGATGCCGACCGGCGAGCTCATCCAAAGGTCGCCACGACGGTCTTCAACAATACTGTAGACAGCTTTGTTGCGCAGATTTTGCGTGCCTTCGGGACGGAATAGGCGTTTGTGTTTCATGTCGTAAGCATAAAGACCTGAGTTTGTGCCTATAAGCATTTGCCCCGCACGTGTCTCGGCAAATGAGAAACAAGGCACGGCATGGAGAATGTTACGGTAAGGAACATTCTTGAACGAACGTGTCTTTGTGTCCATGCATGACACACCGTCGACCGTGGCAATCCATAAAATGCCGTTGCGGTCGATGTGTAACGCCTTGACCCAGTCGTTGAGTATGGTTCCGCCGCGGCGTTTTACATCACGCATTGAGATAGTCTCCGAGCGGCCCGTGTTTTTGTCATACACCACCATGCCTCGTCCGTAATTGCTGATGTAGTAAGTTCCGCGGCCATCATCGGTCATTTTGTTGAGTCCCCAGCCTGAGTATGTGTCAATATGTGTTGCCGTTCCGTTTGTCGGATTATATGAGTATAGCGAATTTTCGGTGCAAAGCCAGTAGTCGCCGCGGCTGTCTCGGTATATCAAGTTCGGGCCTGACGGAGCTTCGGGGTGTCCGTTTATATGTCCGGTACGGTCAAAACTGTACACGCCTGACTTCTGTACGGTTACGTAAACATCACCGTTTCGTCCCGGAGTAATTGACGAGACACAGCTGCCGAGATAATGCCGTTGCTCGGTAAAGGTAGTTCCTTTAAAGGCGGAGTAGCCACCTGAAAAGCGAAAAAGGCCTTTCTTGTTGCATGAAATCCAGAAATTAGCGTCTTTATCCTCAAAAACATCGTTAATGTTCGCTGTGCCGAGGTCGAAATCGGGAGTGCTTTCGTCGACTTTGCAAAGTTTGTGCGAGCCGGCGGGAATACGCATAAGACCTTTACCCGATGTTCCTATCAGAATATTACCTTGGTTGTCCTGTGTCGCACTGTTAATCGAAACAGAGCCGCCGAGCGCGCTGATGTCATATCCGGCGTCGGTCATTGTTCCGCTTGCATAGTCATAACGCAGTATGCCATACATGCAGACGATAAGCACGCCCTTATTGCCTGAAGGCAGAACTGCCACTGCCGGTCCGGCAGACAAGCTATAGTTGTGTGTAGAAGGGCGGTTACCTACTTTTGTTATGCGTGCGGCACGCGGAAGGTGGCTGCACTTCCACAGTGCGCCACGGCTGTCTTCGTAGATTATATTTGCAAAATCCTCTGATGAGGCTTGCTGCAGCAGCTCGTCGCGGGTTATGCTGTTTGAGCCGGCTTGTATTGTATAAAGGCCATATCCCGATGTGGCTATGACGAGAGAGCCGTCTCGCAGTTCGATGATGCTTTTCACGCGCGGTAGCCTGTTGCCCGGAAAACGGTAGCGTATAAACCGGTTATGCTCATAGTCAAAGCGCATAAGACCGATGTCGAATCCGACCCAAAGACGGCTGCGGCTGTCTTTGAAAACAGTGGTAACCTCGTTGCTGATGACTGATGTCGTGTCAGCGGAATTATGGTTGTAAGCGGTGAAGCGATAACCGTCGAAGCGGTTCAAACCGTAGTCGGTGCAAATCCATATGTAGCCGTATGCGTCTTGACGCACACAGTTAACGGTGCTGCTCGTCAGTCGGCCGCTGGTGTACAACATGGCGTTGCCGGCCCGCATGTTTGCGGCTGTAATAAGGAGCAGAAGTAATGTCAGTCTTACTACGGTTTTCATCATTATCGGATACGATTTTTTCATAGTTTTTAAAATTCGTGGTTATGGGGTGCAAAAGTAATTCAAATTGCATGAACTCACAAATCTTAATGTATCAACATTGTTTTTTACTATGAACTCGTTTAAACTTTTTATTTCTTGTCCTGATTGAGTGCTTTTTCACCTGCTTTTGTTACTCGAAGAGGGCGCATAGCGGGCTATGCAACCGATGAGAGGGACAAAAGCAGGCAAAAAAGACCGGTTAGGGCAAGGAAAGAATAAAAAATAATGTATCGCATGACATTTCGGTAAAAAGTTTAAACGAGTTCTATATTTGTTTGGTGGTGTTAAGACTTTGTTTACGTAAGCCATATCGTTTTGGAGCATAAAACCAGTTGTTTCGCACTGTGAAAGAGCCTGTTTTATGCCGTAAAACAGGCTCTTTTGCAAAGTGTTGATTATCAGAGTGTTTTGTGATATGATATTTCTGATGTCAAATCAGCGTCTTGTACGTACCGATTCAGGCATGAAAAGATACGATTTGCGGTATCCGCCCATATCGACAACCACCTTCTCGAATACGATTGCGGGGTCGCAGGGAGTAAGCGTTAAGGTGTGTACGCCTTCAGCCGATTTGCCTGCGGGCAGCTTGACGACACTCTCAACGACACGGCGGGCAACGGTGGGGTAGTAAACATCATAAATGTTCTCGGATGCCTCGTTGAGGTTCTTGTTGAAGTTTACTGTAACCGGTGTGCCGCCGTCAAGGCTTACACGGTATGTAAGTCCGCCCTTGTTGAGATAGTCGAGAGTCGATTTCACAATCACATGCACACTTACGCTGTCGCCCTTGAAGCCTCCGTCGGTATAGCGATAGGTTATGGACGCACCGTCAACGGGTTTGTCATAAGGCTGCACGGATATTCCGTTATTTGTTCGGCCCATGTATGGAATAAGCGTCCAAACGGCCTCTTTGGCGTTTACAAGAGAGTTCCAACCCTCGGCCTCCATTGCCACATATCCGTTGGCGGCATGGTAGGTGAAGCCTCCCGGTGTTGTGTCATCCACGGTTTTAACCTCCGGCAGCATGTCATGTGGGAAGTTGTCGTTCCACTGAGTGTAGCCGATGTGTTTCTGGGTCATCATTCCGTTCCACTTTCCGCCGGCTATAATATGGTTGTAACGGGCGCACAGCACCGAGTCCCGCTTGAAGCAGCGGCGTACCTCGTCGGCCCATGTGTTGGCGGCGGGGTCGTTCCTCTTGTAAAGAAGATGGTTCATAGCCTGTGCGCGATACATCTGGTGCAGGTTTGACATGGCCTGAACGGGGAAGAGAATTATCTCATCGTAAGCGTCTTTATACTCCGGTTTCAGATTGGTGTACTGTCGCAGAGCCTCGGCTTCAAGGCGCATATACTCATCGGCCACACGGTTCCACTCGCCTGTCTCGGCGTTGTAAACGGTATGGTCAAGCATTTCGGCGGTTGAACGACCGTTCAGTTTGCAGCACATGTTGAGTATGCGTGCCGCCTCGTCGGCTTCGTCGCATCCGAACTGGGTGGCGCAGAAGCGGCGTATGTGGTCTGTTACGGTTGCGGCGGAGAACTCTGTCGGGTTCCATGCCATGTCCATGAAGAGTTGAATGGGGTACTCCATCGGTTTAAGATCGCCAACATTGAGAATCCACATACGGTCGATGCCGCTCTTTGAGGCCAATGTAAGCTGTTCCCACATATTCTGTGCGGGCGTTGCGTTGAGCCATTTTGAGTTGCGGGGCGCACCTACATAATCGACATGATAGTAAAGACCCCAGCCTCCACGACGGTTGCGCTCTTTGGCTGAAGGCACGCGGCGCAGGTTGCCCCAGTTGTCGTCGCAGAGCAGAAGCATAACGTCGTCGGGTACACGCATACCGTGGTCGTAGTAGTCAAGCACCTCTTTGTAAAGTGCCCACATCTGCGGTGTCTTGTCGGCCGGTTTCTTCGTTATGCGACTTATTATGTTACGCTGGTTCTTCACGATGTCTGCCATAAGTTTAGTGTCTGTATCTTCAGACATGGCCTCGTCTCCGTCGCCACGCATACCGATTGTAACCATTGTCTCATAGTTCTTGGCACGTTCGATACCCTCTGTGAAGAAACGGTCAAGAACGGCCTTGTTCGTCTTATAGTTCCATGCTCCGTTCTGCTTGCGGCGGCGTGCCCACTCCTGATGGTTGCGTGCCATCGGCTCGTGGTGTGATGTTCCTATCACAACACCCATGCTGTCGGCCACGGCAATATTAGCGGGGTCGTCCTCGTAGAAAGCCCAACCCCACATGGCTGGCCAAACGATGTTGCCACGCAGACGCAACACAAGTTCGAACACACGGGCATAGAACTCACGGCCACCGTAGTTGGTCTTGAACGTGTTCTTAACCCACGACGTGAGGCACGGAGCCTCGTCGTTCATGAATATACCACGGTATCGCACGGCCGGTTCGCCATCGGTATAGATACCTTTATTTATATACAGGTCATTGTGTCGTGCCACAGGAACGTCAGCCCAATAGTACCAAGGCGACACACCTATTTGTTTTGAAAGCTCATAGATGCCGTATATTGTTCCGCGACGGTCGCTTCCGGCTATTATGAGTTGGTTGTCTGATGTTGTTATAATGAATTTCTCTGTACGTCCTTTTAATGCTTTTGCATCGATAACACCGCTTTTGGCCAAACGGTCTATAACTGCTGAATGGCCAAGCGTGCCGGCCACGATGCGCGCGGAGGTGTTGACACCGAGTGTGGCGGTGGCTCCGCACACCTTATTAATATCTGTACACAGGTTTCGGGCAGCTATACTTACGCCTTTAAGGTCAGACGGGTCTACGTAGACGCTTACGTTTCCGCCGGCGTTAAGATGCATACCGCCGGGTGAGTAACTTACAAAGCGGTCGGCGGCCTGTAATGCCGTTCCCGCAAAAAGCGTGAATAGGGTTGACAAGAGTAGTTTCTTCATTTTGGTATATTTATGTTTTTGTGCAAATATATATGTTTTATGTCTACCATGCAACACGTTATGCGGTGTATGTTTCACGATGATACAAATTGAAATGCAAGTGAAACGAATGAAATTGCATGGCACGCGCAAAAAGCGTAAATTTGCAACAGTGAATGTTTAACGGAAAATTTTTATTGAAGATATGGCAAAAATGAGAAAACTGTTCGCTCTGTTTGTTCTGTTTGCGGCTATTGCCGTGCAGGCCAAAGCAGGCACTGACAACAGGCAATGGAGCGCCACTTGGGCTGCGGCGCCACAACATGCGGGCCACCATGAGATGCCCGCCAACGGCGGATTGACCGGCCGTGCCGTAAGGCAGATTATACATGTGTCGGCCGGGGGAGATGTCGTCAGGCTGCGTTTGAGTAACCTTCACAGCACCGAACCGGTTGTTATAAAGTCTGTATATATAGCCGATGCCGGACAGATGGAGAAGATTGATGTCAAGACGGCCAAGTATCTGACATTTAAAGGCCGTAAAAATGTCAGTATAGAGGCCGGACGCGAAGTGGTGTCAGACGGTGTGAAGTTTGCTTTGAAGCCTCTGCATAGACTCTCGATAACAGTGAACTATGCCTCGTCGCCAAAGGAGGCCACGGCTCATCTCGGCTCTCGTACTACATCTTATATAATTGAAGGAGAGGCAAAGCCTAAATCGGATTTCAGTAAGGCTGCGCGTATAGACCATTGGTATAATATCGCCGCTCTTGATGTTCTCGGTTCGCCGAAAGATGTTATAGCGGTTATCGGCAACTCTATTACCGACGGGCGCGGGTCAACAACCAATATGCAGAACCGTTGGACTGATATTTTCGCCGAGCGGTTGCATATGTCTTCGCCTGAGTCGGCTGTGCTTAACCTTGGCATCGGTGGTAATTGTGTGTTGCGCGGAGGCCTTGGTGAGCCTGCTTTGAAGCGTTATCATGGTGATATTTTGGCTCAGAGCGGTGTTAAGAAGGTGATAATCTTTGAGGGTGTCAATGATATTGGCGGTAGCAAAGGTAACTCTGAGCAGATTGCAAAGGAGCTTATCGCTGCCATTGAGAATATGGCGAAGCAGGCAAAAGCAAAGGGACTGAAAGTTTATGGCGCGACAATAACACCGATAAAAAACTCGTTTTACTTCACACACTTCCATGATGCGGCACGTCAGACTGTGAATGACTGGATTAGAACGGCCAAGTGTTTTGATGGTGTTATTGACTTTGACAAGTGTATGCGTAATCCGGCCGACCCGCAGGCACTGCGAAAGGAGTGGCAGGAAGATTGGCTGCATCCCAATGCCGAGGGCTATCGTGTAATGGGAGAGTATGCCGCCAAAATGATGAAATAAGCTGACTCTCGCACAGACAGTCTAATCGTAATATAGTATTAATAAACATAACATAAACCAATATGATATCAAACCCAACCAAAGAGGCCAACGGCTTTTATAGGCTTTCGTGGCTTCAGCGTATAGGTTTCGGCTCGGGCGACTTGGCGCAGAACCTTATTTACCAGACCATATCGATGTATTTGTTACTGTTTTACACCAACGTGTATGGTCTTGACCCTACCGCGGCGGCATTCATGTTCCTGATTGTGCGTGTGGTAGACGTTATCTGGGACCCTCTTGTCGGTACTTACGTCGATAAGCACAGTCCTCGTTTAGGTAAATACAGGGCTTATTTGGTGCTTGCCGGAATACCTTTGACCGGATTTGCCATACTCTGTTTCTGGAACGGAGTGTCAGGCTCGCTGGCCTATGCATATTTTACCTATGTGGGATTGTCAATGCTTTACACATTGATAAACGTTCCTTACGGTGCCCTTAACGCCTCTTTAACACGCGATACCAATGAGATTACTGTGCTCACATCGGTCCGTATGTTCCTTGCAAACACCGGAGGACTTGCCGTAGCTTATGGTATTCCGATGATAGTAGCGGCTCTTTCGCCTGACGGAAAAATCAATTCGGCCGCGTCTGGAGACGCTTGGTTTACTACAATGTGTATATATGCCGTGGTGGGACTGGCTTTGTTGATATTCTGTTTCAGTCAGACAAAGGAGCGTGTGGTTATGTCTGAACAGGAAACGGCAAATGTTCGTGTCAGCGACCTTTGGGTGGAGTTTCGTCGAAATAAGCCACTACGTGTGTTGGCGTTCTTCTTTATCACGGCGTTCGCCATGATGGCGGTGGGCAATTCAGCCGGTTCTTATTATATGATTTATAACGTTCATGCCGATGCGGGACAGGTTGCTAACTTTATGGCTTTGGGTTCTATACCGGCATTCATCTTCATGCCGATGGTTCCGGCTATAAAGCGCAAGGTTGGAAAATGTGGGATGTTTAATATCTTCCTTAGTGTTGCCATTGTTGGTATGGCCATGCTTTATGTGATATCAATGGTTCCGGCTTTGAAAACACAGATTTGGCTGGTCTATGTGGCACAGTTTGTGAAGTCTACGGGTGTTATCGTGGCTACGGGATATATGTGGGCGTTGGTTCCGGAGGTTATTTCTTACGGTGAGCACACTCATGGCAAGCGCATATCAGGCATAGTAAACGCTCTTACAGGTATATTCTACAAGGCCGGAATGGCGCTTGGCGGAGTTGTTCCGGGATTGGTTTTAGCTTTCGTAGGGTTCGATAAGAGCAATGAGGTGGCACAGTCAGCAGTTGCCGAACAAGGAATATTGTGGCTTGTGGCTGTAATTCCGGCTATTCTGCTTGGTCTCGCCATGTATATAATATCGCAATATGAACTTACTGATGAGGTAATTGACAAGATTAATATGGAAATAGAAAAACGTCATAAAAACTGACCATTATGAATAAAAAACTAAAAGCTCTCTTGCTGGCGGCAATAGCGTTGCCGGCATCTATACCGACTTTCGCAGGCGATAACCTTACTTTAAAGGAAACGGTGGGTAAGAATTTCCTTATAGGTGTGGCCGTAGACACATCGGTTACACGCGGACATAACCATATTGTGGCTGATATAGTAAAGAATAACTTCAACTCTATTGTAGCTGAAAACTGCATGAAGGGTGAGGATATACATCCTGAAGAGAACCGTTATTATTGGGATGACTCTGATAAAGCCGTTGATTTTGCAGAGAAAAACAATCTCGTCATGATAGGCCATTGCCTTGTATGGCACTCTCAGCCGCCAAAATGGATGTTCACGTATGCCAATGGCGACACAGTAAGCCGTAATGTGCTGATTGACCGTATGTATCATCATATAACAACAGTCATGAAGCGTTATAAAGGACGTGTTAAAGGTTGGGACGTTGTAAACGAGGCCGTTGAAGACGACGGAAGTATGCGTCGCACGGCATATTATAAGATTATAGGGCCTGATTACATAAAGCTGGCTTTTCAGTTCGCACACGAGGCTGACCCTGACGCAGAGCTTTACATCAATGATTATTCCATGGCGAAACCTAAGAAGCGTGAGACTTATCTGCGCATAATAAAGGAATTGAAGTCTGCTCCGGGTGTCCGCATAGACGCTATCGGTATGCAGTCTCATAACGGACTTGACTATCCGGATATCGCCGAGTACGAGAAAACGCTTGCGGCATATGCCGCCACAGGCTTGAAAGTAATGATAACCGAGATGGATATCAATGTTCTGCCAAGTCCGGGGAAGTTCTCCGGTGCGGAGATAAGCCAGAAGTTTGACTATGAGAAGAAACTGAATCCATATAAAAAAGGTCTGCCAAAGAAGGTGGAAAAGCAGTTTACCGACCGCTATATGGAATTCTTTAAACTTTATTGGAAGTATCGCGACAGTATCTCAAGAGTAACCTTGTGGGGTGTTACCGATACAAATACGTGGCTGAACGGCTTCCCCGTTCCCGGCAGAACAAACTATCCGCTCTTCTTTGACCGTTCAAATAAAGCGAAACCTGTGGTTAAAGAGGTGATAAAACTGTTCTCGCAAGAAAATAACAACTAAAAAAAACGAATATAAAATGAAACAAGCAAGATATCTTTTTCCGTCAGATTATATGGCCGATCCGTCGGCGCATGTGTTTAATAACCGTGTTTACATTTATCCGTCGCATGACTGGGACTCAGGCGAATCGTTCGATGATGATGGCGGACACTTCCAGATGAAGGACTATCATGTGCTTTCAATTTCCGATTTGGACACCGAACTGGCCACTGACCATGGTTGTGTGCTTCGTGTTGAGGATGTGCCTTGGGCCTCAAAACAGCTTTGGGATAATGATGTTGTAGAGAAAGACGGACGTTATTATCTCATATTCTGTGCTAAAGACAAGAACTCTGTGTTCCATCTTGGTGTGGCTGTTGCCGAGAAACCCGAAGGGCCTTTCGTTCCGCAACCGGACCCTATACGCGGCTCTTACTCTATCGACCCTTGTGTGTTCAAGGACGATGACGGACAGATTTACACGTATTTTGGTGGCATATGGGGCGGTCAGCTGCAGCGTTATAAGGACAATATAGCCCTTGCGGTTGAACATTTGCCTGAAGGAACAGAGTCTGCTCTGCCCGGACGCGTGGCTCGTATGACTGACGATGTGTTACAATTTGCCGAAGCACCGCACCCTGTTGTGGTGGTTGACGATGAGGGCAAGCCGCTTACAGCCGACAATCCGCACCGATTCTTCGAGGCTTCATGGATGCACAAGATGAACGGTAAATACTATTTCTCATACTCAACGGGCGATACTCACCTGCTTTGCTATGCGACGGGCGACAATCCTTACGGCCCGTTTACATACCAAGGAGTAATCCTTGAGCCTGTTGTCGGTTGGACAACCCACCATTCAATCGTAGAGTATAAAGGACATTGGTATTTGTTCCATCATGATTGTGTGCCGTCAAATGACCGCACATGGCTTCGCAGTCTGAAGGTTAAGGAGCTTGAAATAGATGCTGACGGGCGGATAAAGACTATGCGTAGCGAGTAACAGCCTATGCTTTTACATAAGTGAATAATGTTTTTAAGGTTAGTCTCCTGTGTCGGCCTCATGCCGGCACAGGAGACGTTTTTTAATAGTCGAGATAATCTTAATATGTATGGTTACCGGTTTTGCATGTAGTGATAATCTCAGATAATCTCTGAAATGGCACTTAACAGATTGATGATATCCTGTTTATGCACATCGCCTATGTTACCGATGCGGAATGTATCGGCCTGCGATATCTTGCCGGGATATATAACGAAACCTCGTTTTTTTAGTTCTGTGTAGAAAGAATTAAAGTTAAATGTGGCTGTAGGATAGTAGAATGATGTTATTATAGGTGATTGCTCATCGTCCGAAAGGAGGGTGCGGAAACCTAATTTTCTCATACCTTCAACCAGTGTTCGGTGGTTTTCGACGTAGCGGGCATGGCGTGCCGCTATGCCGCCTTCATCGTCAAGCTCTTTAAGAGCCTGCATAAAGGCGCGTACAACATGTGTCGGTGATGTGAAACGCCATTTGCCATGGCCTTTCTCCATTGTCTGCCATTGGTCATAAACGTCAAGCGAGAGTGAGCGGGCAACGCCCTTACACTCTGCGAGCAACGCCTTACGGATGATGATAAAGCCAAATCCCGGTACGCCCTGAATACACTTGTTTGCACTGCTTATAAGGACATCTATGCCCAATTCACCCATATCCAAGGGCACTCCTCCAAAGCTACTCATGGCGTCTACTATGAGAGTGCGGCCGGCACCTTTGACTATGGCGGATATTTCACTAAGCGGATTTAACACTCCGGTGGTCGTTTCGCAGTGTACAACTGACACATGCGTTACCTCGGGATGTTCTTTCAGATAGTCGGAAACCATTTCCGGATTTACTCGTTCTGTCTCACTGAACTGCATCACATGGTGCTTAATACGATAGTAATCGGCTATCTGCCCCATGCGTTTGCCATATGCGCCGTTAGCGCAGACCAACAGATAATCGTCATTTTTTACCACGGTGCCTATCGCGGCTTCTACACAGAATGTGCCGCTGCCCTGCATCAATACGGCGGTATAATCGTCGGTGTGTTTTGTTGCCAGTCTTACGAGGTCGTGGCGTATGGCTTGTACAATCCCTTCATTATAGTCTTTGTCCCAAGTACACCAGTCGCTCATCATAGCGTTCTTTACGGTTTCGGTCGTGGTAAGCGGGCCGGGGGTAAGCAATAAATATGGTCTCATAATTCAAATCGTTTTTTCTTGTTTTATATATCAATAATTCATTCTGCTCTCAATGCACCCAATCAGTGCGGGTAACTCGCTTATTCGGTCAATCACATAGTCGGCTCCGGCGGCGAACATGCGCTTGCGGACATCGTCCATGCGTTTTTTCAGCTCATCGGCAGGCATGTCCTGTACCTCCTTAAGGGTAAGAGCCAGTTCGTTACTGCCGAGTATCACGCCGACAGACCATATTCCGGCATTAACACCTTCGCGTATGTCGGCGATTGTATCACCTATTTTCACAGCCTCACGTCGGTCTTCAATGTCGAGTTCGGTCAGGTTTTTGTAAACCATGTATGGCTTCGGCCGTCCTCCCGGCATACCGTCAGACGTAACGCAACTGTCAACAACATAGCCCCTGCGTTCGGCGGCCGGGCGCACTGTTTGCATCATTTCTGCGGTGTAACCTGTCGTTGAGCCAATCTTTATTCCTTGCGAGCGGAGTTTGGATATGGTCTCAACCACACCTGGCAGAGGCTCGGCATAATCCTCAAGAGTTGCCATAAGCTCGTGTTTGAACTTGGCATAGCACGCCTCGACATCACTTTCGGTTACATCACGACCGTATTTTTGTTTAAAGTCTTGGCGCACTCTCGGTATGTCAAACAGCGCGCGGGTTTCTTCGATCTTGGTCTTACCCATGTGCAGGCGTGTCTCTTCAGCCGTTACAGGGCATCCCGTTTGGCGAAAACTCTCCATGAATGCGGCCACCGGGGCAAAGCATCCGTAGTCGACAGCCGTACCGGCCCAGTCGAGAATGAGGCATTTGATTTTTCGTTTCATATTGTTTCGGTTTTAATTATCATATAGTAGTGGCTGTCAGAGCCATGTTATTGTTTGTCAGGGTCGTGTCAGTAAATTCGTTTGATGACGGGCGTTTGCGCTTGCGGTGTATTATGTGGAATGTCGAACCGATGAAAGCCGCACAGCACACAATACCTATATACACGCTCATTGAGTTATAGAACGAATGCCAATCCATGGCTCGCGCGCCGAATTCCTTGAACAGCAGTAAGGCCAAAGTTCCTACATAGCCTATGAAGTCGATGGTTATTATGAAGAAACCGACATTGCCTTTAATCTTGAAGCAGGCTATGAAGCGTTCGAAAAACACTGTTTGGAAACTCAGATAGGCTATGTCGAGACAGAAGGTTTGCAGGAAGAGCCAAGTCGTTGTGGACACTCCTCCACCTGAAGACAGTCCGAGCAGGGTTATTGTACCCATTCCGATGGTTGAAATCGCAAGTAGAACACAAAGTGCATGCAGATGGCAGCGCACGGTCGACAGCAAGGCGAAGAAGCCTAACAGAACCAGTGTCGCCATGCCGTCGAGTTTGGCGAACAGCCATGATGAAACCGTGTTTACGTCGATAATGCAAACTATGAAATCCTCTTTTATGTCCCGTTGTACGGTGAGAAGCAGGTTCGCGACGAACAGCGGTATAAGTATCGGCATGAAACGCTTGAAGATTTGCATACGTTCACGACCATTGAGAGCCACACGGCGTGTTCGTGCCGCAATGTCGGCTGCCGACGGTTCGGGGAACGAAGTCATAATCCAGCCCATTAATGAAAGCAGAGGAAAGGCCACGGCGCCAATCAATGCGGGCATCCAAAATTCGCTTACGTGTAGCGTGTTCAACGCATATAGTCCGAGAGATTTTGCGACACCGCTACTCAAAGCCATGCTGACACCCATAATAGAAGCCAGAATGTCTGTGGTGCGGCGGCCCTCAAGAAAACTGAATATGACACCCCACATGCAGCCAAGAGATAGTCCGTTGAAGAACAAAGCCAATATATTATAAGGTACAGGTGTGAGCGCGAATGCCAGAAGAGATGCCTCTGAAAGGGCCGCCGAGCCTACTATAAAGCGCAGGCGACCTTCGGGTTTAAGTTCGGATATGAATTTTATGCCAAGCAGTTTTGCGCAAACATAACCGAGAAGTTGTACAATGCTGACAACAATCTTGTAATCCATTCCGCCGACTGTCATTCCGTCGAAGCCTGCCGCGGTAAACGGCTTACGTAGAGCATAGACCAACGAGTATGAAAGCAAGGCTGTTCCGCCGGCCCAAATAACGAACACCCAGTCAGGCAGATTGCGGTAGCGTTCGGCAGGTGATGTTATAATGCTTTTAAATCTTTTCATTTCGATGCTTGTTTTGTTTTTACGCCGCAAAACTACAAAGCCGCACCGACGCGTGGAATGAATAAAATATTAATAATAGGACGTAACAATTCATTAATCATGATGACATGCGTTGGTAGCTGTAATGTAACCTTATTGTAACGGCTTACATAGCCGACACATTACTAAAATATATTATTTTTGCATCCGAGATTATGGATGACTTAAAAGAAATATACGACCGCATATCCTTTCTGCGTCATGGCGGGGTGAGGATGAAGGACATGGCAGAGTGTGCAGGCTGTCAGCCAAGTGTCCTGTCGGCTTTATACAAAACCGTGATACCTACATATTTGAGAAATAAAAGTAACGGTCTTACCGACACTGACGCACTCGATGATGCCTTGGTTTGGGTGAACAATGTGTCTAAAAAGAAACTTCTTGCCATTATTCCGGACATGCGCACGGCACTTGAGACAATGCGACCGAAGGCTGAGACACTTCCTGTAAAAGGCGGGAACCCTTATCCGTTGATGATTAAAAGCCTTATGGCCGGTTCGGGTGAGGCGGCGTCTGCACTGGGCGGAGTATACATAAGTTACAGTCGTTCGTCTTCATCAAAGGCAATGAAGATTGAACCGTATCTTATAACACCGTCGGCTGACGGCACATACCTTGAGGTTTTGCATAACAACGCATACGGTTCAACCCATCGCGGTTTTGCGTTGTTAAATGGTATGAGCCATATTTACATAATATTCAATGAGAGTACTCAACCTCAACTCTCGCTTTTCAATATCTGTTTGAAGGTTCCTATGTATGACCGTCCGTCTATTCTGCGCGGTGTTTACACCTGTTTCGATTATAATTATAATCCAATAGCCCGCAGAATAGTATTTGTGAAGGTGAGCGACGATACCTCACGCACGGCATTTGCGGATATGTGCGGTTGCCTGAAAAACCGTGATGAACTTGACGAAACAGAACTGATTTACTTTGATTACACCTGTTGCGACAACGATGTAATACGCCTTTGCAATATTCCTTCGCCAACTATGACCGTTGCAGACCTTAATGCTGAGAAAGACATGCTTGCAGGATTACATGGTAAGAAATAAAGGTAAACGGTAAAGGTAATCAGAAAACAAGGTTTGCAATACCATGTATTCGGATTCTTTACATGATTTGCGTATATACAAAACCGGCTTATGCGTTGAAATGCCAATAAGGCAAAGCGCATAAGCCGGTTTTGTTTTTTATAGTATTGCTTTAGAAATTAAAAGTATGCAGACCGCTTTCCACATTCTTTTTAACACCGTTTGGCAATACGACAATGGCATCGCTACCCACCGGAATGTTTACCGTCATTGTGTTACGGGTACATCTCACGCTAATCTTGCCATAGAGCGAGGCGGTTGAAACCTCAACATACGTGAGGTCGCCAACCAATGTCGGACTTATCAGTAGGTGTTTCAATCCGTGTGTGCCGGGTTGGTTCTGTATGCCGCCAAGCGTCTTGAAGAGCCACTCGTCAATCTGTCCCATCATGAAATGGTTCCACGAAGAACCTTGACGGGGGTCCCACTGCTCGGTGAGAGTGGTCGCTCCGTGTTTCAGCTGGAAGCCGTAGCCCGGTGTCTCATAGTGGTTCAGCATGGTGTAAAGCAACTCGTTCAATCCGTTTGACGCCAATGTCCGGAATAAATATCGGTTGCCGACATCGCCGGTTGTGAGTCGATTGCCGTGCTTGCGAATGTCATTCACGAGGCTTTCGAGCACCTTTTGTTTGTTACCACCTGTCAGTCCGAGATACAGAGGCAAGGCGTTCGATGTCTGGCTACCCGTGCCATAGGTGCAAGAGTCAGGCTTATAGAACTCACGGTTAAACGATTTTACAGTCTCGACAAGCAACTTTGAGTATTTTTCGGCATCGGTCTTATTGCCGGTCATAGCCGCCGCGCGGGTCAGAAGCTGAATGTCGAAAATGTAATGAGCCGTTGCCACGAGCGGAACAGGGGTGTTCTTCGAGAACCCCGCACGCCACGGGCCGTAGTCATACCAGTCGCCAAGTCCGTGCGACACTATTCCATTGTCGGCTCTCGATGTGAGGTAGTCCACATATCGGCGCATGGCTGTGTAGTTGCGGGTTATCAATGTGCTGTCGCCATATTGGTCGTAATACATGAAAGGCATCACTATCAGCGTGCTGCCCCACTCCGGTGAGTCGTCAAAAAGATTACCAAACGACACATACTGCGGTGCTGTTGTCGGTACAAAGCCGTTGCTTTTCTGCGTGTCTGTAATGTCCCGAATAACCTTTGGGGCATATCTTGTCATGTCATAATTATACATCAGGCTCGGTCCACAAAGGTGGTCTTGCTCCAACCATCCTAATTTCTCACGGTGCGGACAGTCGGTCAACACACTCTGCATGTTGCTTCGTTCGGCACGCTCTATAAGTCTGTGAGCGTTGGTAAACAGTTTGTTTGAGCAATCAAAGCTCGAAATCTCCTCGGCAGAGTTATAAACGAAACAGCTGTTCAGCTTTTTCAGCACAGGCAGATTCATTGGATTGGGTTGTCCTTCAAATACCGCGCCCTCCACTTGAATGTATCTGAAACCGTAATAAGAGAAACGTGGATGCCACGTCTCTGTGCCTCCTCCTTTCAGCGTGTATTCATAATAGTGCTGACGACCTGTCTGCCGCTGGTCGCAAACACCCTGTCGGGTCAGCTTCTCAGCCACTAACAGAGTTATTTTTTGTCCCTTTCGGCCTGTAACGCTTATTTCGGGGAAGCCGGCGAGGTTTTGTCCCATGTCGCATACAATCACACTCGGATCGACAGTACGTTTTGTTTGTTTAGAGGCTGCGGCAAGCGAGTCGGCCGGAATCTTGTTCCATGACTTCACCGTATAACGCTCCATGAGTTTCACGGGTTGTACCGTCTGCGGTGTGAGCCGGCCTTTTGGTGCCTCCACAATTACCGCTTTACGCCATGAGGCATCGTTAAAGCCGGTGCGGTCTGCACCTTTTTGCTCCATACGAGCGTCATAGCTTTCGCCTCCGTAAATGCTGTTGAAGGTTATGGGGCTTAGGCTGTAACGCCATGTGGCATCGGTTTTAACCACCGCATGTGTGCCGTCAGAATAGTTAATGACAATATTCATAATCAGCTTTGGGGCACCGAAGCTGGTTTGCAGCTTGCTATAACGGCCCTGACGCTGAACATTAAAGAATCCGTTGCCAAGCAGAACGCTCACCGCATTGCCGCCTTTGCGAAGCAGAGACGTAACATCGTAGACGTTGTAATAAACCGTTTTGTCATACTCGCTCCACACCGGCGTGAACTCTGACTCACCTACTTTTGTTCCGTTAATGTTCATTTCGTAGTGGCCGAGGCCACACACATAAGCCGTTGCGGTGGTTATAGTCTTTCGGCCTGTGGCGAATTCCTTACGGAGAATTATGCTTTTTGCCGACAACGAGTCAACACCGGCCCATGCGGCCTTAAATTCCTCCTTTTTGAAAACACCGTTTGACCAGCGTCCCTCAGGTAGTTTGGCGTCACGTTTTGTTATCGCTCCAATCCATTCGGCATCAATTTTCGACGGAACAACCTGCACAGTCTGTCGCGCGCTCCAATCCGACGGTGTGCCCTTGGAGTCCCATACACGCACCTGCCAGTAATATCCGTGTGGGCTGTAAGTCAGCTTTGGCAGGTTTACAAGCTGACTCTCGGTTGATGAAATCTTGCCGGTGTCATGCACTTTTCTGTTTGTTGTCCGTTCGCACACCACAATCTGACGTGCCGTTTGCCTGTCTCCGTTGGTATCGGAAGTCATTTGCCAGCCCACTCTCACCGCACCGTCGGTTACGGCGAGTCCGGTCTGATAGTTACAAGTCAGCCGTGTAATTTTCAGTTTAGCTCCTGCCGACACCGTTACAGCCACGGCAAGCATTGTTAAAAATATTCGTTTGTTCATATAGAGCAATATTTTTTGTTTTTATTATTGAACTCGTTTAAGCTTTTTACCGAAATGTCATGCGTTATATTATTTTTATTCTTTCCTTGCCATAATAGGTCTTTTTTGCCTGTTTTTGTCCCTCTTATCGGTTGCATAGCCCGCTATGCGCCCTCTTCGAGTAACAAAATCAGGCAAAAAAACGCTCGATTATGACAAGAAATAAAAAGTTTAAACGAGTTCATTTATATTTCCGAATAACCTCGCCGGTTATCTTTCCGTCGGTTATCATAGCGTTTACTGTTCTATTGCCTGTGGCGTGAAGTCTGAAACGCACGTTCCACTCCTTTGGCCATGCCGGGAACAGCATTAATTCTCCGTCGGTTTTTTCCTGTAATAGCATCTCCTGCAAGCCAATCATGGCGGCACCGCCCTTGTTGCAGTCAGGTGCCCAGTCATAGCCGGGGTCAAAGAAAGCCGTGAAACGGTAAGGGCCGTTGGTCAGCTTATCGGTTGCCAGACGCTTAGCCTCGTCTGTCAGACCAAGGCAGGCCGCCCAAATGTTGTCCTGCTTCCATCCTTTGGCGGTTCTCATGCTTACAGCATGAGGGTCATAAAGATATGTGTCGCGAGCGATGTCGATGTCTTTTCGGCCGAGACCGTACACTCTCCAAGGGAAGACCGGGTAGAGCTGAGGCGTCTCAACGTTTTGTATGCGTGCCCAAACCACGGCGGGGGCTATGCATGTATGACCGTCTATGCTTCTGAGCGGTATCTCCGGCAGACGCTTCAGGATAGTGTTAGCCGTGTTGATGAGCAAGGTGTCGACACATGTATTATTTTTATGATAACCGATACACTGTTCGGCCACAACCCGAAGGGCGGCAATCACGCTCGACGCGTTATAGGTCATTTTGTATGTTTCGCATCCGCTTGTGGGATAAAGTATCAGTTTGCCGTCGCCGTCAAGAGGTTTTGTGCCACGCTGTTTGGCGAGATATTGATAATGCAAGTCATAGAAAAGCAGACACTGGCGTATCATCTCCTCATACCGTTTGATGTCTGTGCCGAAGTATCTGTTTGAAAGCAATATCATGGAACAGAACTCGAGCGAGGTGTCCCATTGGTATTCGAGCCAAGCGTTACGTTCAACCCCGGGGTCTTCGCCCGGTTTATGTTTTCCGTATTCAGCCGGATTGGGCAGACCGAAGTTTTCGAGTTGTTCGGTAAACGAAGCTCCGTCGTGTCCCCAATAGTGGCGGGCGCGTGCCACAGCCGTTGGCAGAAGACGTAGATATGTGTCGAATTGCGCTACCATCATATCGGCATCGCCACTTTTAAGCATTGGCCAGTAAACAAGTCTTTGGTTCTGTGCCGTCATGGTTCCGCCTCCCCACTTTCGATAATCGGGTGTGAAAGGAGCTTTAGGGTCTACAAACACCGGGTCAAATGTAAAGAGTGAACCGTTAAACTTTGTAGGCCATGCTCCGTATGCGTTACAGCCGAGCATGTAACGCATAAGTTCGTAGTTGCGGACAACCATGTTCAGCTCTTTGTCGGTTTTGCTTTTACCGACCGCCTCAATGAAGCTGCGTTGCCAAAACTCGTTCCACCAACGGGCACTGCGTTTTTTGGAGACGGATGCCGTAACACCGTCAGCCTTGTCATTTCCGACAAACAGACTGATTGACACAGTGGAGCGGCGCATACCGGTGGCCTTGAAATTCCACGCGCGGTAGTCGGTTGAGGCATAGACTCCGTCTGTCGTGCCTGTGTATTTAAAGCCCTGTGCAGTCATTTGCCCGCCAAACGCAATACCTCCGATTGGGTTATAAAGCGTGTCTTTGATTTTGTCAAGCTGCTGCTTGTTTACGGTGAAGTCAAAAACTGTGTTCGCCTTGTTCGTGTGTGTGAAGCTTAGGCCGTCTGTGCGGGTTGTGATGACATCCTTATATGTCATTGCATCCTTTGGCAGATTCCACTTGTAAGAGCTTTGCTGGCACTCGGCCTTGGTCAGCTTGCGGTCTTTATATCGCCACGACTCATAACTTAGTGTGGCGTCGGTTTTTGTTTTCGATGTTATCTCCATAAACACCTTCGATGTGAATACATCGGCCCACAGTCTTACTTCGGTGTCTATACCTTTTATATAAATGGCTCCGTCGTTGAGGCACAGTGTCTGGCTGAATGTGCCACCGGCATCTTTAAATGGATGTGAGGCCAGTCTGAGCCTCCAGCGTCCGGCTTTCAGCAGGGTGTTGTTCTCGTCGAACATGCCGCTCTTTGATATGTAGAACAGCAAGTCGCCGTTTTCAACCCACACGTTCATGCCTACATCATGACCTCCGCATGGCATAGAGCAAGCGGAGTTAGGGCTGTTGGTAGTCCACGTCTCGTTTTTCGGCACATAGTTATCAGCCGACGCGACGGCCGGAACCATCAGCAGAAGAATGGCGATGATATGTCTTGTATTTTTCATACGAAAATATTTGGGCCGCAAATGTTGCTCATTGCGGCATATTGT